>Ga0224555_1000924_pt1 | contig 44037 bp, 31 predicted proteins | sample 714S23034metaG_FD_180687 | JGI IMG/M metagenome (GOLD analysis project Ga0224555, IMG submission 180687) | Peat soil microbial communities from Stordalen Mire, Sweden - 717 S2 30-34 | ecosystem: Environmental > Terrestrial > Soil > Wetlands > Peat | place: Sweden: Norrbotten County, Stordalen...
ATTTATCCCACCTCCATTATGCCCGGCTGGCTGAAAACCATTTCCCAACTGAATCCGTTAACCTATGTCGTCGATGCCTTGCGCAGTTTCATGCTCGCTGGCAGTACGAGCACTTTCGGTGTGAGTCACGACTACGCGGTCATCCTTCTGACCACGATCATCCTGGTTTTCATTGGCGCTCGATTGTATCCCCGTCTTGCGGCCTGAATTAAGAACGGTGCGTTTAGAAAGCGAGAGGATCGATGAGTGATTTCGTTTGCGAACTTCCCTGTGAATTGGCGGTTCCTGTTTGAATGGCTGTCGGCGCCGCACGATGGCATCGTAGCCCGCGTACCAATTCGGGCCTCAATTGTTCCTGGGGCGGTCGCCGTTTCCGTTTTGGACCGTGTTCATAAAACGACTTCGTTCGGTTACCCGGGTTTGAGAATGCCGGAGCTCGAGGGAATAAAGCCGTGCAGCTCCATCTCGACCATTCTCCAATTATTCGCGTAATGTCTGGCGGTGTCCTCGGTCACATATTTGCTTTGGAGAAGCTGCATCAGGTATTGGTCGAAACTATGCATGCCCTCATTGACGGCCGCTTCGATATGGCCAGCCAATAGGAGCATGTCATTGCGGGCGATACAATCCTGGATTCCAACATTGCGTTTCATGATCTCAAGGCAGGGAATTCGCTTGCCGAATGCGCTGGGAATCAAGCGCTGGCAGACGATCGCGTTCACGCAGCGGGCCAAAAGCGCGCTGATGTTGGCCTGGTCCTGGGCGGGACAAAACTGGCGCAGTCGTTCCAGGGCCTGCGGAACGGAATCGGCGTGCAGCGTGGTCAAGACCAAGTGCCCCGTTTCCGCCGCCTGCATGCCAGCCAGGATGCTTTCCCGATCGCGAATCTCGCCCAGAAAGATCACGTCGGGATCCTGCCGCACGGCATTGCGGATTCCGTCAGCGAAGGACTCGGTATCCACGCCCACTTCGCGCTGTTCAAACTGGCACTTCTCCTCCTGAAACAGATATTCTATCGGGTCTTCAATGGTGATGATGCGCAACGCCATCGTTTCATTGAGCTTCTGCAAAATGGCGCGCGCGGTCGTGCTCTTGCCCTGGCCTGCCGCGCCGGCGACAATGATCAATCCGCGCGGCTCTCGAATTAAATCGAGGATGGTGGCCGGCAATCCGAGGTCCGCGAATTTCATCATGTTTTGTGGCACGACTCTAAAAGAAAAGGATTGTTTGCCCTGTTGTTTGCTGAAATTGGCTCGGTAACGCATCCCAGCGCACAGGAAACTGAAATCCATCTCGTGCTGCCGCTCGATGCGCTCGTAGATTGAGCTTGAGAAGGACTCGCGCAGCATCTCGACGATGGCGTCGTTGCTGGGGGCCGGAAACTGGTCTTCCAGAATGCGCTGAAGTTTTCCATCGATGCGGATGGAATAGCGGCGGTCGGCCTGGGCATGAAGGTCCGTGGCTTTTTGCCGTGAGCACCAGTCGAGCAGTTTGCCTAATCGCGTGGTTGGATCAACGCGTTCCATAAGCGAGGACCTTTAAGCTTCTTGGGCCGTGCATCAGGAGCAGTTCAAAGCGAAGGATAATCGCATCCGCTGTGAGTGGCTCAGGTTGCGGTTGGCGCGGCGGGAGTGCCGGGGTAAGGGCTGAGGTAGTGGATTGGTCAGGAGCATAGCCGTTCACAACCGAGGGCGCTTCCTTTGCGACATGCCGGGCGAACATACTCTTCAGGATACCCAACACCGCTCCATTTTCTGGATCATCCTTCAATATACCTCATGGAGTGTCTTTTGTCGTGCCAAAAAGCATTGGACTGGCGAACTTAAGCCTTTAGTTGAGACGCATTCAGCAAGCCAGGCATGGGGTGAACACCCCATAGTGCCGGCAAGATTTTTCAGCCTATTGTCATGCCATGGAAGATGACGAAATTCGGCCAACTGGAGAGCGACTGCAATGCCAAACGAATCCACCCCATGGCTAGTCCGCCGGCTCTCAGAAGGAACCAAGACGCATCGAAAGCAGAGGAGGCCAAGACGCCTTCCATCCGAACGCTCCGTGGTCTGGACTGGTTGAATTTTTTTCTCGCCGATGTTCAAACGGGAGTTGGACCATTCCTGGCAATCTACCTCGCTGGCTACCAGTGGAACGAAGAGCGCGTCGGGCTCGCGCTCACGGTCGGCGGAATCTCTGGAATCCTGACCCAGACCCCGGCGGGCGCTCTGGTCGATCACCTCCGGTCTAAACGGGCGTTGATTGCCGCTGGCATCGTCGCGCTGGCGGCGGGGGCGTTGCTGATTGCGCTCGTGCCAACTTTCTGGTCCGTGATGTCGGCCCAGGTCTTGATTGGCGGCACCTCCAGCATTTTCGGTCCTGCCGTCTGCGCCATTTCTCTTGGAATCGTGGGACGCCAGTTGTTTGATCGCCGCCAGGGCCGCAACCAGACTTTCAACTCGGCCGGCAACGTCGTGGCCGCCGTTGCGATGGGCCTGCTTGGTTACTTCATTTCCAATCGCAGCATCTTCTTCTTCGTTTCGGTTTGCACGCTCCCGACCATCCTCGCCTTGCTCGTCATCCGTCCCGATGAGATTGATTACGAGCGGGCGCGGGGCGCAAAGAAAGGCGACCAAGACGCAAAACCCGCCGCAGCGCACGCACTGCTGAAGGATCGTCCACTGGTCATCTTTCTGGTCTGCGCGGTGATGTTTCACTTTGCCAACGCCGCGATGCTGCCGCTGTTGGGCGAGATGCTGGCCAAGGGTCAGGGCCGGAACTCGATGATGTTTATGTCGGCCTGCGTGGTGACGACGCAGCTTGTCATCACGTTGCTCGCTTCCTGGACGGGTCGGAAAGCGGGGTCCTGGGGTAGAAAGCCGCTGCTGCTCGTCGCCTTCGGAGTCCTGCCGGTTCGAGCCGTTCTCTACACGCTGACCTCCAACACCGTCGCACTGTTGACAATCCAGATCTTGGATGGCGTGGCGGCGGGAATATTCGGCGTGGTCTCGGTCCTTGTGATCGCCGACCTGACGCAGGGTTCGGGTCGCTTTAATCTTACCCTCGGAGCCATCAGCACGGCGGTCGGCGTTGGCGCTTCGCTCAGCCAGGTCGTTGCCGGTTCCATCGTGCATCACTTTGGTTCCAATGCGGGCTTCCTCTTCCTTGCTGCGGTTGCGTCGGCCGCCTTCAGCATACTATATTTCTTCATGCCGGAATCACGCGACAAACAATTTCTAAATCCAACCCCATGAGCACCATCCTTCTGCTGTTTTGTTCCAATATCTTCATGACCTTCGCTTGGTATGGCCACTTGAAATACGGTCACACCTGGCCGCTCTGGAAAGCGATCCTGGTCTCGTGGGGGATCGCGCTGTTCGAATACTGCCTGGCGGTGCCGGCGAATCGCCTCGGCTATGTCCACTTCTCGGGATACCAGCTCAAAATAATTCAAGAGGTCATCACGATCCTCGTCTTCATTGCCTTCGCGACCACGTTTCTGAAGGAGAAACTCGCGTGGAATTATCTTGTGGCGTTTTTCTTTCTCGGTGTGGCCGCGTTCTTCGCCTTTGCGTTCAAGGCGCCCGGACCGGCCGTATGATTGAGTGAACATGCTCCACTGGCTGCATTCCTTATTGCCGCACATCCCTCATTACGGATATGTGCTCGTCTTCCTCGTCGCGTTTTTGAACAACCTCGGGGTGCCCCTCCCGGGAGAAACGATTTTGTTGGGAGCCGGATTTGCTTTAGGCAAAACCGCGGATTCGCTGTGGCAACCCATGGTGGCCGGAACGGCGGCCTGTTTTCTGGGAGGGATTTGTGCTTTCTTGGCGGGGCGGCAGTTGGGGCATAGCGGCTTGGGAGAAATTCACTGGCTCCATCTCACGCCCGACCGGTTGAAGTGGCCCGAACGATTATTCAAACGCCACGGCGACAAAACGGTTTTTATTGCGCGATTCATCTTTCTGTTTCCGCCTGTCGTGGTCAATCTGCTGGCCGGCATGTCAAAAATGCCCTGGGGAAGTTTTCTTTTTTACAACCTCACGGGCTCGGCGGCCTACGCCACCACTTACACGCTGATTGGATATTTTTTTGGCAAGAAGTGGAAACTCATCGAAGCCTGGCTTGGGCCCACGGCGCTTTATCTGATTCTCACGGGCATAGCCCTCCTCGTTCTGGGCGTGATTTTCAAAAAATCGTTCTCCGAGTTTTTGGCGCGACTTTTTTTCAAGAACCGGAATCGAAAATAGTAAATGGTCATGCCTTCACAATTAAACCCGGCGGCGGCCGGAAATGAGGTTAATGAGAATCATGACGACGGCGAGAATCAACAAAATGTGAATAAACCCGCCCATCGTGTAGCTGCTCACCATACCGAGCAACCAGAGGACGACTAATACGACCGCAATTGTGTATAACATATAATTTGTTCGCTTTGGATGATGGCTTGCCGGCGGTCAGTTCGCCTCAAGGTGCGATTTTGTCGCTCGCCCACTGACGCGCCTGCTGGAAATCGTCCTTCAAGCCATTGTAGGCTTTCTTGGTGCCGGCTTTGACGCTGTCCCAGGTGGACTCCGTCGCGTTCTTGGCCTCATCGAGTTGCTTGTTCAACGCGGCCGCCTCGTCGCGCAAGGCCTGGAGTTTGGGTTTGGCGTCCGCCTTGACCGCATCGCTGGAGCTCTCGATTTTGGCGGAGAGCGCGTCTATATCCTTATTTAGAGCGTCCAACTGGCCCTGCATTGTGGCCACGAATTCAGCTCTTTGCGCGTACGCGTAATCCTTCATCTCCTGCGCGTCTGCTTTCGTTTCGGTTTTGACTTTGTCGAGTTGCTGCGAGGTGGAATTATCGTCTGATGGTTTGCAGCCGACCGCGAAAGCCCCGATGGCGAAAAAGGTGATTGCGAGCAATGTGTTTTTCATAATGATGTCTATTGTTTATTCGTACTTGTTACCAACCCTGTTACGTTACGCGGCAACCCGGCCATTTGCTATCAGGTGTTCTCCCCATTGAAAGGTTCAAGCCGTGCATCGGGGGCGGGACGGTCGCGCGGCTGGACGTTTTTCACTTGAGGGAATCCTCCAATTGATTATAATCCCCGCGTGGATCATGGAAACGAAGTTCCAGTTGAACCACTACGCCAGATGTTGGGGCATCGGCTTCGAAGTCGGGACCAGTTGCGCGCACCGATCGCACCGGATTGAGGCAGCGCAGGAAACAGACGCCGGAGCCACACGCAGGATATGAGCGCATGAAAAAGAAATCTTCATCGGTACGCCGACGGCGAACGCCGGCCCAAGTTGCTCACCCGGCAACTCCCGGCGCGCCCGTCAATGTCTCGTTCCCCGTTGTTGGCATCGGCGCTTCTGCCGGAGGCTTGGAAGCTTTGGAACATTTCCTGTCGCACGTGCCGAAGAACAGCGGGATGGCTTTTGTCATCGTCCAGCATTTGGACCCCACCCGCAAAGGGATCATGCCCGAGCTGCTCCAGCGCACCACCAGCATGAAAGTGATCCAGGTCAAGGATCGAACCAAGGTCGAGCCGGACCGTGTTTATGTGATCCCGCCCAACAAAGACATGTCCATCCTGCACGGAGTTCTGCACCTGCTCGAACCGGTGTCGCCGCGCGGCTTGCGCCTGCCGATTGATTTCTTCCTCCGTTCCCTGGCGCAAGACCGGCAGGAACACAGCATCGGCGTCATTCTCTCGGGCATGGGCTCCGATGGCACGCTGGGGCTGCGGGCCATCAAAGAGAAGGCGGGTGTCGTGCTGGTGCAGGATCCCGCCACGGCCAAATTCGACGGGATGCCGCGCAGCGCGATTGACTCGGGGCTGGCGGACATCGTGGCTCCCGTGAACGAGTTGCCGGCGAGGATCCTCGCCTATCTGAAACGCACTCCCCTGGTCCACACTCCCGAAATGGCGCTGGAAGACAAGACGGAGAGCGCCCTGGAAAAGGCCATCATTCTGCTGCGCGCCCACACCGGCCACGACTTTTCGCTTTACAAGAAGAATACATTCTACCGCCGGATCGAGCGCCGCATGGCCATCCACCAGATTGACAAGATTGCCGCCTATATCCGTTACTTGCAGGAAAACACGCAGGAACTGGATTTGCTCTTCAAGGAACTGCTGATCGGAGTGACGAGTTTCTTTCGCGATGGCGCCGCGTGGGAGCAGTTGCGCCAAAGCGTCATCCCGGCGCTCCTGGCCAGCCGGCCCGCCGGCCACACGCTACGGGCGTGGGTGCCCGGCTGCTCCACCGGGGAGGAAGCGTATTCCCTGGCCATGGTGTTCAAGGAGGCGATGGGAGAGATCAAGCCGCCGAAGAAATTCAAACTAAACGTCTTTGCCACCGACCTGGACAAGGATGCGATTGACAAGGGCCGCCAGGGCGTTTATCCCGCAAATATTGCCGCTGACGTGTCGCCGGAACGGCTCAAGCGGTTCTTTGCCAAAGTTGAACACGGCTACCGGGTGGGCACGGAAATCCGGGAAATAGTGGTCTTTGCCCCACAGAGTCTCATCCTGGATCCGCCCTTTACCAAGCTGGATATTTTGAGTTGCCGCAACCTGCTGATTTACCTCGCCACGGAGATGCAGAAGAAACTCATCCCGCTGTTTCACTACAGTTTGAGTCCCGGCGGCATTCTGTTTCTTGGCAGCGCGGAGACGGTCGGCGATTTCACCGACCTGTTTGCCTCTCTTGGAGGCAAGACCAGGCTCTATCGGCGAACCGAGTCTGCCACACGGGCAGAGCCAATCGAGTTCCCCCCGGCCTTTGCCCCGCCCTTGCCCGCCGGGACGGAGACTCGCCCGGAAACGCAAACACCGTCCAGTCTCCAATCCCTCGCGGATCATTTGGTCTTGGAGCTTTACTCCCTGCCTGCTGTTCTTGTCAACGACAAGGGCGACATCCTTTACGTCAGCGGACGGACGGGCCAATACCTGGAACCGGCCGCGGGCAAAGCCAACTGGAATATTTTTGTCATGGCCCGCGCTGGCCTGCGCCACGAACTCACCAACGCTTTCGAGAAAGTGTTGCGCCAGGAGGGGGCCGTGGCGCTCAAGGGACTTAAGATTGAAAACAATGGCGGGGAGCATTTTGTGAATGTCACGGTGCAGCGGCTCAAAAAGCCGGAGCCGTTGCGGGGGTTGGTGATGATCGTTTTTGCCGACGTGGCCGCGCCGCTGGAGACGGAAGCGCCCAGACGGTCCCTGAAGGGTCCGGGCCGCAGCCCCCGGCTGGCGGAACTGGAGCAGCAACATCAGCAGGTCTGCATGGAGTTGCAGACCACCCGCGAAGAGATGCAGACCTCTCAGGAAGAGCTCCGGTCCACCAACGAAGAAATGCAGTCCACCAACGAAGAAATGCAGTCCACCAATGAGGAACTGATGACCTCCAAGGAGGAGATGCAATCGCTCAACGAAGAACTCCAGACCGTCAACACGGAGTTGCAGGCCAAGGTGGACGAGTTGTCCCGGTCCAACAACGACATGAAGAACCTGCTCAACAGCACGGACATCGCCACCTTGTTCTTGGACAACGACCTCAAAGTGCGGCGCTTCACCACCCAAGCCACCAAAATCATCAAGCTCATCGCCGGCGACGTGGGCCGGCCCATCACCGATCTTGCCTCCGACCTGCTTTATCCAGAACTGACCGCTGACGCGCAGGAGGTGTTGCGGAAGCTGGGCTTTGTGGAAAAGCCGGTGAACGCGCGCGATGGACGCTGGTTCACGGTGCGCATCATGCCCTATCGGACCCTCGACGACCGCATTGATGGCGTGGTGATCACCTTCGCCGACATCACCGTCGCCAAGACGTTGGAAGCGCAATTGCGGGAGAAGCAGCACATCCTGGAAAAGCACGTCGCCGAACAATCCGAGAAAACCGAGAAGGCACGGGATAAAGCGCAAGCGAGAATGGCAGGACCAAAACGGAGCTTAGGCGGTGCGGGAAAACGGCTGCCATCGGGTAAGATATGAATGATTCTGCCAAACACAATAGGCCGAAGATCCCAGACGATCCCGCCGGACTGCGTCGGCGCGCCGAGATGCGCCTGAGCGGAAAGCAAACGAAGGCGTCCCAAGCCCGAACCCACGCTGACAGCGAGCGGCAGGTTCACGAATTGGAGGTCCACCAGATTGAACTGGAGATGCAGAACGAGGAACTCCGGGAAGCCAGGGAAGCGAGGGAGGCGCTTTTGGAGAAATACACCGACCTTTACGATTTTGCGCCCGTGGGCTACTTGACCCTTGACCAGCAGGGAGTCATCTGCGAGGCCAACCTGGCTGGCGCCAGTCTGCTGGGAATTGCACGATCTGCATTGATGAATCGGCGATTCGGGCATTTCGTGTCCGCGGCCGACCTTCCCGATTTTGACACTTTTCTCCAGAAGGCATTTTCAAGCAAGGTCCGGCAAGGCTGTGACGTGACGCTCAAGGTGGAAGGCCGCCCACCGCTGGAGGTGGAATTGGAGGCCATTGCTTTTGAGTCGGGACTGGCCTGCCGCGTGGCGGTGACGGAAATGACGGAACGCAAGCGGGCCGAGGCGGATCGTCTCATTCTGAACAAGCTGGAGTCCACGGGGATTCTGGCGGGCGGCCTGGCCCATGATTTCAACAATCTGCTCACCGTCATCCTCCTTAATCTTGAACTGGCCCAAAGGCTCAACCTTCCCGACGAGAAGTTGGCGCGTTACCTCGAGGAGGCCATGGGGGCCTGTTCGTCGGCCAGCAGCTTGACCGCTCAACTCGTCACGTTTGCCAAGGGAGGCGCGCCGGTTCGGAAGGCGATGCTCCTTGCCGGATTGATCGAGGAATCTGTCCGGCTGGCCTTGAGCGGTTCCCATGTGCGGTGCGAGTTTTCCCTCGCGGAGGATCTCTGGAGGGCGGAAGTTGATGCGGGTCAGATCGGACAAGTCATCCGTGGCATGGTTCTGAATGCGCGCGAGGCGATGCCAGATGGAGGAATGGTCTCGGTCCGGGCGGAGAATGTGGTTGTGAGTGTTCACGAACATCCTTCTTTGCCGAATGGGGAATACGTGCGGGTGAGCATCGCGGACCAGGGCACAGGTATTGCGAAAGACTTGTTGCCGAAAATATTTGATCCCTATTTCTCCACCAAGCACAGGGGGGACCAAAAGGGAATGGGTTTGGGGCTGACGATTTGCCATGCCGTCGTTCAGAAACACGGAGGAGCGATAGCCGTGAAGTCGGAGATGGGGGTTGGAACGACCTTCGACCTCTACCTTCCCGCGGCCCGGAAGGTCAGCGCCGGAGAGAGAGCACCGGCGCCCGCGGGCGGTCCTTGGCACGGGAGAATGCTGGTGATGGATGACGAGGAGGCGGTGAGGAAAGTTCTCAGCCTGACGCTCAGTGGGATGGGCCATGCGGTGGAGCTGGCGGAAGATGGGCAGGCGGCCATCGAAGCTTACAAAAAGGCGAAGAGCCTTGGCCGTCACTTTGATGTCGTTATCCTGGATTTGACGGTTCGTAAGGGAATGGGCGGGCAGGAAGCAATCCAAGCATTGCTCCAGATTGACCCCGAGGTGAAGGCCATTGCCATAAGTGGATACGTTGACAGCCCGGTGATTCTGGAACCTGAACGACACGGGTTCAAGGGCGCCATGCCGAAACCCTTTGATGTTGATACGCTGCAGGAGATTCTCGCCCGGGTCATGGGCATCAAGGCCGCGCCATGAAGAGAAAGCCGGCCACCTCAGACGATCCCGCCGAACTGCGGCGCCGCGCCGAGGCCCGCCTGAGCGAGCGGAATATCCTCAAGCAGTCAGACTTTTCCACCCAGCGACTACTCCATGAGTTGGAGGTCCACCGGATCGAGCTGGAAATGCAGAACGCCGAACTGCAGAAAACCAGGGACGAACTTGAGGTATCCTTGGAGAAGATCACGGACCTCTACGATTTTGCCCCGGTCGGCTATCTCTCCATTGATGAATCGGGCATGGTCTTGGACGCGAACCTGAAGAGCGCCGCCTTGCTGGGAGTGGAGCGGTCCCGGCTGATGAACCGGAGCTTGCTGCTTTTTGTGGACCAGAAAAGTCACCCGACCCTTACGTCCTTCCTGGGAAAAGTATTCATCGGACCCAAGGATCAGGATTGCGAGGCGCTGCTGCTCAAGAAGGGTGGGGGCACTTTTTGGGCCGTCTTGCGGGCCACGTCCGCAGTCTGCCCCGTGGGGTCGCGGAGATGGTGCCGGGTCGCGTTCGGAGACATTACCGCGCGCAAGCAGGTGGAAGAGGCGCAACGCCGTCTGGAGGACCTGGCCGACACAAACCTGGGGTTGAACCGTGAAATTGTCCGACGGCAGACCGTCGAGCAAAACCTCAAGAAAAGCGAACAGCGCCAAAGCCGCTTGCTGAGGCAGTCGCGTCATATTCAGGAGCAACTGCGGTGCTTGTCTCATCAGGTTCTGCAGGCGCAGGAGGAGGAGCGCCGGCGCATCAGCCGCGACCTGCATGATGAAATCGCCCAAACCCTGGTGGGCATCAATGTCCAACTGGCGACTTTGACACGGGAGGCCGCGGGCAGCCCCAAGAGTCTCCAACAGAAAATCGCGCGCACCCAACAGATGGTGGAGCAATCGGTTGAAAAGGTGCATCAGTTCGCCCGCAAATTGCGCCCGGCGCTGCTGGATGATCTGGGACTGATTCCCGCCCTGCATGCGTTTCTGAAGAACTTTACCAAACAAACGGGCGTCCGCGCCGGGTTAACGGCGTTTGCGGCGGTGGAACAATTGGACACGTCCAAACGAACGGTCCTCTTTCGCGTCGCCCAGGAAGCGCTTGCCAATGTGGCCCGCCATGCCCAGGCCAGCCGGGTGGAAGTCATCATCCAGAAACTGCCGGATGGCATTTGCATGAAAATAATGGATGACGGCAAATCCTTCCAGGTGGATCGTGTGATGCATGGGAAGGGTGGCAAACACCTCGGGTTGCTCGGCATGAGGGAACGCTTGGAAATGATCGGCGGCAGCTTTGAGGTCGAGTCCGCCCCAGGCCACGGCACCACCATCACTGCGAAAATTCCAATCGGCACGGCCGTGCGGGGACCGCGGTGATGTAGCCCGCTGGAACCAACCTTGGGAATGTTAAAATGTCGTCAATGGCTCTTGGAGAATTGGTTATGGGCGAGACGTTCTGGTAAGATCGAAAAATGAAAGCAAAAGCATTGTTCTTAATGGCGGCGCTGATGATGGCGCCGCGGCCGTCCGGCGCGGCAAGTCCGGTCGAAGTGTTCCCAGGCATCTGGCGATTCACTTTCGGCGCGCCCGAAAAAATAACCCCGGTCACCACCCGCCATTATCCGCCGGCGGCGGAGGGTCTGGCCGTGTTGCCGGCGGTGGCGGCCTGTCCCCTGGAGGTGACGGCCACGGTTTCCGAACGGGGCGTCCTGGTGCGCGCGCCGCTGGCGCCCGGAGAAATGATCTACGGCCTGGGCCTGCAATTCCAGTCCTTCCAGCAACGCGGCCTCAAGAAACGATTGCGCGTCAACGCCGACCCGGCCAGGGACACGGGAGATTCCCACGCGCCGGTTCCCTTTTACGTCACGACCCGCGGGTGCGGGGTTTTTATTGACACAGCGCGCTACGCCACTTTTTGGCTGGGCAACAAAAAGCGCAAAGGGGAGGACGCCGCGGCGGCCCCGGCGGAAAAACGCCCCGGCCACGGCTCACCCGACGAAGTGCTGGTTGAAATTCCCGTGGCGGCCGGGGCCGATGTGTATGTCTTCGCCGGTCCGACGCTCCGGCAGGCGGTGCAGCGCTACAACCTTTTTTCCGGGGGCGGACCGCTGCCGCCGCGCTGGGGGTTGGGCTTCTGGTATCGCGCGCAGTCGGATTACGCGCAGTCCAACGTCCTGAGTCTGGCGGCGGAAATGCGGCAACAGCGCATGCCGTGCGATGTCCTGGGTCTGGAACCGCATTGGCAAACGCACGCCTACTCGTGCTCGTACGTGTGGGCCCCTGCCTTCCCGTCGCCGGAAGAGATGCTGCGCGAATTGTCCGCGCAACATTTTCGCCTGAATCTGTGGGAACACGCCTTCGTGCATCCTTCCTCTCCTATTTACGCCGCGCTGACGCCGCTTTCCGGGGATTACGAAGTCTGGGGCGGAATCGTGCCGGATTTTATCCAGCCGGAAGCGCGCGCCGTTTTTGCCGGCTTGCATGAGCGCGAGCATATCGCGCTGGGCGTCTCCGGCTACAAGGCCGATGAATGCGATAATTCAGACTTCACCGGCAATTGGTCCTTCCCGGAGATAAGCCGGTTCCCGTCGGGCGCCGACGGGGAGCAGATGCACAGTCTTTTCGGGCTGCGTTATCAGGACGCGCTGACGCAGACCTTCGAGAAACGGGGACAACGGACCTATGGCTTGGTTCGGTCTTCCGGCGCCCTGGCCGCGCCCTATCCCTACGCGCTTTACAGCGACTTGTACGACCACCGCCAATTCGTGCGCGCGGTGGCGCAGGCCGGCTTCAGCGGCCTGCTGTGGACACCCGAGGTGCGCGACTCCGCGGATGCGGTGGAATTGGTCCGGCGGCTGGAGAGCGTGGCCTTCTCGCCGCTGGCCATGGTCAACGCCTGGTATCTGCGCAATCCGCCTTGGAAACAAGTCAACCGGGCGGACAACAACGCGGGGAACTTCGCGCCGGACTGGGAAAAGACCGAGGCGCAATGCCGCGGCATCATGGAATGGCGGATGAGATTCATCCCCTGGCTGCAGGCCGCCTTCGTGCGCTACCATCGCGACGGGCTGCCTCCCTTCCGCGCATTGGTGATGGATTTTCCCGACGACGCGGGGTCGCGCGCGGTGGATGACGAATACATCATGGGCGACGGACTGCTGGTGGCGCCGATTATCGTGGCCAGCGTCAGCCCTGGCGCCCGGCCGCGCCCGCAGCCGGCTTCACCTGAAACCGCCGGCGGCGATGCCACGCGCTCCGTCTATCTTCCGCCGGGGGAATGGCAGGATTTTTGGACGGGCGAGCGGCATCAGGGCGGTCAGAAAATTGAAGTCCGCGTTCCGCTGGAGCATATCCCCCTGTTCGTGCCTTCCGGCATGGTCCTGCCGCTGGCCCGGCCAACCTTGCACACCGACGATCCACAGAGTTGGGAACTTACGGTTTTGGTTTATGGCGACGGCAGCCGGACGGCGACGTTGTACGAAGACGACGGCAGCCATGCCCCGTCCCTCAACGCCGTCCATCTTTCCTGGGATGCCGGAAATAAAAAAGGCGCGGTGTCCCGCGACGGCGGGCCGGCCGCGGAAGCATACAAGGTGGTGGCATGGGAACAAAAATGACACCACCTTATGATTTCGCCGTTCGACTATTTCATCATCGCGGTCTATCTGGTCTTTCTGGCGGTGATCGGCGTGGATTTTCAGCTTCAGCGCCTGGACGTTCACGGGCGCGGCGGGCAAAATCATTTTGCATCTATCAATTCACCGATCTGCTCTTCGGTCATTTCAATAGAGGGGGCAAAGTGATCGGAGGCCATGTAATGCAGCAGGCTTTGGCGCATTTGGCGGGACACCGGATCATCCGTCCGCTCCGTCAAGTCGAAACCACAAATCACGATTTTTCCGCGTCCAAGCTTGCCTTCGATCACCAGGGCCAGCGGGCGGGCCGTAACCCAATCGTCAATGACCCGCACAATGGGCGCAAGACCGCGCGGCAGAAGGTCCAGGCGCAACGCCCCCGCCCGATGGAGCAAATACCACCATTGCCAGTTGCTGTAATAGTCGGTGGGGAACTCCGCCAGGGCGGGGTGCGCGGGATCGCACAGAATGCCCAGGGTCGTGGGCGCCTGGCGGTGAGTCCAGGCGGTGTTCCAGAAGATGCTCGAAAAACCGGGCGCGACTGGAGCGCTGTCGAAATTCCGCGCCTGTTTGGCGGGAATAGTCAATAATACTTTTCCGCCCGCGCGCAAGGAAGCCCGCGCCCCGGCGTCCCAGCGCGGCGTGACGAGGATGCCGGGCGGAGTTGGGGCCTCCTCCAAAGCCGGGTAAACCCAGACTTCCCAATCATTCTCAAACCGGCCCGCGGGGCCGTCCAGGGACACGATCAGCCGGCATTGCGCGGGAGCTTCCACGTTTTTCAAATCCACGGTAATGGCGCCGAGGGAAATCCCGTTGTCCACGGGAATGTCCCTTTGTGGCAGCGCGCCTTCCGCCAGCAGTTTGTTTTTGGCTGTGACCAACTTCCACTTCGCGGCGACCGCGGGAATGGGCGCTGGGCCAAAGTTGGCCGCCTCGATGCCCGCCGCCAGCGTTTCATCCACGGTAAACACGCGTTTGGCCAGCCGCGCCAGGAGCACGGTCCTGTTGCAGAAGCGGCTGTATTCCGCCGCGGTGACGTAGCCTTTGTCGTCCCAGAAGGGGTCCAGCACGCCCACCAGCGCGGTGCCCTGGCCGGGAAAGTCATGCAAATCCAGCAATTCAAATCCGCCCATGCCAGGGGTGCGCAGGGCCGATTCTATATCCTCTTTGTAGCACAAGGTCTGCAGTTTGCCGGAAGCCAGCAGGAACGGACGGGCCAAACTTCCCATGCCATGAGCCTCCAGTGTGTCGCGGAAAACCCCGAAATTCTTCGGCTTGAGGTAACCGGTGTACTTCGGCATCTCGTCAAAATTCGGATACACGCACCATTGCCCGATTTCGTGGCTGATAACAGGGACGCTGCGTTGGGCAATGTAGGTTCCATAGTCGGTCTCGGTTTCGGGCGGCTTGGAGTTGATGCGCGATTTCAGCCCCTGCCCCCAGGCCTGGACGCGAGGATCAGGCGTGACGTGGAACTGGTTTTCAGGAAGCTGGGGCCAGCCCGAACCACTGGTCCAGAGCCGTCTGGAATCCAGCGCCTTGAAATGCGCGACGTACTTCGCCAGGTATTCCTCGGCGTGTTTGCCTCCCGGCTCGTTGCCATAGGGCATCAAAAGGAAGGATGGATGATTGCCATAAGCCTTGAGGATGCGGCTGGTTTCCTCATAGACCCACTTATCCACCGGTTTGCCGTCGCCAATGGTGGTGGACTGATTGGCCCAGCAGGTTTCAACTTGAAAATAAAAGCCAAGCGCGTCGCCAGCCACGAACGCGGCCTCGGGCGGACAATAGGAATGGAAGCGCAGCAAGTTCAGCCCATGCGCCCTGGCGATCCGCAGGATGCGATCCCATTCTTTGACTTCCGTCGGCGGATGCCCGGTCTTGGGAAAAATGCAGCATTCCAGCGTGCCGCGGATAAATGTTTTCCGGCCGTTGATGAGAAATTGCGTGCCTTGGGTGGAAATTTCCCTCAGACCAAAGGTAACCGCGCGGTTCGCGCCCCGCAGGCTGGCCGTCAGCGTGTAGAGATTGGGATTGAATTCATCCCAGGTCTTGGCGTCCGCGCCCAGCGATATTTCCGTGTCAAACTCCGCTCCCTCGGCGGGGGTCTGGACGTCGAGCGTTTTTTCGGCCACGGTTTTTCGCCCGTCCCGAATTACCAGGCGAAGGCTCTCGGCGCCCGCGCGGCCCGTCGCCTTTGCCAGCCGGCCTTTGACGGTGACGGACTTTGCCGCCAGGCGCGGGAACACCTGCAAATCATCGAGCCAAACCAGCGGAGTGCCGCGCAATTCAATCCGGCCGGCAATGCCATTCCAATTACCCTGGGTGTGATCGCTGATGCCATGCGAGTTTTCGCCAATGTCAATAATACGGCGGTTATCCACCCGGATGCTCAGGGCATGATCGCCCGGCTCCAATTGGCCCAAATCATATTCGTGCGGCGTGGACAGGCTGTCATTGGTCCCCATCAAGCGGCCATCCACCCAGACCCGCGTCTCCCAATGGGGGCGTTCGAGGAAAAGCGTGACGCGGCGGCCGCGCCAGGCGCCGGGAATGTGAATGGCGCGTTGGAACCACGCCACCCCGGCGTAGTATTTTTCCGGTTGTAGCCAAAAGGGCACGCACACGCGCCCCGGCTGGCGATATTTCTCAAATTGGGGGGCATCAAAAAAAGTGCGGTCAACAATGCCGCCTGTCCACGAAGTTTCGACCGTCACATCGTCGCCTATCCCTTGTGCGGGCAGGGAACCTGGAAGACGGATGGCATGGGCCAGCGGGCGGGCAAACCATTGCGCGGCAACGCCGCTGTCGGCCCGGTCCAGATCAAACCGCCATTCCCCCGCCAGCGAAGCCACGTCGGACGCGGCCACGGCGGATTGAACGGCCAGCCAAAGCGCGAAAACAGGAATTAGTTTCAACATCCAGTTCAGATTAAATGGCGTCGTCGCCTTTTTCCTCCGTGCGGATGCGCACGATTTGCTCGACATCCGAGATGAAAACCTTCCCGTCCCCGATTTTGCCGGTTTTGGCCGATCTGACAATGGCCCCCACGGCGCTTTCCACGCGGGCATCCGGCAGCACGATCTCGATTTTGATCTTGGGGAGAAAATCCACTTTGTACTCGCTGCCGCGGTAGATTTCCGTGTGGCCTTTCTGGCGTCCGAAGCCTTTGACTTCGCTCACCGTCATGCCTTCGATTCCCAATTGACTTAATGCGTCTTTGACTTCTTCAAGTTTGAACGGTTTGATGATTGCTTCAATTTTCTTCATGAGAAACCTCCGTGCTTGGATGGAGACGGCGCAAGCCATCCCTCTTCGCCTCGCAGCCTGGCAAAGATATGCTGTTTATCAGGGCAACCTCTGGATTCATCTTGGCGGGCAGCATGGGGCTAAAAGCGGTTGTCGTCAAGCCCTTGGCGGCCTTTGTCATGGCGGGGGCTGCGTTTCACTTTTCTCGGCGCTGCGTTTCTCGGCGCAAGGTGACAGCGATGAAAACTATTGAGAAATGGTCATTGAAATTGAATCCCAAGGTCACGACACCGGCTTCGGAACCGGGACTTCAAGCGACAAGAACAGTCAGAAAAATAGGGTCAAAAATATGAAGACCGCTGATTTTTTGTCTCCATTTTGCCGCCTGCCTTCCTGCTTTCGGGAACAGCGATGCTGCCGTGCTGTGGCGGCCGAGCGCCCCGCTCCGCCCGCCCTATCATCCAACGACGCGGCAATGCACGGAACCGACCCCTTTTCCCTTTTTGTCGCGCACCCACGATTGGGGATAAAAGTGAAAACGGCTTCGTATTCGTGAAATCCCTGTTAAGCTGGAGATGTTTGCAACGCGGAGACATAAGTCTTTTTGACATGAGCATGGGCGCGCCGAGAATCGCGCTGCTGGCCTGCTCGGTGTTTGAGCGCGAGATCGCTCTGCACGGGCGCGGGGCGGGGCACATCGCGGAAACGCGCTTCTTCGAGATGGGGTTGCACGACCAGCCGGACCATCTCCGCTCCATTTTGCAGGAAAACCTGGACGCGATTGACGCGCGGGCGGACATCCAGGCCGTGGCGCTGGCTTATGGCTTGTGCGGACGCGGCACGGCGGGGCTGCGTCCGTTGCGCCACAAGCTGGTCATTCCGCGCGCCCATGATTGCATCACGGTGTTCATGGGGAGCAAGGAACTCTACGCCGAACATCACCGGCGCTGCCCGGCTTGTTACTACTACACGCCCGGCTGGAACCGCGGCCACCGCGTGCCCGGACCGGATAGGCTCGCCGCCATGCGCGCCGAGTTGGCGGCCCGCTTCGAGCCGGAGGATGTCGAGTTTCTGGTGGAGGCCGAGCGCGCGCAGTGGGCGATGCACGACACGGCCACGTTTCTTGATCTGGGCACGGACGACGCGGCGGCGGAGGCGGAGTATGCCCGCCAATGCGCCAGGGAGCTGGGCTGGAAGTTCGAGCTGATGCGCGGTGATCCGTCGCTTTTGAAAGACTTGCTTTGGGGCCGCTGGGATGACGCGCGCTTCCAAATCATCGAACCCGGAATGCAATTGGCTCACGCGACGGATGAATCCATCTTCCGCCCCGAACCGGTGTCATGAACGATTTTCCCGCCATCCCGCTGCTGGAACACCGGCCTTATGACCGGATTCGCGAACTGTATCTGCGGCAAGAGCCGATGCTGCTGGCGGCCATCCGCCGCGGGGACCGGCGTGAAGCGCGGCGGATCATCAACCACGTGCTGGTTCATATCTACAGCGCCGGCCAGGAACGAAGCGATCAGACCGGATTATGAGACCGAAGAGTTCTGCAGGTCTGGCTGTAAATTGCTCTCAAGAGGACAATTTACGTCAAGGTAAAAGTAATTCGCGGCAAGAGAATGTCACAATTCGATGCTTGTTAATTTTTAACCAACGATCTACAACCAATCCCAGTTCTTTACATAGCCAAAGCGACGTACTGCTTTGGAAATACGGTCTTTGCGTTTGCGAGAACTCGAACTTCATTCCGAACACGACCAAATTCAGTCTCACGAAGTTCGCCTCGACGCGCGTGCAATCGCGCGTCCTGGTGTGCTTTCGTGAGAAGGCCGCTTGGTCGTGGCCTGGAATGAGAGTGCGCTGGGCGCGCCTTTCATTTTCAGGCATGATGAGAGGTTCGAGTCCGGGCAAAAGCCCGGAAATGCAGGAGAATTTTAACAGAACTTAAAAATATGAAGACCACCAAACAAGGAATCATCGCAGCATGCGCGCTAATCTTCGCGTCTGCCGTGCATTCGTTTGCAATCGAGGGACTTACATTGTCCCTTCAATGTAGTAATGTCGTTTTATCCTGGCCAAGCACGCCGGGACAAAACTATATCGTGCAATACCGCCCAACCCTCGACCCGAGTACACCTTGGGTAACTTATGCAACGGGAGGGCCAGTGAACCACGGCGGCGTCACTTATGATGACACGATTCCCGATGATGTCCCCTATTTTATCAGCAATTTTCTTTTTTACTGGAGCCTTGAAAATGGCCGGCTTACCGATTCGATAAGTTATGGAAGGGACAATACTCCCAATCCGGGAGGGCCTGGAAATCGTGAGGCTCATTGGGTGATTTATGGCTATGATGCCTTGAGAATCGACGAGGTTAATCACGCGACAGACACATGGTAAGAATACGATATGCCGGGGACGATTGGCGACCCCGGCAAATCTGTTCCTATGCCCTTTGAACTTTTCCAAATCACGGCGGCTTATTCCAATGCTATGTTGGTGGCCATGATGCCGCACGTAGCGGATTTTGCTAAAAAGCTCGATTTGCCTACGCCACAGCCAATCACTATCTCACAGGTGGAGCATTTCGTTTGTTTCCTTCGTTCAGATCATATTGGCGGACGCCTGGTACTTACGAACGGCTGTGAGTTCATTTTTGATCACGGGCATGTGCAAACCTTTGTATCTCCACACAGTTATTATTATTTACAAGACCCCCGGTTGGTTCCGACGTTTTATGGCCCGATAAAGATTACCGAAGCGCAGACATTGAAGATCGCTCATGATGCCATCAGGAATCTAGGTTACACCGATACGATGCTTTCCGCGGATAAACCGCCGCGAATTGATTTGCCACCGCGCGATAAAAATCACTTGATTGCCCGTTACCGCATTATCTGGCACGATCCAAAACGCGGAAGCAACCCAAGCCAACCTCCTAGGAGTATTGAGTTTGAGATAGATGCTACGACTGGTCGGATCCAAATGGTGAATATTTATAATCCGAACACATATCTGGCTGACCTCAAGATAGATATACTTCCGCAAGTAATCGGTCAAGGCCCTACCTCTCAACCGGTGGGTCCTGGGCGAAAGGTGACGCCAGTTAGTCCACAATACGCTCGAACATTTCTCAACGCCATCCTGCCGCAACTTGCTGACTTTGTCAGAATGGCCAACCTTTCAATAAGACCCCCTGTTTCAACCGATGATATAGATATGGCAAAATATGTGACTATTTATAGTTGCGGCATTGTCGAAGGCGACACGCAGGCTTTTATAGACATGAAGAGCGGTGACAGATTTGTCTATAGTCACGGGCAAGTGACTGCATTTTATTCGCACGACGCCATGGATTTTCCGGAGCGGGAACATCCATATACATATCCCGGAATTGATCAGGATCGGGCAAAATTCTACGGTCCGATCAACATCACGACGAACGACGCCGTCAATTTAGTAAGACAGACGATTAAAAACTTAGCTTACTCGGAGAGCGTGCTTCATGTTAACACTCCGCCTCGGGTTGACGGACCCGGTTGGTGGGGCACCAACAGAATCGCACGCTGCTTCATTGAATGGAGGGAATCTATAGACGGACCGACTTGGGTCAATTCCGAAGTGGACATGGCCTCCCACCGTGTAACATCCCTTTACATCAACAATCATGCCATAACAAATATCTGGCGCGAACCGCCGAGAATCAATGTTTCGCCAGTCAAGGCTCAGTCGCAATAACCCGTTGGCAAAGGGCGATGCCCAAAGTCAATTGATGAATCCATTAGTACATGCTTGCAAGTTGACTGTATTCACGGGCGTGGCGTGTCTTTTAAACTTATGCGCCCAGGCCGTAGAGAAACTGGCGGCGGCAGCGTATGCCCGCCAATGCGCCAGGGAGCTGGGCTGGAAGTTCGAGCTGATGCGCGGCGATCCGTCTCTTTTGAAAGACTTGCTTTGGGGCCGCTGGGATGACGCGCGCTTCCAAATCATCAAACCCGGAATGCAATTGGCTCACGCGACGGATGAATCCATCTTCCGCCCCGAACCGGTGTCATGAACGATTTTCCCGCCATCCCGCTGCTGGAACACCGGCCTTATGACCGGATTCGCGAACTGTATCTGCTGCAAGAGCCGATGCTGCTGGCGGCCATCCGCCGCGGGGACCGGCGTGAAGCGCGGCGGATCATCAACCACGTGCTGGTTCATATCTACAGCGCCGGCCAGGAACGAAGCGATTTGCTCAAAGGCCTGCTGTTGGAGCTTGTGGTGATGATGTCCCGCGCCGCCGTCGAGGCGGGCGCGATGCAATCCGAGGTGCTGGGGCTGAACTTTCGGTGCCTGACGGAACTGGCGGGGATCCAGGATGACGAAGACCTGGCTTCGTGGCTGCGCACGACGCTGGAGCACGTCATCTCCACCATCGAGCAACAGGAGGATTTCACCCCCCCGCTGCTCCTCGGCAAGGCGCTGGACTTCATGCGCCAGAATCTGCACCGCGCCATCTCACGCGACGAGGTGGCGCGGCATGCTGGCATTTCACCGAGCCATTTCTCGCGCCGGCTCAAAGAGCGCACGGGCCGGTCCTTCACCGATTTGCTGCGGCAATGCCGGGTGGACCTGGCGTGCGATTTTCTGCGGCGCACGGAAAAGCCCTTGGTGGAGATTGCCGATGACTGCGGCTTTTGCGACCAGGCCTATTTCACCAGGGTCTTTCGAGATTTGAAGGGAGTCACCCCAAGACAGTTTCGATCCGCCCAAGAGCGGAGCACAGGATCACAAAACAAAAGCATCAGGTTACAAGACCCTGCGACCGCAAACGGGCACCTTTCTCCTCATTATGAATGAAGAACATCCGCTGACGCAGGCCATCATCGCCGGACGACGCAAAGAAGCAGCCGCGCTTGTCCAGCAATGTCTGGCCGCCGGGGAGACGGCCAGGGACATCGTCGAAAAACGGCTCCTGCCCGGCATGATGGCGGTGGGGGACAAATTCAAACGAAACGAAATTTTCGTGCCCGATATGCTCATTGCCGGCCGGGCCATGAAGGAGGCGTTGATGATTCTGGAGCCGCTGCTGGCGGCGGCCGGGGTGAAGCCGGAACACCGGGCCGTCATCGGGACGGTGCAAGGCGACCTGCATGACATTGGCAAGAACCTCGTGGCCATGATGTGGAAGGGCGCCGGCATCGAAGTCATTGATCTGGGGGCCAACGTGTCTCCGGCCACGTTCGTCGAAGCCGTCAAAAAACACCAACCCAAGTTATTGGGTTTATCGGCCTTGCTGACCACGACGATGCCCGCCATGCGCGAGACCGTCAAAGCCCTCCGCGACGCCGGCTTGACGGTCAAGGTGATCCTGGGCGGCGCGCCCATCACGCAGGAGTATGCCCGTGAAATCGGCGCCGACGGCTATGCCCCGGATGCCGGCAGTGCCACGGATGCGGCCCTGGCTCTGTTGCAAGGCAAGGCTTGACGGAAAGAGAACACGATGCACTTTAAAAGTCCGGCCATCTCTGATCCGGCTCAACTCATCTTCGGCCTTGCGCCCAAACCCGTGACCACGCGCAGCGGGATGGTTATTGGCGGGGGAACGGTCTATCCGGAACTCAACTTCACGCTGCCGCCCATCAGCATTGAGGCCGGCACGATGCCTGAAGTGCGGCGCAACTATGAGCAGATTATCACCGGCGCGCTGCGCCGCGCGGCGGAACTGGAAGTGCCTGGCGTGGTCGTCGAATTCGAGACCTTGCCGCCCATGACGGAGCATCCGGCCTGGGGTTTGGACATCGTCAAGATTCTGCTCGAAGGCATGGAGCGCGAGAAAGACCGCAGCGGTTTGAAGAGCGCGCTGCGCATGACGCCCAACGACAACCGCGAATTCGAACGTCCGCCACTGATGCGCCGCGGTCGTTACTGGGATGCGATGCTGGAGTTGTTCGATGGTTCGTCCGCGGCGGGCGCGGAGTTGTTAAGCATCGAGTCCGTCGGCGGCAAGGAATTGCACGACGATGCGCTGGTCAACGGCGACTTGGCGGCCAGTCTCTTTTCCCTCTGCATCCTGGGCGAGCGCGACATGCGCTTTCTCTGGACGCACCTCAAGAAGATCGCCGATCAGCATGGCGTGAAATGCGCGGGCGACACCGCCTGCGGTTTTGGCAATACCGCCATGGTGCTGGCCGAGCAGAAGATGATTCCGCGCGTGTTTGCCGCCGTGGTCCGGGCGGTCAGCGCTGTCCGCACGCTCGTCGCTTATGAATGTGGCGCGGTTGGCCCCGGCAAGGACTGCGGCTATGAAAACCCGATTCTTAAAGCCATCACCGGTTATCCCATGGCCATGGAGGGCAAGACTTCGGCCTGCGCGCACTTGAGTCCCATGGGCAACCTTGCCGCCGCCTGTTGCGACACCTGGTCCAATGAGTCGGTGCAAAACATCAAGCTGCTGGGCGGCATGGCGCCGACCTGTTACATGGAACAACTGGCCTACGATTGCCGGTTGATGAACACCGCCCGCTCGCACGGCCAGGAATCCGCCCGGCAACTTCAGCGTTGGTTGGTGGAGTCCGACGTGGCGACGGATCCGCAGGCCTTCATCATCTCGCCTGAATCTTCCGTGAAACTGGCTCGGGTCATAACGGACAGCGACTCGCACTATCACGCCGGCGCGGCCGCGGCGCGCAAGGCGGTGGAGTTGTTGCGCGGCGCGCACGCCCAAGGCAAGCTGCGCATCGCGCCCAACGAGCTTGTCTGGTTCGACACCATGCAGGACACGCTGGACGAACTGCCAGAAAGCGAAACGGAATTCATAGCCCGCCAGTTGGCGGTGGCAGACCGCTCGCGTTTCCTGCCGGAGGAATATGGCTTAAATGCTTGAATGGAGCATCATTCCCAAGGTGGAATATCCCCGTGATGCGCCTGTTTCTGCCGCTTTTCTTTTGCGCGCTGCCGCTGCTGGCCGCGCCGCCGCCGATTGTCACGCCCGCCCAATCGTCGCCTGAGGAGTCCCTGGCCGCGCACGAAGTCAGGCGATATATTTATTTGCGGACAGGCCAACTGCCGCCGATCCGCACTTTTTCCGGCAAGACGGGAAAGGCTTTTATTTTCATTGCAAGGAAGGATCAGCCGGAGATGCAAGCGATGGCGGCGGAGGCGTCCGCGCGGGAGGCCGCGGCGGCCTTGCAGCCGCAGGAATATCTGCTGAAAAAAACCGGCGCCAATTCCCTGTTGATCGCGGGGGGCGATGACGCGGGCGTTCTGTATGGCGCGTATGCCTTCGCCGAAAAACTGGGCGCGCGGTTTTATCTCCATGGCGATGTCGTGCCGGACGGGCAAGCGCCGTTGGCGATGCCGGAGTTGAACGAGACGGGCCGGCCGCTTTTCGCCTTGCGCGGCATCCAGCCGTTCCATGATTTTCCCGAAGGGCCGGACTGGTGGAGCACGGACGATTACCTGGCGTCTATTTCGCAACTGGCCAAAATGAAGATGAATTTCCTGGGCCTCCATTGCTATCCCGAGGGCGGCGTGGGACCGGAGCCGCTGGTGTGGATCGGGACCAGGGACGACATGGATGAAAAGGGCCGCGTGACGTTCAGCTATCCGTCGTCCTGGGCCAACACCGTCAAAGGCGGGTGGGGCTGCGCGCCGACGAAGACCGGCAAGTTTGCGGGCGGCGCCGCGCTGCTTTTTGCCGGCGATGACGTTGGCAACCAAGTGCAGGCCGGATTGATGCCCATGCCAAACACAACGAGCGAATGCAACGAAGTTTTCAACCGCGCCGCCGTTCTGTTGCGCCGCGCCTTCGCCCAAGCCAAGGCGCTGGGCGTCAAAACCTGCATCGGCACCGAGACGCCGTTGACGATTCCCGTGGCAGTGAAGGAGCATTTGAAGAGCCTGGGGAAAAATCCCGACGACCCGGCGACCGTGCGCGAACTCTATGAAGGCGTGTTTGCGCGCATCCAGCGCGCCTGCCCGGCGGATTATTACTGGCTGTGGACGCCGGAGGGCTGGACGTGGGGCGGCAACAATCCGCAGCAATTTGCGGACACCACCCGCGACATCCAGGCCGCGATGGAGGCGGATAAAGCCCTCGGCAACCCGTTGACGCTGGCCATTTGCGGCTGGGTGCTCGGCCCGCAAAACGACCGCGCGGCGCTGGATAACTTTCTGCCCAAAGACATGCCGATGAGCTGCATCAACCGGCAGGTCGGACACGAGGCGGTGGAGCCGGCCTTCGCCCAGATCGCGGGCCGTCCAAAGTGGGCGATTCCCTGGATGGAAAACGATCCGGCGCTGACCCAGCCTCAGCCGTGGGTCGGGCGGATGCGCTACGACGCCGCGGACGCCCGGCGCCTTGGCTGCACGGGGCTGATGGGCATCCACTGGCGAACCAAGGCGATGATGCAGAACGTCGCCGCGCTGGCCGCCGCCGCGTGGGACCAATCATGGGCGCCCTCCAACGCGCCCGCCAAAGCGGGCAAAAACCGCGCCATGCCCGTAGCCGATTTCTACGCCGATTTTGCGCGCGCGAATTTTGGCGGCGCGGTCGCGGCCGAGGCGGGGGCGATCATGGCCGGGGTGGACGGCGTCGCCATGCCGGACATCGCAGGATGGATTTTGGGCCCGGGGTGCATCCTGACCAACGGCGCGCCGTGGGAAGGCGTGAGGCGGCGGTTTGATTTTGTTGACAGGTTTGCCGCGCTACGCCCGCGGGTTCGCGGCGCGGGCAATCTCGAACAGTTCGATTACTGGCTCAACACGTATCGCGGGGCCGAGTCCATGGCGCGCCTGGGCTGCCTGCGGGGAGAGTTGGATCGCGCCGTAGCCGCCATGGACCAGGAGCCGGACGCGGCGCAAAAAAAGCGGCTCGCGCAAGACGCGCTCGCGCCCCGGCTCAACCTGGCGCGGGAATGGGAGCGGCTGCTGTCGTTCCAGACCGCCGCGGTGGACACCCCCGGCGAACTGGGCACCATCGCCAATCTGGAAATGCACAGCCGCCGCGAGCGCCACCTGCTCAACGAATATGACAGCGACCTGGCCGCCGCGCTGGGAGCGCCCCTGCCCGCCGGGGCGACGCCGTCCACCCATTATGACGGCCCGGCGCGGATCATCGTCCCCACCGTGCGGTCGCAGGCCGAACCGGGCGAAGCGTTGAGTTTGAGCGTTATTGTGCTTGACAACAACCCCGCCAGGACCGCCGCGTTGTTCTGGCGCAAACTGGGCCGGGGCGGGTTTAAGAAAATCAATTTGCGGCGCGTTGCCCGCGCCTTTTATTCCGTCACCCTTCCGGCCGCCGGGGAGGATTTCGAGTATTACCTTTCCGCCCAAACCGCTTCCGGCGCGAAGCTGGTCTGGCCCGCGACCGCTCCGAAGCAAAATCAAACCGTCGTGCTTTCTTCTCCGCCGATGGAGGGCGCGCGCAAAATGAACTGAAATGGGCTGAATTGGCCCTTCACAGCCGCACGGGAATATGGCGGGAGGCGAGGTATTTTTTGACGTCGGCCACGGTGTATTCGCCGAAGTGAAAAATGCTCGCGGCCAGCACGGCGTCGGCCTTGCCTTCCAGCAGGACCTCGGCCATGTGCGGCAGGCTGCCCGCCCCGCCGCTGGCCACCACCGGCACGCCCACCGCTTCGCTGATGCGCCGCGTGATGACCAAATCAAAACCGGCCTTGGTGCCATCGGCGTCAATGCTGTTCAAAACGATTTCGCCCGCGCCCAGGGCGACGGCTTCTTTGGCCCAGGCGACGGCCTCGCGTCCGGTGGGCTTGCGGCCGCCGTGGGAGAAAACTTCCCAGCGGTCCGGCGCGACCTTCCGGGCGTCAATGGAGACCACGACGCATTGGCTGCCGAATTTTTCCGCGCCCTGGCGGATAAGAGCGGGGTTGGCCAAGGCGGAGGAGTTGATGCTGGTCTTGTCGGCGCCGGCGCGGAGCATGGCGTGCATGTCTTCGACCGAGCGCAACCCGCCGCCGACGGTCAGGGGCATGAAACATTCATCGGCCGCGCGCTCGATGACGCCGATCATGGTGGCGCGGCCATGCGCGCTGGCGGTGATGTCGAAAAAGACCATTTCGTCCGCGCCCTGTTCGTTGTAGCGGATGGCCAGTTGGACGGGGTCGCCGACGTTGCGGAGTTCGCCGGCTTCGGCCCGGCCGAATTGGACGCCGCGCGTGACGTGGCCGTCATGCACGTCGAGACATGGGATAACGCGTTTGGCAAGCATATCAATGACGCTTGCAGAGTAACAGGCCCGCGGAAAAAATCAAAGCCGGAACGCGCAAGGGCGCCTCCCTTGCCGCCGACCGCAGCCCGCAATGCAGGCTGCGGCCCCGGAAGCTGCCTATTGACTGACCAGACGGAAGTACACGCCGCCCTGGTCCGGCTGAATCGTGATGGTCTCGCTGTTGGTGGCCGTCGAGCCGGGATAGGCGAACCAACTTCCGTTGAACGACAAGCCGGCCGAATTGGTTTGCAGCGTCCAGCCGAGATGGTCTGCCGGCCAGGAGAGGGTCAGTTGATTGCCCGTCAGGCTGTACGACAGGTTGATGGGCGTCTGGCTCACGTTGACGGTGAGCGCGAACGGGCCGCTGGCGCTGGGCGCGTTGGTCGAGTCGCCGCTGTAATCGGCCGTGATGGCATAGCCGCCCACAGGCAGGGTGCTGATGGACAGGCTGGCCACGCCGCCAACGGTGGTGTTGGTCGCAATGGGAGACGCCCCCGCGTAGAACACAACCGCTTCCCCATCGGGCGACGTCGGGCTGACGGTGGCCGTGATGCTCAATGGACTGCCATAGAAGGAATTGCTGTTGCCGGAGAGCGTCGTAGTGGTGTTGTTGAGAATGCTCAACACCACGTCCCCGCCGCTGACGGCCACGAAGTTGGTCGTGCCCGAGGCCGGGATGGCCGTTCCAGTCACGGACGATGAGATGGATCCGCTAATGTCTCCAGTCTCCTGCTCGATGACAACGTAGTTGCCGGGAGCCAGGGGCGAACCGCTGAAGGTGTCTATGGTAAAGACATTTCCATCGAGCACCAATGTGCTTTGCTCAATGGTCAGTGAGGGACCGACGCCGTCGTTGGTCAGCGTTATCGGGAGTGAACCAAGATTCACGAACCCGTCGAGCGGGCCGATAATGGTGGCAGGGGCGTCGCCGCTGGCCGTGAAGTTGGCGCCGGGCATGGTAAAGGTGCTCGCCGCCGGCAGCGCGGAGACATCCAGTGTTCCTCCCGATCCGATGCTGACGCCGGAAGTGTTGGAAATCGAACCTCCGCTGCCCAAGGCGAGCGTGCCGCTGCTGATGGTGGTGGCGCCGGTGTAGGTATTGGGCGCCGTCAGCGTCAGCGTGCCGGAGCCGGAAACATTGACCGAGCCTGTGCCGGAAACCACTCCCGACACGGTCTGCGAACCTGTGCTGTTGTAACTAAAGGTCGAGTTATTCGTGACGTTGCCCGGGTAAGTCGTTCCGCCGCCGCCCAGGTAGATTGTCAGCGCGGTGGCGTTGCCCGGCGCCTGCAGGAAGACATAGTTGCTGGCCGTCAACCCGCCGCCGGCAAGGGCATAGCTTCCTATCGGGCTGGCCGCGGTCGTGGTGCTGGTAAAGACCAGCGTGCCGGAGGTGGCGCCGGCCAGATCGTCCTGGTAAACGAAGCCGGTCACTTCCCCGCCCGTGAAGTTGGTGTTGTCGGAACCGTAGGCCTGGCTGGCCGCGAACGCCACGTAAGTCAAGGGCGCCGGGCCGATTGTCCCGGTCAGAGAAGGCTCGACGAGGCTGTAGTTGGTGGCCTCGCTGCCGCTGAGGCTCAGGCCGCTGACCGTGACCGGCACCGCCAGATTGGCGTTGGTGTCGGTGAAGACCGCCGTGTAACCGTTGGTGTCCAGACTCACGCCGTTGGTGTCTTGATCCAGCACGCCCGCCAGAACGACGTTGTTGGAACTCAAGGTCGCCGCCTCCAACCCGATCAACGTGCCGTAGGTCACCGGCTCCACCGTCAGCCCGCCGAGAATCGTCACCGGCGCGGGCGTGATGTCCGCCGTGAAGACCGGCTGCGTAAGAGTGTAATTGGTGGCATCGCCGCCCGTCAGAGTCAGGCCGGCCACGGTCACCGTGATGTTGGAGTTCACGTTGGAGGTGGCGAAGGTGGCCACGTAGCCATTGGTGGACACCGTCACGCCGCTGGCGTCCCCGCTGGCCAAACCGGCCAAAACCACGGTGTTGGTCACAGTCAAGGATGCGGCGTTGGTGCCGTCATAAACCAAGTTGCTGACGGTCAGTCCTGAAACTATCGTCACCCCGATTGGCGTGATGGTCAGCGCGGTCGCATTGCCGGCGGCCTGCGCAAACGTGTAATTGCCATTGTTGGCCGAAAGACCGGAGCCGTAAATGGGATAGCTGCCCGCCGGGCTGGCCGCCGTGGCCGGGCTGGTGAACGTCAGCGCGCCCGTCGTGGCGCTGGCCTGAGTGTCTCCGCCCACAAAGCCTGTCACCATGCCGCTGAAACCTGGCAAGGCAGATGAGCCGAAAAGCGTGCTGGCCGACACCGCCGTGTAGGTCAAAGCCGCCGGGCTGACCGTCACGGCCCCGCTGGCCCCTGCCAGCGTGTAATCGCCCGCCGCCGCGCCGCCCAAGGCCAGCGTTCCGGTCGAAGTAATCGCTTCTGATCCGACGTTGGCTGCCGCCAAAACGCCGACGCCCGACGCCACATTCACGACGTCGCTGCCAACGGGGTTGGACACGGTCAATATCCCCGCCGCCGCGTCGTTTGTCCCGTCGTACTGGCGGGCGCCGGTCAAGACCACCGGGAGAGGATTGACGGTTATGGTGGTGCTTGTATTGGTCGCGGCATTGAAGACGCCGTTGGTGCTGGCGGCGGACGTATAAGCAATAGTATAAGGCGTGGCGCTGGCCGGCAGGTTGGTGGTCTTGTAGGTGATGCTAAAAGCGCCGGCGGAACCGGATATGGCGTTGGTTTGCGCGTTCCCGTTAATGGTCGCGGTGATAATCGTGCCGCTGGCCGGATAGGTGGGGCCGGGGCCGCTCAAGGCGCCGGTCAAGGTGACGCTGGAAGCGCCGTAGGTAATGGTGGAGCTGGTCAAGCCCGAGTAAGTGGGCGTGGCCGTATTGGTCACGGGGCCGGCCAGGCTGGCTCCAGCAAGGGTGTAGTTGTTGGATGTCAAGGTGCCGATGTTCGTTAACCCGGTGCCGCCCAATACTTCGAGCCGGTTGTGACCCGTGTCCGCGGCAAAGACATTGCCGTTGGCATCCACGGCCACGCCCACCGGCTCATTGAGGTTGACGAAGGCATTGGTGGTCAGCAACGGCGACGCGGCGCCGAGGCTCAACATCCTGACATTGCCGCTGCCGTAACTGGCCAGATAGACATTGGTGTAGTTATCCACCGCCAGGGCGACCGGATAGCTGTAGTTGGTTAATCCGGTGAGCGCTTTCTGCGAGCCACCGGCGGGCAGTTCCACCACGCTATTGGCGCCAGCACTGACCACAAAAAGGTCGCCATTGGTGTCCACCGTCAAGCCGGCGGGAGCACTCACAGTCAGGCCCGCCACCGTCGTTTGGCTGCCGCCGTAAGGCAGTTCCACCACCCGGCTATTCAAGGTGTCCGCCACAAAAACATCCCCATGCTGATCCACGGTTATGGCGGACGGATAATTAAGACCGGTGAAGGCCGCCGTGGTCTGCGTCCCGCCCGCCGGCATCTCGAAGACGGCGTTCTGACTGGGGCACACCACATAGATGTTGGAATTGACGTCCACCGCCACGCCGACCGGATTGTTCAGGCCGGTGAAAGGCACCACGGTCTGCACGCCCGCCGGGGTGATTTCGCAGACGCGGTTGTTGGCCGTGTCGGCCACATAAAGGTTGCCGCCGATGTCCACGCACAGGCCGGCGGGGGCATTAAACTGGGCGTTGATCCCGACCCCTGTGCCGGTGCCTTGGCCCCCCGCGTTTCCCAGGATCTCCGTGGAAAGGGAAGCGAAAGTGTAGGTTCCAGGATTGATGCCAGCCAAAAGGGAGACGCCTTCCGCCGCATAAACCGTGTCGCCGCTGACCGCGTTGGATACCTTCAAATAGGGCGCCGTGATCACGCCGTATCCATTTATGGAGAGTCCGTTGTAAGGCTGGGAGCCGGTCAACTTGACCACCAACTGGGTGACGCTCAGATTGCCAGCGACATAAGTAATATTGTAGTTGGCCGTCGAGAAATTCGTGGCGCTCGCCGCTTCGGCCACCGCGCTGGGCGTGATCGCATAGGGCGAACTGGCGACCGCCGCGTTGGCGGCCGCGCCCGTGTAAGTCAAAGTCACGGTCATGGAGGCCGTGGTTTGCCCGTTGGAAAGGCCGGCGGCGGTGAAATTGGCAGTCTGCAAAGTGGCCGGCGACGTGAGCGCCGTGCCGTAGCTCTTGCTCTGGGCGCTGGCCGTAATGGTCAACGGCACCGGGTTGACCGTAAGCGCGCCGGCGACATAGGTGATGGTGTAATTGGCCGCGTTAAAGGTTCCTCCCGCCGCCGAGCCAGGGGTGATCGCGGTTGAATAGGTGCCCGCCGGCGTATTGGTCGAAGCGTAGCCGGCGCCGCCGAGGGTCAGTGCCACCGTGCCAATGGTCTCACTGTTGGACGGCGTGGCGGTGAATTGCGTGTTGCCAGTCAGGGGGGTCAACACCAGGCCGTAGGGAGTGGATTGGGCATTGACCGTCACGGTCAACGGCGCTGTCCCCACCGTCAGAGTCGTCCCCAGGCTGGCGGAGCAGGTCCCAAAGTTTGAATCGCCGCTATAGATCGCCGTGATGTTGTTGTAGCTGCCTGCCGGGAGCGTGCCTGCCACGACCGTCGCCACGCCTGTGGTGGTGTTGACCGCCGCCGAGGAGCCGACCGGCACTCCGTTGTTGAAGAATTGCACTGTGCCGCCATCCGGCGTGGGACTGACCGTTGCCGAAAGCGTCGTTGCCCCATAGGTGGGGTTGGCCGAGGAAAGGGAGATCGAAGTGGTGTTGTTGGCGGAGGCGGACACCGTCATTACCACGGTGGAGCCGCTGATGGAGGCGGTGGCGACGTAGCCCGCGGCCAAACCATTGCCAACAACGACAACAGGACCCAGTGGAGCGTTGTTGATCGTGCCGGCGGTTCCGTCGCCCACCTGGATCAAATTGTAAACGCCCGCGCCCAACGGGGAAGCGTTCAGGTTGGTGACCACAAGCTGGTTGTTATTAAGCGTCAGCGCGCCTTGGAGAATTTCAAGAGCCGGATCGGAAAGATCGCCGCTGGGGGATGAAGGCGTGTAGCCCAAATAAATCGGTTGCGACCCCAGATTCACTGTGCCGCTGGCAGCGCCATTGATTGCGGCGGCGGTGGTTCCCTGGGTCGTGCCGGCGCCGCTGGCTTGGAGTGCGGTCCTGCTGCTCAAAGAGTAGGAAGCAATGGCCGACACGTCGAAGGTCGCGCCAGCCGCGATGGAAATCGCCGTGGAATTGATGATCGAACCGGTGCTGCCCAGGGCCAGCGTGCCCGCGTTGATGATCGTGGGGCCGGTATAAATGTTGACGTTGGTCAGGGTCAATTTGCCCGGCGTGCCGCCATTGGGGACGCTGATCGTCAGGCTCCCGCCGACACCGTTGATAATCCCGCCGAAAGAAGTGCTGACGTTGGTTTGGAGAATGGTCAATGCTCCGCTAAGTTTGATGCTGGGAGTCGCCACGGCGTTGGTGCCCGCGCTGATGCCCGCGCCGGTGGCCAGCGGGCCGATGGTCTGGTTAAAGCCGTTGAGGTCAAGCACGCCGCCGGCGGTGTTATCCGGGAGGATCGTCAGCGGTGTTCCAGCAGGCAGAGTCCCGCTGGCGCCCAACTGCAAGACGCCGCCGGCAATGGTGGTGGCGCCGGTGTAGTTGTTAGCGCCGGTGAGCTTGAGAGTGCCCAGCGACGTATTGTAACTGAAGGCGCTCTGGAAGTTGCCCGTGCCGGTGATGACCCCCGGGATGGTGCAGGTGGCGCCGACCGAGACGCCGATGCTGCCGCCATTGGCGCCCAGAGTAATGCCGCGGTTGGCGCTAAGAGTGATGTTGTTGGCGTTAAAACGCAGGCCGGTCGGGGTCGTGCTGCCAGTGCCGCCGTTGATCGTCAACTGATTGGCGACCGCCGAACTGGGAGCGGCGCCCAAGCCGGTGTCCGCGTTGATTAACAAATATCCTCCGGTAATGGTGGTCAGGCCCGTGTAGGTGTTGGCGCCGCTGAGGGTCAGCGCGCCCGAACCAGCCTGATTGAGCGCGCCCGCTCCACTGATGACGCCCGACAAGGTCTGTGAGGCCGAGCTATTGTAGGTGATAGTTCCGTTGTTCGTAATTTTGCCCGAGTATGAGCCGCTGGTCAGCGAACCCGCTCCACTGAGGGTGAGCGTGCCGGCGTTGCTGATCGCGTTGGTGAAGGTATTCACACCCTTCAAGGTCAGCGCGCTGGCGCTGGCTACGTCCAGCAGGCCGGAGCCGGAAACAACACCCGACAAGGTTTGTGGGGTCGAACTGGCATAGACGAAAACGCTATTGTTGGCCAGGGTGCCCGCATAAGTGCCGCCGCCCAACGAGCCTGAGCCAATGATGCTAAGAGTGGCGGTGTTGCTGATGATGGTGGCGCCCGTGTAGGTGTTAACCCCGGCCAACTCCAAGGTGCCGGCATCTGCCACGTTCAGGGCGCTGGCGCCGCTTACAACGCCGGAGATTTCGGTCACTTCCGTCGAAGTGGATGACGTATTAATTGTGGTTGTTCCTGACGAAGGCAAAGTAAAAGTGCCGGTAAAGGTCGTGCCGGGAGCGCCTGACACGGGATTGCCGCCGGCCAGATTGATATTATAGCCCGCCGTTGGGAAGGTGAAGTTATTGGGGATGGTGAGCGATACATCGGGAGAAGTATTGTTCAACAGCGCATTGCCGGTGCCGCCCACGTAAATAGGCCCGGTGCCGAACGAAGCAGTAGTGTAGTAATAAATAACCTGGCCTCCGGTCAGCGCGGTTCCGCCCGCGTAACTATTGTTGGTAACCAAAGAGATGTAACCGTTCCCGTGCTGTTGTACGCCACCTGCCCCGGTCAGTGGCACATTGAAGATAAAATTACCCCCGGAAGCCCCATCGCAGTAAATCCCCTGCACAAAATAGCCATTGAGGGAAGTCCCGCCGTTGGTGACGATCCCGATTGAGCCTGTGCCGGAAAAGGTCAGGTTGTTGACCAAGGCGGCGTTAAGTCCGGAAGCCATGCCGGCGCAGGTGACAGCGCCGGGGACGGAGATGGTCAGGGACGTGATGGTCCCGGAGCCGGCAGCAAACTCGGCAAAGTTGCCGTTGGTAAAGGGGACCGTCGAAGCCGTCAAATTCGAACTGGCACTGGTCGTCCAATTGGCGGTGGTGGTGTCCCACGTGCCGCTGGTTGGGGTGGATGCCCCGTTGTTGTCCCACCACTGGTTTGAAGCCCCGGCGTTCCGGGCCAGGAGCGCCAACAGCAGGCAGGCCCCTGTCGAAGTTAATTTCACTAAACTCTGGGTTCGATTTTTCATAATAATAGGATGGATTTCGGAATTTTGCTTGTCGGGACCGAATTGGATGGATTGCGCCCGGATGCCGGCAGCCAAAGCCGGAAACGCCGTAAGAAACGAAACGACACTTCCTGCCGTGTTGAGGGACGCTGTTTTCAAGAATTTGAATCTGGTTCTCTGTCTGCCGACGCTGCCTCTTCGGTTTCCATCTTGGCATGGCCAAATCTCCCGACAGCCGCGCCTCAATGACCCGGATTTCAAGCTTTACGGGCCGATTTAAGCAGGTCTTTAACGAAGCGTCAAGCCCTAAAACGAAATTATTCTCGTTTCAAAACAATAAATGGAAAGGGATTACCTGGTGAAACCATGAGCGATTTGGGCCTGAACCGTTAACCGGCTAATTTGCGATCACCTGGTAAAACCGTTGCGCCAGCGGCGGGCTGCCGTCCTGCAACGTGATGACGCCGCCGGTGCCAATCGCGGTGGAAGCGGGCAAAACCGTCCAGGATGGATCGGTCAGGAAGTTCTTGTATTGCAAGGCATAGTTCAATCCCAACACGCTGTTGACCGAGAGCGAGAGGCCGCTTCCGGCTGTGACGGTGAGACTGCCCGCGACAATGGCCGGCGGCGGGATGGCCACCGTGGTAATGTTAAGGGCTGTGTTGCCGCTGGAACTGGCAAGCGGGGTGACGGTGGTGGCGACGGCGGTGTTGGTGATGAAGCCGGATTGCTCCGCCAGCACGGTCACAGTTATGGTGCTTGACGCGCCGCTCAAGATGGCGCCGAGCGGCCACACTAAAACTCCATCGCCCAGGACAGCGCTTGGAGAAGCGGAGACAAACGTGACCTCGGACGGCAGCGTGTCCGTCACCACCACGTCCGCCGCCAAGTCCGGACCGGCGTTGGTGATGATGATGGTGTAAGTCCCGTTCTGCCCCACCTGGAATTTCGAGGGCGTGGCGGTCTGAATCACCGACAAATCCGCGCTGTCGCCGCAGCACGAGTAGTAAGCGTCCTTGAGAGAAATAGTATCTACATACCAGCCGACCACCGTCGTGGCGTTGCCGCTGTCGGTCGCGCAGGCCCAGCGAAACTGAATGTTCTGGCCCGCGGCGGAGGCCGGCAGATTGATGGTGGTGGTGATCCAGCCGCCGGAATTGCCGCCCCAGGCGCTGCTGCCCCCCAGAGGATTGCCCGATCCGTTGTAGAGCGTTCCGTTGTAACCGCCGGTTGCGAAACTTCCGCCAGCCGAAATGATGTCCGTGAAACTCCCGGAGCCAATGGCGATGTCCAACACCCCTCCGTCAAAGTAATAATAATGACGGCCGCTGAGCACCTCGTACTCCAAATCATAATTCTGCCGGAAGGTCAATTGGGCGTTGGTGGAATGGACAGGGAGGACCGGCGAGAAAAGGTAAGCCATGCCGGCATTGGTGACGTCGGCGGCGAAGGCCGAGTTGGGCGCGGTGTCGTAAGCGGCGGTGGTCGTCACCCAATCCATCTGCGATCCGGTCACGCTGGCGCTCCATCCCGAAGGCAGCGCGGGCGCGGTCACGCCGTCGAAATTCTGCGCCAGCGTCGTGCCGGACACCAGCGCGCCGAGGGTGTAATTGACACTGACTGAGCCTAAGTTGGCCGTCCCGTCCTCAAGTTGCCAGACGACGGAGATCGTCTGGCCGCAGACACCGCTGGCGGTGAAAGAAAACGGATGAGTAACAGCGGCGTGGCCTTGCTGCAAAGCGCCATAAGCTTGCGGGCCGGTGGGCAGGAGCACGGCGCTGCTGGCTTGCAACGCCGCCACCAGATTGGTCGTGCTGACGGGCGAAAGATTGGTCAACGTGAGGTTCAATGTGACCGTTTCGCCCGGATCAATGACGCCGTTGGCCGGCAGGCAACTTTCCGCCGCCAGCGCGGCCGTGGCGGTCACGATCGGGGCCGTGGCCGGCGGCGCCAGCGCGTTAATCATGTTGGTGCCGTTGGGCGTGCCCCACCCGGTGCAAAGATCGTAACCCGTCACCGCAAAAAACTTGGTGGTTACGGTCTTATTGGTGTTGTTGCCGACGGTGATGTCGTGAAACGTGGCGTTGTAGTTGCTCCCCAAGCCCAGCGCGTAAAGGGCTGGATTTAAAAAGCCAACGGGGGAGCGTTGGTTGATGGCGCCCTGTTGATTGACCAAGGCGGTAAAAGCGGCCCACAACGGCGCCGCGCAACTGGTTCCCCCAAACTCGCCGCTCTGCCCGTCCTGGAACATCACCCACACCTGGTCCCCCGTCAGGGCCACGTCCGGGAGGTTGCGCATGGCGGTTGAACCTTGATTGGAGGCCATGCTCACCGGCGCCTGCCAGGACGGGATGGGGTAAGTAGCGCTGATGCCGCCAGTGCTGGCGCCGGTTCCCTCTCCGGTGGTGAACCAATTCCACACTTTTTCCGAAACCCACGATCCGCCCGGTCCGCTGGTGGACAAAGTCGTCGCTCCCACCACCGTGATGTACGGGTCGTCGCTCGGCGGTTCGGCTGAGCCGGTGAACGCCCCGGAGTCGCCGGAAGCCAGGAAGAACGACTGACCCTGGGCAGCGAATTGCTGGAAGGTCGAGACGGTGCTGGAATTGATGTTGAAACCCCAGGAACAACTCAATTGTTTGGCCGCGTCGTTGGTCGCCATGCAGTTCAATACCGCATTGGGCGCGGTGATGTTATTCTCATTCGGCCCCTCATACACGATCACCTCCGACAAGCCGGGCGCCATGGAAATCGCCATCTCGATGTCCAAAGACACTTCGGCATTGTTGGTGCTGGGATTGCCGTTGAATCCGTCAAGTAGAACAATGCCCAACGGCACGTTCGGCAGCCCCGTCTGGCTTTCGTAAGACTCAATATCCGACAAATAATAATTGTCAAACTCAACCAAACCCACTTTTTGTCCCGCCCCCGTCAACGGCGTGCCCGGAACGTAAGCCGCGCGAAAATCATTCCCCCAATAATTACTGCCCGGAGCCGAACCTGCCCGCGGCAGGACCGGATTGCGCCGGTCCGTCCGCCTGTTGAGCGGGTGAGGGATGATAAAACTATCCAACCCGGTCAGCGCCAATAACGGCACAGCAAGATCCACCGACGGCTCGCGATCCGGCGCGAAAAACGTCCGCTTTTCGACTGGATGTGGGTACACCCGCAGGCGCACCTGAAAGACACGCTCCATGTCCGCCACCGTTCCGCGGACTTGCAAGAGGGTGCGATTGGCGAATGTTTCCCCCACCGTCAATCCGCCGGCTTTGGCAAAAGCGATGACGGACTGATAATCCCCGGTCGTCGGGCCGAACTTTTCCGTGAACTGCGCGGGCGTCAAATAATGGTGATACGACGGGCTGGCCGGATTAGAGAGATCATTCAGGAGATTGGTCAATGCTTCCCGGTTGCGCAAGGGCAGGCCGATAAGCACCTCCATCGGCTTGGATGCGTCCAAGTCGGCTGCCGCCTGCAATCCAGCCGTGGCCGCCGGGACGTGTCCGTTCAGAATCTGCCGTTGCGCCAGCGCGGCGGGCGGCATGAACAGCAACACCCCGCCGAGGACGCATGCCCGCGACAAAACGACGCACCATCCCTTTTGGGGCCGCTTTCTCAATTGTGCAACATGGCGCATGTTCCTGTTCCTAACCGGCTCGACAACAAAGCTTCGCGGAATACGCCGGCTGACGGCGAACCAGATCCATTCTCACTCTTAACTTATCTTTTAACGGCCCGATTACAAGTCTGCATTGAGCATCATCGGGGCCATTCGTAATGGCGCAAACGGAACTGCCACCTCTCAGGACGCCTTGCCCGTGAGGAACGCCGCCGCAGGACCGGCAGGTCTCGCAGTGCGCGCCATCGGCTCCGCCTTTTCCGTAAAAAAGCGCAAGGCGTGTTAAGGCGTGTTAAGGCGTGTTTAGCCGCGTTCAGGCGTGTTGAAGCCGTGTTGAAATGCCATTTCAACACGCCTACGTAACTTTCACCTTTATCGTTAACGGAAGCCCGGGCCGCGATTTAGAGCCAAAGCACCCTTGAGCGCCCTGGCCCCGTATCGCGAGTTTCACGTTCCGGTTTTCCCTGCTTTCTTCTGCAATATTTCAAAGAACAGGCGCCGGTCTCTCCGCCATCCTGTCCGCCGAAGTTTTAACCAAAGCGGACGCCTCGGCGGAGGCGGACTTGTCGCGCCGCAGCCCCTGGCGGAGGCGGATGCGCCTTGCACACGCCAATACTACCACTCTTAGATGGGAATTCAAGTGAATATATTCAACATGGCGTTTTTTCCCCATTCCCCCATTCCTCTGCCAAATCAATTCCAATGTCCCGAGACCTGAATATCCCGGAGACCCCATGTTGTTTCCCGTGACTTTTCCCCGGCAGGTTGGTCTAATTCCGTGGTGGACAGGTTATGAAAGCTGCGGGTCTGGGAATTTTCACGGGGCGGCGGGGCCTTATGCGCCTTGCCGTCGCGCTGGTTGCGGCAGTGGTTGGCCTCTGCTGGTTGACGGGCGCTTTTGATCCGAGATATGAAGGACACTCCGCAAGCTGGTGGCTTGATCAGGTCAATCGGGGAGAAGCCGAAGACATGAGTGCTTCCCTGACAGCCGCCTTCAGAGGGATGGGGCCGCCAGGCATCCGGTATCTGGGGCGGACCTTGGCTTCGAGAAATATCCTTTGCCTGAACTTCGTGGAGGAACGGCGAGCAGCGGCGGCGCTCATGCTTTATGATCTGGGACCAGACGCGGCTCCAGCGCTGCGCTCTTTGGTGCGTCTATTTCGACACCCACAATTTTCCTGGGAAGCGTCGTGTGCGGCTGGTTGCATCATGGCCCAGTTGGCTCCGGATAAACTGGAATTTCTGACGCCTGAATTGATTGCCGATTTGAAGGCTCCTCACCCAGACGACGCACGGCTTCTGGCGGATATCCAACTTCTTAACGCCATCGGCCCGAAAGCGAAATCCGCGATTCCCGCCTTATGGCCTATCGCCCGGAATGGGGATTGGCAGACGAGGCGTGCCGCCACCGTGGCGTTGTGGAACATCGGGCGGGTGACCAATGCGCTGACCGAGTGTTTGTCCAACAGTTTAAGCGACCACGGAAACAAGGCCGGCTCGTTGCTGTTCGCGTTTCGAAGTTGTGTTCCGCTCCCCAACGCCATCGCCCCGCTTTTGGAACAAGCTTTGCGCCGCCCGGAACCGTCGGTGCGCCGTGACGCTGAGTTTTTACTTGAAAAGACCGATCCCGAACGACTGCGCCGGATCGAGGAAAAATTGAATCGTCGTCAAGACGAGCTTTTGCAGGATCATCTAAAACTGCGGCAAAGCACCAATCGCCTGGACCGTTTCAATGCGGCGCGGGCGTTGCCATTCTTTGGACCCAAGGCAGCCGCCGCTGCCCCGCGCTTGGTGGATATCTTGGTCGGGCTCGATCATGGATTGAGTCTGGCTGACGATAAATCCGCGGCCTTTTGGACATTAAAGTCGCTCGGTTCCAACCAGTATGGCGGCTGGGCCGCGGATTTGTTGGGCGACATTGGCCCGCCCGCGCGGAAAGCGCTCCCGGAACTGGAGAAGAATCTGAAATCGCGCATGTCCTTGAGTGAGATCGCTCTCGCCATCAGCAAAATTGACCCCGAGGAAGCAAAACGTCTCGGCTTGCCCGGCCTGTTGATCATTTGCCCGGATAAGTATTAACTTCACACAGAGAGAGGGGCGTGCTTTTTGGCGGCGGGGCGGGATGATTTGCGATGGCCTCGCACAGGTTCGAGCGTGACCAGACGGTCCGCGTATTGTTCCTGCTGCTTTATGTGGTCGGCCAGCATCCGGCCAATATTGTGACCGTAGCGTTCGGAGATTTCCATCCGGGCGGCGCGCACTTCATCAATTCCAGCATCGGCCTGTTTCTTCATGTTCTTGTTCCAAGTAAATCCACTGGCGTCAATAGGATCGGCGTTGGCAATCCCAGCCGCTCGTTGACGTGTCTAATATGCTCGAATTTGTTGGGATTGGCAAGGTGGACACAGTTCCCTTCGACCTTGGCAATGGCTCCTCAAAATCCATACGCAGCATAATTAAATCTGAGTGATCTCAAATCCTTTTCATCGTGGCCGCCGCACGCGGACGGAAACCCAGCGGGCTTCCGGCAGCACAAACTTCCTGACCTCCACCGCAACTCGCGCCGGCTTGAACTCGCGCAAAATCATTTCGGCCAGATCCACGGCGAGCGTTTCGATCAATTTCCACTTGCGGCCTTCGCCCAAGGCCAAAAGCCGGCGGGAGAGCAGGTAATAATCAATCGTTTTCTCCAGATCGTCCGCTTTGGCGGCCGGCGTGAAATCAAGCTCCAGTTCAATAGTCAACAGAAGGCGCTGCGGCTTGGCCCGCTCCTGGTCGGAAACGCCAACACGGTAGAACACTTCCAAATCCTGAATGACAATCTGGTCCATGAGTCATCCCTCATTGGCCCGGCTGCATGACCTTTTCCAGCAGCGTCCGGGTGGGTTGGTTCAGCGGCATCTCCAGCGCCTGCGCGGCGGAGACCCACCGGAATTCCTGCGCCTCCTCGTTCAGCCGGACTTCCACCGGGCCGCGCGCGCGGCAGGTGTAGTTGAGCAGCACAAAATGCGCCCGGCGGTAAAACTCCCTGGATTGAATGCAGTCCTGCGCCATGACAAAAACAATCCCGCCGACGTCCAGATTGGTTTCCTCCTTGATCTCGCGTTGAAGCGCGTGGAGGGAAGTCTCGCCAAATTTGATCTTGCCGCCGGGAATGCCCCACAGGTTGGACCATTTTTGGGTGCGGACCATCAGGACGCGGTCGTCGTTGAAGATCAGCGCGCCGACGGTGCAAATCGGATGCCCCCCTCCGTCTCCTTCCACCAGCGGTTTCAACTCCAGCCCGTCGCGCTCCAGGATTTGGCGCAGTTCGCCCAGGTGCTCCACGATGACGTCAGGCTCGCTGGCCCGCAATTGGTCCAGGCGGTTGTAGCCGGTCAGCACCGCGCAGGAATGGACGCCGCCGTGCTTGGCCGTTTCGACGTCGTGCTGCATGTCGCCAATAAAAAGCGTTTCGGGCGCGGCCAGTTGGTTTTCCGCCAGCAATTCCACGATCTTGAGGCGCTTGTCCCATATCCCGGTGTAAGCGCGGTCAATGAACTGGTCAAAACCGCTCGCCCCGGCCTGGAGGGCGAAGTAGTCCGGGTGGACGGTGCTCAGAACAAAGGTGCGCAGGCCGCGCTGGCGGCAGAACAGCAAAAACTCCCGCGCGTGGGGCAAGGCGGCCACCTTGTCCTGCTCCCGGCGGAAGTGGCTGTGAAAGCTCCGTTCCAACTCGGCTATCGGGACGTTCGGAACGAAGCGGTCGTAGAAATGTTTGAACGGCAGGCAGAACTCGGCGCGGAATTTGTGCAGGCTCAATGGCTCCACCCCACACTCCTGGAAGACGGCATTGGTGGCCGCCAGCACCGCCGGCAAATCATCCACCAGCGTCCCCGACCAATCAAAAATAATGTTCCTAATCATGGAAGCAAAGGAAGAAGGAAGAAGGAAGAAGGAAGAAAAAGCAGTCCTCGCCAATGGTTGTTTCTTTAGCCTTCATACTTCTTGCTTCATACTTGTTCCTTCTTCCTTTAAGTCAATCCGGTTTATCGTGCCGTGGCGCGATCTTTTGACGATAGTGACAAAGATGGCGATGAGTTCGCCGGTTTCCTGACGCAACGGCGCGAGTTTTTCAGCCGGAACAATTCCGCCTTTGACGAGCAGTTCAAACCAATAAGCAGTTTCTTCAATCTCGCGCAAACAGTCGCCGGCCTTGGCAATGAACTCGGCTTTGCTGCGACTGCGATAGGCTTCACGGTAATTCGCGCCGACCGACGTGCCGGAGCGCAGCGCTTGTTTGCCCAGAACTTGCGCCTCGGCAGATTTTGGCAATGCGCAAAAAAGCCGGATCACCCGCAGTGCAAAAGTGGTCGTGCGTTCGCGCAGATCATTTTCTTCCTTTTTCATTCTTCCTTCCTCGTCCTTTCTCCGGCCACGTTTTGGCCATGCGCCAAAGAGCCGGACAACCCATAGCGCAAGGGTCTTCGTGAGTACGTGAGTACCCGCAAATCCATTTCTTCCTTCTTCCTTCTTCCTTTTTACTTTATACTTTTCCCCCATGTCAGATGCGAGAAAAATGCGAGTCGTTGTTGGGATGAGCGGCGGGGTGGATTCCTCCGCCGCGGCCGCTTTGCTGCTGGAGCGGGGGTACGAGGTGGTCGGCATCACCCTCAAACTTTGGCCGCAGGACTGCGTCGCGCGCGCGGAGGACAAATGTTGCGGCCCGCAAGCCGTCATGGATGCCCGCGCCGTCTGCCACAAACTGGGCATTCCGTATTACCTGATGGATGAGGCCGGCGCGTTTCAAAAGCAGGTCATCGCTTACTTTGCCGAGGAATACAAGGCCGGGCGCACGCCCAATCCGTGCGTCCTCTGCAACGAGAAAATCAAGTTCGGCGCGCTGCTCGACCGCGCCCGCCAACTGGGCGCTGAACGCGTCGCCACCGGCCATTTCGCGCGCCTGGAAAAAACCGCCGATGGCCGCCGGACGCTCTTGAAGAAGGGCCGCGACCCGCGCAAGGACCAGAGTTATTTTCTATTCTCGCTGCGCCAAAACCAACTGGAGCGCGCCCTCTTTCCCCTCGGCGAAATGACCAAGCGGGACACGCGGGAAATCGCGCGCGACTGTCAATTGAAAACGGCCGACAAGGAGGAGAGCATGGAAATCTGTTTCGTGCCCGACAACGATTACGGCAAGTTCCTCGCCGCCGCCAAACTCGCGCAGCCTCACGGCGGCGACATCGTGGATTTGCAGGGGCGGATTCTTGGCCGGCACGACGGCGTGGAGTTTTTCACCATCGGCCAGCGCAAAGGGCTGGGTCTTTCCTCGCCCAAACCGCTCTACGTCATCGAGTTGGACGCCGCGCGCAACCGCGTCGTGGTCGGAGACGACTCGGCGTTGGATCGCGAAAAGTTCGAGGTGGAGCGGTGCAATTGGATCGCGTTCGACGAACCGCCGGAAGAAATGCGGGTGTCGGCCAAGATTCGCTACAATCATCCCGGCACGGAAGCGACCCTCCGTCCGCTGCCCGGCGGCGGCGCCTCCGTCGCGCTGCATCAACCGCAACGGGCCATCACCCCCGGCCAGGCCTGCGTGTTTTACGACGGCGACGTGGTGGTGGGCGGCGGCTGGATCACCGCGCACAAGTAATTTTTCGCAACCTGGCCAGGGCGTTGGCCAATTCCTTCACGTGCAACGCCGGGTCCGGCGAGTCGGTCACGTGAAGGATCTTGCCGTCCAATCCGATGAGAAAGCTGACGCGGCGGTCCATTTTCTTATGTTCACCCGCGCGGACGCCGTAGGCATCGGCGATGGCGCCGCGAGTATCGGCCAGCAGGGGAAAGTTCAGGTTGTATTTGAAAGCAAAGTTCTTATGCGTGTCTTGGTCGTCAAAACTGACGCCCACCACGTCCACCCCCGCCTGTTTAAGTTCGGGCATGTTGTCGCGCAGGCTGCAAGCCTCGGTCGTGCAACCGGCCGTGTCGTCTTTGGGGAAAAAATAGAGAAACAGAACTTTCTTGCCGATATGGTCGGAGAGTTTCCAATAGCTGCCATCCTGGTCCCGGCCCGTAAATGACGGCACGGTTTGGCCCGCCGCGGCGGGAACAGGAGGCGCGGCCAACAGAACCGGCGCGGCTGTCAGCGCGGCGGCGGCAATCCAGCACAGAAGATGGCGTGACGTTTTCATACCGTCTTAACTAAGTACTCAGTGGCATAAATAATATGACGTATTCTTGTTGCGCTTCTGAACGAAATCCGCAAACTGCGCGTATGTTTGATTACATACGCCATGCCTAGACACAGCCCTTTCCCCATCGTTCTCA
>Ga0224555_1000925_pt1 | contig 44015 bp, 34 predicted proteins | sample 714S23034metaG_FD_180687 | JGI IMG/M metagenome (GOLD analysis project Ga0224555, IMG submission 180687) | Peat soil microbial communities from Stordalen Mire, Sweden - 717 S2 30-34 | ecosystem: Environmental > Terrestrial > Soil > Wetlands > Peat | place: Sweden: Norrbotten County, Stordalen...
TGAAGCGCTGTTCCACCTTGGTTTGCAGGCCGTTGTAATGGGAGTAGCCCCAGGGCAGGGTGCCGATAATCGAACCAAAACCGGGGTAGCTGAAGACACGGGACTGGAGCGTAGCTGAACCGCCGGCAGTGGTCTGTGGCGCGGCCTGGTTGATGTCGTTGAAAAAGACTTCGTTAACGCCGGTGTTGCCCACATAGGCCAAATCGATTAGCAAGCTGTGGCCCATATCTCGCTGCGCAGAGAAGTACCAGCTCCGTACCTGGGTGTCTGGCGAGCTATGAGGCATGTACTGGAGGGCCGCATTGGGGGCGTCGGCTATGGTCCAGGTTGCAGGGTTGGCGAAATTGGTCGGGAAGCTGGCCTCGGTGTTGAGATAGCCGATTGTTCCAGTAGCGGCGTTAGGGGTCTGTCCGGGATAAACCTCCTGTAGCGCGTCGATGCCGTATGGCGCGTTCAGGGTCAGGTAGCTGGAGCCGGTGCGGTTCCAGTGTGAATAGCTGATGCCGAAACCACCGCGCAGAACCGTGTTGTGGGTGAGAGCGAGGGCACCGCCGATACGCGGGCCAAAGTCCTCTTTATTCGGAGCGACCGTGTAGCGGTCGCCGGAGGTGGCCAGCACCATGGACATAGTGGCGGGATCGAAGTTGGAGAGCTGGTTGTTGGCCTCGTAAATGGGAGTGGCATATTCATAGCGCAGGCCCACATTGATCGTCAGCCGGTGGTTTACTTTCCAGTCATCCTGCACGTAGCCGCTCCATCCCCAGTCGCGAATGTTGGCAATAGTGGGGCTGGAGAGGCCCATTTCGGTGCGATAGCCGAGTAGGAAGTCGGCATAGTCGAACATCTTATTCGTATTGGCATCCACGGGATTCGGGACAGTTGGAGCGGGATCGCCCGCAACCGCGCAGAGGGGTGTGTGGGCGGGGTAGGGAGGGGACGGGAGAAAGAGCCCATAGTAATCGTCGTAGCATAAGCCGCTCATCTGCGCATCATAGGCATCGCCGCCCATGACGGGGTGCAGATCCTCCTGCGCCACGTGGAGCATCGTGTACTCGAGACCAACCTTGAGGGTGTGGCCCGGCAGCATCCGGGTGTAGCTGACTTTGGGATTCCAGTCTGTGGGGTTCTGGTACTGCGGGCTGGTAAACAAGCGGCCAAGGCTGGTGAAACCGCCATCGACGAAGTATTCGTATGTGACGCCGCCGGTGTATTGAGGGTCGGTGGGAAGGCCGGTGATGCCGAACATCGACAACATGCTGGGTCCGCCGGCCAGCGGAGGAGTTTTGCCCGCCTGCATCCTTGAGAAAGCGAAACGGGCCTCAAGCAAGGACTTCGAATTAATGGTCCAGGTAGCGCCGCCCACGATCTGCATCATCGGGGCATAGACGTGGCCGTCACCGTTGGCGCCTGCCGTGCCGGCAATGGATCCGGGGTCAAAAGCATTGAACCGGCTCTGCGAGTAACGGGTAAAGAGACGCAGGTTCTTGCTCGCGTCGTAGTCCACCTTCACGTCGCCCTTGTCACGGTCGAAAGTGTCGGGATCGAGGATGATGTAGTTGTTAGATGAGTTGCTGTTGGTGGTGGGTGGAAGGTAGAGATTCCCGTTGCTGTCCTTACCTTGCATAAGCGTGGCAGCGTAATTGATAACAGCCGCTGCGGGAATCTGGCCGTTCGCGTATTCCTTGCCGCCGGCGCCGCCTGCGGCGAGCAACAAGCCGCCTCCGAGTTCGGTGCTGTTGTTGCACGGGTTAGGGTTGAGATCCGGACCGCCGTTCAGGCCATAGTAGGGACATGGGTTGTCGACCGGCAGGTAACCTTTCGTATTATTCGGATCGTTGACGTCGTCAATCAGGTAATAGCCGAGAGGGGTGCCGGTGGGGCTGAGGCCTCGCTCAGCCGCGTTGGGCAGTGTAGACGCCTGCGTGGCGGAGCTGGATTGACGGAAACCCTCGTAGTCAACGAAGAAGAAGAGCTTGTCCTGTTTCAGCGGACCGCCGACTGTACCGCCGAACTGGTTTTGGTGCAGCGACGGCTTGCCACCATAATCCGGCAGGAAGTAGCCGCTTGCGTCCAGATCCGTGTTGCGCAGGAACTCCCATACGCGGCCGTGGAGCTGGTTGGTGCCGTATTTAGTGACCACGTTGATGGTGGCGCCGCCGGAGCGTCCGTACTCCGCGCCCATGTTATTAGTCACCACTTGAAACTCAGCCACCGCGTCCGGCGATAACTGCACCACCTGGTTCGAAAATCCCTGGTTGGAGGTGCCATAGAAGTTGTTATCCAAGCCGTCTAACAGATAGTTATTGAAGACGCTGCGCAGGCCGTTCACATCAAACGAGCCCTCGCGCTGAGTGTAGTTTGTGCCCAGTTCGGCGGGACTGGGAACGACGCCCGCGGTCAGCTCCACCAACTGCGAATATTCGCGCCCGTTTAGCGGCAGTTCGGCAATTTCGCGCTCATTGACCACCTGCCCGCGCTCGCTGGATTCGGTCTCCAACTGTGTGGCCTCGGCCGTGGTGGTTACCGAAGCGGTCGCGGCACCCACCCGCAGGGGAACATCCACGCGCTGGTGCGCGCCGACAGTCAATTCGAATTTGGCCGTGGCCACTTGGAAGCCCGCCGCTGTCACCTTCAGCTCATAGGGGCCGATGGGAACGTCAATGAACCGGAACTCCCCGCGTTCATCGGAAGTTGCCGTCGAGAGCGCCCCGGTGGCCGTGTTGCGCAACGCCACCTGAGAGTGTGAAACAACCGCTCCGCTCGGATCGGTCACGATTCCGAGCACCGTTGCTGTATCGAATTGCGCCCTGGCACTGGCTGCAAGCACTACAAGGAACACAAACACCGCTAAACGTCGCATCGTTTCTTCCTCCGGAATTTTGCTGAAGTGGACTTGCGGGAAATGCTATGCCTCGCCGGATAACGGTGTCAATAGCAAAAGGCGGCGGCGGCGCGGGCATTGGCGAGTAGCCTTGCCCGATAAATTAACGTCTGATGAATTAATCGTTTTGTAATAAAGAACAGTCAGCATGAGCTTCGAAAGATTGTTAGCGGGTGAGTTATAAAATGCGAGGCGAGTAATTGGATGGAATCTTGTAAGTAATAAATGAGTCATAAGTGGCTTAATCTAATTTCCCCGCATCCGGCGTAAGTCGCTGCGCCGGATGCGGGGATAGCGTGGAGTCCGCTACGCGGGATTAGTTTCCTAGAAGAACATCTTCAGTGCGAGTTGAAGCGTACGCGCTCCGTTGTTCCCGTTGCTGTTCTTCGTAGCCCCGATGTTGCTGAAGCTGCCGGCCTGGAAGTTCAACTGCTGCGGCTGCGCGAAGGGCGGCGTGTTGGTGATGTTGAAGGCTTCCGCGCGGAACTGGAAGCGGAACGATTCCGTGACTGTGAAGTTCTTGAGAAGCGCGGCGTCCAGGTTGGTGTAATGCGGCCCGCGCACCTGTTGGATCTCTCCACCGAGCGGCGAGTAATCGACCTGTCCAACTTGGGTAGCCGTAGGCGGCGTAGCGAACGCGCTGGGGTTGAGCCATTGCGTATAGTTGTGTGGTCCGGCATAGAGACTCTGTCCGGCTACCACGTTGGCGGAGCAACCGAAGTCGGCCGTCGTGGCGGTGGGGCAAGTGACCGTGAACGGCTGCCCGCTTTGGAAGGTGTAGAAGCCGCTGATCTCCCACCCGCCCACGATGAGGTCCGCGGCCCTGTTCATGGCGGAGCCTAACAGCTTGCCACGGCCGAAGGGCAGGCCGTAGGTGGCGGCGGCGTGCCACAGGTCGGTGGCGTCGGCGTCGCAGAGGCCGTAGTCGCCTTTGATACCGAACCCCTTGAGCCATTGGCCGCGGTAACCTGCGTTGAACTGCGAGTTCTGCGGCGCGTGCTGGTCGCCCGTGCACCGGGACCAGGTGTAGTTGGCGAGCACCGTAAGCCCAAAGCTCATCTGGTGCTGATAGGTGATCTGCATGGAGTTGTAGCTGGTGTTGGCGTTCGTGGTTTCGTAGGTGCCGTTCCGCGCCATGTATGGGTACGGAATATACAGCTGGGTGTTGGCGCCAGGCGGCAAGATCACAGAGTTGCTGTTCGAGGTCCCCAGAATATCAAGGTGACGGCCCTGGGTACCGACGTAGCCAATCTGGATCGCGTCGTGGTTCGTGAACTGATCCTCGACGGTCAGGTTCTCCGTCTGTATCATCGGCGTCTGGTAGTTGAACTGGCGGCCATTGAGAGTCGCGCCGAGATAGTCGCTACCGATGTATTGGCCTCCCACGCAAGTGCTGAGGGGCAGAGTGGAGCAGGAAACCGGCGTTGTTGTGTACGGGCTCGGGCTTTGCAGCACGGTCGCACTGTTGAAGTTGAAGTTATTGAAGGTATTTTCCAGGGTCGCCGGCGCGTTCGAAGAACCGGCGAGCAGCGGGTGATTGGAGTCGGGAGCGGGGATGGTCTGCGTGTAGCCAAAGGGATAGTTCAATCCCAGCGTGCCGCCGTAACCGAGGTTGCCCAGCGCTCCATAGGCCGTGCCGAAGCCTCCGCGTACCACCAGCGTAGGCCGCAACTTGTAAGCGAACCCCACACGCGGCGCGAAGTTGGTCTTTTGATCGTTGCCGAGTGCGGCATTTCCAGAGCACGTGATGCTGATATTGCTGAGGGCGGCCACGGTATTAAAGATCGTGGCCCGCGGGGTTTGGCAAGTCTGGTTGGGAATGTAGAAGTTTGCGGTGGCTCCATTGCCGCCCGCAGGAACAAAGTTGGACTGGAAGCCCCGGGTTTCGTCGTAGGGCGTGAACAGATCCCAGCGCACGCCCAGGTTCAACGTCAACTTGGGATTCACCTTCCAGTCGTCCTGGAAGTAGGCGCCGATGTACCAGCGATGGTCGTCGGTGACTGGAATGTTCGAGGCGGAAAAGCCGTTCTGGCCGCCCACGAAGTCGACGCCGCCATTGGTTGCTCCAACCGTGGAAGCAATCGGTGTCAGCACCATGTCACTGATGCCGTTCAACCCAGTGCCGCCCGGAGTGATACGGTTGGGAATATCGGTGTACATGCCATTGAAGCTCATGTCACCGCGGCCTTGCGGCGGCTGCGAGATGTTGCCTTCCAGGTCGTCCACCTGGATACCGGTCTTGAAGGCGTGATTGCGCCAGACCTTGGTGACCGCGTCCGCTCCCTCCAGGCTCCATACATATTGCAGCGTAGGCGAGTAGTTGCCGATGCCGAGTCCCCTGAGCCCGCCAATGTTGATGATGGGCAGGCCTCCGTTGCCGGCCACCTGCGGAACGCCCTGGATGCCGTACTCGAGGGGGATATTGCACGTACCAGGGCCCGGAGCCACGGTTCCCGTGCAGGCTGCACTTCCGAAGTCATCGCCCCAGACGGACACCTGGAGCTTGTCGCTGTGGATCATGCCTACGTGCATCTCGTTGGTGAGCGTGGGAGTGAGGATGCGCGTGTAGCCGACTGCCCAGGCCCAGGCCGGCAGTTGGTCGACGCGTCCGCCGCTCTGGCCTGCGCCAACCCCCGGGAAATACGAGGGCACATCGGCGGTCAGGTAGCTCCTGTCATAGACGCCAAACAGGATGTTCTTGGGGCCGATGTTGGCATCGATCCGAACGTCGTAGGTGTTGGTGTTTTTGTCCTCGATGGGAACGTAGCCTTGAAAATTATTGGCGAGGCCGGGGGCTGTCGCCGCCGGGTACAGGCCCAGCAGCTTGACTGCGTTCGGATCCTGGCGGCTGGTGGGAATGACGTTGAGGGTGGAGAGGAGCACGCCGCCGGCGTCCTGTGTGAAGTCCTTCGTGGTGTTGCCAACAAAGGAGGAGCAGCCGCCTGAAGCAGTGCAATTGAAGAAAGGATCGCGTACGTAGCCATTCGGCGTGCCAGTAAGGCCGGTGACTGGATCGATGCCGCTGGCCGGAAGCTGGCGGGTTGAAGCCGGATCTAAGATGGTGCCGTTGGAGAAGACGCGGCCCAGGGCGTCGGTGTGGCAGCCGGTGGTGACGCCGGCGTTGCAGGTGCTCGAGGGGTTGTAGGTGATGTTGTCCTGCAGGTTGGTGAAATTGCTGCTGACCATGCCCTTGCTGGGCACAGTCAAATTGCCGTCCGGCACCGGCAGGACGTAGCGGCCTCCCTGGTAGTCGGCAAACCAGAAGAGCCGATTCTTGCCATGAACCACCCCAGGGATGATGACGGGACCGCCCGCAGTGAATCCGAACAGGTTTTGGTGATACTCGGGAATGGCCTTACCAACGCAGAAAAAGCAGTTCGCGTTCAGATCGTTGTTGCGCACGTATTCCCAGAGGTCGCCATGCACGCTGTTGGTGCCCGATTTGAGGGCCGCGTTGACGACACCGCCGGTGGAATGTCCCAATTCGGCGCTGAAGTTGCCGCTCTGCAGCGTAAATTCCTGGACGGCATCGGGCGGCGGCACGATGGCTGCGTTGGTCCCGGTATAGTTGCCGCCATAGAACTCGATGTTGTCGTTAATGCCGTTGAGGCGGAAATCGTTTTGCCATTCGTCGACGCCATTCACCCTGAAATAAGCAGACGAAGAGCTGCCTGCGTCGGCGGTGCCGTTCCCGCCACTACTGTTTGAGGGCGCATCAGTACTGACGCCGGCGGAAAGTTGCGCCAGCGAGCCCCAATCGCGGGTGACAAGCGGCAGATCGTTTACGGCCTGGTTGGTGATGGTTTGCCCGATCTGCGCGTTCTCCGCCTCAAGCAGCGGAGCCGCGGCGGTGACGGTTACAGACTGGCTCACATTGCCGGTAGCAAAAGGTATATCCAGGGTCAAAACCTTTTGTATGTGAACCTCAACTCCGTGAATCACATAGGCTTTGAATCCGGCTCCTTCTGCCTTGATGCTGTAGGTTCCGGGCTTCAGATCATCGAAGACGTAAGTGCCGGTTGAGGTTGACACCGTATTGAGCTTCACATTTGTGGCGTCCGCGGTCAGCGTAATTCTTGCGCCAACAACCACCGCGCCGGTTGGGTCTGTGACGGTGCCGGTGATTCCACCGGTATCAAGCTGAGCCGTCATGCGGCAGGGAAGCAGCAGAAGAGCCAACACCCCCAAAACCGCAAGCGACAGCCCTCGAAGTGCAGTCTTGCGTGATGCCTGCAAGACCAGCGTGGAGAGAAAATTCTTTGACATGTACAGCCTCCTTGAAGTTGACCGACAATAGCAAATGTCATGCTCCTTTAACGGAGCCAGAAAACACACTCAACCATTCCACAATTCCGCAATGAAGTCAGAAAATTTGTTTGTGATTGACCCCAAAATTGATTTGTCTCTCGTGCATGGATTTCACGGAGAACAGGCGCTTTTTCTCTGGCCTGCCCATGCACGGATTCCGGGGTTTCCATGCACAGCCTCAGGGACTGATTGACCCTCCGGTAACGATTCAACACCGAAATGGTATCGATTCCACTGACGCCAGAATTGTGCGACTACCGCGGAAAGTTGTCAAGTTAAATTCTGCGCATCTGGTACAACCCGACAAATGCGGCCAAGCTGTGGAAATCGGGTCAGCCGCGGACGATTGATTGCCGGGTGGGATTACATCGAATCAATTCAATAGTTTCAATCAGTTAGGGAATATTGAGAGCCAGCTTCGGGGTTGAACGACGCGCGAAAAGCGTCCGCAAGCTCCGATCAGACTGCGTTAAAGCTGGGTGACAAATCTCTTCCCGCATAGCGTCGAAATGGGCGGGTTGATCCGGCACAGACGGGCGGGAGCCGTGGATTGGGACAGGCGAGATGGTTCGGGAGGGTGAAAATTCCGTCAGCGTTGCGCGTTCACCCAGCGCTCTTCACGCGCACCACGGTGATTTTGGCAAAGCCCTCTTCAAAGATCGGCGGCTTCAGCCTATCGGCCATCTTGCGCATCACGTCCTCGCTCACCGAGCGGTCGCGCTTGCTGTTTCGCTCCAGGCACACGTCGAGCGGCACGTCGAAGAAGACCGCTTGCACCTCGTAACCGAAGCTCTTGGACATCTTGATCCATTGGCGGCGCTCGTGGATGGAAAGGTTTGTCGCGTCCACATAGTTCCATGGCATGCGGGCGATCAGTCTTGCGCGCAAGAGCGACCGCAGGGTGGAAAAGACCAGTCCCTGGTAGCGCTGCTCCTCCACGTCGTCGAAGAGGATGTTGCGCAACAAATCACTGGACAACGGCGTGACGCCGCGCCGCCGAAACCATGTGGTTTTGCCCGAGCCGGGCAGACCGATAGCCAGGACCACGTAGCCCTTGGGGGCCTGCGGCGAGTGCTCGGCCGCCTCAGGTTCGGGCGGCGCCACGGAGGGCATATCCGGTTGCGTTTCCATCTCGAAGCGCGCGGAGTCGGCCGGCTCATTCCACTCCTGCCTTGCGGGCCGCTCCTGTTTCGCGGAGGATTCGGGCCTTGGGCGCCGTTCCGGCCTGGCAGACCGTGAATCAGCCGGACGCGGCTCTGCCGGCCGCTGCACGTCGGACCGCTGCTCGCGGGGTTGCGGGACCGCTGCCGGAACCTCGTCCGGATAGAGCGGCACCAGCGGCCGCAGTTGATTCGATGGGAGTTCCTGGCCGATTTTGCCGGTGGATTCGGAGATATTTGGGGTGCGTCTCGAACGTTTTCTCATGCCGCCTTCAACAGGTGCGTACTGATACCGGGATACCATACTTCCCGAGGAGGCTGCAAATGATGTGCACCACGTCACATACATTCCTGCATCGGGAACGGCACACTATAGGAGCGAGAAGTTCTGCGCAAAACGGAAAGAAACGCGCTTTGATTTTGTCTCCGTTGGCTAAAATGATACGATCATGAGTTTGGTGGAATTGCCTGACGGGCGGTTTTCAGCCGCCGAACCAGAACAAGCCTGAACCAGCTCAACCACAGTCTCACTGACTACGAAGGAGAATACACACATGGCAGTTAAGGTTGGAATCAACGGCTTCGGCCGCATTGGCCGCAATGTTTTGCGCGCCTCGCTTGGCAATCGGGAGATCGATTTTGTTGCCGTCAACGACTTGACCAGCCCCGCGACGCTGGCCCACCTGCTCAAGTACGACTCGATTCTGGGCAACCTGAAGAACGAAGTCGTTGCGGGCGCGGATTTCATCGCCATCGACGGCAAGAAGATCAAGGTCTTTTCCGAGCGCGACCCCGCCAAGCTGGATTGGGCTTCAGTGGGCGCGCAGGTAGTGGTTGAGTCGACCGGCTTCTTTACCGACGCGGAGAAGGCGAAGGCTCACCTGGGCGCGACCGTCAAGAAGGTCATCATCTCAGCTCCCGCCAAGAACGAAGATCTGACCATCGTGCTCGGCGTCAACCAGGACAAGTACGACGCCGCCAAGCACAACATCATCTCCAACGCCAGTTGCACCACCAACTGCCTGGCGCCGGTCGTCAAGGTGATCCTGGAAACGTGCGGCATCGTCTCCGGCATCATGACCACCATCCACAGCTACACCAACGATCAGGTCATCCTGGACACGCCGCACAAGGACTTGCGTCGCGCCCGCGCCGCCGCCCTCAGCATGATTCCCACCTCGACAGGCGCAGCCAAGGCCCTCAAGCTGGTAATCCCGGAGAGCTCGGGCAAGCTGGACGGCTTCGCCATCCGCGTTCCCACCCCCAATGTCTCCATCGTCGATCTGACCTTCATCGCCGAGAAGCCCATCACCGCCGAAGCATTGAACGCCGCCTTCAAGAAGGCTTCTGAGGGCGAATTGAAGGGCATTCTGGGCTACGACACCAACCTTCTTGTTAGCTCCGACTTCAAGGGCGATGCGCGCAGCTCAATCGTTGACGCGCCTCTGACCAAGGTGGTCGGCCAGAGCGTCAAGGTGCTCAGTTGGTACGATAACGAGTGGGGCTACTCCAGCCGCGTCGTTGATCTGATCGGCTTCCTGGCGAAGAAGGGCCTGTAAATCTCAGCGCGCCGCGGCTCGCTCCGCGGCGCGCCTTTCACACATCATGCGCAAAAACATCAGCGGTAAGTCGCCCTTCGAGCCCATCATCGGTTTTTCTCGCGCGGTGCGCGTGGGCAATGCCGTATATCTCTCTGGAACCGCCCCGGCCGGCGCCAAAGAGCGCGACGCCGCCGGCCAAACGCGGCGCATCTTCGAGATTTCCGCCAAGGCGCTGGCTGAAGCCGGCGCTTCTCTCCAGGACGTTGTCCGCACGCGCATCTACCTGGTCCACGCCGAGGACTGGGAGGCTGTGGGACTCGTGCATGGCGAATACTTTTCCGATGTTCGTCCCGCAGCTACCATGGTGGTGGTATCTCAGTTGCTCGACCCCGCCTGGCGGGTTGAAATCGAGATGGACGCAGTGATTTCCGACACTGAAACCGGCGCCGCACCCGGCTCGACTATTACCTAGTAACCGAATTACCAAGGAAGGCCGTTCCCATGCCCAAGCTCTCCATTCGCGACATCGATCTGGCCAACAAGCGGGTCTTCATCCGCGTTGATTTCAATGTGCCTCTCACTGATGACGGCTCGACCATCACCGACGACACCCGCATCGCGGCCACGCTGCCCACCATCGTCTACGCCATCCGGCATAAGGCCAAGGTCATTCTGGCTTCGCACTTGGGCCGTCCCAAGGGCAAACCGAATCCAAAATATTCGCTGCGCCCGGTGGTTCACCGTCTGCGCGAGCTGCTCGACAAATCGCTGGGCGAAGATGTCAACGTGGCCTTCGCGCCCGATTGCATTGGCGAAGTAGCCAGCGAAATGGCCCGTCAGCTTGAGTCCGGCCAGGTGCTGCTGCTCGAGAACCTGCGCTTCCACGCCGAGGAAGAGGCCAACGATCCGGCTTTTTCAAAGGCGCTGGCTTCGCTGGCCGATGTCTACGTCAACGACGCCTTCGGCTCCGCTCATCGCGCCCACGCTTCCACCGAGGGCATCACCCACTTCCTCAAGCCCGCTGTAGCCGGCCTGTTGATGGAAAAGGAAATTACCTACCTCAGCAAGGCCCTGGAATCGCCTGAAAAACCCTTCGTGGCCATCATCGGCGGGTCGAAAATCTCCGGCAAGATTGACGTGATCGACAATCTGCTCGACAAGGTCGATACGCTGGTGATTGTCGGCGGCATGGCCTATACATTCCAGCGCGCGCTGGGCGTGGCCACCGGCAAGAGCCTCGTGGAAGAAGACAAGATCGACATGGCCAAAGCCGCCATCGAGAAGGCCAAGGCCAAGGGCGTCCGGCTGCTGCTGCCCGTCGATAACATTCTGGCCGATAAGTTCGCCGCTGACGCCAAAACCCAGCCGTGGGATTGCTCGGTCGATTTTCCCGCCGACTGGCAGGGTTTGGACATTGGCCCCAAGTCCATCGCGGCCATCGAGGATGTGGTTTCGACCGCGCGCACGATTGTCTGGAACGGCCCGGCTGGCGTCTTCGAGTTTCCCCGCTTCGCCGTGGGCACAAACGCCATCGCCCATGCTGTTGCGGCCAACCGGGCGGCCATCTCTATCATCGGTGGCGGCGACTCGGTCTCGGCCATCAACCAGGCCGGCGTTGCCGACCAGATCACTCACATCTCCACCGGCGGCGGCGCTTCGCTTGAATTCCTGGAAGGGAAGAAGCTGCCGGGGGTTGAGGCGCTGACCGACAAGTAGCAATTCAAGAATCGAAGTTAACTGGCCCGGACGCTATCATCCGGGCCAGTTCATTTTCCGGGTCCGGAGAAACAGAATGGGTTACTACACGCGAGTCTTGTCGAAAGATGAAGAGTTCCCTTCCTTTGAGGAACTTGCGCAGTTGATTCAGGCAGAGCATTCAGAGTACAAACTGACCATCGAAGAGGGAAGCGAGGAGGAGTGGGAGACTCTTCTGCTTTCCAGCGCGGACGACGTCGAGGTCGCTTTGATCGAGCGCAACCCCGTCAGCGCGGGTTCAATCGGTCAGGACGAAGTCGCGGAATCCATCGACGAAATCCAGGGTTGCAAGCCGGAAAGCGGCGTTCAATGGCTTGCGGAATATCTGGCCGAAGTCAAAATGATCTACGCGTTTCAGCACCTGCAAGGAGCGGAGACGGTGGAAGGCGGCAACGCTCTGCACGCCCTCCGCTCGGCGCTCTGGGAGCGTGGAGAAGCCATCATTCAAGCAGACAACGAAGGCTTTACCAACGAAGACGGTTACCACATTGTCTGGCAGTTTTCTGACTCGGTCTCCGGTCCCTGGAATATGGGCATCCTTCAAGACGGCGTCTGGTACCACTTCACAATGGATTTGGGCGACTCCGATCATCGATTTGCTTTTCTCAATGGAGAAGTGCCATCCGATTTGACGGCCGTTCTGGCATTAGGATCTCAAGACTAGGCATGCAAGCTTTCCATTCGCCACAGTTTCTCGATTTCTGCCGCACTGTGCCCGCCGTCACCCCCTGCCGCAATTTCATCCACTAAAATCATCCAGAGGAGTTTCGAAAAAATGGCCCGTAAAGCACTCATTGCCGCTAATTGGAAGATGTACAAGACGCCTGCCGAAGCCAAGGCTTTTGTTGATGCCTTTTTGCCCCTCGTTGCCGGGCACACGCGCGACGAGATCGCCCTGTTTCCCTCGCCGGTTCTGTTGCCCACGGTGATTGCCGCCGCCAAAGGCAGCAATGTTTCCGTCGGCGCGCAGAACATCCACTTTGCCGAAGAGGGCGCCTACACCGGCGAAACTTCGGTGGGCCAGCTCCTGGCTGTGGGCGGAACGCACACGCTCATCGGCCACTCAGAGCGCCGCCAATATTTCGCCGAGACCGACGAAATTGTCAACAAGAAGCTTCACACTGCGTTGAAGCACGGCCTGATTCCCGTGGTTTGCGTGGGCGAAGTGCTGGCCGAGCGCGAGGCAGGCAAGACCGCACAGGTGCTCAAGACGCAGATTACCGGAGCCTTTGCCGGCATCACGGCCGAGGCTGCCGCGCCCATCGTGATTGCCTATGAGCCGGTGTGGGCCATCGGCACGGGCAAGACCGCTACGCCGGAGATTGCCGTCGATGCGCACAAGATCATCCGCGCTGAAGTGGCCAAACTGCTGGGCGCGGACGTTGCGGTCAAGATGCGCATTCTTTACGGCGGCAGCGTCAAGCCGGACAATGCCACATCGCTGATCGGCCAGGAAGAGATTGACGGAGCACTAGTGGGCGGCGCCAGTCTCAAGCCAGATTCCTTCACCGCCATCGTCAAGTATTAATTTCTTGTTGTGAACGATTCGGCCGTGAATCAAAATTCGCGGCCGGACCGTATGATGGCTCATGGCCTCGCGCGACCTCTACATCGACCGTCTCCGCACCGTGATGACCGCTCTGGTCGTCGTATTCCACACTGCGATCACCTACGGCTCCATCGGCGGCTGGTTCTACCACGAGCTCAAACCCTCCGGGGCACCCTCCAGCCTGCTGCTGACCCTGTTCGTCGTCACCAGCCAAGCTTACTTTATGGGCTTCTTCTTCCTCTTGGCAGGCTACTTCACGCCTGCCTCGCTGGAACGCAAGGGCTACGCACGCTTCATCGCCGACCGCATTCTGCGCCTCGGACTGCCCTTGCTGGCCTTCGGCCTGATTCTGGGGCCGCTGACTGCAGCGATGGTGAATTTCGCGCAGGGAGACGGTTTCTGGCCTTGCATCGCCTGGCTCTGGCGCAACAAGCAGTTCATCAATGGCCCACTCTGGTTCACACAGGCGCTGTTGCTCTTCAGCCTTGCCTATTGCGCCTGGCGGGCGGTCTTCGGATCAGCGCTCTCCCAATCCCAACGCGCGCCCATGCCGATCCCTGCGCATCGCTGGTGGTTGCTGAGCGCTCTCGGCGTGGGCGCCGCGGCGCTCGCCATTCGCCAGTTCGTTCCTGCCGGCGAGAACGTCTTCGGCCTGCAGCTCGGCTACTTTGCCACTTACATCTTCCTCTTTGCGATGGGCATTGCCGCCTGGCGCCATGACTGGCTGCGGCAGCTCGGCTGGAAGAATGCGCGGGCTGGGATCGTCGCTCTGGTCTTCGTCTGGCCCCTCCTGCCTGCGGGCATGATGGCCGCCGTCGCTTTGAACGGTCCTGGAAAATCCAACTTCACCGGCGGCCTTTCCTGGCCCGCGATTTTCTATGCGCTATGGGAGCCGTTCGTTGCCTGGGGCCTGATCGCCGCCTGGCTGCTGGTTTTCCGCGCGTGCATGAACCAACCCTCGGCGCTTTGGGCGTGGCTTAACCGCCGCGCCTATGCGGTCTACATCATTCATCCTGTTGTGCTGGTGGGCATTAGTCTGTTGCTGCGCGGCTGGGTCGCACCCGCGTTGGTCAAATGGGGCGTCGTCGGCCTGTTGGCTTGCATCGGCTGCTGGCTGGCAGCCGATCCCCTGGTCCGTATGCCCGGCCTGCGGCGGGTGGTCTAGACCCTGATCCGCCTTTCATGGCGTTCTAGCTCGCCTAGAACGAACCTCTGCTGCCGCCGCACAATTCCACTGCATGGCCCATAGCTTTAGTGACACGGTTAGCTGTGTCTTCATCGAAAAAGAAGAAGTAGAACTCCGCATTCTCCTTCCCACGCACAATCAGGTCGAAAACGGGCGGAACGACCTTCGCATCCCACGTTGGGTGCCCGGCGGCCACATCATTCTTGTTCTGGCGCTGGTCGCCCGTGCTCAGCGTCAGGTCCTGCACATCGTGCAGGTTAAACGAAGCGTCGCTATCGGAGATTTGAACGGCGTCCCGGACGATGATGTAGTGATAGGCAATGGTGCAGGCCGCAGCATCGGCAACCACTTTGCTGGCCTCGAAGTTGAATTGATAGATCCAATTCGTATTATCGGCGCTGTCATGATAATGGGTCGCCCAATTCAGCTTGCCCTGTTCGTTCAACTTCTCTTGAAGGAACTGCATAGTCGTCGCCAGCGATGGTCCGCTGGGGGCTGGCTTGGACGACTGCGCAACCGCCAGGCCGCTGAATAGAAACGCTGAACAGACGACAAACAATAGGCGAGAAATGTTCTTCATCAAGGCACTCCTTAAAACGGATCTTTGTTGCCGCCGCCGCAAAGCTCGACCGCGTGGACCATAGCTTTTGCGATTCGGTTAGCCATATCTTCGTCGAGAAAGTAGAAGCCGGTGCTTTGATTCCCGGCTCCTCGCGCCACAACCAGAAACATCGCCGGATCGACTCGCACTTCCCATGTGGGGTGTCCGGCACCGGCATAACTCCGCTTCATCTCCTGCTCGGCCGGCATTACCACCAGGTCCTGAACATCGTGAAGGTTGAACGAGACGTCGCTATCCGCCAGCACAGCGCCATTCTTTTTGAGATTCCTGTGATAGCTGATCTTGCAGGTCGCGGCATCGGCTTGAAAGTTGCTGGGCTCGCCGCTGTACTGATCAATATAGTCTTTCCCATCGGCATTGTCGTGCGTATAGACGGCAAAGTTCAGCCTTCCCCGTTCTTGCAATTTGGTCTGGATAAACTGCATGGTCGCAGCGAGCGTGGGACCGTCGGGTACGGGCTTGGGCGGTGGCGGAACAGGCTGCTGCGCCGAAAGCGTGAAAGCGATGCCGCACAGAAGGCACGCTATAAGCAACTTTCTCATGTTCATGATTTTGCCTTTCTTCCATGGCAAAGGCGGAAGCAGGGGATTTCTCCTTGCTTCCGCCGTGGAACTATCAGCGCTTTGGGCTGTCTTAGTGAGCCTGCGGGCTGGCGGCGAAGGCCGACTGAGTTACGCTGGTTTCGGTTTGATTGGCTTGTTGCTGCTGGGCATCGAGCAGCGATTCCACATTCTCGTTGTCCGCCGGAGGCTCATCCGATGGCCGGGGCGGCGGGGCAATGGCCGAGTAAGGTGCGCCGGGCAATCCGCCTTTACCCTGCTGCGTGTGCAATGTCTGCAAGCCGGAATCCAGTTGGGCGCGGAAGTTGTTTTGCATCTCCTGGAGGCTTTCGAGCGGCACATTCACAGTCACGCCCGCTGCGCAATCTGCCTTTCGGCTGCTGACCACAATCAGGTTTGCCGCAGTTGCGTCGCCCGGAGGAGTGGCTACCAGTTTGATTGTGTCTCCAGCCGAAAGCATGCACTGCAGCCCATCCGCTGTGGTTACGTTGAGGGCATGGTTCGCCACAAATAAATGGTTGGGTGTCATCACCTGCGGCAGGCCGTCGATCGCGGGCGCTTCATCCGGCTTTGCCGCCGCGGCGTTCTCGTAGGCCAACTGCTGCTGCACCTCTTCGGCGATCATCTGCTTGATCTTCGGAGTGATGGGCGTATCGGCCGGAGCATAAGCCTCGTCGCCCGCCTGCATATCGTCACCACCGGGGGCGCTTCCGCCTCCCGTGTCCCCGCTAGTGTCAGGGCAGGCTCCCTGAGCGCCGGCATCGAAGTCCGCGGCCAGCGTCCCGCCAAGGTAGTAGTCCGTCAGCCAGTAGGCTCCGCTCCGGTACGTGTTCGATGGGCCAAAATATCCTGAGTCGCAGCCGAACCAGGCCGCGCCCATCCATCCCCACGTGTATGCCGCCATGCTGTCCCACGGATAATAGGCCCATCCGTAAAACAACGGATCGTAGAAGTAGAACGGAAGATAGTTGTAGAAAATCCTCCCGTGATATTGGTAGCCGGAGTACGCGCGCGTGAAGGTATGGCCCCCGTTCATGTAAGTCCGCTGCATATAGCTGTGGCCGTTGAAGGTGACAGGTCGCTCGAGATACCCGCGGTGCGCGCCGGTCGAGACCAGTCTGCTGTGATCGGGGCGCTCGCTGATTACAGTCCTTTGTCCGTGCGGGCCGTGCGCGATGTCCATAGTGGGCGTATGCAGGGAGGCCAGATGTCCATCCGCGCGGAATGAAGCGCTCTGCCCGTGCGCGCTGAAAGAGGCCAGGGTTCCGTTGGGGCGCAGATTGAACTGCCGTCCATTGGTTGCGGTCACAGTCAGGCTCTTATCTGGATGAACGGCCACCTGGCCCGGAGGGATCGACCGCTTGTTGATGCCGTTCATGTCGGCGCGCGCGGTGTTCACCTGATGCAGCACGGATTGCGATCCAACCGGCCCCAGCGTAGAGTTGCCTGCCCCTGGCTTGCCGGCCGTTGCGGATGCCGGGACGCTGTAGACGGCATGAGTTGCGCCGCCGGTCGCGCTTGCCGGCGACAGGTTCCGCGGAGCGTAGGAGTTGCCGCCCGCAGCGGGTACTGATGCTGGTGTGGAAGCGTTGCCTCCTGAGGCGGGAGGGGCTGCCGGGGTATAGCTCGTCCCGGTCGAGGCATGAGGGGTGTAAGTGGTTACCCCATTGGATGTCCGCACACCTTCACCGCTGACGCCGGTGCTGCCGGATGGATGAGTTGCGGCGGAGGACCCCGGAGTATAGACGTGCGGGGTGTAGGTTGTTCCGCCCGGAGAATTCCTTGGCCCCGATGTATTTCCGTTCGGATAGACGCCCGGAGTATAGGTGTGCACCGGGGCCGACGGACTCGGGTTCGATGGCCTTGCGCCGCTGCCGCCGCTGGGCGGACTATAAGGCTGCGCAGGCGGAGGATTGTAGGATGGCCGCGATGGCGGAGGAGCCGGGTGATAGGCCGGAGCCGGTGGGTGATAAGCCGGAGCCGGTGGGTGATAGGCCGGAGCCGGGCGCGGCGGTGCTGGAGCCGGGTGATAGGCCGTTGCCGGGGCGGGTTTGTATTGTGGGCCCAAGGCAACTGCCAACACGGGAATCGACAACAGAACTGAAACCCAGAGCAGGATTCTGCTCGCGCGCTTAGCACTCTTCATCTTTCACCTCACGACAGCCGTTTGTACCAACAATATTTCCACATTCAAACCCGTTACGGTATCGAAAGTTGCGGTAAATCGCTGAAATTATATCACCTGCATTGAATGTCGGGGTGCAGGTTTTCCTGCTTCAAAGGATCTGCTGGAAGCGGCCTGTCTGCCAAAATGGCACGCTTCACCAATCAGCACGGTAGAGGAACTATAGAACATCTTCCGGCGCTCTCTGTGTCGCATGAGTCGCGTTCCTAGCCTTTAATTCGCGCTCTTGCCCGTTCCGAAGATCTTCTGCAGCAGGCTGCGGTGGTCTTCCGGGTGGTCGCAGGTTTCGGTCGGCGCGGTGCCGTCAAGGAAGGCGATATCGGCGCTGTCGGGGCAAGTGGCGTCGCTGAGCAGGTTGCTGACCTTGTCAATGCTTACGATTTGCACACCCTCAGGCGCCGTGAATACGTTGGTGTCAGAGTACTGCGGCAGCGCAACCGCTCTCTTCATGAACTCCGCCCAGATGGGAGCGGCAGCGTGAGCGCCCTCAATCTTTATGTCCGTGTAGTCGTCGTTGCCCACCCACACAATGCACAGCAGGTTGCTGGTATAGCCCGCGAACCATGCATCGTGGCTGGTGCCGGTCTTGCCTGCGGCGGGTGCCGTGAATCCCATGCCGCGCACTCCGGCGCCCGTGCCATGGTTGATCACGTTCTCCAGCATGTTGGTGGTCAGGTAGGCTACGCGCGGGTCCAACACCTGTTTGGAACTGGGCGTGTAGTCGGTAACGACGTCGCCCGTTGACGTGCGCACGCTCGCCAACATCCATGGCTCCAGGCCGACCCCGTTATTGGCGAAAATCGTATAGGCGCCGGCCATCTCGATTGGCGTGGCGTCGTAAGAGCCGATGGCCATCGAGGGGGTTCCACGCACGCCTTTAATGCCGGCATCGCGCGCCAGCGCGGCCACCTGATCAAAGCCCAACATGCCGGCCAAACCGATGGTGGCGTTGTTCAGCGATTGCTGCAGCGCGTACCGCGCCGTTACCTGGTCGTGATACACGCCCTCGTAGTTGCGCGGAGTGTACTCCTGCGATGTGCCCAGGTCATAAGTGGTCTGCTGATCGCTCAGCATAGTCAACTGCGAGAATAGCTTGGTCTGGCCGGTCAGCATGGTGCCCTGGATGGAGGTATTGAAGGCTGCCGCATATACAAACGGCTTGAAGATTGAGCCGGTGGGCCGTTTTGCTACCGCATGATTCAACTGCGAATTGCCGTAGTTGCGCCCGCCCACCAGCGCCAATATCTGGCCGGTGTGCGGATTCAGCGCCACCAGCGCCACCTGGGGATAGATATAAGGTATGCCGAGCTTCTTGTCGCGTGCGTGGAGCTTGTCGACCTGCGCATCCACCACATGAACCGTGGCCTCCACCGCCGCTGTCGCTTCCCGTTGCAGATCGGGATCGAGCGAGGTATAGATGCGCAAGCCCTCGCGGTTGAAGTCGCGCTCGCCCAGCTTCTGCATCAGTTGGTCATGCACCAGGTCAACAAAATACGGCGCTTCGCTGGCGTCCACGCTTAGCGTTCCCAGGTGCAGCGGTTCCGCCTTGGCGCGCTCCGACTGATCCTTGGTAATGGCGCCCGTTTCAACCATCGAATCCAGCACCAGGTTTCGCCGGTCGATGGCCCGGTCTCCGTGGCGGAAGGGCGAAAAATAATTTGGCCGTTGAATCATGCCCGCCAGCAGCGCGCAATCGGATAGATCGAGCTGGCTCACGTCCTTGCCGAAGTAGGACTGCGAAGCCTCGCCGAATCCGTCGATGGAAAAGCTGCCGCGCTGGCCCAGGTTGATCTCGTTGGCGTACATCTCGAAGATCTGCTTTTTATTGAACCGGTGTTCGAGCTGGAAAGTGATGATGATCTCGATGAGCTTCCGTTTGAAGCGCTTCTCCGGCGAGAGAAAGAAGTTTTTCGCCAACTGCATGGTCAGCGTCGAGCCGCCCTGTTGCTTCTGGCCCGTGGTCAGGTCGCGAATCCCGGCTTCCATCAGCCGCCAATAGTTCACGCCACTGTGCTCAAAGAAGCGCCGGTCCTCGATGGCCAGTACGGCCTGCATCAGGTTGGGAGGAATTTCGTCGTAGGTGAGCAGGCGGCGCTTGGTGCGGTTGGGATCGTCGCTCAGGCCGGTGATGAGCAGCGGCTCCAGTTCGTAACTCGATAGCGCCTGTCCATGATCATCGGTGATCGAGTCCACAACTCCCGCGCCGACACGAATCACCGCGCCGTCCTGCGCGTGGTACGACTGCGTCCCAGGATGCACGGTGATGGCCTGCACGCCTTCCTTGTAGGTTCCCATTTCAGAGGTTTGCGCGGCGCCGTCGACCGAATAGCCGGCCTCGCGCAGTTCATTTGCGATAAGGCGGATTGTCAGCTTTTGTCCCGGACGCACCTCGCGCGGCGCGGCAAAGATCTTGGCGGTCGAAGCAAAGATAGGTTGCTTCAGGCGGTCGTCAACAACGTGCTGATATTTGACGTACAAATAGCCAAATACAACAAAAAACACTAAAGCAGCAGTCGCAATTGCCAGCAGCCCCGCGCGCAACAGCGTCACCTTCCAGGGATGCTTGCCCGAAAGCCTTGGAAACCTGATCGTCAATGCCATCGCCGCTCCTTCAAATGCAGTGAACAGTGGTCGGTAAAAGATCGGGTGCCCCAGGTCTCGATTTTGAAACCTGGGAAAGCATGAATCCGAATACGCGTTGTTACGCTCCTACCGTTAACAGCAGCGCATCTTCCTCAACGCGCTCTTTCACCAGCGCCAACACATCAGACAGCGCGACATCCACGCTGGTTGACGTCGCTCGCGTCACCAACTCGACCTTACCCTCAGCAGCTTTCTTGCCCACATTGACGCGGTAGGGAATGCCCACCAGGTCCGCGTCTTTGAATTTGACGCCCGCGCGCTCGTCCCGATCATCCAGCAGCACGTCGAGGCCTGCGGCTTCCAGTTCAGCGGCCAGTTTCTCTCCGGTCTCCTTGAGCAGCGCATCGCCCATATTCGTCACCGTCACCACCACCGTAAAAGGCGCAATCGAAGCCGGCAGCCAGAAGCCATTCTTGTCATTCGACTGCTCCACGGCCGCGGTGAGAATGCGCTCGATGCCGATGCCGTAGCTGCCCATGATCGGCGTCACTTCCTTGCCGTTCGGGTCGAGCACGCGCGCGCCCATGCTCTCGGAGTACTTATAGCCCAGCTTGAAGATGTGGCCGACTTCGACCGCCTTGCCGACCACCAGCTTGCCCTTGCAGCCGTCTTTTGGGCAGCCTTCTCCCTCGTTCACGCTGCGAATTTCCGCCAGCAGCGTCCACGAGAAATCGCGCCCTGGGGTCACATTGCGCAGGTGGTAGTCAAGCTTGTTTGCGCCGGCGACCAGATTTCTGCGGTCGTCGAGCGATTTGTCCACCACCACCGTCAAGCCTTCTTCCAGCGGCTTGGCGTCGGGATTCAAGCCAACAGGCCCGAGGAAGCCCGCCGGGCCGTTGAAGTAGCGCTCCAACTCCTCGGCCTGCATCGTGCGCAACTCCGCTGCTCCAACTGTTCCCAGAAGCTTCGTCTCATTCACCTGGTGATCGCCGCGCAAGAATGCCGCCACGCCGTGCCAGGTGTCCGGCTTACCTACCGTCCGACGCTTCAGCGCCATGTAGGCCACGCACTTGATATCCGAGGCCGGGGAAATCTTGAAGAACGCAGCCACATCAGAAATCGCTCCGCAGCCCGGCGTAGAGACCAGCTCCGGTTTGCCGTCTCCTGTCGGCTCCATCTCCGCGACAGGCTCCAGCAGCGAAGTTGCCTTTTCCAGATTTGCCGCATAGCTGCACACCGGGCAGCTTGCAATCAGATCCTCGCCCGCGTCGGTGTAGACCATGAACTCCTGCGATTGCGAGCCTCCCATCGCGCCCGAATCCGCCTCGACGGCCACAAACTTCAGCCCGCAGCGCGTGAAAATCCTGCGATAAACCGCGTCGTGCAAATCGAAGCTCTTGTCCAGGCCGGCCTTGTCAATGTCAAAAGAGTAGCTGTCCTTCATGGTGAACTGGCGCACCCTCAGCAGTCCCGACTTGGGCCGCGGCTCATCGCGAAACTTCGACTGAATCTGGTACCAGATCTGCGGCAACTGCTTGTAGCTGCGCAATTCGCCGCGCGCGATCGTGGTCATGATCTCCTCGTGCGTCATGCCCAGGCACAGATCCGCGCCTTTGCGGTCCTTGAGGCGGAACATGTTGTCGCCCATGCCCGTCCAACGTCCGCTCTGCTCCCAGGGCTCCTTGGGGAGCAGCGCCGGCAAATAAAACTCCTGGCCGATGCGGTCCATCTCCTCGCGCACAATCCCAATGATCTTATTCAGCGAGCGCTGGCCGAGGAAGAGGTAGCTGTAAATGCCCGCGCCAAGCTGGCGGATGTAGCCCGAGCGGACGAGAAAGCGGTGGCTGGCCACTTCGGCGTCTGCCGGGGCCTCGCGAAGAGTGGGAATAAACAGTTTCGACCAGCGTTGCATAGAGATGAGTGCGCGCTTTCTCGCCGGCTCACCGGCGCAAGACGATTTACGTCAAGGACCATTCTAAATGTTCCCGCCAGCCGGGTTGCCTCTGAATGTTGACCCACCGCGCGGCAATCGCCTGAACCTTCATGCGGTTGCCCCACGGGATGCAGGCAGCGCCGGCCGCGTCCATCCAGATATAATGCGGGGATGGAGTCTTCGGTGCGTCCTGCGGGTAGACGGGTATGAATAGATTTCCGCGCCTTTTGCGCTACGGGATTCCCTATTGGCTGGAACTGCTGCCCGGCGTGTTGCTGTTGGCCATGGTGGGCATGCTCGACACCTTCCGCATCCTGCTCCTGCAGCCCATCTTCGACCAGGTTTTGAGGCCCGACGCGCCTGAAGGCCCCATCACGCTGGGCCTCACCAACAGCCGCTGGCACTTCGATCTGAGATCCGCGGTTCCTCATTTCATGCACATGCACAATGCCTGGAACGTCGTGGCCTTCGCGCTGGTTCTCGCCACGCTGGCCAAGGGGCTGTGCGATTATTCGGGCACCTACCTGGTCAATTACGCCGGCTTTGGCACCATCACCGATCTGCGCAACCACCTCTACGAAGTCACGCTGCGGCGTTCTTCCAGCTTCTTTCACAAGCACGCCACGGGCACGATTCTTTCCACGCTCATCAACGACGTGGATCGCGTGCAGGTTGCGGTCAGCTCGGTCATCAGCGAATTCCTTCAGCAGTTTTTTACCTTCGTTGTCGGCCTGGTCCTCGTCATCAATCTGGGCGGGCGTCTCAGTTGGGCGTTGCTACTCTTCATTCCCGTGGTCATCACCTCTTCGCGCAAGATCGGCAGGGAAGTGCGTACCCGTACCCGCACGGGCCAGGACAAGCTGGCAGAAATCCAAAACATCCTTCACGAAACGGTGACCGGCAACCGCATCGTGAAGGCCTTCAATACCGAGTTGTGGGAAGTGATGCGCTTCAAGAAAGCCGCCAGCCGTCTCTTCCGCGCCAATCTGCGCAGCGTACGAATCCAGTCCATCAGCTCGCCCTTGATGGACTCGATCGGCGCCATCGCCATTGCCATGATGCTGTTTATCGGGCGCAATGAAATTCTCCATGGGCGCATGACCATGGGAATGTTCGGCGCTTTCATCATCCTGCTCTTCAAGCTCTACGATCCGGTGCGCAAGTTCGCTTACTTCTACAACAGCTTTCAGCAGGCCATGGGCGCTTCGGCCTCCATCTTCGGCTTTTTCGACACCGAGGATGATGTAAGAGAGCGGCACCACGCCTTTGCGTTGAAGGGCTTTGCGAAGTCCGTCCAGTTTGAGAACGTAGGCTTTTCGTACTCGACCGCGGAGGGTGAACACCAGATTCTGCACAACGTCGATCTTGAGCTGCGCACCGGCGAGGTTCTGGCGCTGGTTGGGCCCAGCGGCGCGGGCAAGACCACCCTCGCCAACCTGATTCCGCGCTTCTTCGACGTGACCAGCGGCCGCATTCTCATCGACGGCCACGATCTGCGCGATCTCACGCTGGGCTCGCTGCGCCGCAATGTTTCCCAGGTCACGCAGGAGACCATCCTCTTCAACGACACGGTGCGCAACAACATCGCCTACGGCCAGCCAGAGGTCCATTTAAAACTTGTGGAACAGGCCGCGCACAACGCTCTCGCCCACGATTTCATCCTGCAAATGCCGCAAGGCTACGACACGGTAATCGGCGAAAAAGGCTTTCGGCTCTCCGGCGGCGAACGCCAGCGCCTGGCCATCGCCCGCGCTATTTTGAAAGATGCGCCCATCCTGATTCTCGATGAGGCCACTTCGTCGCTCGACGCCGAAAGTGAATCATTGGTGCAGGCCGCTCTGGCCAACCTGATGCAGAACCGCACGGTGCTGGTCATCGCTCATCGGCTGGGAACCATTCGCCGCGCCAACCGCATCGCGGTGCTCGAAGACGGGCGCATCACCGCCATCGCCTCTCATGATGAATTGCTGACCACCTCGCCTACCTATCAGCGGCTCTATCAACTGCAATTCATGGATATGCCGGAAGAACAGGGAATTGGGATTAGGGACTAGAGACTGAGGAACAAAAGCTTAGCAGTGCAGAGGAAGAACATGCCGATTTATTCGATGACCGGGTTTGCGCGCTCCCAAGTTCGCGTGCCCCTTCCCAATGGGGAACAGCTCAGTTACACGCTCACCGTCAAGAGCGTGAACCACCGCTTTCTCGACGTGCAGTTGCGTCTGCCTTCGGGCCTGGATGCGCTGGAGATGGAGCTGCGCAAGGCGCTCAAAGACGCTCTCGTCCGCGGCCACGTGGATCTGACGCTTCAGGTCGATCGCTCCAGCCAGCAAACGGCGGGCTATAACCGGGAACTGGTGAACGGCTACCTGGCCGCCTTTTCCGCTGCGCGCGAGGAGCATGGACTTACCGGGCAGCAGCCCGATCTGAACGCCATCCTGCGTCTGCCCGGCGCGTTGCAAAGCGACAGCCGGGGCGACGATGATCAGACCGCTCTAACCGAAAGCGTGCAACGCGAGATTGCGCCCCTGCTCGAAGAGTTGAAGATCATGCGGGCGCGTGAAGGCGAGGCTCTTATGGCGATTCTTCATGGGACGCTGGATCGCCTGGCCGAAGCCACCGAGGGCGTGGCGACGCTGCGCCCCGAGGTCGAAGAGCGGTATCAAGCCCGGCTCACCGAGCGGCTGCTGGCGGCCACCGGCCCGGAGTTCAATCGGCAGAGATTGTTGGAGGAAGTCGCCGTGATGGTCGAACGCAGCGACATTGCCGAGGAACTGACTCGCATGACTACCCACATCGGCCACTTCCGCGAGTTGCTGGCCGGCGGCGGCGAAATTGGCAAAAAGCTCGACTTCCTGCTCCAGGAGATGAATCGCGAGGCGAACACCCTGCTCTCCAAAACCGGCGGCGCAGGCGGCAAGGGAACACGCATCACCGAACTTGGATTGGCCATGAAGTCGGAGATCGAAAAAGCCCGCGAACAGATTCAGAACGTAGAATAACTAGACAGCAGGGCGCGAACTTCCTCAAAAGCGCCCACGAGGACAATCGCACCGTGGCAGGAATTCTCTTTATTATTTCGGCGCCTTCGGGCTCGGGCAAGAGCACGCTGGTGAACGAGGTGCGCAAGCAGTTGAGCGGAATTGAGTTTTCCGTCTCCTGGACCACGCGGGCGCCGCGCGGCTCTGAGCAGGACGGGCGCGAGTATCACTTCACCAGCCGCGAGGAGTTTGAGCGGATGCTCGCCGACGGACTGTTTATGGAGCACGCCGAGGTCTTCGGCAACTACTACGGCACGGCGCGCAGCTCGCTCGAACAGGCCCGCCGCGATGGCCACGATCTGGTGCTTGACATTGACGTGCAGGGCGCGGCGCAGGTGCGCGCCGCCATGCCCGAGGCGGTGAGCATTTTTGTTCTGCCGCCCAACCCTCGGGTGCTGCGCACACGCCTGCGCAACCGCAGCCGCGCCGAGGGCGTCGTAAACGAGGAGGAAGTCTACCGCCGCCTGGGCGAAGCCAGCAAGGAGATTGAGAATTATCGCCAATACGGCTATATTCTGGTCAACGACACTCTCGACCGGGCGGTGGCTCAACTGGAAGCCATCGTGCTGGCTGAACGCTTCTATCGCAACGATGAGCCAATTGCTTATCGTTCGCGCAGGGTGTTGGAGGTGGCTGCGGGTTGCCTGCAAGGGAACTCGCAGGATAGGCTGAAACCCGTGCTCGAGGCCTTCGGGATTCTCCATCCCCCCGGCCAGCGGGAATTGCCTTTTTTGGAGGACTCCGATGAGGAAGACTCCGTTGACGACAAGGAGGAACCCAATGACGATTGAAACCGGCTTCGACTCGAACTACCGCAAGGTAATGGTGGCTGCCCGCCGCGCTCGACAGTTGCAGAACGGCTCCCGCGCCCTGGTCCCCACTCAGTCCACCAAGCCCTGCCGCATCGCGCAGGACGAGATCAACGCAGGCAAAATATCCTACGTCAAAACCGACGTGCCGGTGGTCAAGCCGGCGGTGGAAGGCCCGGCCATTCCCATCCTGGCCAGTTAGTTTTTTCCCGTCTCTTTCATTGCCGCGAATCTTTCGCGCGGCATCCTTGCGGCTTCGGGCGCTGCGCCGGCAGCGGCGGGAAGGGCTGCGAGTCGCAGAGCAGCGTAATGGGCGGATTTGAAAGTGGAGTAAAAAGTTGGCGCAATCGCTCGATTCCGCAACCCGCCAGGCTCTCACAGCCCGCATCCGCTTCTACCGCGATCTTGGCCTCACAGAGTTCTACCGCCGTCCCGTGGACCCGGCGCTCCTGGCCCAATTAGCCGCCGCGCCAGATGAGCCGCAACCAGAGACCGCGGGTGCCCCAGGCCTGGGGTCCCCACGGACAGGCCCTAGTCCGTGGGGTGGAGATCCCGCTTCTGGGACCTGGGACTTACCGCACACTTCGGAGGATCAGCCGATTCCGCCACGCAAGCCGTTTCCCTCAGCTCCAGCCATTGCCGACGCAGTTCCCGCATCTGACCGCGCCGCCGCTCTTCAACTTATCCGCGATGAGATCGGCGAATGCACTCGCTGCGCGCTCCACAAAGGCCGCAACAAGATCGTCTTCGGCGATGGCTCGCCTGCCGCACGGCTGATGTTTGTGGGCGAAGGCCCCGGCGCGGACGAGGACGCGCAAGGACTGCCCTTTGTCGGCAAGGCCGGGCAACTACTCAACAACATGATCTCCGCCATGGGACTCCGGCGCGAAGATGTCTACATCGCCAACGTGGTCAAGTGCCGCCCGCCCGGCAACCGCGTCCCCGAGCCCGAAGAGGGCGCGACTTGTTCCCCGTTCCTCTTCCGCCAGATCGACGTGGTGCGGCCCGAAGTTCTTGTCGCTCTGGGCGCCACTGCTGCAACATGGCTGCTGGGCGCGCGCCAGCCGCTGGCCGGCCTGCGCGGCCGGGTTCACAGCGTGCGCGGAACCAAGCTCATAGTCACCTATCATCCGGCTTATTTACTCCGCGACCCCCGCCAGAAAAAGGAAGCCTGGGCCGATCTGCAGATTGCCATGAAAGAACTGGGCCTCAAGCCGCCGGCAAAAGGCTGAAAAGCGCGCCCCACGCCCTCACAGTTTCACAGTTCCACAGGAAATAGGGGGGAGGGGGTACCTTCGGAATGGTCCTCTTCATCGTCCCAATCATCGTCCAGAAGGCCAATGCCCGAGAACGAAGGCTCGTGCAGGGATTCGAGGAAGCGCCGGACTAGAGCGGAGACCGTGGTACTCTGCTTGGCTGCCCAAACCCGCGCCTCGCGATAGGTCTCGTCCTGGACGGTTACCGTGATGTTTTTCATGGATCTCCAATCCGGCTGCGCAGAGTTTTATACGAAGATTCTCTATTTGGATTGTGCGGCAACGGGCGGTAATTTTCTGCAACCACCTGCGGTGGGGCCAGCGGCCTTCGGCAAACCCAGGGTAGGCTGTCTTGCGGGACTCCCAGGCCTGAGAGTCCAGACTCTGCGTCACCCAGCCTTCCTCTGAATAGCGGAGTGTCCTGTCCCGTCTTCCTCTCGCTCAATCTCCGCTAGATAAGCATCTGCCTTTTGAGGCGAAATGCCCTTGTACACTCTTAGCAACCAAGCACAGTCGCAATCAAATCCAAGACGCACCGCCTGAACGAGTTTCTGACGCTGTTGCACATCCAGATTCATCGAAGTCCCATTCCAAATCTCATTCAAATCCAACTCGGAACGTTCTTCTGAGACTATGACAATGGATGGGCATTCCCGTTCTAGCTGCTGAAGGAATACCGGCAGAATGGGACTATACCATTTCCATTTCATAATGAGACGTCCTTTTTCATTGTCCACGTATACCTGCTTACCTGAATCAAGCAACCTAGCGCTACAACCAAGCCCTCCAACGCTGCACGGCGATGAACGGATGTCATTGGAATAACCTTCCGCGACCGTCTGAGTAGGTTCGATCACCAACGATTCGACTATTTTGGGCTTAGGCCCGTATAAAAACACTTCGACAGTTCGGACGGATATCGAAGCGATGTCCGAAGCTTCAAGCATGAGGACATCCGGCTCATTGAGGTCACCTTTCCCCCATCCTCGTCTCGCAAAAAGCCGAACGTACATCCGGTCAGCACCGCACACAATAACCCAGTTCAGGCGGGCGGATCTCCCGCGCCAAAGCAGAAACACATTTAACACAAGAAAAACCGGGATGCCGAGCCAGACCGCAGTCCGTGTCGAAACAATTAGGCTTAAAGCGAGTGCGATCAACAGGCTCAGTACACACGCAATGCACGCGAGAGTCAGCGCGGACCAAACCACGCAAGCCAGTGCTCCCGCCGATGCGATGATCGTAGCTACTTCCGGTGAGTCAGATCGTACGAGTTTCATCGTCTTTTTGAGATCCCCTACTAAATCCGAATGTCAGGTACACCAGGTCTCGCATTTTAGACCCGGGAGACTCCCCGTACAGCTCGAAGCCTCGCTCACCCGTCGAATCGCCACAACGCCACGCCGCCGAGCAGGCCTGTATCGTTGGAGACGATGCTCACGTTTTTGGCCGGGGTGAAGAGGATCTTCTTGGTGTTGCCGCCGCCCAGGTAGAGGTAGTCCCAGTTGAAAGTTGCCTCGGTTTGCTTGATGGCCGCTTCCAGGAAGTCGTTCCAGCGCGCCTTGCCGTACTTGTCGAGACCGCGGCGGCCAAGGTAGTCCTCGTAGTTCATGCCTTTTTTGCGCCAGGGATGCACGCTCAGCTCGAGGCCGGGAACCAGGTGGCCGTTGGTGAAAAGAGCGCTGCCCAGGCCGGTGCCCAGCGTGAGCACCAGTTCCACGCCATGCCCCTTGATGGCACCATAGCCGGCGACATCCGCGTCGTTAGCCACGCGCACCGGCTTCTTCCAGCGCTCGATCAGCCTGTTTTGCAAGGGGAAACCTGTCCAATCGGGATGCAGGTTGTTGGCCAGGATGCTAACGCCGCGCTTGACGACGCCGGGCATGCCGACGGAGACGCGGTCGAAGCCCGGCAACAGTCGGAGCAATTCATCAAGCCCGGCCAGCACCGCCTCCGGCGTGGACATGGCCGGAGTGGCGATGCGCAGACGCTCGCTCACCGGCACGCCGGCAGCATTCAGCAGCATGGCCTTCAGCCCCGAGCCGCCAATATCGATGGCCAGCGTGACGGGGTGGGTTGGGTCGGGCGCAATCACCGGGGCGGCGGCGGGGACGACGGGGACGGGAGCGGCGGGCATGGGAATTTCAGAAGCCATTTGCAGGAATTGTACTGCCTGGGGGTTGGATTGCAATGTGCCGGATGGGCGCGATATGCACAAGCGCCGTGTTCTGCGCGCCCCTATCCCCTACACTGATTGTTGCCGCCCATGCCCGCCTATTGCGAAGTCGCCTTGCCCGTGCCGCTGGACCGCGTGTTTACCTACGCGGTGCGCGAGGGACAACTGCCGCAGCGGGGAGCGCGCGTGATTGCTCCCTTTCGCAAGGAAAAACTGATTGGGGTGGTCACCGCGCTCGACGCCAAGGCTCCGGCCGACTTCGAGGTGCGGTACATCGAGGCGGTTCTGGACGATGAGCCGCTGTTGAGCGACAGCCTGCTGACCCTGGCCGAGTGGATGGCGCAGTACTATCTGGCTCCGCTGGGCGAGGTGCTGCGAGGAATGTTGCCGCTGATGGCCGAGGTGCGGCGCACGGTTTATTACCGCATTACTGATCTGGGGCGGGATGTGCTGGCGAGGAGTTTGGACGGGGACTCAGGGAACTCCCAGGTCCGAAAATCCGGATCTCCACCCCACGGACAAGGACCCGTCCGTGGGGACCCCGGATCTGGGGCACCCCAGTTCGGACTCGCTCCCAAGAGCAGTTCAAAGCGTAAAGGGAAGCTTTCTGCCGAGGAGCACGACATGGAGCGGCGTGTGCTCACCCGCCTGGCTTCGGGCGAGCCGGTGAAGGTTTCCACGCTGCGCACGGCTACCGCGGCCACGCTGCCGGTGCTGGCCGGGCTTACGCGCAGAAAGTGGATTGCGCGCGAGACGGCGGCTGTGGAGCGGGATGCGCGGCGCATGGAGCGGTTTGCCGTTTTGGTTCCTGAAGCCCGCTTGCCAGCGCTGACCGCGAAGCAGCAAGCCATTCTGGCCGAGCTTTCTGCTTGCGGCGGTGAGCTGCCGCTGGCGGAGCTGCGCCGTAAGGAGCTGCCCTCTTCCACGCTGCAAACCTTAGTGAGGCGCGGCCTGGTGCGCATCGACGAGCGCCCGGCCGTCTTTCGCCTGGGCGGTTTGCAAGGCCAGCCTGGGCCGCTGCGGCTTAACGAGCCGCAGGTGGACGCGCTGGCCAGCCTGGCTGCGGCTCTGGGAGGATTCCATCCGTTTTTACTTCATGGCGTGACGGGTTCAGGCAAGACGGCGGTTTATCTGGCCGCGATGCAGCGCGCGCTGGACCGCGGGCTCTCGTCGATTCTGCTGGTTCCAGAGATTGGGCTTACACCGCAGACCGTAGGCCTGCTGGATGCGGCCTTCGGGCAAAAGGTCGCGCTGCTGCACTCGGCGCTGACGCCCGAAGAGCGCAGCGATCAGTGGCGGCGCATACGGCGGGGCGAAGCGCCGATTGTGGTCGGCACGCGATCGGCCATCTTTGCGCCCGTGCCCAATCTGGGCCTGATTCTGGTGGACGAGGAGCACGACCAGAGCTACAAGCAGGAGGAGACGCCGCGCTACAACGCGCGCGATGTGGCCGTGATGCGCGCCAAAATCGAGGGCGCGGTGGTGGTGATGGGCTCGGCCACGCCGTCGCTGGAAAGCTGGCAGAACTCGGCGCTGGGCCGGTATCAGCTCATTGAGATGCGCGACCGCGTGATGGATCGCCCGCTGCCCGCCGTGGAGTTGATCGATATGCGGCGCGAGTTTCAGGAGACGGGGCAGGAGCAGCTTTTTTCGCGTGCGCTGGTGGAGCAGACGCGCGAGGCGCTGGATCGCGGCGAGCAGGCGCTGATTTTGCTCAACCGGCGCGGCTACTCGTTTGCGGTGATCTGCCGCGCATGCGGCGAAAAGCTGGAGTGCCAGAATTGCGCCATCTCACTCACGCACCACAAGCCGCCGGCTGAAGATGCGGGTGTGGCGCGCGAAGGCCAGCGGCTGGAATGTCACTATTGCGGCTTCAGGCGCACTGTACCCGCGCGCTGCCCCAAGTGCGACAGCGAACATCTCTACTACCTCGGCGCGGGCTCACAACAGGGCGAAGAACGTTTGGGCGAGATTTTTCCGGGCGCGCGCATTGGCCGCATGGACCGCGACACGGTGCGCGGTCGGGGCGATCTGGAGCGGCTGCTGGCGCGGCTGCACTCGGGCGAGATCAACCTGCTGGTAGGCACGCAGATGATCGCCAAAGGGCACGATGTTCATGGCGTCACGCTGGTGGGCGTGGTGGGCTGCGACCACTCGCTCTCGATGCCCGACTTTCGCGCAGCCGAGCGGGTTTTTCAGTTGATGACGCAGGTCTCGGGCCGGGCTGGACGCGGCGAGTTGCCGGGGCGCGTGGTGGTGCAAACCTATTACCCGGACCACTACGCCATTCTCGCCGCCAGCCGCCACGATTACGCAGCATTCGTGGAGCGCGAGCTGAAGTACCGGCGCTGGATGCACTATCCGCCCTTTGGCGTGCTGGCCAACGTGCTGGTGCAATCGGCGAAGCTGGAAGAAGCGGCGGGCTGGTCGGCCGTGCTGGGAAAATGGTTCGAGAAGTCGGCGCCGGAGGGAGTGCGCGTGCTGGGCCCATGTACTGCGCCCATTGCGCGCATCAAGGGCGTCTATCGCTTTCACATGATTCTCAAGGCCGCGTCGCGCAAGGCGCTGAATGTGGCTCTGCGCGGGATGCTGGCTCACGCCGACGCTGCGCAGATTCCACGCCGCAATCTGGTGGTGGACGTGGACGCGCTGCGGCTGATGTAGGCGAGCAAGTCAGCAAGTCAACCGCGCGGGGCGGCATTGTCCGTTCTATCCAAGATCGTTGCGTACAGGAAGCCCGGCTGAATACAGGCAAGACGCTTGTCCGGCGCGCGAATCCTGCTGACTCGCTGACTCGCCGACTCGCTTATTTTGCCGCTGCGCCGTTCTCCAGCACGTGCAGCTCCTTGCCCGGTTTGAAGCGGACTGCCTTGCCGGGCGCGATGCTCACCTCGGTGCCGGTGCGGGGGTTGCGGCCGATGCCGGTTTTGCGGGCGCGGACGCTGAAGACGCCAAAGCCGCGCAACTCGATGCGCTCACCGGCCGTAAGAGCCTGCTTGAGGCCCTCGAAGACCGTATCCACGGCGGCCTCCGCCTTCGTGCGGGGCAGACCCGTGCGCTCAATCACATGATGTACGATGTCCTGCTTAATCAATGGGCACCTCGCTGGCGAAACTGAATTGACTGTACTACGACCTACGGTAGTGATGCTACAGGATTTAGAGCGTTTTTGGAATACCCCGGGAGACCACCATTCCCCAGGGGCGCCTTTTTCTCGCATGAGAGTACACGTTTTCCGCCCGGAAGATTTCCCGTTACCGGCGGTCGCCGGTTTGTTTACCGTATATTGAAAATTGCGGAGAGTTTCCGTACGATAATCTGCAAAGCGTTCCTTAACCCTATCGAACTTAACTCCGGACCGGATGCAGGGCCGGAACAGGAGAGATATGTCAATTCAGAGCGACCGTTGGATCAGGGAACAGGCCATTCAGCACCGTATGATTGAGCCTTTCAGCGAGAAACAGGTAGCCGGCAACGTCATCTCCTATGGGCTCTCCTCGTACGGCTATGACCTGCGCGTCAGCAACGAATTCAAGATTTTCACCAATGTAAATAGCGCCATCATCGACCCCAAGGCCTTTGACGAGCGGTCGTTTGTCTCCGTTCAGGCTGATTCGGTGATTGTGCCGCCAAATTCGTTTGCGCTGGCGCGTTCCGTTGAATATTTTCGTATTCCCAGGGATGTGCTGACGCTCTGCGTGGGCAAGTCAACCTATGCGCGTTGCGGAATCATTGTGAACGTGACGCCATTCGAGCCGGAGTGGGAGGGATTTGTAACGCTGGAAATCTCCAACACCACACCGCTGCCGGCCAAAATTTACGCCAACGAGGGGCTGTGCCAGATTTTGTTTTTCCGCTCCGATGAGCCTTGCCAGGTCAGCTATGCCGACCGTAAAGGCAAATATCAGAAGCAGCAGGGAATTATGCTCCCCAGGCTCTAGAGCGGTTCTCCAATTCACGTGCCCTTGCAAGCTCTGGGCGAGGTGGCTTTCACTTAAGGAAAAAGCCTCTCAGCTGAGGTGCTTTCGGGGTATAGCAATTGGAGAACCGCTGTAGCCGGCTGGGAAGGGAAGTAGTTGGGCCAGTTTTGGGGAACGATCTGAAGAACGACGGGATTCATTCACATAGCGACGCGGGGTTAGTGCTTCTCGCTTTGTTGCCAGGTTCTTCTGCATTGCGAGAGGCGCACGGTGTCTTCGATCCACAACGATAAACCAATTCGCATAGGTGTGCTCACGGATGAGCCGCTTCGTCTGGAGGGCCTTGCCGGCATCTTTGAAGAGCGGCCCGCTGAAGGCTTTGCTCCGCTGTCCCCGGTATTCGGAAATCTCGATGAGCTTTTATCCGACCGCAAGCTGACGTTTCTGGTCGTGGACCTGAACGCTTTTCCGAGCGGGGTGGGAGCAGTCGAAGACATTTGCCGCAGGCGTCCCGAGATGCGGTTGATTGTGATTGGCCCGGAAGCAAACGAAAAGCTGATTATGGATTTGGTGCTGGCCGGCGCCCGCGCCTACCTTGATTTGAAGGCCAGCCCGCGGATAGTGCGCCAGGCCATCGAGGAGGTCACCAGCGGCTCCATCTGGGTGCCGCGCCGGCTGCTATCCAAACTTATCGACCAACTGCTGAAGGCTTCCGATGCCAGCCTCACCAACAGCCCTCCTCACCTGACCGAGCGCGAACTGCAGGTGCTCGAACTGATTCTGACGGCCCGGTCCAATCGCGAGATCGCGCAGCAGTTGGGCATTGAAGAGAGCACAGTCCAGGCCCATGTCGGCAGGTTGATGCGCAAAACAGGCGCGGACAACCGGATCAATCTGCTTATGCGCGCTTCTGACCCCTCGCTGCTTCAGTCCAACGGCATCACGGATCGCCGCAAGGGAGAACGCAGCCGCAGCATCGCATTTGCCCCTTCTCTCGTTACCGATAAGTAAACAAAAGAGGTTACTTATACACACACGTGTTCAGTAATCTTGTGCAATATTGACCGTTTCCCACATTATCGCTTACAGAAACAACGCAGATCTGGGGAAAGGAGTTCCCAGGCAGCGTGTCTTACATGAAGCCTGGAAACTCCTCTTTTTTCTGACCTGTTTTGAATCGCGACTTCGGACTTGCTTCCCCTCCCCCAGTGACCGCGCCTGTTTACCTTTAGGTAAACAGGCGCGGCTACCTTTGCCTATAAAAATTTGTAGAATTGAGCGGTATTGAGCAGATTTAATTCACAGGCCGACGTAAACTCGTATACAGAAGCAACGAAGATTTGGGGAATAGGAGTTCCCGGACGGCATATCCTCCATGAAGTCTGGGAACTCCTCTTTTTTCGCCGTCCACGGCGGCTTTCGGGTCCAGCGTTCTCACCAGCCAGTCTTATCCAGCGTCCAACTTTACACAGGTAGTTAAGGCAAGCCTCTTCGGCCGGCCCTGATGCTCTGCCGTCCGTCCCGGAAAGAGATTGTGGCGCCCGTTTCCGTGAGCTGTTAGAAGGCTTGAGCGTGCGTGCCTGGGCTGGTATGTTATAGCTGTCTTGGGAGACCCGGGCGAGAACGCGTGCGCTATCCGGGGTCCCGCGGGTTTCTGTGCAGTGGAGGTTGATTTGAACGGCGTTTAAACCTGGCGACTCAACTTCGTCGATTCATCTTCGACGACTCGACTACTCGCGCGGCGCCTGAGCCGCGGAGGGGAAAGGACAAGAATATGAAGAAGACACTTGCTTTGCTTTGTCTCTGTTGCTTGCTTCCAATCACCGCCTTCGCAGGTTCCACGCGCGAGAGCCTGCAGGCGCGCATCGACGCAGCCAAGATCGTTCTGGACGAGATCATGGCCACCCCAGACAACAGCATTCCGATGAATATTCTCGATCAGGCCACCTGTGTGGGCGTGGTTCCGGGACTGAAGAAGGGCGCCTTTGTCTTCGGCGGGCAGTATGGGCAGGGGGTAGTAACCTGCCGCACCGGCCACGGCTGGAGCGCACCGGTCTTCATTCGCATGGAAGGCGGCTCGTTCGGCTTCCAAATCGGTGCTCAATCGACTGACCTGGTGCTGGTGGCCATCAATGATCGCGGCTTCCAGGATCTGTTGAAGAACAAGTTCAAGATTGGCGGAGATGCCTCTGCCGCGGCGGGCCCCGTGGGACGCAGCGGGCAGGCCGCCACCGACTGGAAGATGAGCGCCGAGCTGCTGAGCTACTCGCGCAACAAGGGGCTGTTTGCCGGCATCGACCTGGACGGCACCAGCGTAAGCCAGAACGCCGAAGACACCGAACTCTACTTCGGGCAATCGCAAACCTTCGAGTCGATTCTCAGGGGCGACGTAGCGGTTCCTCAGGGCGCGGTGCCATTTGTTACCACAGTGGCGCAATATTTTGTCAAATCCAAGAACCGCTAATAACGGGAATGCCCGCGAGCAAAAGGGGCAGTCCGGCAACGGGCTGCCCCTCGGTTGTTTTGCATGATGGAATCCGCGTCGAGAGGCTACACTTGAATTTTGCCTTTGACGATGCGAGAGAAGCTCGAGTTCTGGCTGGTGATGATAGTGGCGCGCCCTCTGGGGTGGTTGCCGCGCGGGGCGGCGCGTCTTGTGGCCGGCGGGATTGCCTGGGTCGCGTATTGCCTGCTTGGCCGCCTGCGCTACGTGGGCGAGCGCAACCTGGAGTTAGCTTTCCCGGAGCGCACAATCCATGAACGCCGCCAGATTCTCCGCGGTGTCTTCCGTTCCCTCGGGCGGCAGCTTGTCGAGTTCTGCCGCATGACTCGCTACACCGCTGAAAATACCCGCGACTGGATTCGCACCGAGGGCCTTGACCACTACCTCGCGGCAAAGGCGCGCGGCAAGGGCGTTCTGATCGTCACCGGCCACCTGGGTGCGTGGGAACTCTCCAGCTTCTATCACTCGCTGATGGGCTTTCCCATGAGCATGGTTGCGCGGCCTCTCGACAACCGCCCCCTGGACGCGTATGTCAACGGCATCCGTTGCATGCACGGCAATCGCGTGCTAAACAAGGATGACTTTGCCCGCGGTCTGTTGACGGCCATGCGCAAGGGCGAGACGGTGGGCATCTTGATGGACACGAATATGACCCCGCCGCAGGGCGTCTTTGTGGATTTCTTCGGCAAACAAGCATGCGCAGCCTCGGGTGTGGCGCGCGTGGCACTGAAAACAGGCGCGGCCGTCTTGCCGGGGTTCATGGTGTGGGAGTCCGCTGAGCGCCGTTACGTACTCCATTTTGGCCCGCAACTTGTCTTCGAGAAGAGCGCTGACGGGGAGGCCGACATCCTGGCCGCCACGCAGCAATGCACCAGCGCCATCGAGAACTGGATTCGGCGCTATCCTGACCAGTGGCTGTGGATTCATCGCCGCTGGAAGACACGGCCGGCGGGTGAGCCGGGGATCTATTGAAGCGCTTGACACTGCAAAGGAGAAACGCATGAAGCTGGGCGAATTGGTTCAAATTCTGAACGGAAAATTGGCGCAAGGCAACCCGGAGTTCGTGGTCGATGGCGTGAACTCTTCCGCTCTGGCCTCGGCTACGGAATTGGTTTTTGCCGAGGACGCGCCGTCGGCCGCCAAGGCGCTGGCCAGCAGTGCGGGTGTGGTCCTTCTGCGGGCTGGGCTGGCTGAAACGTATCCCGAAGGCAAGTGTGTTGTGGAGGCCGAGCAGCCGCGCTTGTGGTTCGCGTGGGCTGGCAAACTGCTCGCGCCTGCGCCGCCTGCCACCGGAATCCATCCCGCCGCCGTCGTTGGCGCGAACGTGAAGCTAGGAGCGGGCGTCTCCATCGGCCCCTGCGCGGTGGTTGGCGATAGCGCAAGCATCGGCAAGGGAACGCGTATCGAGGCTGGGGCGGTCATAGGCGAGGGCGTGCGCATTGGCGACGATTGCCGCATCTATCCCCGCGCCGTCCTTTATCCCGGAACCACATTGCAGAATCGCGTCATCGTTCATGCCGGCGTGGTGCTGGGCGCCGACGGCTTCGGCTATGTGCGCGACCCGGCCACCGGCGCTTACACACAGTTCCCGCAGCAGGGCACGCTGCTCATCGAGGACGACGTGGAGATCGGCGCCAACACTACCATCGACCGCGGCGCGTTGAAGCAGACAAAGATCGGCAGGGGAACGAAGTTCGACAACCTGGTACACGTCGGCCACAACTGCGAAATTGGCGAAGACGTGATTCTGGTAGCCGGGGTGGGCATCAGCGGCTCCTGCACGGTGGGCAACGGCGCGGTGATCGCCGGGCAGGTGGGCATCGGCGACCACGCGCATATCGGTCCCGGCGTGATTCTCGGCGGCCAGGCCGGCGTGCTGAGCGGCAAAACCGTCACCAACGAGGGCATGGGAGTCAAGCCGGGAAGCGTCCTGTGGGGCACGCCGGCCCGCCCGCTCCATCAGGTTCTGCGTGAACTGGCTGTGGTGGCGCGGCTGGCAAGAAAGCAAAAAGGCAGGGAATAGGGAACGGGGAATAAGGACCCGGTTCTCTGTTTTCAGAACGGTTTTTCGGTGAGGAACGGCTCCGGCTTGAGTGAGCCATCGCGCTGCTTGACCAGCATCTGAACCTTGCCCTCGGCGGCGTCCAATTCGGTCTTGCATGAAGCCGACAAGCCCACGCCCTCTTCGAAGAGCTTGAGCGAATCTTCCAGGGCGAGATCGCCCTTCTCCAATTGGTCGACGATAGTTTCCAGTTTCTTGAGCGAGTCTTCAAACGACGGCATGGCGGTCTCCGTTGCGGCGGCTATAGCTCTCGATGACAAGTCTAACCGATGCGCGGTGAGCCTTGCCGGTAAAATCGGAAAGAAGATGTCGCCGGTCACGAACGCCCTGGAACTGGTTGCATAAATCGGTCTTGTGTCAGGGCACGACTTCACCGGGGTCCCCATCGACAGGTTTTCGTCGATGGGGTGGGGCTTCAGTCGTGCTGAAAAGGGCCTGGAAACGATGGGCTTTAGCCCCTGAGGGATATTGCCTTACCGGCTGAAGAGTGTTTAGACAATCAGCTTTGGCGTGCGTAATTTGAAAAGGGAGAACTGAGTGAAGATTGTGCGATATTCGATAGTGTTGCTGGCTTTGACCGGTGTGGTGGTTTCCATTCTGGCGTTGCGCGTGCATTATTCCACCGGAACCGAGCCCTGTTCCATCAACGAGAAGTGGGATTGCGGCACGGTGAACCACAGCCCGTTTGCCGAGATCGCGCACATGCCGGTGGCAGCGATAGGGATTTTGGGTTACCTGGTGCTGGCCGGACTGGCGCTCATGCGGCAGCGGTTTTTGGTGTTTCTAGCAGCGCTGGTCGGGCTCGGCTTTGCGCTTCACCTTGCATCCATCGAAGAATACGCATTGGGGGTCTGGTGCGTTTATTGCGCAATCTCGCTTGCCATAATCGCGCTGATTACGCTGCTGTCTCTGGGCTGGTTTGGGGCGGAATATAGGTCGCTGAAGCGCGCTTCCCGGACGCAATGAGCGAGTCAACTCAAAAATAAAGTCAACAAAAAGCATCGGCGGGCGATTTGGTTTGCCCGCCTGAAGCCTCATTGTACTGATTCCTGAGCTTGCTTGGGCAGCACGGACGCGATGACCTCGGCGGCGGCAGTGTAGCGGCCAAAGGGTGCGCTCACCTGCACGCCCTGAACGAATGGCCGCACAGCCTCCAGCATCTCCTGGGCGATAAGAATGCCCTCGCGGCGGGCTGCGTCGGGCGTGCCGGAGTGGGCCATGCGCAACAGAATCTCCTCGGGCATGGAGACGCGCAGATCGTTCTTCATGAACTCGGCATTGCGCAGGCTGGTGAGCGGCCAGATGCCGGCGATAACGGGAATCCGATAGCTCTGGATGCGGTCCAGAAAGTTTTCCAACAGGCGCAGGTCGAAGACGGGTTGGGTAATGGCGTACTCGCCGCCGGCGTCCACTTTGAACTTGAAGCGGCGCAGCTCTTGCTCAATGTCGGGCACGCCAGGGTTGGCGGCCACGCCGATGGTGAAGTTGGTACTGGCTCCAATCGCATTGGCCCCAATGTCGAGGCCATGGTTCAGCCGGTACACAATGTTGACCAGGCCGATGGAGTCCACGTCGAAGACGGCTGTGGCGTCGGGATAGTTGCCCAGCTTGGGCGGATCGCCCGTCAGGCACAGAATGTTGTGCAGGCCGATGGATGAAGCGCCCAGCAGATCCGACTGAATACTTAGGATATTGCGATCGCGGCAGGTGTAGTGAAGAATCGTCTCGATGCCGGTGTGCTGCTGAATCTGGATGCAGAGGCTCTGTGCGCTCATGCGCGCCGAGGCGCGCGGCGAGTCGGGCACATTGATGGCGTGAACGCCCAGTTGCGCCAGGATGCGAGCGCCCTCGATCTCAGTGGTACAGGAGATGCCGCGAGGGGGCACGATTTCAACCAGCGTGATGAAGCTGCCCTGCTCGATGAGTGACCCGATGCGGGAGCGCGCGCCCAGTGGAGCGGGCGGCGTCTCGGTGTTCAGCGCGGGCTTCTCGCCCGCTACCTGGACGCGGGCCTGCGCGTCGATGGCGCGCATGGCCGAACGCATGGCGCGAATGTGGTTCGGTGTGGTGCCGCAGCAGCCTCCCACCATCTGCACTCCGGCTGCAATGGCCTTGCGGGTAAAATCGGCCATGTACTCTGGCGAGCAGAGATAGATGTTGCGTCCCTCGACCGCGCGCGGCAGGCCGGCGTTGGGCATGGCCACCAGCGGCAGCGATGTAGCTGAGCGCATGGCCTCAATGGCCGTGAGCGCTGTGGCCGGGCCGGTGGAGCAGTTCACGCCTACGGCTGCCGCACCCCACTCGGCCAGTAGCGCGGCGGCCTGCGCGGGCGAGGAGCCGTCCAGGCAGTTGCTCTCGTCGTCCACCGTCACCAGTGCAAACACAGGCAGGTTGGGGGCGACCTCGCGTGCCGCCGCCAGCGCCTCGCGGGCCTCGTTCAGCGCGGGCATGGTCTCGATAATCAGCAGGTCCACGCCGGCTTCGGCCAGTGCGGCAATTTGCTCGGCAAATGCGGCGCGAGCTTCTTCCAGGCCAGTCTTGCCCAGCGGCTCCAGGCGCACACCGAGCGGGCCCACCGAGCCGGCCACCCAGGCGTCACCCGCCTGCTTGTCGCGAAGATGCTCCACAGCCTGGCGTGCCAGTCGAACCCCGGCCGCATTGATTTGAGCCACTTTGTCGGCTAAGCCATGGCGGGCCAGCCGGAAACGATTGGCGCCAAAGGTGTTGGTCTCAATAATTTCAGCGCCGGCCTGCAGGTAATCCTCATGAATGGAGAGGATCAGGCCCGGGTCGGAGAGGTTCAATTCGTCGTAGCAGCGGTTGATGAAGACGCCACGGGCATAGATGACGGTACCCATCGCGCCGTCGGCGAGCAACGGGCGGCTGGCAAAGATGTCGGCAAATTGCGGCATTCTTGTGCCATGTTAAGCTACGCTGGCCCCGAGCGCCAGCAGTCAGGCTGCTTTGTTATACTTCGAGAGTCATCAACTGTGGTTGCGCCGGTACCGGGCCGGTCATTTCCGGTCTGCCTGCTCCACCGGCGGCCGCCGTCAATATGTTCACGCCGCGGCCATGGCCGCAGTCATCATGCGCGGTACTTTCCGCGTTTTCGGTCGAGGTAAGGGATTTTGAAGAATAAGAATCTATGGTTGAGCGCCGCCGCGGCCCTCGTGGCTGCAGCCGCGCTGGCAGGTTGTGGCACCACTACCTATTTTGCGGGTCGGGCGCTGCCGCCCAGCGGGCTTGCCAATCGCGTCCTGATTGCAATCCAGAATCCCAGCGCTTTAGCTACCGGCTCTCTGCAGTTCGTGGACGCCTATTACGACATCCGCTGCAAGTACAACAGCGCTAATTGCTCTGGTCCGGCGTTTTCCATCTCCGGGTTTTCGGGAAATCTTCCCTACAGCATCCAAAACATGCCCGAAGAGCTGACTGGCGCGGTTTATAGTTCCGGCGACGGCAGCTTGACGCAGATCAACTATGCCGCTGAGAAGACGATTGGCGCAGTGAGCGGCCTCAACGGCGCCTCATCCAGCGTCTTTATTACGCGGAACCAGACATACATCTTCGCCGCCAGCCAGACCTCTCACGTGCTGACGGTAGTAGATAAGTCAGCGACCAATGCGGGCTCCTACCCGCTGAGCCTTCCCGGCATATACCGGGTGAGCGTGAACCCCGGCGGCTCGGTGGCTCTGGCCTTCGTGCAGAACTCAAACTACGTTTACTATCCGGTAAAGCTGACGTCTGTCGAGACCACGGCCTATTCCGGCGGACCTGGCACCTGGCCTAAGGGCGCAATGGACTGCGAACCGCAGAATGCGCCGGGCTGGTGCCTGTTTCAGGCGCTGGATCCCAGCGGAAACCCGCTGATCTTGGACCGGCCAGTCAAGGCCGTCTTCTCCGCCGATGGCAGCACGGCCTATGTGCTGAACTGCGGTCCTGAGTGCGGCGGAACGACGGCTTCAATTACTCCGCTGCCGGTGGCGCCGATGATCTATCTCGTCGGTCAGGGGTCGGGGACTTTGCCTTCCACAACGACCACTCTCAGCACGCAATGCGGGACAGTGAACATCGCAGCAGGGTGCATTCCCATCTCCGGCGGCGCCAGCAACGCGCTGGTCGACAGTTCCATCATGTACGTGGTGGGCCAGCAGCAGATGAACGATACGTGTTCCGGCGGCTCCAAATGCTGGGGCGGTCACCTCACAGTGGTCAATCTGCAGAGCAATACGGTTGTACCCTCCACGAGCGCCGTTCCCAACCCGGTTTCTATTAGCGACGGGGCGCCAGGCGCCGTCAGCCGCATGATCGAGGCCGATGACAATACGCTATGGATCGGCATGAAAGAGTGCACCAACGGCGAGCGCGCCAACAACAACTTGCCCGAAGGCTGCCTGACCATGGTCAACACAACCAACAATACTGTCACGCTGATGCCTTATCTCGGCGACGCCACCGGTATTGCCGCCGTTACCGGACTAAGCAAGATTTACACGGTAGAGGGTGGGCAGGTGTACATTTACTCGACCGTGGACGGCTCGGCTATCAATAACCAGTATGTGACGGTGACCGGCACGGCCTATGACGTGGCCTACATGGACGCCCTCACAGACGCCAACAACACCGTCTACTAAGCGCAGGGCTTCTTGGTCCCATCCTTTCCGCGGTTTCACCGCAAAGAGGGTGGGAGACCACGAATCAGGCGCAGGCCGCTTATCGGGAGCCATTCACGATGCCCCCTCCTACCGCAGATTCCGCGCCAGGTTTCGCAACGGCAGATGTGCTGGCAATCGCCGCGCATCGCGACGACGTGGAACAGACTTGCGGCGGGACTCTGTTGCGCATGGCCTCGCGCGGCTTGCGCACCGCTATTCTGGACCTGACGCAGGGCGAGGCCGGAACGCGAGGCAGCGCCGAAGACCGCGCCAGTGAAGCTCAAGAAGCCGCGCGCATACTCGGTGTTGGCTGGCGGCAGGCGCTCGACTTGCCTGACGGCGCGGTCGAAAATACCCTTGAAAATCGCCTCAAGATTGTGCATGTTCTGCGGCTGCTGCGCCCTCGTGTGGTGATTCTGCCTTATTGGCAGGCTCGGCACCCGGATCACGCGATTACCGCCGCGCTCGGTTATGAGGCCTGCTTTCTCTCCGGCCTGGCGAAGGTTGAAACCGGGTCGGTTTCCCATCGCCCCTTCAAAATCGTTTACGCCAGCCTCTACGCCGATGTGCGCCCCAGCTTTGTTGTGGACATTACGCCCTTCATTGAGCAGCGCCACGCCGCCCTGATGGCCTACCGTTCGCAATACGCCAACCAGGCAGCCGGCGGAGGGCTGTTTGTTCCCGAAGAGGAGATTCGCGAGCGTACATTTGCCGAGGCCCGCCACTACGGGCTGCTGGCCGGCGTGCGTTACGGCGAGCCTTTTGTGCAGAAGGAAGTGGGTCTGGTGGACGATCTGACGCTGCTGCCTGTGCAGTCGATCTGAACAGTTCCGCGCTGAACGGATTTGCGCATCAGTGGCCGAAGAGCATTTGTCCGCCCACGGCGAAAAGGGTCAGCGCAAAGATGCGCCGAAGCCAGAGCTCGGGAAGATGCACCGCGAATACGGCCCCGAAGTATCCTCCAATAAAAAACCCCAGCACCAGCAGCAGCGCCACGCGCAGGTCGGCGTGGCCTCTGCGATAGTACTCCATGAATGCGAGCAGCCCCACCGGCAGCAGTAGCGCGCCCAGTGAGGTGCCTTGCGCCTTGTATTGGTCCATGCCCAGCAGGTAGACCAGCGCCGGAATAATCAGAATGCCGCCGCCGATTCCCACTACGCCGGAGATCACTCCCACTCCCAGCCCAATCAATAGAATCATCCCGGTCACGCAAACCTCCATCAGAGCGCGCGGAAGAGTGAGGCGGCATGCGTGTACAGCAAAAATCATGGCAAGCGATTGCCGCCGCAGCGAAGATTGCGGGCTCCGCCGCATGGTACACTTACCCTGT
>Ga0224555_1000926_pt1 | contig 44001 bp, 25 predicted proteins | sample 714S23034metaG_FD_180687 | JGI IMG/M metagenome (GOLD analysis project Ga0224555, IMG submission 180687) | Peat soil microbial communities from Stordalen Mire, Sweden - 717 S2 30-34 | ecosystem: Environmental > Terrestrial > Soil > Wetlands > Peat | place: Sweden: Norrbotten County, Stordalen...
CTCCAAACTCAACTTTTCTGCGTCGTCCATGCGGATGTTCACATCCCAGCATGACCGCCCCTTCAGGCTCATCTTGTATTGGAATCAAAGTCGGCCTTCAGGCTCATCTTGTGTTGGACAAGAGTTTAGCTTTACGCAGGAGGCACGTGCGGATATGATAGGAGCGAGGTTGGTTTGCGAGCCTGCTACACGGATGCGCGCATTGCCGACAGCGACAGAAGGATGACCGCGCCGGCAAAGTTGAATATGCTTGTATGTTATTGATTATAAATAGGATGCGGGAGTAGATCAGTAGCAGAACGTCAGCTTCCCAAAATGGATAATCTTAGTACTTTCAATATCTTACATAAACTGTAAGAAGTCCAAACGGATCGTAGAGAGTCAAGAGCAATATTTACAGTGGTCCTGAATGTGGTTTTTCCCCTTTATTCATGAGGGTTTCAGCATCACACCATTATCAGCACCACGGGAATTTCCCACACCATAATCAACACCATGATGTGCTGCTTCGCGTAAATGCGACGTTCACCCGCTGATTTTTCTCGGAAATCCGAGGACATATCGTGAACGTCAGCGGATGACACCTAAGACTATGAAAAGCAGTCGTAATCCGATAAACAGAGCGCAAATGAAGCGCGTCTTCGCGGCCTCTTTGCCGTTGGATTCCCGCCTATAACTCCCCGCCCGTCAGAGGTCATTCTCAGTGCAACCTGTAATCGTGAAAGCAGAGTTTAACCGATGACCTTTTCCATGCCATAGCCCCTATTAAATGTACTTTCAATAACTTACAGGCCGCTGGAGGCTGCCAAACCACGCGGAAATACGCCGAAGACGGACATTTAACAGGTGATTTTGAAGGTGAAGGATGAATATGGTTCCTTGGCGTCAGCTACGGCGGCAAGATTGCACTCTTGCCAAGCCAATCAGCGCCGGAGGAGTTCTTGAGTATGTCGTGAATGAACTCTCGCGCTTCCGTAGCAAAAGGCCAACCGTCGTACAGCGGCGGAGAAAACCGTGCGCAAGATAGAGGTCGAGGCGAAAGCCTTTGTGGTGGCTCAAACCATATTGTTTCACGTGTTGCGTAGTTTCCCCGCTGCCCATTGTTTGAGTTGCTCGTCTATTCCAATCACGCCCAGCCCATTAAACATCTGGTGAATCTTTGCCGAAATGTGTGGAATCTTTAGGCTCTATTTAGAGTTGTTCGTTAGCTTCGAAATCATCATGACAACCTCTATTCGAACCGGAATGCTGCGTGTGCTGGTGTTTTCAGCGCTCTTTCTGCTGGGCATGACGTCCCGCAGTTTAGCCCAATTCGAGACGGCGACTGTTCTTGGTACCGTGTTCGATTCACAGAAGGCTGTTGTTCAGCAGACCCACATCACCCTGCTGAATCTTGACACCGGCACCTCCCAGGAAGCGGTGTCGAGTTCCGATGGATCCTATCAGTTTCTCGAGGTTCGCGTCGGCAGATATCGAGTTACAGCTGAGGCAACCGGTTTCAAGAAGTCCCAGACTCCGGATTTCCGCGTCGATGTCGGCGTCCGCCAGCGCGTCGATGTGCAACTTCAGATGGGCAGTATCGAACAGAGCGTTACGGTCACAGCGGCTCCTTCGATGTTGGAGTCGGAGTCCAGCTACAAGGGCCAACTAATTAACAATGAGCAAGTTGTTGACCTGCCCCTGAACGGGCGATCCAGCGCCTCACTTGCGCTGCTGACGCCGGGAGTGCGGCTCACCTATGGACTTTCCAAACGGGAGGCTTCCTTCAACATCAGTGGGATGCGCAGCTCGTACAATGACTTTATCCTCGACGGCCTCGACAACAATGCCTACGGTACGTCCAACCAGGGTCTCTCGAATCAGGTCATTCAAGTCGCGCCAGACGCCGTCCAGGAATTCTCGGTCATTACAGATAACTACAGCGCGGAATATGGCCGTGTAGGAGGCGGAGTGATCAACGCCTCGGTGCGCAGCGGCAGCAACCGGTTGCACGGCACGGTCTGGGAGTTTCTTCGCAATACCGATTTGAACGCAGTGGGATATTTCAAGCCGACCGGCGGACAGAAGCCGGTTTACATTCAAAACCAGTTCGGCGCTGCGGCGGGGGGGCCGATAAGGAAAGACAAAATGTTCTTCTTCGTGGACTACGAGGGATGGCGCCGCCTGCAAAGAGCGCTCACGATTGCCAGCGTGCCCACGCTCGCGCAACGCACCGGAACGTTTGGCATTCCCATCATGAATCCTTACACCCACACTATCTACAGCAACGGCGTCATCCCGCAAGCGGACATGACGGCCTTCGGCTTGACAGTATTCTCGCAAATGCCAGCGCCCAACCTTACCGGAAACACCAATAACTACTCGCATCTGCCACCGGGCACCGATAATGAAAACAAGGGGGACATCCGTTACGATTTATATCTTACCCACAAGATCACGTTGTTCGACCGATATTCCCATAACCTGTATTACCAGTTGGCGGCTCCGGCCATCGATGGTCCTTCCGGCCAGGGGGGCGGCATCATTTCCCGCGTGATGAACTGGCAGAACGCGACCGGCCTGACATGGGTAACGGGCCCGAAATCCCTGCTGGAGGTTCGCTTCGGAGCATCCCTAACAGAAGGGATGAAGACCCCCGCAACCCTCGACGGCGTCGCGAATATGTTCCAACTCTACGGAATCCCCGGACTTCCCACTGCCAAGAATATTATCGGCGGTTTGAACACGCAAAATATTACCGGGTATCAGTCCTACGGGCGCGATTACACAAGTCCGCAATGGCAGAATCCCTTTGTGCTCAATCCGAAGATCAACTTTTCCAAGATCCTTGGCCGCCATACTCTCAAACTCGGCAATGAATTTCAATCCATCTCAACGAACATCAACGATTTCAATCCGGCTTATGGACAGGACATCTACGGTGGCCAGTTCAGCAATCCGACACCTACCAAAAGCAACACAGTCTATAATCTGGTCGACTTCCTGTATGGAGCAAGATCCACTTACCAGTTGACGAATCAGGCGGACGCCAATCTCGAGCAGTGGATGGATTTCACTTACTTGCAGGACGATTTCAAGGTGTCCCGCAAACTCACCGTGAATCTTGGCTTCCGCTATGAATTTGCCACTCCTCAATATGAGCAGGACAACCGGCAGGCGAACTACGATCCGTCGACCAATTCACTTGTCTACGCCGCAAACGGATCAATGGCTAACCGCGCGCTGGTCGATCTACGGTACACGGGATTCGCTCCCCGCCTCGGTCTCGCCTATTCTCTCACGCCGAAAACGGTGGTTCGGAGTGGCTATGGCATCAGCTATCTGCAATTCGAAAGGCAGGGCGGCGACAGTTATCTGGCGTACAACGGCCCTTACGTCGTCAATGCTCAGATTACGCAATCTCCATCACAGGGGCTGTGCACCGCGAGCTCTGCTCCCATCAGTTGCTTTCGTCCGACCATGATGGGCATTCCTGACGGCTTCGTTTCTCCGGCGAACTTTTCCACTGTGAACACCAAAACGGTGTACATCCAAAAGGATATTCGGACGCCTTACGTTCAAAATTGGCATCTCACAATTCAGCGGGAGCTGGCGAAGAACGTGATGCTCGACTTGGGCTATGTCGGGAATCACAGCGTCGGACTTTGGGTTACCGGCGACCTGAACCAGGCACTGCCAAACCTAGCCGGGCAGAGCCTGCCGGTGAAAGCGCGCAGGCCGAATGCACAATTCGACTACATCGACTCGAACTTCGGAGTCGGCTTTTCGAACTACCACGCGCTGCAAGCAAAAGTTGAAGCACGAAGCGCACGGGGGTTCACACTGTTGAACTCATTCACATGGTCAAAGGCTATTGACGATGCGGCCGGAGCCCTCGAACTGACCAACGGAGATCAGCAGTCCATCAATATGTTCAATCCAGCATCTTCAAAAGGCCTATCGGGTTCCGACCAACCCTTCAATGACACCACTTCGGTCGTATGGGATATGCCTTTCGGAAATGGACGGCGCATCGGCACCACTTGGCATTATGCTCTCAACGGGATTCTTGGAGATTGGTCACTCTCTGCAATCAACTCCGCGACAAGCGGCCAGACAATCAATCTTACCTATGATCCAAGCGCGGCATTCATCGCAACCGACGGCAGCAAGAACTCCGCGATTTACAGACCCAATGTTAGCGGCGATCCGATGATGCCAAAAGGACAGCGCACCGTCACCCAGTACTTCAATCCCAATACAGTCACGGTTCCCACGGATGTAACTCATCCTTACGGCAACTCCGGACGCAATACTGGACGCAGCAATACCTATCAAGATCTGGATCTTGGCGTTCACAAACAATTCCCGCTCTGGAGCAAAGGAAAGTATTTGGAGTTTCGCAGCGAAATTTTCAACACTCTGAATAAGACCAACCTCTCGCCGGCCAGTGGAGATCGCTCCTCCAAGTTCGGCACCATCACTAGCGCACTGCCCGCGCGGCAGGTTCAGTTCGCGCTTAAAGTGCTTTTTTAAACTCTGCCAACCACGCGGCGCGTCAGCGAATGACTGCCTAGTTGCGGTTTCATGAGAAAGTGATTGAAGGTCAGGCAATCGCCTGACCTTCAGCTCCCGCCATAAAGCGGCTCCCCGACTCTTCCCCGGGAAGCCGAACCACTTTCACTCCATGTTGTGACCATTCGCTGCGCGGCGTATGCGTGTTCAAGACGAAGATGCACTTCGTCAGGCTCCAATTGCAACTCACCAGACTCTACCGGCCAAAAACTCTCGATCCCCAATATCGCCGCGTATTGCTTGTGATCCTGCATACAAGATATTCTGCGATAAAAGACCTCTGCGCCGCCTGCCGCCCACTACAAAGCCTGGATTCCCTGAAATGATGGGTTGGGTTCACGGGATACTGTTATGCGCCAATACAGCCTGCCGTAAATGCTTACCCTTGCTCCCAACGAACGAAAGCCCTCCGAGCTTTCGGAAGGCTTTCGTGGGCATATTTTGCTTCCTATTCCAGATCGTAGCTTAACCGTTGAAAGGCCGATGGCCCGAATGCGAGTCATCCCTCTCAAATGTTGTTGACGACGGCAAAAACGCCGTTGTAGTTGATTACGGCCCAGGCCGTATTCGTCTTATCGTCGATGCCATATGTACCAAGTCCGAATTTAACATTCCATGGGCCCGACACGAACCTGTCGTTGGCAGCTTTGACCCAGACGCCGTGAGAATCCATAGTAGCCAACGCGAAAGCGCCCGTCTTCAGGCTCGTGCCCAGGGCGCCGGAGTGGCTGTAACTCATCGAAAGCGTGTACACGTCGGTCTGATCGCTTCCCATATTTCTCGCCATGCCTGAAAGTGTGAGGATGTCACTGGCTGTGCGTTTTGTATTTGATGCCCAGCCGGTGTTCACGGTATTGCAGCAAAAGCGATTGCTTCCGTCAATGGCGTTTCTTCCGTTGATCCCGCTGAGGATTTTGGCCGTTGTACCCGCGGGGGATTTGTCTTGAACGGAGGTGTACGGCTCGCCGGGTGCCACCAGGAACTCCTGACCATTCAGGCTGTAACCGAAGGTCTCCCTTTTAAGAAAGTTGAGGGTGGGCGTGCTGGAAAGTACAAACTCCTTGCGCCTGAGCATAGGGTAAACATCGGCGGAATAGAAGTCCACCGACACTTGAGGGCCATCGACCGTAAAAATGTAGAAGCCGACGGTATTGAGTTCCTGGCTGATTGGAGTCTGGCGAAGCCGGCCGAATCCGCCCGGAGCTGCCGGTTCGTCGTATAGATTGTCGTTCGACGGAACAGACGGGATGTAGAACTTGGAACTGTCGGATGAGCACAATAGCTGCATCACCTTTGCTGACGTGCCGTCGCTGGTCGCTATGATGCTGCGCTCGTGCATATGATCGTGGCCGTGGATGTAATACCGTGCATTGTTTTCGGCGAGGCTCTTGATGAAGGCATCTTGTTGCGGGGCATTTTCGGTAGGGTCTTCGCCGAAGAGCGTATCGACATGGTTCTCGGTGATCAGCCCTTTGTGCCCAAAGACAAAAGCATGGATCCCCGCAGGTTTTGAAGAGAGCTGCGAGACGATCCAGCTTTGTTGCTTGCCGATCGTCTTGTCAATCGAATAAGGCGAAGAGGCAGTGCCGCCGTCGAGAGGCACAAACTGATCGAGCAGGACGAACCGCGCGTTGTTGTAGTCCAATGCATAACTCAACCCATTCAGATTGCCAGTGCCATCCGGGTCGGGGCTGCCCAAGATCTTTCCCAGGCGGAACGGAGATCCGGTTGCGGCGGGCGCCTTATCGTCCAAGCCCGCAACGCTGAACACATCAGCGGGAGAAGTGTTGTGAGTGCCGGTTTGCGTCTGCGGCCAAATGCGGACAAAGTCATGTGCGTTCTCCTGCTTCGATTCGTGGTTCCCGCGAAGAGGGTAAAAGCCGATCCCGGCGTTATAAAGATCCTGTGTATACAAAGCACGGGTCAACAGTCCGGCGGCAGTTCCCTTATCGCACAAGTCGCCGACCTGCACAACAAGTTTTACCTTGTGCTGAATGAACTGTTGATTGATTTGATTGATTATGTCCACCGCCACGGAATTCGGGTCGGCGCCGTCGTCTTTGGTTATCCATTGAGTGTCGGCCATTACGCCGAAGCTCCACGCGGCAGAAGAGGCGTGCGCCGATGCGGACGGCTTGGAAGACGACACACTGGCACCGGCCGGTTTAACTTCACTGGCAGAGATAGCGCTGTTGAGGGCAACCGCTCCGGCGCCAAGCGCCGCGGTCAGCATGAAATGTCTTCTGTTTACACCTTGCGGTTTCACTTCTTCGACTTCATTTTCGTTTGACATGGTATCCATTCTCCTTAGAAACAAAGTGTCAAAATGTTATGTGCTTTCTTGCCGACCGAGCGGGAAAGCAGGCGCCGGTTGTAACTGAGCTTCGGCCGCATGGCGTGGGGCGAAACACTCGCCCTTGCCACGAATCGAAGAGTAAACAACAAACAGGTACGCCCGGCGTTACTGATTTTGGAAGAGTCGATTCAGGTCGGGAATGTTTTTCGCGACCTCCGCACGGATCTCTTCGGCTTTGCGGATCGCTTCGGCCGCGTCTGGAACCGACGTGAAAGGCAACTCCATGACCAGTATTCCGATTCGTTTTCCGGAGGCATCCAGCAGTGGGAGTTTCAGATTGTAGAACTGCCCGTCATCTTTCTTGGCGCAGTAAGTCTTGTTGTCTTTGACAGCGTCAAAATCTCCTTTCGAGGATTTGTAGCCGATCCTGCTCGCGTTGCCGTTCGCAATGATCAAGCTGTCGGTCAGTCCTGGAGGCACTGCGTGAAGTCCCATCTTCCGCAATTCGGGATGAGCCGAGAGCGTTGCAAGCACCAGGTCTTCGGCGAAGGGAGCGTTGACCGCCTGAGCAACTTCGGTTGAAGCGGGCTTTGCGGCGGGAGCATCTGGCGACGCGAACACCGCAACTGACGCGTTTGCCGAGCCGCTCTGCGGGACAGCCACATAATAGCGATTGAGTTCGGGCGCGAGCAGGCCGTTGCGGGCAAGTGGGCCGGCTTCGACCTTGCCGAGAGACTTGTAATGATCGGCATCGTCTTGGCGGATCACATCCACAAAGCCGCTTCCAGCGGTGTAGATCCTCTTGCTTTCGGCATCAAAAGTTATGTCGTCAACCCCGGCCGTAATTGGAATGGATTGAAGTTCCTTGCCGGTGTTCGAATCGAAGACCACCAACTGTCCGTTGCGGCAACCCGCGAACAGCCGCTGGTGCGCCTCGTCCAGCGCCATCGCGACATTGCGCTTCCCCATCGTGACCGGCCAAGTGGCGATCACTTTATTGCTCCACCGATCGATCACGTCAATCTCGTTTTTGGCTGGATTGTTCAGATACAGCCGGGGTCGGAAGAGATCAAGCGACATTGCCTCCAAGGTGTCGCCGTCAATTATGATGTCTGTGATCTTCTTGATTGTGGTCGTGTCGATTACGCTCAGAAGAGAAAACGGCTTACCAGCATCCTTACCGCCGCTAACGACATAGAGAAGTTTTCTGGAAGGATCAAATCCAATTGAATCGGCATCCTTCTCCAAGGCGATCTTCTGTAGAAGGACATAAGTGCTGCCGTCGAAAACGTCCAGCGTGCCGGCTTCACCGTCGGTAACATAGATCCGGTCGAGGTCTGTCCGATATAACACCGAGTGCGGCTTTAATACGTCTTTGATTTCGTGAATGAGTTTGCCCGTATTCAAGTCGAGGACGAGAACCTCCTGGCATTTTTCCGGAGTCGCGAACAGGCGGCTGTTTTTCAGATCGATGCCAAAATGGTCGAACGATCCCTTGATCTCATTCGACAATCCGAAGGATCCGACGGCCTTCAGCGGAGCCGCCGGTTCCGCGGACTTCGTCTGAACTTTCGCCACCACGAGAACAGCAAAGGTTCCGTCCTTTACGGTACGCACCGGCTTCTGCGAGGGATCGGAGGCCGGAGCGACCTCCACTTCGGCCACGGGCAGGAAGATTTTTTTTGTCTGCCTGTCGAAGGCCATCGTCTTGGCGCCCTTCTGCGTTGTTACAGTCTCCACAGCTTCATACTGGTCGGGCGTCTTTTCATGGATCACATTGAGAGTGCCGTCACCGTTTGAGGCGAAGATGAGCCCCGCTTGCTTGTCAAAACCGGCCGCGTCAACACCCGCGCCGATGGGCAGGGTCGCAATCGTCTGACCGTTGGTTGCGTTCATAACCACGAGCACCTTGTTGTGGCAGCCGATGAAGAGGCGATCGTGCTCGCGGTCGATTGCCATGCCAGTTGGCGCCTCTCCGCCCTGGATGGGAAAACGATGAAGCACTTCGAGTGTTTTTGGATTGAACTCAACCACCTCCGATTTATCCTCTAAATCGACAAAGATGGTGCCATGATTTCCAGTCACCAACCCCTCGCCATCTCCCTTGATATCGATGGTTCCAACCACGGTGGCGCTCTCGGCATCGATTACCGTGATGTTATGAGAGCCATGATTGCCGGTGAAAACCCTCTGACTTGCGGAATCAAAATAGATGCTATCCGGCTTCTCTCCTACTTCGATCTTCTTGATCAGGGCCAGGGTTCTGGTATTGAAGACTGAGACCTTGTTCTCTTTACCGTTGGTGGTGAACCCGCGTTCAAGCGACGAGGCGATAGCGATTCCATGGACCCCGGGGGTGTCTGCGATAACGCCGACAACCTTGCCCGTGTCCGCGTCGAGAACATCCACTTGCGTACCATGCGAGACGTAAAGCCAACGGGCGGCGCTGTCGATTGTGATAAAGTCCCAACCTCCGTTGCCGGCGACTGGATATCGAGTGTCCAGAGTGTAGGTGGCCGCCTGAAGACTGATTGCAGAGGTTAACAGAAATGCGAAGAGACAAGATGCGTGCTTCATACGATTGATCCCTTTCTGGTCTTCAGTCGGTTTCTCATGAAGACTTGGTATAGCGTCGAGTTAAGGCATGTTTCCTGGAAGTTCCGCAAGGTGCTTCGAAGGTACATTCCCTTGGTTCGGGGGGAGGCGCATTTGCGCGCTTCCCCCAACCCTGTTCGTCTTAATAGGAATAGCGAAGGCTGAATTGCATCTGGCGAGGAGTGCCGGTACCTACAGCCGACGTGGTGTAGGGAGTGGTAATCTGGCCGTACGTGCCTGCGCCGCTGGTCCACTTCACCGCCGGACTGCCGATCTGATCCCGGTTGAACGCGTTGAAGACTTCCGCACGGAAGCTGACGTATGTCTGTTTACGCACAGGGAATTTCTTGGCGAGGGCCAAGTCACCCTGCCAGATACCGGGAACGCGCACAGCGTTTCTGGAGGCATTCCCCCACAGGCCGTTTGCCGGAGTAGTAAATGCGGCAGGGTTTAGCCAGAGAGTAGAAGTCTGGTGGGCGGGATACAACGAGACGCCTGGTACACGGTCGGGCCGCTGGCTCGAGTTGATCCCGTCAGGCAGGGCTGAGGCAGAACGGCTCATGGTGACATTCAGCGGAACACCGGTGTGGGCCAAGCCGATACCGCTGAATTCCCAGGAACCGAGTATGGTGTTGACAACAGGCGACGCGTCGCCGAGTAATACATGGCCTCTGCCAACGGGCACGATCCAGATCGCGCTTGTTGAGAAGTTGTGGCGCATATCGAAGTCTGTCGATGCGCGTTCGCAGGCTCTGCAGTTGTTGTTTTCCGGCGTGTCCGATTCGCCGCCTCCGTTCGAGCCGTCGCTGATTCCATGGGAGTACTGATAATTGGCGGAGAGGAGCAACCCGCGATACATGTTCCGTTTCAGGCCGATCTGCATGGCGTTGTAGTTGCTGTTGGAATCCCAGGTCGTCCATCCGATGGTTGCGCTGGTGAGACTGGCGTAGGGGCGGGTGCCAGTGGCCGGGTTGATGCCATTCAGCGACAGACCCTTCTGGAAAAGGTGGGTTCCTTTGCTGCCGACATAGGACGCGGTGAGGTACGTATTGTGGATAAGTTCGTTTTGGATGGATAGGGTCCACTGGTTTACGCTCATATCCTTGCGATGCTGGTCGAAGGCAGAGTAGCTGATGTTGGATTTTGCTGCTCCAAGATAGGGCGTGACCGGAAAACTCAATCCCTTTGTGTTTGCTTGGGTCAGGCCGTAGGACTGGCCGATCTGGGTCTGCAGGGCATAGAGGCCTCCGAACTGCCCGTCATCGAAATTAGATCCAAAGCCGAGGCGAATGGCGGTCTTGCCTCGCAGTGCTTTGGGAGCCCACCCAATACTTACGCGCGGTTCAAAGTCGAGCGTATCGGGGTAATAGAAGGGCGCTCCGATGGGACAGAATTGAATTCCGCACGTGAACGGGTCAAATATCTGCCCAAGCGATGGGTTTTTTTCGTAGTCGACGCCATAGTATTCATAGCGCAGACCGGCATTTACGGTGAGGTTCGGGCGCAGTTTGAATTCGTCGAGGACATATCCAAAATACGTCGTCATGCGGGCCGAAGTCTCGACTCCCGCGGGTTTGTAGGCGTAAGAGTCCAACACGTTGTTGATGAAATTCGCTTCGCTGATGTAGCTCAGGCTCTGTTCCACAAGCGGGTGAAGCTTGTTTTCCTGCAAGTGACGAATCTCGATGCCAGCCTTGATGGTGTGGCGTCCGTGATAGAAACTGGCGTCGTCGAGAAGGCTGTATGAGTTGTCGTGGCGCCAGGAATGGTCGCCCAGAGTATAGCTGAAATTAGGTGAAACCGAAAGCGTGTATATAGTTGTTGCGCCCTGGCCTACGTCCTGGTATTCGTCGTTATTGTAGCCAATCCTGGCATCGTTTAGAATCGACGGCGAAAAACGATATGCCACATCGACGACGGCATTTGGGCTGGCCACTGTAGTGATCGTGGCCTCCGCAAGACCTGGCGCGGTGTTGGTGTAGGAGTCGGTGTTGAAACGCGCAGAGATTGAGGCCTTCGCATTCAGAGCATAGTCGACGCGAGCCAGGCCGCCGTCTTCGTTCGTCGGGCCAGGCTGGCTGGTTACCCAAAGCAGTGCATTGGGATCGCTGGTTGTCTGGGTTCCCATCGGGAAGGCGTTCACGAATGGCACGAGCGCGGGCGACTTCGCAGCTACCTGAGCCCTGTACGCGTCGGTGGGTACATAGCCGCTGACAAGTGTAGAAAATGCTTCCTTGACCGCCTCGTAGTTGGCGAAGTAGAACAACTTGTTGTGAAGGATCGGGCCACCCGAACTCACTCCAAAGTCATTCAGCTTGAAGGGAGATATACTGGTGGACGAAAAGTATCTCGCGTCGAAGAAGCTGTTTCTCAGGTACTCGTAGAAGGATCCATGGAAATCGTTGCCGCCGCTCTTGGAGACCATACTCACCTGGCCTCCGGCCATGCCTCCAGTGTCTGCGCTATAGAGCGAACTGCTTCCCCGGAATTCGGCAATAGACTCCATGGGAACCTGGACAACCAAAGGTTGTTTCATGAACTGGTGGTTGATTCCCGTAGAGTCCACTCCATCCAGACGAAAGTTATTGTCCTCCTGTGAGAGGCCGTTAAAACGAATGGTGTCTTCGGTGCCGCTACCTGAACTTAGCGCACCCGGAATCAGGGATTCCAGCACTACCCAGTATCGGCCATTCACCGGAAGGTCTTCTGTCTGATCGCCATTGATTACTCCGCCTATGACCGCCGAACTCAAGTTCAGATCCGGCGCGGCAGCTACTACCGAAACATCCGTTTGCACAGTGGCGACCCACATGGTTACATTGAGTGTGCGCGTTTCGCCCACCTCAAGCGTAAAGCTTTCAATATTCTCCTTTTCGAAGCCGTTCACCTCAACGGAGGCTGTGTATTCACCCAAAGGCAACGCGCTGATGGTATATACGCCGGCCGAGTTGGTATTGACGACGTGCTGGATTCCGGTGGCCGTTGCTTCCAGGCTGACTTTGGCTCCGGGGATGACTCTCTGTGTCATATCCATGACAACTCCTGTCAGAGTTGCCCGGTCGGTTTGGGCGGCCAAGGAAAGAGTAGATAACAATATGGCGATTAGCACAATAAAACGTCGCATACAATCCTCCAGGTTAAAGTGAGTTGCGATTGAGAGTGAAAGTTTGTGGTTGCCTGCTACGCCTTCCAGTAACTTCTCTTGGGCATGTGCGCTGGTCAAACCGGCATCTTGTATGGCATTGCCGCTTGCGCCGACGTGAACATTGAGTGAATCTCGTAAGACTGATTGGGCATAACCATGCCCAAGTAAAGCCCGCTCCTTTTCGACCTGTTCAGCATTGCGAAGAGTCAGTCGCAGGATGCGCTGGAGTGGATAGCCAGATTAGAGCAAGCGACTCTAAAGAGAACCTAAAGATGCATTACAGTTAACGTAATTTCATCGAACTCTAATCTGGCGTACACAAACTTCGCCGATTGACTTCACTCTGAGTCAGACCTGAATGCGTAAAGAATGCCGTCTTGATTGACCTTCAACATGGCGCAACCGGTGTCGATTCATAGCATCAATATGAGGCGCCAACTATCCAGCGCTTGTATCCATGCAAGTTACGGGTTTCCATTGAGAGGAAATGCAACCTCGAAGGTGGTCCCTGCCTGGTCGATGCTGCGAGCGGTGATGGTTGCCCGGTGAGCTTCCGCAATCCATTTGCCGATGGCCAGTCCGAGCCCAGTGCCTTCCTGTTCGCCACGCGAGGCATCGACGCGAAAGAAACGATCGAAGATGTGCGGTAGAGAAGTTTCGGGAATCCCTATGCCGTTGTCGGAAACCGTAAACAGTGCGCGTTGTTCGTTGCGAACCAGAGCGACCTCGATGCGGCCTTCGCAGGGAGTGTACTTGACGGCATTATCCACAAGGATCCAAACCAGACGGCGAAGCAGCATGGCATCACCAGACAATTGCAGGCGGGCGTCCGGTAGCCGTTCGACGATCCGCTGCCGCTTCTCCTTCGCCACCACCCGCATTCGAGCAACAACTTCGCGCACGATCTCCGCCATGTAGACTTGTTCGTAGACGATTTGCGCGCGTCCGGCATCGGTCCGGGCCAGCAGGAGCATATCTTCAAGCAGACTGGAAGAGTGCTCGGTTTCGCTCACGATGTTTTCAAACGCCTCAGTGGTTTCCGCGTCGAGGCCGGGTGTGCGAAGCGCGTATTCGCTTGTGGTGCGAATAAACGAGATGGGACTGCGCAATTCGTGCGATGCGTCGGCAGTAAACTGTGTAATGCGTTTTACCGCTTCTTCGAGACGGCTAAGCATTTCGTTGCAGGTTTCAGCCAGTTGGGCCAGCTCATCGCCTGCGGGCGATACGGGTAGACGCGCCGCGAGATTCCCTATGGTGATGGAGCGGGCGGACTCGGTGAGGCGTACCACAGGCCTGAGCGCGCGATGGCTGATGAAGTAACCCGCCAGGGCGGAAATCAAAAGCATTGCAGGGATGGATCGCTCAAAGATCTCGTCCAGCCGGGCCAGCAGGCTCACATTGTCCATCAAAGATCCGGCGACGCAAATGCGAACGGGCGCCCCGTTCAGCGTGGCCGAGCGAAGGTAGATGCGATAGGGATGGTTCCCGATCCAGACGTCGGAGCGGTACTCCGCGAGGGCGGAAGGAACCGCAGGCCATGGGAATTGCATGGCTGCGGAGCCAGCCTGGGGCAGCAGCCGTTCGCCGCTGAGCGAGTACACCTGAATCAACCCGCCTTCAGGAGTGGCGTCTACGAATTCGCGGTACTTTGTCTGCAAGAGCGCGTCGGAGTCCTTCTCTGCATGTTTGAGCAGATCGACCATGCGCTCGTAGCGCCGTCCAAGCGTTCTATCCTTCCCGCTGCCGAGGGATGCACTGAGGTCGAACCAGATGAAGACCCCAAAGACAACGAATCCGCAGAGAAAGATCGCGGAAAACCAAAGGGTGAGCCGGAGTGAGATGGAGAGATTGAATCTCATGCGCGCAACGCATATCCGACGCTGCGAACCGTTTGCAGAAGCTGCGTCTCCCCGATCTTTGTGCGGAGCATGCGGATGAAGACGTACAGAGTGCCTTCGTTCACTTCGGCCCCCAAGCCCCACCCAGCCTCGATCAGAGCGTCGTGAGTAACAATCGAGCCGGCCCGCCGCATGAGCAGGTCCATCAGTGCATACTCAGTGCGTGTCAATGAACTGACGCGTCCGTTGCGATGCAGCGAGTGTGTATTCGCATTGAGCATGATGTCGTGAAAAACGAGATTCGCAGGGGCGCTGACCGGAAGCCGGCGGGACAGGGCGCGTATGCGAGCCAGAAGTACATCGAGCGCAAACGGCTTGGTGAGGTAGTCATCGGCGCCTGAATCCAAGCCGAGCACGATGTCGCTCATCGCGTCGCGAGCGCTTACGATGAGCGTCGGTGTGCATATGTGCTCCGTGCGCAGTGTTCGAATAACGGTAAAGCCGTCCATACGAGGCAGCATAAGGTCGAGAAGAATGACGTCGTTGTCGTCGCAACGGCCCAAGTCGAGTGCCTCATGACCGTCGTATGCCACCTGAACCGAATGACCTTCGCGGCGCAAAGCACGGGTCAACAAATTGGCCATGGCGGGCTTGTCTTCAGCCACCAGAACTCTCATAGTGTCCCCCTGTGATTGAGGCGATGATAGGCCGCGGATATGAATATCTCGTGACACTCCGGCATCTTTAAGGTTTTTTTAAGGGGCGAATGCTCAAATCTGTTGTGTAAGCCATGCGCAGGAGTGGAGCGCCCGCCCTTTGCCGTGAGGCAACGATGCTGGCGACATCCGCGATTCAACGGGCTGCACCGGCGAGTGCCGGAAGAAATCGCTGCCAGGTACGCTGCCTGCGTCCCAGATAATGTTTTCAACCATTTTGCTAGGGAGATCCAAATGAAAAAGACTATTCTCGCGGCAAGCCTCGCTCTTGCCACTGTTGCGTTTGCCCAATCCGGACCGCTCACACCCGGAACCCGTACGCTGATGTGGGCGCACAATGCTTACCCTGACCACGGAAAATATACCGAACGCATCGACCAGGCAATTGCTTCCGGTCACCCGTTCATGGTGGAAGAGGATCTGTCATGGATTGATGGCAAGTCGCTCATGATCCACGGAGCCAAGAATGTTGGCGGCGACGATCCGACACTCGAGACCTACTTCTTTCCAAAGGTAAGACCCATCATCGAAAAGGCCTTGAAAGAAGGCAACAAGGGCAACTGGCCGATTGTCATTCTTTATCTGGACATCAAGAACGATCCGCCTGAGCACCTTGCGGCGATTGCCAAAGTGCTCGACAATTACAACGACTGGCTGACCACGGCCGTGAAGACGGACGACATTACCAAGGTGTCGCCGCTCAGAATTAAGCCGATGCTGGTCCTGCTCGAGGACAAACAGAACGACATCAACAAGACGCTTATGTTCTATGACCAAGTTCCTGTTGGCGGAAATATTCGTGCCTTCGGAAGCGTGCCGAAACTGGATCCGAACCCAGGGCGCAAACTGCCAAAAGATGAAGCGACCGATAATCAATTCCTGGCCAATCCAGACGACTTGATCCTCGCCAAGGCGGACAACTTTCACCGCTGGATCGGCCTCGACTGGGCCTTCATCGAGAAGGGCGGCGAGACGAAAGTCGGCCCCTGGACGGAAGAAAGCGCGAAGCGTCTGAAGTCGTTCATCGACTACGGTCACAAGATGGGATATCTGGTCGGTGTCTATTGTCTGGACGGCTACACGGCCGAAGAGAATCAGGGCTGGGACAAAGACTATAACATGGGTTCTCACGAAGCCGCGGTGACGCGGTGGAAGGCTGCAAAAGCCGCCAAGGCAGATTTCATTTCAACGGACCACTACGAAGAACTCGCGAAAATGCTTGCTTTGAAGTAGAAAATGCTGCGTCAATGAATCATGTAGCCGGACCGCCGATACCCGCGGTCCGGCTACACTGAAACTGGAGTTGTGATCTTTGAAGATCGTCTTATTGCCCCTTTTTCTTTTTTGGTCTGTTGTGATTGGTGCCGCGCAGACAGCCTCTCTTGGCGGCCGCGTTCTCGAACAGACCGGCGCTGCGGTGCCCGACGCTGTAGTTACTCTTCTGGGTCCGCAATCAAGTACATTCAGTATTGTTACCGCGACGGATGGGTCATATGAATTCAGTTCGCTGGCGGCTGGATGGTATGAGGTTTCTGCCTCCGCGCCGCAACTCGCCACGGTGCGGCCGGTACGTATTGCGCTCACTGTAGGCCGGATAAAATTGGACCTGCAACTCCACATCGTTCGGGTTGAGCAGGAGGTAAAGGTGGGAGACGCCGACGCGCCTTCTGTCAACACTGATAGCGCAGGCAATGCAGGATCCGTGATTATTAGTGGCGATGACCTCAACGCACTGGGTGACGACGCGCAGGACTTGCAGGCGGATTTGCTGGCGTTGGCGGGACCGGCAGCCGGGCCCAATGGCGGAGCGATCTACATTGATGGATTCAGTAACGGACAGATGCCCCCGAAAGAGTCCATTCGCGAAGTTCGCATCAATCAAAATCCGTTTGCCCCCGATTATGACAAGTTGGGTTATGGCCGTATCGAGATATTCACGAAACCGGGCTCAACCAAGTGGAAGGGCACGCTCGGGTTCAACTACTCCAACGACATTTGGAATTCACGAAATCCATACTCGACGGAGAAGGCGCCACTTCAACTGCAAGAGTATGAAAACTCGTTTGGCGGACCGCTCGGCCACAAGACTTCTTTCAACATGGATCTGGAACGTCACGCGGTAAACAACGGATTTATCTCGAACGGCATAGAACTTAATCCTGCGACACTTGTGCCGGAGCCATTTAACACGGTTAAGCTCACTCCGCAACGTCACACGCTGGTCAGTCCGCTGGTCGACTATCAACTCACATCGGTCGACACACTTAGCCTGCGTTACAACTTCACACATGCAAGCGTAAATGGCGCTGGAATTGGCGGCTTCGACGTTCCCTCGCGTGGATATTTGCTGAACAACGGGTTCCAAACGGTGCAGGTTTCAAACACCCTAGCCAGCAAGTTGTGGATCAATGAGACGCGATTCCAATACTTCCGTTGGTCCATGACAACCGATCCAACAAGTGCCGCTCCCATGGTCCAGGTACTAGGTGCATTTAATAGCGGCGGTGCCAGCGTTGGACAGGGCGCCGATACACAGAATGACTACGAGCTTCAGAACTACGTTTCGTGGATACGCGGTGCGCACGCATGGCGTTTCGGGGCTCGACTGCGGGAGGCGCATGAGAACAGCGTCGCTCGGAACAACTTCAACGGAACATTCACCTTTACATCGATCGACACATATCGGCAAACTCTGCTGGGTACTTCAGGATACGGCCCGTCGCAATTCTCGCTTACAACGGGACAACCGCAATTGGCAGTGGGACAGTTCGACGCCGGTATCTTCTGGGGCGACGAATGGAGAGCACGTCCCAACCTTACGATCAACTATGGTCTTCGCTACGAGTTGCAGACGAATATCGGAGACCGGGTAGACTTTGCGCCACGTGTAGGCATTGCTTGGGCGCCTCGGAATACCAGGAACGGCAGAACGACCGTGTTACGGGCTGGCTTCGGCATCTTCTATGACCGCTTTCCACTCTCCGGGGTGTTGACTGCGCGGCGGTTCAACGGCGTCGTGCAGTCTCAATACTCGGTGTCGTCTCCCGCCTTTTTTCCATCGGTTCCGGATGTCGCTTCGTGGGCGAATCCTGGGACGCCGCAGGTAACGTGGAAACAGGACGCCGGGATGCGAGCGCCGGCTACTCTTCAATCTGCCTTTACCGTTGAGCAACAGGCCACACAGACAACAACACTCGCCCTGACTTATACGCACTCTCATGGACCTCGTCAGTTGCTCTCGATTGTGGAAAACGCAGGCACGGTGTCGCCAACGTTCATCATGACCTCGTCCGGGCTGTACAACCAAAATCAATTGATTGCGAACGCCCGGACCAAGCCCTCAAAGCAGGTGTCTCTATTTGGCTACTATGTGTTTAACCACGCCAGCAGCAATACCGACGGTCTGGGAACGTTTCCTGCGAATCCGAACGACGACAGCGGCGAGTACGGACCGGCAGCGACAGACATCCACCATCGCTTTCTGTTGGGCGGCTCATTGCAGATGCGGGGAAACATTCGAATCAGCCCTTACACAATCATCCAATCGGGCGCGCCTTTCAACATCACAACAGGCGAGGATCGTTATGGTACAACGCTCTTTAACAGCCGGCCAGGCATCGCCGACAGCGCTGGCCCCGGCATCATCGCAACGTCGTACGGGTTGCTCGATCCAAACCCTCCGAATGGAGAAGCAATCGTGCCACGCAACTTTGGCAGGGGGCCTGGACAAGTCACGGTAAATCTGCGCGTGGGAAAGACCATCGGCCTGGGGCCGTTAAAGGGCGGTGGTTCGGCAAAAAGCGATAGCGATGCACAAATCAACGCCGCGAACATGTCGGCGCCGGGCGGACTGCGCGGACTGTTTAGTGCGCCGTCATCGGATCGTCGCTTCGGCGTGACGGTTTCGATGTCCGCCAGGAATCTGCTCAACCATAACAACCCAGGCCCGATCATTGGCGACATCACTTCATCGCTATTTGGACATGCGAATCAGATAGCTGGAAATCCAAACATGGAAGGCTTTCTGGAGAACGCCAATAATCGACGCCTGGAGCTGCAAATCAAGTTTTTGTTTTGATAGCTTGATACTTAGGAAATCCAAGATCAGGCTATTTTGCGCGATTTTTGCCGAAAGCATATTTGACAACACACGACTTCGCGCGTAAGGCTTATTCTGTGGAAGGCCTGATTATTCCCTGAGAATGCCGATAATTCGCACTGTCAAGGCGGTGAGGGTGGAAGTTCGACGCTATTCTGTCGCTCCTGAGCCAGATTACATGGCGAGAAGAACAAATGCGTGAAATGAACAGCTTCTGCGGCAGGAAATCCGTGAGATTCGCTGCCATCCTTGCTCCGCTCGTCTCATCGAACGCCCTCCAGGTCCATTGTGTCGAAACCTACCGGCGTTGCTGTAACCTGTGACGACCGCCGCGAGTCCCATGCCGGACTCTCATCTCGCCACCCTCCACGGTGTTGAAGATGTTACCATCATTGCAGTCATGGTTTTATGTGGTGTTTGCGAATCAGGCGAAACGGAGGATTTTGTTGATTATAAATAGGTTGCGGGAGTAGTTCAGTGGTAGAACGTCAGCTTCCCAAGCTGAATGTCGCCGGTTCGATCCCGGTCTCCCGCTCCAAAAATCAACAGCAGGCCGCCTGAGACTGCAAACCGCGCACCGTCTCAGCTCCAGACCATCCGATTCACCTTCCTGTTTTTTGCTCGCCGTAGGCCTGCAACAGAATCTCCGCCGGATGGATCGCCTTGAAGGTGGTTCCATGTTCGATCTGCATCTGGCAGGTAGCGCACTCCGTGGCAACCATCTGCGGTTGCACGGCGTCGATGCTCGCGAATAACTCCTTGCCGATCTCCATGGAGACCTGATACTTCTCCTGCTTGAAGCCATAGGTGCCGGACATGCCGCAACATCCGGCATCCATATCTTCAACGGTGACGCCTGGTATGAGGCGCAATAAGTGATACCACGGGCGTCCGATGCCCTGTGACCTCTGGTGACACGGCGCGTGATATGCCAACCGCAGATCGGTGTGCTGAAAGTTGATGTTGAGTTTTCCCGCATCCAACTGCTCCACGAGTAACTCAGCAAGGTCGTAGGTACGGCCGGCGATCTTTTGCGCAGCGCCGGCAAACTCTTCGTCGTCTTCAAGGACTCCGCCGAATCCCGTCTTGAGCATGTGTCCGCAACTGGAGCAGGCAGTCACGATGCGCAACCCCGAGTCAACCTGATGGGCCAAGGCCTTGACGTTTGTTCGCGCCACCGCGCGCGCCTCCGCCGCATCGCCGTTGGCCATGGCTGGAACTCCGCAGCACTCCGTTGATGCAACTTCCACGGCCAGGCCGTTGCGCTCAAGAAGATCGATCACCACACGCCCCAGATCGGGCCGGTTGTAGCGGATGAAGCAGCCGGGAAAGAAGACCACCCGCTGCGACTCCTTGCCGGCAATCGTGGGCGAGCGCAAATTCGGCCGCGTGTAGCTGGGAAATTTGCGTTGCGGCGTGATCTGCATGAGCTTCGACATGAGAAAGCGCGCCGGCTTGATGGAGAGCGCAAAGTTGGAGAGCGCGGGCAGAATGGTCGTCAGCCTGCCCAGCAGGCCGGGACGCGCAAACCACCAGTCGCGCAGGCCGCGGACCAGAGGCTTGCGATGCTCCGCCTTGGCGCGCGCAATCATCTCGGAAACATTCACCTGATGGGGACACGCGAGATCGCAACGATGACATCCGAGACAGTACTCCACCCACTCGGTATCGGTGGAGATGCCTTCTCGGCGCAGCCTTTCCAGCTCAGGCCCCAAGCGCTTGGGACCGGGATACTGGGTATGAACGGCCAGCACCGGGCACGCGGCGTTGCACAAGGTACACTTCAGGCAGTTATCAATCGCCAAGTCATCGAGCCGCATGGTTTCCTCTTGTGGACGCTGCGAGATTCCCCGCGCGGTAACCTGTGAGAATGTGCAGGACGTCGCCGTGATGGTCTTCGCCAGAGTGCGGGAACGACCCGGCAATGAAAAGATTACGCGCCATCACAGAGCCTGTTGAAGTAAGCGGCCTCATCTGCTGGTCGCGGCCTGCATATTCATTGCCCAGAGGACTAACAGAGCGCCGCCCGGTGGCCAGCACCGCGCTCTGGCAATGTAGATTCATCGGGCGGCCCGGACAGGCAACTCGCAGTTCAGTGCATAAGCCGTTGTGTATTTCCACTTGCTCGACGGGGAATCCGCGATAGAACTCCACTCCGATCTTGTGCAGATAACTCTCCAAACGATGATAGACGCGCAGGCCGGGAATGGATGGAGGCAGCGTAGTAATCTCGCCCACCGTGCAACCAAGTTCGCGCTCGAATTCAGCAATTTGCTCATCGGACGACTCCAGCCCCAGGATGCCGGGCACCAGGATGCGCGCAAATCCGGATGCTGCCGTTCGTAAGGAGTTAATAAGTTCCTCGCGGAATGTCGGATCGCGATCAAAGCACTGTGCGATGCGCAAGGTAGTTACTGGAATTCCCATCTCGCGCGTGAGAGAGATTTGCCTCGCCGTATAAGTGCAGCTGGAACTAATCAAGTGCGCCTGCTCGGTGAGCCGTTCGGCCATGAAGTTTTCATCGAAGCAGGATAGTCCTCGAACGCCAACTATCGCGGTGGAGATTCCTTCACGTGGCTCGGCGTTCCACAGCGTGAGGGGCGCAAGCGCCACGCTCTCTAAGTCGCCAAGAATCGACGGAAGAGCACGCGTGGTGGAGATATCGCCCGCGTATGGGCAGCCGGCAAGACGCGTTAGTTTGCAAAATAACGCGATTGCCTCTTTAAGTTCCAGCTCAGCAGATGCCCTCAGGATCTCCTGCGCCTTCAACCATCCGGGCCCGGTGACAAACGAGCCCGGCCCGGTCGAAACCAGCGCGACTTTCAGCTTGCGATGAGCAGCCACGCCAGCCGCGACAAGGCCGGAGAGCCCCGCGCCCACAACCACAATGTCGTAGCGATCAGTTCCCATCTTGCTTACCCGAATTCGCGCGTAACGGCTGATCCGCGCCGTACAGATCGTGGTTGAGTTCCAGTTGCTCGACCTGCTGGCCTTGGTGGATAAATGATTGCCCCTTGGAACGCTCGTGAAGATAGGCGGAGAATTCGGTGGCTGCTTCCGATGCCGTCCAGCGGTGAGTCTGATAGCCGGCTAACATGGCTTTGTATCCGCAGAACGTACCCTGGCAAGGTCCAAAGCCTAGACGCGTTCGCCGGCCAACGTCGCTGATGGTATAAGTTGGGACCGGAGTGGAGTCGCTCAGGACATATTCCAATTCGCCGCGAGTTACTAACTCACATTCGCAGACTAACTCGGCCAACTCGGGCCGCGCTTCGATGGCCTGGATAACTCGCCTTGTTTCATGCCCAAGACGGCGCTCCATCTTTTCCGCCACTGGATGCGGCAGCACATGAAGAACGCGATGGTGCGTCTTGCGGTCGACGGAGGGCCGCAACGGCGTCTTATCCGTTGTGCATTCCGCATCTACCCCGAGTTTCTTCGCTGCACAATCGCAGGTTACGGCGGCCATCAGGCGATAAGTAGTGAGCTTGCCGCCGACAATGGAAATAAAGCCGCTCACTCCGTCCCGTGTCTGGTGATCAAGCAGCGCAAATCCGCGGCTGATCTCGCGGCCATACGCCGCCTCCGCCGTCTTGGGCGCATACAACGGCCGAACTCCGCAGAAGATGCGCAGGATGCGCGCGTCCACAAGTCCGGGAATCATTTCATCGCCTAGCCGCAGAAGGTTATCGACATCCTCAGGCGAAGCAGACAATCCATCCGGTCCGGGCACGCGAATCGAAGATGTACCCAGAATGCACACCGGGCCGGCAGGCACCAGGATGTCGGCATCGCTGGACTTGCGGCAGCGGTTGATCACACGGCGATTCAGCCGGTGATTAATCACCAGAAGCGTGCCCTTGTCGCAGCGAATGGGCACTTCAACGCCGGCCAACGCGGCGATGCTCTGCGCCCAGCCTCCGGCGGCGTTGATCACCATCTCGCAGGGAAGCTCATATTCCTCACCGCTCAGCGTGCTGCGATAGCTAACTCCACGCACGCGCCCGTTGGATGTGTGGATCGCAGTAACCTCGCTGTAAGTGTGGAAGCGCCCGCCGCGCGCAACGGCAGCCTCCAGATTTGCGAGCACCAAGCGGAAGACATCTGCGTGCGCGTCCGGGCATGTGAATGCGCCAAGAATGTTCGTTGCCAGGTTCGGTTCAAGTTCACGCGCTTCATCCGCGCTCATTCGACTGCTGCGAATGCCGGCGGCCTCGGCGGCGCGCCACCATTGATCGAAGAATGCCGGGTCATCCTGAGCGCACTGAACAAAGAGGCCGCCGACATCATCCACGCAATGAGGCGCAATGGCCTTGATGATGCGGCTCTCAGCAACACACTCGCGCGCAGTATCCGGATCCTTGACAGCATAACGGCCGCCGGAATGCAGCAGCCCGTGGCAACGCCCGGTGGCGCCGTTGGCGATGTCACCTTGCTCCAGCAGCGTGGCGGAGATGCCGCGCAAGCTCAGGTCCCACAGGATGCCCGCCCCCGTAGCTCCTCCACCGATAATGACGACCTGCGTAGGTTCCATGCCTGGCCTTTCGAGTAAAACGCAAACGCACCGCATAGTAAAACCGCGCTGTTGCGCGGAAATATCCTTGAGCCGCAGGCTCGTATGCCTCGGCGCCCGATGGATGGATCTGCGGAAGAAAACAGGAGTGTGGTCAGCAATGAAGCATTGAGACACGTACCTGGATATCTGGATGCGCAACAGGAAGGAAAAGCCTGAACCTTGAGACAGATTCATAAAACGAAAGCAAGGATCGGACCGCAGCCATTCTGAACGCAAAAACCAGTTGCCTATGCAGCACTTGGTCCTTACTTCTTCAGCAGCATCCAATTACCCGCTCGTGCTGTCTCAGGCACTCTTCACGAAACGGCGTGGACTTACTGACACATCATCTATCAATTCAATGAGCGCTGTCAAGCCGCGGGCAAAGTATCGTCAGGTGCATAGCCGAGCCATGCATGCGCCTCCGCAGACAATAACTGCCCTGGAATCACTTCGCCTTGCCTCCGTTGATGGGCAACGCCTATAATGATTTTTCTGGAGCCAATCACAGACAGATGCACGCAAGGGCATGGATGCTCACACGTTCCAGAGGCGATATTTCACCTTCCGGTTGGCCTGAAGGAGAACAGATAATTATCATGCAGGCTCCGCAAACTCCATTACGGATATTCTTCCGTGAAACTCCCATCATTCCTTCCGTGCGCCATGTTGAACATCTGGATCAGGCAATTGCCGCGCACGGCAAGATCGTCTATCTACTCACCGGCGATCTGGAAAACTGCGAGGGAATGATCCGGAAGATTCTCGCCTCGGACAAGCTCCCCATGGTCAATCTCGATCTGCTCAATGGCTTCTCGCGCGACAAATACGCTGTGAACTATCTAAAACATTGTGGCGCGCGCGGTATCATTTCAACGCACTTGGACCCACTGCGTCATGCGCATAGCATCGATCTCTATGCGATCCAGCGAACTTTTCTTCTGGATAGCGGGGCCAAGAACACCATTACCAATCAATTGAAGAATTCACCCGTGGACGCGCTTGAAGTGCTGCCTGCTCCGGTTGCGCCCAAACTGCTGGATAGTGTGCGCGCCATCTCGCCGGACATCCCGGTAGTGGGCGGCGGGCTGATCTACACCCTGAAGGAGGCCGAGGATCTCTTGTTGCAAGGCCTCGATGCTGTCTCCATCGGCAATCCGCAGATGTGGATCAGCTAGCCATCAGGCCCCAAATGGGGGCCCGATTTGTGTCGTCAGAATTTATGCATCGCCGTGTATTTATCTCTTACATGTTATACCCCGGACTTATTCCCTTCAGAGCGTTTAGTTAACCCAGGCGGCTTAATTTGCTCCGCTCTGCGCGGCGAAAGCTTCCACATCCACGATAGCAGAACAATCCCCATGAAAGCCGATGCCATGATCGCATAAAGAGCAGCATTCCAGTTATAACGAACAACCAGTATGCCAATGCCTTTACTCTCAGTTACGCGCCCCAGATAGCCGAACAGTCCGATAAATCCGGCCGCTGTACCCACAGCTTTTTTGGAAGTGTAATCCAGCGCACTAACTACCAATAACAGGATGGCCGGATAAACAAAGAAGCCTATAACTCCAAATAACACCAGATCTATCCATAACTTATTGTCGGGACTAAATATGATGCCGAGATAAGCGAGGAAAACAGGAATCATGCAGAAGACGCTGATCATTCCGCGGCGCCCACCGAGCTTATCGGACAACCAGCCCATCAGAATAGTGCCGAAGATAGCCGAAAACTCCAGCGCTGCCGTGCTTCCTCCCCCTTCGACAAGGTTGGCATGCTTGACCTCCTGCAGATAATACGGTCCCCAGTCGAGCATGCCGTAGCGGGCGATGTAGACAAAGAAATTGGCGGCGGCGAAAAGCCATATATAAGGATTCTTCAGGATGTAGTTGACCAGCAAATCGCGTGTGCCCAGTTCCTTCTCGCTATCTGCTTTTTCCACAGCCGGGTAGTCGTTGCGATATTCCTCAATAGGCGGCAACCCCACTGACTGAGGCGTGTCACGAAGCCTTACGATAAGATAGATCGCGCATAAAGCGGCCAGAATGCCAGGCACATAAAATGCCGAGCGCCATCCAAGTAGTACTGTGCTATATGCAACAATGAGGCCAGTCAATCCTCCACCAACATTCTGTGCCACGTTCCAGAAGGCAAACGTGGTTCCCCTTTCGCGAATGCTGTACCAGTGGCCAAGAGAGCGCCCGCAAGGCGCCCATCCCATGCTTTGAAACAGGCCATTCATTCCCCACAGAGCCAGGTGAATCGGATAACTGTGCATGGTGGCAAAAGCAAAATTGCAAAAGGCTGTCAGCAACAATCCCATGGGCATGAAGTAACGCGGATTGCTGCGGTCCGACCATGCGCCCATAAATAATTTTCCGATGCCATAGGTGATGGCGGTAATGGCCAGCAGATCGCCTATCTGCCCTTTACTGTAGTGAAGCGACGCTCCCATCTCTTTAGTGACAATGGGAAGATTATTTCTGACGAGATAGAATATGGCATAACCAATAAAGGTGGATTCCATAATCTGCCAGCGCATCTTCGGATAAAGCCGCTTGATTTGCGCTTCAGGAAGCTTGGCGATATGCGGCGCGGGTTTAAGAAACGGAAAGTTCCAAGCCATGAATTACCTCACATCGTCTGTAAGCGTTATACGTTAATCATTAAGTACAGAATGAGCCTGCGTTAACACGAGCGATTCGATTTTAATTGTATCGCAGTCATTTTCTCAAATGGCTATATCAGGCGGGTGTTCCATGATGTTTCAATCGTCAAAGGCTGGATCAATCACAACGGAATATCTCTGGAAGATGGTGCTTTGCGGCCATACATCTACCCTGCACGCCTTTTGGTCATGTTTGTGTGGTCTGAATCCATAGTGATTGATAAACGGACCGGGCCACTTGGAGGCGATGGAATCAAATGAAATGTATGCCGGCCGCATGAAAGTGGCCGGCATACAAGGGTGAAGCGGGTTAGTAGATGATCTTCAAGCCGAACTGAATGATGCGCGGCTCCCACGTACCGGTGATGATGCCGCCGGTCATACCCGTGGGCGCGGTGGTGTTGTTGTCAGTACCGGAGACGGTGCCGCCGCCCGAGCCGCCGGGCATGTAAAGGTTGGTGTGGTTGAAGATGTTGTAGAACTCCGAGCGGAACTCGATCTTGACTTTGTCGTTCATCACGCTGAACTTCTTGTTGAAGTCCAGATCGGTCTCGTAATAAGCAGGCGTACGGCCATAGTTCTTGGGCAAGTTACCAAACGGGCTCGAAATCGTGCCGCCGGCGAGGAGGGAGCTGCCGGTGGTATAAGTCGAGGGAATCGTTAGGGCCGCTGAGTTGACGTATTGAACCGTCCCGTTGGCGAGTTGCGTCCTCTTGATATAGGGAACACCGGGAACGAGGTTGGGGCGATATAGACTCATTCCACGCCAGTTTTGGGAAAGCATCGGCGATACGGCATTGGCGCCAGCCGGCGAATACGTAATGTTGAACGGGGTACCAGCCTGCATGGTGTTGACGCCGCTAATCTGCCATCCGCCTAAGATGGCATTTACCACGCCATTGCTGTTGGCCAGGAAGTGCATTCCCTTTCCAACCGGCAGGTCATAGACCAGGGTGGTGACGTTGGTGATGGGCAGGTTGTAGTCCGATTGGCCGTAGTCGCCGTTGAGGTTATATCCGTTCTGCGGGTCGGGCGTGTTGGCCTCCAGGGTAGAGGAGGCGTTATCCAGCGCGTGCGACCAGGTGAAGGAGTTCAGCAGGGTCAATCCGGCCACAAAGCGCTGCTCGTAGCGGGCTTGCAGCGAGTTGTAATGGGATTTGAACGCGTTCGTAGCCTCGGTGATGTCGCCGTTGTTGAAGTTTGGATAGAGAGTCGAGTTGTTGAGCAAGTAACCACCCCAACTCATGTATGGACGTTGCCACTGACCCGCTGGAATTCCCGGATACTCTCCCGCGTTTGTAAGTGGCAATGCCGGGTTTCGCTGGTTGGCGTTGATGAAGCCCTGCAGATGGACGCCATGGTTGCCCACATAAGCCAGGTCGAAAAGGATGTTCTTGGCCAGTTGTTTCTGCACGCTGAGAAAGTAGCTTTCTGCATAGCCGTCTTTGGTGTTTTTGGGAATATAGTCGATGTTGTCGGTGCCCGCGCTGAAGCTGGTGGCCAAGCCGTTTGGAAAGCCTTGCGAAAGCCTCACGAAGCCATTCGTGGTGCCCACGGCCGGGTTGGTTACCGACGTATACATCGCGAAGGGCGCGTTGATGGCAATATTGTTGCCCGAACCGGCGCGCCAGTAGTGGACAAATGCGGTGCCGTAGCCGCCGCGAACTGAAATGTTATGTGGGAGCGCATAGGCAAAGCCAATTCGTGGCGCCCAGTCGCCTAAAGCGGGATTGACCAGCGTTTTGCCATACACTCCGCCGCCGCTATAGGGTGCGATGCAGGCGGCTGTGCCGCAGAGCGGAGAGCTAGCGGTGGAGTAACCCGGCTCCAGGGTGAGCATGGTCCCGGTCGTCGGGTCGAAGTTGGAGATATAGTTGTTCCGCTCCGACCAGGGCGAACCGTACTCCCAGCGAAGTCCCAGATTCAGGGTCAGCTTGGAAGCGACCTTCCAGTCGTCCTGGACGTACGCGCTGTCCATGGTCTGGAAGACGTGGGTGATGTAGTAAGTCGCCAGCGAGAAGGTTTGGCTTGTTCCGAAGAGGAAGTCAGCAAAGTAGGTGTCGGCCACGTTGCTGGTGTTGGGGCAACTGGAGCCGGCCGTCGTCGGGCACACGCTATAGCCCTTGCCGTAGGCGAAGGAGCCATAAAGCGGATTCGAGTCCTCGATCTCCTGCCAAACGTGCCCGTACTCATAGCCGAATTTGAACGAGTGCTTGCCCCTGACCCAGGAGAAGTTCACCTTGGGGTCGAGCAGCGACGGGTTCTGCCATTGCGGGTTGGTGCTCTGGCGCCCGAAGCTGCTAAAGCCGCCGGAGATGGCCATCGAGGGCAGGCCGCCGGAAACGCCGGCGATGGCTGGCAGACCCGGAATGTCGGCTGCGGGGAACGAGGTGTTGCCGATCGCGAAGGTCCACTTGCCGGCCTTGGTTCCGGAGAGCGCCAGGCGCACGTCCAGAATCTTGTTGGCGCCCATCAGATGGGTGTAGCCGAGCGCAAGCTGCTCATCGTGGATCAGGATGTCGCCGGCGGTTTGCATATCGATCGGCTCGGGCAGAAGGTTGTAGTTATGGCCAATCTCCTTGCGATCGTTGACCTTCAGGAACCAGGAGGAACTCGCGCTCTGCTGGTAGTCCAGTCGAAGGTCGCCTTTGTCTGCGTGGTCGGTAAAGGGCTCATTCAAAGGGCAATCGTTTGTGGCCACGCCCGTCGTGGATAAGCCGGCGGTCACCTGGCACTTTCCGGGCAGCACACCCTTGTACAGTCCGGCAATCACCAAAGCAGTCGGGTCGGCGTCGTGCTGGGCTTGAGCGGGCCAACTGGCATACGGCGTGCCCGCTGGTACGTATGTGCCCGGACTCCACGGATCCTGCACGGCAACGGCCAGTTGGCCATTGAGCTCATTGGTCGTGGGAACGGTATCAACCACCGTAGGCGTGAGCGTCTGCCGGAATCCCTCGTAGTCAAGGAAGAAGAAGAACTTGTTCTTCATGATCGGCCCGTTAAAGTTGATGCCGAACTGATTGCGATCGAAGACCGGCTTGAAAAACGGATACTGGACACCAGTGAGGGCATTGATGGAGACCGGCTTGATGTAACCGAAGGCGTTCAGATCCGTGTTGCGAATGAACTCGTAGAGCGTGCCATGGAACTGATTGCCGCCGGCCTTGGTGGCCACGTTGACGGTGGCGCCGGAGGAGCGGCCGTATTCCGCGCTCTCGTTGTTGGTCACCACTTCAAACTGGGCGACGGAGTCCGGCGGGACGGCGATGATCTGGTTGTCGAAGCCCTGATTGCTCTCGCCATAGGCATTGTTGTCCATGCCGTCAATCATGTAGTTGTTGAACATGCTGCGCTGTCCGTTCACGTTGAACGATCCGGCGCGCGTCAGGCTGGTGACCGCGGTGGTCGTCGCATCCGCTGGCGCTCCGTGAGCGCCTGTGACGTAATCCACCAGGTCGGAGAAGTTGCGGCTGACCAGCGGCAGAGCTTCTGTTTGGGCCTCGGAGACCGTCTGGCCGCGCTGACTGGATTCAGTTTCGAGCTGTAGCGCTACACCGGAAACTTCGACCGTGGTCTGGGCTGCGCCCACCTTCATCACCAGGTCGATGCGCTCACGCCCGCCGACCGAGATGGTGATTTCCTTGGCCACGGCATCGGCGAAACCGGCAGCCTTTGCAGTGATTGTGTAAATGCCGAAGCGAAGGGACGGAGCATCATAGTCGCCCGCGCTGTTCGACGTAACGATGGCGGAAATCCCGGTCGCATTGTTGGTGACCGTGACGTTCACATTGGGGATTGCGGCCCCAGTGGCGTCGTGAATGGTTCCCACCAGGCTTCCATTTTCGTACTGGGCGTAGGCGCACAGCGCAGGAAGGATCAACAACAGCGCCAACCCCAGGCGAATACACCAGCAGATGCTCGCTCGTTGTCCCATATACCGATTCATCAAAATCATACTGCCTCCTAAAGGTTTTGAATCACAACTGCCTTCCAAACATGTTTAACTACAAGGGTTAAGGCTCCGATAAGGCTTTGTTAAGATACGGTCAAGACAAAAAATCCACCTCCAAAAGACACGCCTACACTCCACTGGCAAGCGTTTTCCGCTCAACAGAAGAGCATAGTAGTGTAATTGGCGGTGGATTTCTCTGATTCCTCTTCCGCGTAGGCAAACTAGCAATACTGCGCTGCCAGTGTCAAGGAAATACTGGCTTTGCTTGGGCCGGGCCGTAGAACCCTCTGTCAGCCGGTATGAATGTGTGTGCCATCATGCGGTTGCAAGCCTCATGTAATCTAAGGCTTTCAGGGGTTTATAGCAGTTTGCCTGTTGGTGTAGAGTCTATTTCCGATTGCTCGGACAATACCGATGGGGCGCTAACCTGTAGCGCCGGCCTCCCGGCCGGCTGTTGCGTGGACCTCCCGGTCCACGCCGCACTCTGCACCATCCGTAAAAATGCTCTGGTATCTGAGTCAGAAATACGCAGCACTAAAATTGCTGTCATCCTGAGCGAACGGGGCCCCAGGCGTACTCTTCAGCCTTTCCGGGGTCCCCACGAACAGGTCTTCGTTCGTGGGGTGGAGGTTGGGGGTGGTGAGTCGAAAGCCTGCCCTGAGCGTAGTCGAATGGGGATCTGCGGTTGTTTATCAATGAACTTCTGACTCACCACTCCAGAGCGGCTGCTTGCGGTGGCCGTTCCAAGAATGAAAACTGCGCGACCAGAAGCGTTTTCCGGGCCGTAGAGCTGCATTATTCCGTATCGGGATTGGGCAAAATGACATCCCGAATCATCGCATTCAATTCCGCGCCGGCAGCGATAAAGCCGCGCAGCGTTCTGCGCGTGGAGCCGAATGTGTCGAACTCCTCATGGGACAGACCATTCTCCGTATAGGCGCGTTCAAAGTCGGGAAACTTCTTCAGCAGCGTCTCCACGATCTTGGGATCCACCGGATTATCTATCCGCGGAATCGCTTCTATGCCGCTGGCGTTGTAGCGGCGCTGCCAGGCACAAGGCGGAGAGATCACCACATCGCCGCCGATAAACTCGCTCCAGTGCATGTGATTGCGAAATGCCGCCGAAAGCAGTCGCAGCCGGTAGCCGCGCTCGCGGTATAGCTTGTAGGCCTTCTTGAAGACCGCGACACCGGCCCACTCCAGGTAGCCGGGGTCGACCGAAAGCTGCTTCCGCTCCATGACGATTTTGAGCCAATCGTCCAGCCTGCCCACCATCAGTGTGCAGACCGGCCCCATGGTGGCGATCTCCAGGCCTTCGGCTTCCCTGCGCTTCAGTCCGCGCTCCACGGCCTCGGCCACGGCGATGGCCTGCGGCAGCGTGAAGCTGACCGTGGCGTTGATGCTGATGCCGCGATAGGTGGCTTCCTCCATGGCGACGATGCCGGCGCGCGTGGCGGCGATCTTGACAATCATGTTGGGCGCCAGCAGGCTGAAGCGCGTTGCCTGCGTCAGCATCGCCTCGGTGTTGCGATAGTTTTTGGGATCTGTCTGAATGGAAAGGCGGCCGTTGCGCCCCTTCTCGCGGTCGAAGATCGGCTTGAGCAGCCACGCCCCATTCACCGACATCTCTTCCACCAGCAGCCAGGCGATCTCCTCCTCGGTGGCCTGCGGGTGACTGGCCACCAGCGCCTGAATGCTGGGCTTCCACAGCGCCAACTCTTTTTTCAGCACGGAAACGACGATGGAGGGGTTGCAGGTAGCGCCCACGGCCCCATGATCGATGGAATAGGTCAGCTCCTCGATGGAAGGCGAATCGTTCCACAAACAGGTGGGGGTGGTCTGCGTCATCTGATAAAGCGGGCTTTTGTAAGTGGTTTTCGATTCACTCTGCGTCATGTATCCTCCGAAATGCAAACGTGTGCATAAAAACCGTACCACCGCTGACATATTCGGTCAAGAGCCCCAATCACAAGGTCCGGTTTACATTCAATGCGGATCGGTAAAGATGTGGGGGTTGACAGAAATGGCTGCTGGGGACGATGATAGGCCATTGTATGCACACGTGTGCATTTCGCCATGGAGTTACTATGCCTGACTTGCTGATTCGTCCCGATGCCTTCCTCAACAAAATCGAAAATTTCGGTTATGAGTTCCTCTCCTTTGAAGTTCGCAAGCTGGCGCAGGGTCAGAGCTACGACACAGAAACCGGCGGCAATGAGCTGGCCGTAGTGGTTCTGGGCGGTGTCTGCTCGGTCGAAAGCTCTAGGGGCCAGTGGTCGCGCGTCGGCGGGCGGAAAAACGTTTTCGATGGCCTTCCCCACACGCTTTATCTGCCGGTGAAGACCAGCTTCACGGTCACCGCTCAAACCGATTGCGACCTGGCCTTCTGTTATGCCCGCGCCGAAGATGAACACCCCGCGCACCTGGTGACGCCCGACGAAGTGGGCATCGAGATTCGCGGCGGCGGCAACGCCTCGCGCCAGATCAACAGCATGATTCCGCCCAGTTTTCCCGCCCACCGCCTGATGGTGGTGGAGGTATTCACGCCGGCGGGCAACTGGTCCAGCTTCCCGCCTCACAAGCATGATGTGCACAATCCTCCCGGCGAAGTGGACCTGGAGGAGATTTACTACTACCGCATCGAGCGCCCCGAGGGCTTCGCCATCCAGAAGGTGTACACCCCGGACCGCCGCATCGACGAAACGCTGACCGTGCGCGACGGAGAGCTGGTCCTGGTGCCGGAGGGTTATCACCCGGTGGTAGCGGCGCACGGATACAACGCTTATTACTTGAACGCGCTGGCAGGCTCGGCGCGCTCGCTGGCCGCATCCGACGACCCTGATTATGCGTGGGTGAGAAACGAGTGGCGCGAGGTCGATCCCCGGCTGCCGCTGGTGAAACGATAACATTCCCGATGAATTGAGGAGACCTATGGCAACGCGGCGCATGACCATGGCTCAGGCCCTGATTGGATTTTTGAAGAACCAGTATGTCGAGCGCGACGGCGAGGAGCACAAGTTCTTCGCCGGTGTGCTGGGCATCTTCGGCCACGGAAACGTGGCGGGAATCGGTCAGGCGCTGCAACAGAATCCCGATTTCCCCTATTACCTGGTGCGCAACGAGCAGTCCGGTGTGCATCTGGCGGCGGGCTTTGCCAAGGCCAGCAACCGGCTGCGCGCCTTTGCCTGCACCTCGTCCATCGGGCCCGGCGCAACGAACATGATCACCGGCGCGGCGCTGGCCACCATCAACCGCCTGCCGGTGCTGCTGTTGCCGGGAGACATCTTCGCCCGCCGCAACGTAGCGCCGGTTCTCCAGCAACTAGAATCGCCCACCACGCAGGACATTGGCGTCAACGATTGCTTCAAGCCGGTCTCCCGCTATTGGGATCGCATCTACCGCCCCGAGCAGCTCATCACCGCGTTGCCTGAAGTGATGCGCGTGCTCACCTCGCCCTCCGATTGCGGAGCGGTCACGCTGGCGCTGCCGCAGGATGTGCAGGCTGAAGCCTACGATTATCCGGAAGAATTATTCCGCAAGCGGGTGTGGCTGATTCGCCGCCCTCAGCCGGACACGCTCTCCCTGCAACGCGCCGTGGAAGCCATCCGCGCAAGCAAGAAGCCGCTGATCATAGCCGGCGGCGGTGTGCTGATGAGCGAGGCCTGGAACGCGCTGGACAAATTTGTCGCGCAATCCGGTATTCCGGTAGCCGAAACGCAGGCGGGAAAAGGCTCGCTGGTCTGGGATCACCCGCAATCGGTGGGAGCCATCGGCGCAACGGGCACGCTGGCCGCGAATCGCTTGGCGCACTCCGCCGATCTGGTCATCGGCATCGGTACGCGCTACTCCGATTTCACCTCCGCATCGATGACCGCGTTTCAAAATCCTCAAGTCCGCTTCGTCAACATCAACACGGCCGAGTTTGATGCTTACAAAGTTGCAGCCATTCCCGTGGTGGCCGATGCGCGTGTTGCCCTCGAGCAACTGTCAGCGGCGCTCAGCGGCTACAAAGTCGCCAAGGAGTATGCGACCGAAGCTGCCGCCCTCAAAGTTCAGTGGGAAGCCGAAGTGGACCGCCTCTTCCATCTGAACAATCCGGGAAAGCCGGCGCAAAGCGAAGTCATCGGCGCTATGTGGGAAGCGGCTGGCGAGCGCGACGTGCTGCTTTCAGCGGCGGGCAGCCATCCCGGCAACCTGCACAAGCTGTGGCGCGCGCGCTCGCCCAACGGCTATCACATGGAGTACGGTTACTCCTGCATGGGCTACGAAATTCCCGCGGCCATCGGCGCAAAGATGGCCGACCCCAGCCGCGAAGTCTATGTCTTTTTGGGCGACGGCACCTACCAGATGATGCCCAGCGAGATCGCGACCTCCGTGCAGGAGGGAATCAAGATCATCATCGTGCTGGTGGACAATCACGGCTTTGGCAGCATCAGCGCGTTGAGCCGCTCTCTAGGTCAGAACGAATTCGGCACACGCTATCGCTTCCGCTCGCAGGCCTCCGGCTTGATGGACGGCGAGCCGATAGCCGTGGACTTTGCCGCCAACGCGCGCAGCCTGGGCGCTCACGCCCTGAAAGCCGCCACGCTGGACGAATTGAAGCAAGCCCTGCAGAAGGCCAAATCGCTGGATCGCACCACGGTCATCGTGGTGGAGACCGATCCGGCGGTGAGCGTGCCGGGCTATGAATCCTGGTGGGATGTTGCGGTCGCCGAAGTCTCTGAGTTGGAGAGCGTACGCGAGGCAAGAGCCCGCTATGAAGAAGCGCGCAAGTGCGAACGCTTTTTTCTGTGAATCAAGGAATTGGAAAGAGGAAGAACATGAAGAAGATGTTGGTTGGCAATGCGCCTTGTTCCTGGGGCACGCTGGAAAACCAGGACAAGAGCCAGCAAATCCCGTTTAACAGAATGTTGGACGAGCTGGCGGAGACCGGCTACACCGCAACCGAGTTGGGCGACTGGGGCTATATGCCCACCGAGCCCGCCGCGCTGGACACGGAAATGACCAAGCGCAACCTGGTCATGCTGGGCGCCTTTGTGCCAGTGGCCATGAAGAACCCCGCCGCCCATGCCCCCGGCGTCGAAAAGGCCGTGAAAACAGCGCGCCTGCTGGCCGCCGTGGCCACCTCGCCGGCTCCATACCTCGTGCTCTCGGACGACAACGGCACCGACCCTGTGCGCACCAAAAATGCCGGGCGCATCACGCCGGAGATGGGGCTGAGCGCGGCGGAGTGGAAGGTCTTTGCCGGCGGCGCGGACAAGATTGCGCGCGCGGTCTTTGACGAGACCGGCCTCAGGACGGTCCTGCACCACCATTGCGCAGGCTACGTGGAAACGCCCGATGAGATTGCCAAATTCCTCGATCTGACCGACCCGTGCACCATCGGACTGGTCTTCGACGTGGGCCACTATTATCACGGCACCGGCAAAGAGAAGTGCGACGTGACTGCGGCGCTCAATCGCTTCGGAGACCGCGTGTGGTACATCCATCTGAAAGACATTGAGCCGAAGGTGGCCAAGTGCAGCCGCGAAGAGAAGTGGGACTACTTCACCGCCCTGCGCAACGGCCTCTACCCCGAACTGGGCAAGGGCTGCGTGGACTTTCCGGCCATGCTGCGCTGGCTCGCCGCACGGGATTACAAGGGTTATATGCTGGTGGAGCAGGACATCCTGCCCGGCATGGGCACGCCCAGGGAGAGCGCACAACGCAGCCGCGAATATCTGCGCTCCGTGGAAAAGTATTTTGCTTGAACAGGCACGGCATGGGTCAGCAATGAATCATGCTGGTGACGTAGGATTTGAAAGGGCACGACTTTACAGCTTGCGGAAAATCGAAATCAGACCAGCTTTGTATCAGGGCACGGCTTCAGCCGTGCCGCAAACGCAACAAAATAAGTGTTGGGCTTTAGCCCCTGAGGGATAGTATTTTTTCAGCGATTCACATTTCAACGGCGGCAATTGATGGCTGCATAAGTAATGTCCTGATAGACGCGCCGGAGGCGCAGTGTTTGTTAGCCCCGCGCTTTAGCGTGGGGAAAGCGGATTCCACAGATTCACTCCGGAGTCCCGTAGGGACGGCGCAAGGACATTTCTTTTGCAGGGGTCATTAAAGCCGGAATCAATCGATTCCGCAAACCATTTCGTAGTCTGCTTCAACGCAAATAGTTTATGAAAGGCATCAAGGGGGACACATTGAGCACACAAAAGCTGCACATCGGAATTATCGGTGCGGGGCGCATCGGGCGGGTCCACGCGGAAACGCTGGCCTTCCGTTTGCCGGAGGCTGAGATCGTCGCCATCACCGATATCAATCGCGAGGCCGCCGAGGCGCTGGCTGCCCGTTGCAACATTCCCAAGGTGGCCGCATCAAGCGCCGAGATTCTCGCCGACAAGCAGATCGAGGCAGTGTTGATCTGCTCCTCGACCAACACCCACGCCGATCTGATTGAGCAGACCGCCAAAGCTGGCAAGCACATCTTCTGCGAGAAGCCCATCGCCTTCAGCCTGGAGCAGATCGACCACGCCCTGGCCGCGGTGAAAAAGGCTGGAGTGCAATTGCAGATCGGCTTCAACCGGCGCTTTGACGCGAACTTCGCGCGCGTCCGCCATGCCGTGGCCACGGGCGAAATCGGCGCGCCCAATCTGATGCACATTATCAGCCGCGATCCCGGCCCGCCGCCGCTCGCATACGTTAAGGTTTCTGGCGGCATCTTCATGGACATGACCATTCACGACTTCGACATGGCCCGCTTCCTCATCGGCGACGAGGTGGAAGAGATCTACACCGCGGCCGGCGTTCGGGTTGACCCGGAGATCGGCAAGGCCGGCGATCTGGACACCGCGCTGATCGTGCTGCGCTTCCGCAACGGCGTCATCGGCACCATCGACAATTGCCGCAAGGCTCCTTACGGCTACGACCAGCGCGTGGAGATTCTGGGTAGCGAGGGAAAGATTGCCACGGAAAACTGCTATCCCAACCAGGCGGTGGTCAGCGACGGAAAATCCGTGCACACGGACCTGCCGCTCAACTTCTTCATGGAGCGCTACACGGAAAGCTTTGCCAGCGAACTGAAATCCTTCGTCACCGCCATCCGCGAGGAGCAGACGACTGAAGTGACCGGCATCGACGGGCGGATTCCCGTGGCGATGGCGCTGGCGGCGCGCAAGTCCTATGACGAGCACCGGCCCGTGCGACTGGAAGAGGTGGGCGGATGATGCGATCCAAAACCATCTCCATCCTTACCGACGTGCACCTGTGGGTTCCAATCGGTGTCTTGATTCTGGGAATAATCCTTCTGATGAGCCTGAGGTGAATTCTTGAGCGAAAATCTGACCGCCGCGCGAGGGCGTTCGACCCTCTCCCTGCATAAACTCGGCGTCTTCTGCGGACTGACCGCGGCCGTCTGGCTGGGCACCGCCGAAGCGCCCACCAAGCTGGTGAACGCCGGCCTCTTGGACGCCGCGTTTGCTCCTTTCATTCTTTCCATGGGCATGGTGATGGGCGCCTTTGTGGCCCGCTGGACCGTTCCCACGCTGCTCAAGGGCACGGGCTTTATTTTTTCCGACCTGCGCGACAAACCCCACCTCATTGTGTGGGCGCTGCTGGCCGGAATGTTGTGGGCCGTGGCCAACACGCTGACCATCTTCGCGGTGCGCAACGTGGGCCTGGCCATCGCCTTTCCGCTGTGGAACACCAACAGCCTGGTGGGCCTCTTCTGGGGCTGGCTGCTCTTCAAGGAGCTGCGCGGTTCCGGCGTCAAGGGATGGTCGAAAGTTTTGGGAGGCGCCTTCGCCATCGTCGGCGGCGCGGCGGTTCTGGCCTATGCAACGGCGAGCCAGTCCAATGCTCCCGGCAAGGCTCTGGTGGGCATCGTGGCCGCTCTCGGCGCGGGCGTACTGCTCGGCACCATGTATATTCCCTACCGCAAGGCCTACATCAGCGGCATGAACCCGCTTTCGTTCGTCACCATCTTCACCTTCGGCGAGCTGGGCACCGTTTCTATCCTTACAGCTATCAAGGTTGGCGGAGTAGCCAACCTCACCGCACAATTGCATTTAGCCCGCCCCATGCTCTTCTGGCCCTTCCTGGGCGGCTTCTGCTGGGTAATCGGCGACCTCTTCCAAAACTTTGCGGCCAAGTACATCGGCATCGGGCGCGGCATCCCGCTTTCCAACACCAATCAGTTGTGGGGATTGGCGTGGGGCGCGCTGGTCTTCGCCGAATTTTCCGGATTGAGCACCTCCGCAAAGGCGCTGATCCTCACCGGATCATTGGTGATGATCGCCGGCGCGGTCTCCATCAGCATGGCCGACCCCGGCGCATCGGAGTTGGTGAACTGGAAGCAGGCCCGTGACCGGGAGTGCGAACGCTACGGCCTGGACGCCGCAAAGGTGGCCGCTGTGGTCGCCGGCGATGACCCGCTGGCCGAGCATCCGCCCGTGCGCCACTGGTGGGAAGCCGTGGTGATGATCGTCGCGGTGGGAATCTTTGTCTGGCTGGGCCTCGGAACAGTCAGCCAGCACCTCTCGCTCAGTATGCCGTGGATGATTGTCCTGATAATCGGCACCATCCTGCCTTTGGGCCTCTGCGGAACGTTGCTCTGGCGGCGAACCCGCTTCTCCTAGCACAGCGTGTTTGATGAACCTGCTTTGTATCAGGGCACGACTTCAGTCGTGCCGAAAAATGAATTGAATCGAAGGGGTTTTAACCCCTGTGAAATAGTCTGGGTGCCCCATCCTTTCCGCGCTCGCTGCGGAAAGATTCTCTCTTTTGAGTCGTCCACCGGCTTCGCCGACTCACGAGGAATGAAACTTCCGCTAACTTGCTAACTCGCTCGTCTCCGCGTAGCGGAGGCTAACTTGCTGCACTTGTTTAAAAAACTTTGGGTGCACCATCCTCGCCGCTTCTGAGCGAAGTCGAAGAATCTGCGTTTTGGTCATCTTGCGGCATCGGGGTCCCCAGCAAGCGATTTTTGCTCGCTGGGGTGATCTAGGGTGGGAACCCCGCTCACCCCGTCCTGACCCGCGCCGTCGACTCCCGCACAATCAGCTCGGCCTCGACCTTGATCCGGATCTCCGACGCGTCCCCGGACATCAGCCTGAAGAGGCTCTCCATCGCCAGTTGCCCCATGCGCCGCATCGGCTGGCGGACTGTAGTCAGCGGCGGCTGGGTATAGGAGGCGAAGAACAGATCGTCAAAGCCCACCACGGAAATGTCTTCCGGCACGCGCAGACCGTGCAGTCGAATCGACAGCATCGCTCCCAAGGCCGTCATATCGTTGTAACAGCAGACCGCGGTCGGCGGACAGGGCAGCGCCAGTAACTGATCCATGGCGCGCTGGCCGCCTTCCGGCTTGCCATCGCCGAGGACCACCAGTTCCGGAGTGAACACGATCCCGGCTGCGTCCTGTGCCTCGCGATAGCCCGCGCAGCGTTCCGCGTCCGATTGATAGCCCGTCTGGTCGCCCAGATAGGCAATCCGCCGATGTCCCAGCTCGATCAAGTGGTTGGCCGCGGCCCGGCTGCCTTCCTGGTTGCGAATCATCACCGAATGTACGAACGCTCCGGGGTGCTGATTATTGACCAGAACAATCGGAACCATCATCTCCGACAGCAGCGGAAGATACAGCGCGCCCACGCGCGAGGAGGTGACGATGATCCCGTCCACCCGCCGCTCGGCAAAGGTTTGGACCACTTTTCTCTCGCTCTCGGGATCGGCATTCGATTCGGCCAGAAAGACGCAGTACCCGCGATCATGGGCCGCCTGCTCAATTCCGCTGAAGACTTCGCTGGTAAACGGGTCGGCGGCGGTGGTAACCACCAGCCCGATGGTCCGCGAGTGCCGGGTCACCAACCCCCGCGCCACGGCACTGGCGTGATAACCCGCCTGCTCAGCGATCTTGCGGATTCTCTCGGCCGTGCGGGAATTCACCAGCGGGCTGTTCTGCAAGGCGCGGGAGACCGTGGGGTGGGATACGTGGGCCAGCCGCGCAATGTCCTTGATAGACGGCTGGCGGGCAGCTCGCCTGGAACCGCCGAGAGGCGAAACTCCCGGAACTTTGCCTGCCTCTTCGTCGAGCATGGTTAGGAATATTCTATAGGCCCCTGGCCACCTTTGACCGGCCACAGAAAAATTGGGTAGTGGTGCCGTTTGGAATCCACAGGGCGAATCGCCAAGATTAAGATGTAAACTAATTCACAAATCGCAATTCCTCCACAGCAGGCCAAATAGATGAGAAAACACCTCATTTCCTTTGCTCTTTCGTTCATGAGCGAATCAATCTCGGGAGCGCCTGATCCAGTGAGGTTATCGCTTGAAGCGGAAAGTGCAAAGTGGTTCACACGTTCGCTAATTTCAGGAGGCGTAGTTGCTTTCGGATGCTTGCTTGAAATTTGGGAGACTGCAATATCCGTTAGAAACTGGTTCCGAGCCAGAAGAGACCTCACCATCAAGGAAGACCCAAAAAGTTGGGGAATTCCCATTGCTGCCTTTGGCTTATTGCTAGTAGTTTGGGGAATTGTCGCGGAGGTTACGTATGAAGGTTTGGCTTCAAATGCTGATGCGAGATTGAGGGCGCATGAATCAGATGTGCTCTCAATCGCAGAGGCAAATACCGCTGCTGCTGACAAGAAATCTGGGGAGGCCGAGAAAACAGCAGGAGAACTCACTAAAGGGGCAGCGCAACTACGCAAAGATGCGGAGGAAGAGCATCTCGCTCGCGTCAAAATCGAAGCGGCTGTTGGTTGGAGATCGTTAAGCGACAAACAAAAACGTGATATAGGAGCGGCGCTTGCTAGTTTTGGCCCGAGGGCTAGTGTGAGTATTTGGTTCAATGCTTCCTCGACTGAAGCCGAGATGTTTGCTAACGATATTGCGGAAGCACTCAGGTCTGGCCGCATAACCACTAGTGCTCCTGGGGGAATTATAGATATGCGCGAAGGTGGTAATTGGAACGGTGAAATAAAATCAGTCCATACCGGCGTGATAATCCAATCTACGAAAGCGCCTGCCGCAATCGAATTTGCCGCTGCACTTATCAAGGAGTTGACTAGCCGAGGATTTGACGTAAAACGGCAAACAGACCCACCATTTGACCCCAAGCCAGAACCGATAATCTGGGTCAACGTGGAGGCGCGCCCAAGGGGTCCACAAGGAGAATATAAGCTCCAAGCAGAACGAGACGCTAAAAAGAGCAAGAATAAAGCGAACAACTGAGGCAATTTGTTTGCCAGATGCTTTGCCTGTGGATTCCAAACGGCACCACTACCGGAAATTGCCTCATCCGGCCCGAAAGCACTGCTGCTCCGTGCCCCATCCTTTCGGCGTTTTGTGCGGAAAGGGTGGGAAACCACATTTTCATACTCATTTTCACTGCGGGAAAACCATCATGCGTAAACGTTGACGCTGGCGCTGCTGCCGGCGTTGCCGCTGCTGACGGCTTTCGCGGCGCTGGCCGTGCTGCTGGCGCCGGCTGTATTGGCGGCCGTGCCTGCATTCGCAGTGCTGGAACTGGAGGCGCTGCTTGTACCTGCCGTGCTGCCGTCGCCGTACTTGCTTTCCAGCAGCGCGACCTCCGGGTTGGTTGTGCTGGAGGAAGAGTTCAGGCCGTAGGCGCTGTCCAGCATGGCGGTCGCCGGGTCGGTCGTCGTGGTCGATGTGGAGGAATTGCTCGAATCGGAAAGGCTGAGCAGGTCGTCCATCCATTGCACTGTCTGCGTCGCGGCACTCTCCGCGTTGGTGACGGCCTGGGATGGGGTGGACTTCAGGTCGCTTTGAACCGTCGCAAATGCGGATTGGGCCGTGGAGAGATTGCCCGAGTTGATGGCGCTGCCCAGCGCCGCCATGTCGGTGGAGAGCTGCGAGGAGGAAGACGAACTGCTGCCGCTCGTGGACGTTTGAGCCGGGTTTAGCTGGTTGTAGGTTTTGAAGGCGTTTGCCGCGGCGCTCAGGTTGCCCTGCGCCAGGCTCTGCGCAAGCGACTGCCAGGCATTCTGCGAGGCGGAAACGTTGCTGGAGGCAGCAATGTACTGCGAGAACCCCGCGGTCGAAAGAGCGGCTACCGTCATCGTGACCCCTTTTCCAGGAGCAGGGACAGGCTCCCTTATTCGATGTATCGGCAAATGGGGGCGGAAGTTGAGGCATTTTTCGCTTATAAAAGAAATCCACAGTAATTTGTGAATAAATATTCTTGCTGGCTGTGAAACCTTTTTCATTTGCCCGCATCTATAATGACAACTAGCAGAGGCTTCCCCGAAACACCACCCACCCAAGAAAGGACTTCCCTCCTTCTTGAAGGTTCAGTACGAACCTCTTCCCCTCAAACCCCCTTGGACCCCCTCCTACATTGCCTCTCGAAAGGGCCTGCCGGAAGGCGGCCCTATGTGTGTACCGCTTTAAAATGGAAGTCTGATGGCCCCCTTCACTCCAGAAGCATATCCCGAGCAGGAAGTTCAGCAGATTGACGTGCTTTTCCAGCAAGCAGGCCTGCGGCGCAATCTGCGCGGAATGGCCGCCGCCGGCGTGACAAGCAGGATGCGTCTGGAGCGCTCGTCGCAGCAGGAACTGATTCCCGCCGCGCCGCTTCCCCGCATCGCCCCCAACGACGTTCAGTGGCTTGCGGTTCCTGCCTGGGATAAGATGAACTGGCTCTGGCATGGCTTCAGCACACGCCGCGGAGGCCGTAGCCGCTCCTACTGCGACGACGACGCACAAGGCGAGTTGAATCTTGGATTTACGCCTGAGGACGACCGGGAGACGGTGGCCCAAAATCGCCGGCTCTTTGCCGAGGCCGTCAGCGGTGATCCATCCACGCCGCTGGTCGATGTTCACCAGATTCATTCCAACCTGGTGCTCCTGGCGCGCGCGGCGGACGCAAGCCGTCAGAAGCCTAGAAGCGCCGACGGCCTGATGACCGACGAGCCTGGTCTGCTTGTGGGCATCCGCACCGCCGACTGCATCCCGATTCTGGTGGCCGACCGCAAGCGGCGCGCCATAGCCGCCTTCCATGCCGGCTGGCGGGGAACCGTCCAGCGCATCGTAGAGTCCGGCATTGGCCGCATGAGGCTTCAATTCGGCTCCCGGCCTGAGGATTTGGTGGCCGCCATCGGTCCCGGCATCGGCCCTTGCTGCTATGCCGTGGGCGAAGAGATCCTCTCCAGCTTTGAGTCGCAGTTCGTTTACGCCCGCGAACTCTTCCGCGAGGTCTACGACTCGGACCCGGTGCGGATCAAGTACCCAATGCTCTTCATGACGCAGCGCGCGCCGGGCCACTCGGAGATCGGCCCCAGCCTGCATTTGAATTTAGTTGAAGCCAACCGCCGTCAGTTGCTCGCCGCCGGCCTCAAGCCCCGGGCCATTCATCTCGTGGGCGGCTGCACAAGCTGCCAGCGAGAGCTGTTTTTCTCTCATCGCGGCTCTGAGGGCCACGCAGGACGCATGATGAGCGTAATCGGGATTCGGCCCGAGACGCCCTAGTACCGTGTATCACTCATAATTTCGGATAGAGACGTTTTAGTTTTATGCGGGCGTTTTCGGTGGTGAAGCGCCAGTCGATGGTGGCATTTCTGTTGTTCCGATCCAGC
>Ga0224555_1000928_pt1 | contig 43997 bp, 42 predicted proteins | sample 714S23034metaG_FD_180687 | JGI IMG/M metagenome (GOLD analysis project Ga0224555, IMG submission 180687) | Peat soil microbial communities from Stordalen Mire, Sweden - 717 S2 30-34 | ecosystem: Environmental > Terrestrial > Soil > Wetlands > Peat | place: Sweden: Norrbotten County, Stordalen...
GCTTGGCGAAAAAAACGCGGCGGCTGATCTCCTGCTCATCCGGCTTTTGCTTCCCGCTCTGGTCCATCGCTCCCCTCACTTCCTGCTCTCGACGGCTGCCTGAAAGGGCGCATTCAGCGCGCCAATCGCGATCAGGCCGGTAGGCTCCGCCGACGTCAGCGAATAAGACTCCATCGTGATCATCCCCACCGGGCATCGCGCCGCGCACAATCCGCACCGGATGCATCGCGTCTCGTCCTTCAGCATCACCGAGCCGGCCACCACCCCAAGGTCGTCGGCCTTTACCTCGTCCAATTCCACATTCAGCAGCGCTTCGCTCTCCGCGAGCTGTTTCACCAGCTCGGGCCGAAACTCAACGCGATCGAGGCTCACCAGCTCCAGGCAGTTCTCCGGGCACACATCCACGCACCCCCCGCACAGAATGCACATGCTCCCGTCCTCGATGTTCCCTTCAAAAACCGTGTTCACCCAGCAGTGCAGGCAGCGCTGCGCTTCGATCTGTGCCGTCTCTTCGTCCAGCACCAGTTCCACCTCGGTCATCCCCGTGCGCCGCTCCAGGGGCACCGTCGGAATCGGCTGCCGGATCAGTTCCAGCAAGTACGTGGGCATGCTGTATCGCTGCAGCACCTCCACCCCAACCTCCGGCTCCGGCTGCTTCCGGCCGCGCAGATATTCGTCGATGCCCACCGCCGCGCGCTTCCCATCCGCCACGCTGTCGATAATCAGCCGCGGTCCGAAAACACAGTCTCCGCCCGCAAAGATACCTGGCGCGGAGGTCATCAGCGTCTCAGTGTTCACCGCGATCAGTCCCCGCCTCGAAATCTCTACGCCGTCTTCCGTCGCCAGAAAATCCAGCCGCGGCGCCTGCCCGATCGCCATGATCACCGTGTCGCAGTCCAGCACCGTCTCGCTATTCTCGTAAAACGCCGGGTTGAACCTGCCCGTCTCGTCGAAGACCCACTTCGTCTTCAGCACTTCCAGGCCCGTCAGCTTTCCGTTCTCGCCCACCAGCCGCTTCGGTCCCAGCCCCGGATGCACGAGGATGCCTTCCTCTTCCGCATCCGTGATCTCCTCGAGCGCTGCCGGCATCTCTTCGCGCTTCTCCAGGCACACAAGATGAACTTCCTGCGCGCCCATCCGCAGCGCCGACAGCGAGATGTCCATCATCTCCTTCGTCGCTATCGCCTCCACGTTTTCCCTGGAAGGCTCCTGGTGTTCCACCCCGGGCGTGTGCTGCCGCAGCACCTCGCGCGCAGCCGAACGCGCCACGTCCATGGCCACGTTGCCGCCGCCGATCACGATTACCTTCTTGCCGACCCTGAACTGGTACCCCAAATTCACGTTGAGCAGAAAGTCGATGCCCTTATGCACTCCGTCGAGGTCCACGCCGGGAATCGTCAGATCGCGGCTCTTGTGCGCTCCGACCGCAAGCAGCACGGCGTCATAATCCCGCCGCAGTTCCGCGATCGTGAAGTCGCGGCCTGCCGCCGTATTCAGCTTCAGGTTGATATCGCCCGTCGCCAGGATCTCCCGCACCTGGGCCTCGACCACATCCCGTGGCAGCCGATATTCCGGAACGCCGAGGTACAGCATCCCGCCGGCCACCGGCGCCGCCTCAAAGATCGTTACCGGATAGCCCATCAGCGCCAGGTCGTGGGCCGCGGACAACCCCACAGGACCTGCGCCCACGATCGCCACTTTGTAAGGAAGTGCCTTCTGCGCCCGTCCCTCGTTCACATCCACCGGTCGCTTTGACTCCGGCCCGTGGCGCTCCGTCAGGAATCGCTTCAGCGCGCGAATCGCAATCGGCTCGTCGATTGCGCCGCGCCTGCACGCTGTCTCGCAGGGGTGCGCACAAACCCGCCCGCAGACGCTGGCCAGCGGATTCGGCTCCCTCGCCAGCCGGTATGCCTCTTCGTAGCGGCCCTCTGCGATCAGTGCCACGTACCGCCCCGCGTTCGTGTGCGCCGGACAGGCCATCATGCATGGGAAGTTGCTGTTCAGCCAGGCCGGGTCTACTCTTCGGTTCTCGTCGCGGGTCAGCATGATGGCCTTCTCATCGCCTTCGGCTTTGTTCCGGCTATTTGGTCACCGTCAGATCCAGCTTCGTGTCGCCCGCAATCGTCACCGGCGACGCATGTGGCTTGTAGCCCTCATGCCACGCGGTCACCGAATAGCTGCCGTTCGGTACGTCCTTGATCACGTACTCGCCCGCCGCGTTCGTCATTGCGTAATACGGCGTCGGCGACACGATGATGTAGCCCGACATGTCCGGGTGCACGTTGCAGAACAGCGGAATTACACCAGCCTCCGTGAAAGCGAAGTTCCGCTTATCCCCCTGCGGCCACGTTCCCAGGTTGTGGCCCAGCTTCTTGTTGCCGTTCACCGACGGCCAGAAGACGTTGTGCGCCACGCTGTCGCTGTTAAGAAACTCCACCGTCGTGCCCTGCTGCACCACCATGATGTGCGGCTGGAACATGAGCCCCTTCTGGTCCATCACCGGATGCGCTGCCGGCGCCGGAAATGTTTTGCCCGCGATTGCGTCGATGTACACCACCGACTCGCCTTTCGCACCGGACACCTTGCCGTGAAGGTCTCCCGCGTGAGCCGCTACCGCCGCTCCCAACATCGCCACTGCTGCTGCATACATGCGAACTTTCATACCTGCTCCTTCCTGGGTTCGTGGCCGCACGCTCGCGCCCGGCCGGACATCGTTTCAACAGAGCCCGCCCGCAGAGAGTCGTCTTCTGCGGTGATGTGGGTGGTTTTCCCGGTTAAATCTGGGTTCTTCTGCCTTCAGGGGAGATCGCCCAGGTTTCCGATGGCTGAGGATTCTTACGCAAACCTCCTGGGGTTCTGTCTGGTCGCATTCGTTGCTCCAGTCTCAAACCAAAGAGCGTGGTCGTATTACGATTCGTAACTATTGCAAGCACAGACAATGGGGGTATGTGACCCACATCACAATGCACGTCCATACGCCGATTCATGACAATAACGCCACAAACCTGTAAGGTGATCGCCGGTGCTTTGTGGGCACCGCCGACTTCACATTGCTGATCCTCTACATGAATCTGGAACAGCCGAAGGCTCGGAACTGATCTCGATTGTCCCTAAGCCGGTTTAGCTTCGACGATCCCGACGTTCCGAACCATTTCGGCCAGAGCGTCGCCAAGGTTCGGCCTGGAGTTCTCATCGCGCCCGGTAGCCACACTGACGCGTCCTTTCTCCAGAGTGCGTGCACCCGTCACGATGGAACCGATGTGTCCCGAGGCGAGTTCCAGAAGGGATATGGCAACCCAGCCAGGCGATTGATAACGAGCGCCTGCGCAACCAGGAGAAGCACCGCGATTTCAATGATGACGAGCTCTCGTGGTTGGGAGATGATACCCAGCGAAACGATCAGGGTGGTCGCCCCCGCCGGCGGATGACTGGCTCGCAGCAGCACCATGAATGCACCCGTAGTTGAGAGAGAGAGGGCGGCGGCGAGGACTCTTGGCCCGTAGATGCCGGCGTGAAAACCGAAGGGGAGGTTCGAGGCACCGGTCAGAGAGAATGCTGCGTAACCGCAGATGAGTCCAATGGCGTGACCCAGGATGGTATTGCGAGGGCTTGAGGTCTCCGTGAGCGGCGAGAAAAACAGGAGGTACGCCGTTGGCCCGAGGGAGGGAAAGACAAAGGGACTCTTTGTGAAGAGAGCAAGGATTGCCAGCAGACCGATAGTAATGAAGCCGTTGATCAGGACATAGAGCGACCAAACCAGCCGTGGCGGAAAGCGGTGGAGGAGCCACTCCAGCTTGAGGTGCCCGAGCAGCACTCCAACGTGCTCAAATCCTGCATTGTCGCCTGCATGGTGCTGTCGCAAGGTAAGTCCTGGTCCGCCTCAGATGTTTGGCAGGAGATCGAAATATTCGTCGTCTTCGTTCTTGCCGCCTTCTCCCTTGCCGATTTGCTTCTCCGACTCAATGAACTCGATGCGTTCAATCCATTTCACCATCTTGTAGCCGAGCTGATTTTCCACGCGCAAGCGCAGGGGAGCCCCGTACAACTCCGGGAGCGGCTGTCCATTCATTCGAGACGCAAGCAGGCACTGCGCCTTCAGCACATTTTCGATGCTTTGGGTGTCGTAATACGCGTCGCCGTAGAGCGCTTCGCCAAAGGAAAAGAACGCGACCGTTTTGGCGGTAGCCGTTGGGCGCACCAACTCGATGAGGGCTTTCATCGAAATACCGCCCCATTTTGCAATGCCACTCCAGCCCTGAATGCAATGGTGCATCGTGATTTGCTCGGTTGCGCCCAGCTTCTCGAGGTCGGCAAGAGAGAGCTCGACGGGTCTTTCAACCAAACCGCCCACCTTCAGCCTGAAGTCCCGGAAGCCCCCCTCGGCAAGGACTTTCCAATCGCTTCTCGTGGGCATCTTGCCGTTGGGCCACATATAAGGCGAGATGTCCTGCTCGGTGTAATGCTGTTGCGGGACGAGCCGGTTCAGGGTGGCCAGCTGCATCGGGTAGGTGACGAACTTCTGCGCATGCTGGAGCGCGCGCGGATGGCGCCAGGAGATGTAGTGCGCCGCGATCCAGGAGAGCGCAACGACCGCGATGCCGGCGAATCCAAGCATCATGCCCAGAAGGCGTTGGTCGTCGGTGCCCAGGACGATGTGGTTCATGTTGCGGGCAAATCCAGTCATCACGACCAGAGTTACATGGACCACGATGAATGCGAAAAAACTGAGCATGGTCAGGAAGTGAATCGATCGCGCCGACTGCCTGCCGCCAAAGATTCGTGCATACCACGGAAAGCGATTGACTACGGCCGGGGACATGGCGATGCCGGTGAAAATCGCCAGCGGGCCGAATACAAAAACTACTGCGAAGTAGGCGATCTGCTGCAGCGCGTTGTAACCATAGAAGCCATTCGGCTCCGGGGGCAAGTGAAACGTTGCGTAGTGGACCCAGGTATTCCATGACTGAACAAGAACGAGGGATGAGGTGGGGACGAGACGTTTCCACTGCTCGGTATCGAACAGCATGGCGACAAACAGGATGCCCGTGAAGATGAATCCATGGACATTGATGAAATGCCAGGCTCGCGCAATGCCGATGGTATGGCGGTAACCAGGCGTGCCGATGATCGGGGATAGGTAACGAGCGTCATCCTTCGCGGTCCAGATCCGGTCACGCGGAACTTTGATCGGGGTGAAACGAATCCATTCGCTCCCCGGCGTGCAGTCGTCGTTGAAATACAGGCGAGGGTGATCTGCCAGGATGGAGAGACCACTGCGAATCAACATCATCAGAAAAACGAAGTTAAAAAAGTGGCAGTAGCGGACCCAGAGCGGGAAACCGTGGGGCCCGGAGAAGTCGTTGGGGTAGACCTGAGGGACGGGCGGGATATGGGGCATTCCGGCCACAGCGAGTTCGATCCACGCGGCAGCGATCAGCGCAAGCAGCGTCATTCCAACCGCTGCCAAGAGAGAAGGCCGGATCCAGATGCGAAAACGGCGATCCGCCGGATAGTGGACAGCCGCATGCGCAGCGTCAAAAGCAATCATGGTTCCCTCAGCGGTTCCGCGTCGTGTTTAGGTTGAGGAAGAGCAGACACACCGTAACCCGATGTACCCATGCCGCCGGCGCACGATGGATTCAGGACAGGAGCGCTGCCAGGCCGGAATCGGTCGGCTTCCGGGAAAATGCTCGGCTCCCGCGCGAAGGTCAGGATGAGCTGCAGAGCGAAGAGCAGCACGGCGCCCAGTTCGAGGCAACCGGAGAGGGGCAATAACTTCCAGGCAAAAGGTACGATGCCTTCGTAAGCGAGCGGCTCCATGCTCACGCGCAGCGTGCATCCGGCCAACAGCAGCACCAGGGTCGCAAACATCAGACGCGGACTATACAGTCCGCGCACTCCGGCGAAATGCGGCAGAATCCGTGGGCCTACCGTCATGACCATCATCGCGGCAAATCCAACGGTGAGCGCGTGGCGGGAGCCGCCCCAGATGCCTCCGTGGACATCCGCCACGGAAGCCCAGACGCCGAGGAGCGAAGCCACGATGGACCACGCATACGCGACGCGCAGGAAGACTGGAAAGGAAGAGTGAATGCCGATGGTTTTCGCGGGACGATCGGGAACCGAGAAGACCCGTATCGCTACTGACGCAAGGATTGCGCCTACCGCCAGAAACGGCGCCATGAGAATGGTTTGGTGAGACATGCCGAGAATAACGCCGAGGACATCGAGTGCGACCGCGATTTGCAGCAGACGGCCTCGCACCGGCTTGACGCCGAGAAAGATGGGCAGCCAGCGCGCGGAAAATCCCCAGACCAGCGGCGCGAGAAATCCCCAGCCGAGCAGGACCAGATATTTCTGGTCGAAATCATGAGGGATTGCCGGAGTGAATCCCTGAATGGCGAGATGCAGGCCGATCGCAAAGTTGAAGGCTATGGCGAGGAACAGCGCAGCGTTGCTGACCAGAACTGCCTGCATCCAGGGCTCGATCCGCGGTTTGGTTCGCATGGCGCCGGAGCCTTGCGGCAGCTTGTGCTGACTTGCGGCATAGAGAAAGAGCAGAATCGCCACCAGTTCCAACAACCCAGACAGAGGGAGGGTGACGCGCCACTGCCAGAGACAGGCGCCTGCGAGCCAGTGCAGCACAAGGCCCGTGGTCCACAGGCCCCAGCACATGACAGGCAGCCGGCCCTGATTGGCGCGCGTGCGCGGCTGCGAGTAGAACCCAATGCCGAGCACGAAGCTGCCGATCCAGCCGAAGACCTGGGAGTGGCCGTGCGCCTGAATCCACGCCGGGGAAACTGCCTGAAGGCCGTGGTGGGCGCTGATCAGCAACAGGCTGGAAAAGCCGAGGATGGTGCCGGGCAGCACCATAAAGAAGATGCCGGTGGCAATCCAGAGGCGGAGCAGACGGCTCTTGCGGCGCTCGCGGGCCACCTGGGCGTGGTGCTCCATTGTTGAGGATGGCTCGCGGCCGGGGACAATCTCGATCAGAGTGGACATCGAAGCTCTCCGCTGACAAGGTCAAGCGTAGAGGCTCACCACCGGCCGGGCAGTGACTTTGGTCGCACCCAAGCCAAAGATTTTTACGAACTGCTGTCGAGGATCGCGTTTAGGCCGGGCAGATCGCGCACGACGACGTGGCGCGCGTCGACGTACCGTTGGCTGCAGGAGAACTTCAAAATGGCTGCAGCTGAAACGACCGTCCGCGAAATTGCTCTGGACCAACCCGCCTCGATTCGCGTTTTCGAGAAAGATTGGGCATTGATTATTGCTGTGGCGGGCGCAAGCCGCTCGCCCAGGCCTGTGCCGAACGCTCACTCGACCTGCGCTCGGTGCTCGCCGCCCTGGAGAACACCGAAACTTCGAAGGACGCGAGCTCGAGCAGGTCATCGCCAGCGGTTCTAATCAGTTGCTGGATCTGCGGCAGTTCGGGACGATCGGCGCCGTGCCGTGCAACGACTTTCGTGGCGAACTGCCCGAGTCGCGGAATTTCCCGGCGCACATATTCGTGATGCGTTGTCACGATGTGTTGGCAAAGCAGTTGAAGGTCTTGATCGCGGAGGGGATCGCCACGAGCATCGTCATGAAAGAAAACACCAGCGCCGAGTAGCTCGAAATGCCCATGATGAACATGTGATGGGCCCACACAAGAAGCTGAAGACGGCGATGCTGACCGAGGAGAACGCGACCGCCGTGCAGCCAAAAACACGTTTATGGCAGAAACAAGCGATGACCTCGGAGATGATGCCCATTCCGAGCAGGATCATCACGTACACCGCGGGATGAGAATAGAACCAGAAGAGGTGCTGGAAGTGAAGCGGGCCGCCGCCTTTAGTTGGATCGAAGACTCCTGTGCCGGTCAGCCGCTCCAGAACCACCAGGACCAAAGTAATGGAGCTGCGAATACGGGTGCGATTGACTATTACAGTGGGTTGAAAATGGGTTAGACGCTATCTTGCGCTGGCTGTATCTTGCTGATTCTATGGAGCACCGGGCGGGAATTGAACCCGCGAATACTGGTTTTGCAGACCAGCGCGTTAGCCACTTCGCCACCGGTGCCCATCTCCACCGCGCTTGTCCGACGCGGCGGTGCCAAATGTCTGACGGCGTCCGACAATGTCGGACGCCAGCCGAAATTACGACTGCGGCTGCCCAGTCGTCCGCAGGTACGGCTTCACCGTCTTGTAACCCGGGAAGATCTTGTCCGCTTCCTCGTTCGAAACAGCGCCGGTAATGATGACGTCCTCGCCCGGTTTCCAGTTCGCCGGCGTTGCTACTTTGTGCTTCGCCGTCAGCTGCATCGAGTCCAGCACGCGCAGAATCTCATCGAAGTTGCGCCCCGTCGTCATCGGATAGGCCAGGTGCAGCTTAATCCGCTTGTCCGGCCCGATCACGAACACCGTGCGCACGCACGCATTCTGCGCCGGCGTGCGTCCCTCCGACGTCTCGCCCGCATCCCCGGGCAGCATGTCGTACAACTTCGCGACCTTCAGCTCCGGATCGCCAATCATCGGATAATTCACCTGATGCCCGGTCACCTCCCGGATGTCCGGCTCCCACTTGTGATGGCTCGCCACCGGATCGACGCTCAGCCCGATCACCTTTGCCCCGCGCTTTGCGAATTCCTTCTCCAGCCCGGCCACCGTCCCCAGCTCCGTCGTGCATACAGGGGTGAAATCCTTGGGGTGCGAGAACAGCACCGCCCAGTTGTCGCCGATCCACTCGTGAAAGTGAATCGTCCCCTGCGTCGTTTCTGCTGTGAAATCAGGAGCAACGTCATTGATGCGCAGCGTCATGAAACCCTCTTCCTGGGGATTCTCCCCACGTTTCTGCATTGGAACTGCAAACGAAAACCCACCCGGACAGCGGGTGGGCTCTGAGGATCCTGAAACCTTTAGGTCGCCTCTCTCAGATACGCACCCGCACGGCGCAGCCGCAACAGCAGCAGGCACACATGCAGGTTTTAGAGAAAGCGTTCACTGCACTCCAGCCTAGGGCCGGGCGCTGGCGGCTGTCAACCGCGCCGCGCCTTCTGCCCCGCCTTCCGCGCGTCCTTACTGCACCGGCGGCGTCTGCCCCAGCGTCTGGTAGTTGTGCGCGATCTGGAACGTCATCGCGCCCACATACACAAACTGCGCCGCCCGCGCCAGCGAGCGCCTGTTGTGGCGCACCAGAAAACGATATGCCCCGTAATTCACCGCCACCGTGCCCGCCTCGAACGCCGCGAACGCGGGCTTGTTCTTCACCAGTCCCTGCGGCAGCTCGGCCTCGTGGTAGTACTGCGGCTCGGTCAGTGCCTTCTCCGTGCTCGTGTAGTCCAGCACTCGCAGCGTCGCCGCCGCGCCCAGCATGCTCCAGTCCAGGATATGCAGCCGCGGCTTCTTCTCCTCCACCTGGGGGGCGCGCACCGGGTAGACGCCGCCCATAGCAGAGCTGCTGAAAGCCTCTCCAGGCTGTGCATCGGATGCGACGTTCGGTAGCGGAGCATTCGCCAGCATCGCAGTTTGTTGGGCGGAACAAGTGGCAATACACGCTAACGAGAGAACCGGCAGAAACAGAACAGCAAAGGGGAGTTTCATCTTTTCCTCATCGGCTTGAACGATCGCAGGATTTGTGTGGTGATCGAGAGCGGCACAAATGCTGCAAGTCGTGCAATGAGTTTGGCTCGTGCCTTGCGGTTGGGGGGTCCGTGACGTCGAGCCTGAGCGCCACCACCGCAGTTCATCTTTTGATGAGTGAGTGTGGCACAGAAAGCGTATCGTTGTGCACTTATCTTGCGTCACTGCAACAAGTTACGGGAGGGCTAGGGATTCATGGCTCTTCAGTGAACGGCCCGTGTGACTGTCACGCTCAGAACCGATTACCAGCGCGCGCGAGCGAAGGCAGCACATTGGTTACCAATGCGTTCCAGCTCCTCCCGGAGCGGACCGGCAAATCGCACAAAATAAAATGGCATCGCTCGCTGCGGCGGTAACCATCCTCGCGCCCTCGCCGCTGCGCCCGTATCGGACCCGGATAGTTCCAGTCCAAACGATGCGCGGAACGGTAACGGTATCCAGTTTGTTGCTAGCTGTCGATATACACAGGCGAGTGAATCACGATCCATCCCGGATTGTGCTCATCCCAGGGTCGCTTCGCTGATTCCCGCATCCGGGCTGCGCGACAATCCGCTAGCTGGCCCGTTGCCGCGGCCCAAATTCGCTGCGGTGCCGGCTGTAGGTAAAGTAAATCACCAGCCCGATCAACAGCCAGATGAAGAACGCGGCCCAGGTCAGGACCTCCAGGCCCATCATGAGCACGATGCAGAAGATGATGCTGAGCACCGGAAATACCGGTCCCAGCGGTGCGCGGAAGGCCCGCGGCCGCTCCGGTTCGCGATAGCGCAGGATCAGCACCGCGATCGAGACCAGCACGAAGGCGAACAGCGTCCCGATATTCGACAGGTTCGAAACCGTGCCGATATCCAGCAGCCCGGCCGGAATACCGACCACGAACCCCGCCACCCACGTCGCTACCGCCGGCGTCCGAAACTGTGGGTGAATATGGCTGAAAATATTCGGCAGCAGCCGGTCGCGCGACATCGCGAACCAGACGCGCGCCTGGCCAAGCTGGAAGACCAGGATCGACGAGATCATGCCCAGCAGCGCGCCGATCAGCACGATCAACTCGACCCAGTGCAGCGGGTGGCCACCCGGGGCGACCGAAAGCCGTCGCAGCGCATTCACCACCGGAGCCGCATCGCCCATGATCGACTGCCACGGCACAATGCCGCTCAGCACGATTGCCACGCCGCCGTAGAGCACCGTGCATGCAACCAGCGTGGCCAGAATGCCGATGGGCAGATCGCGCTGCGGGTTGCGGCATTCCTCCGCCGCCGTCGAAACCGAATCGAATCCGATGTACGTGAAGAAGATGATCGAGCCGCCGGAAAGCATTCCCGTCCAGCCGTTCGGCATGAAGGGATGCCAGTAGTGCGGCTTGATGAAACTGGAGGCCGCGAAGATGAACGCCAGGATGGCGACGATCTTCACCAACACGAGGATGTTGTTCGTGCGCGCCGACTCGCGAATCCCCCGCACCAGCACCACCGTCAGGATCATCACGATCAGGAACGCAGGAATGTTAAATCCGAAGTGCCAGCCCGGGTTATAGAGAGTGTTGCCCGCGAAGTCCTGCAGCCCGGTCGGCAGGTACGCAGGCGAGATCCATCGCAATGCGGGATGGATGCCGAACCATTCCAGAAGCGCCTCGATATGCGCCGCGAACCCTACGCTGACGCTCATATTGGAGAACGCATACTCGAGGATCAGATCCCACCCGATGATCCACGCGATCAGCTCGCCCATCGTCGCGTAGGTGTAGGTGTACGCCGATCCCGCGATCGGAATCATCGACGCAAGCTCGGCGTAACAGAGCCCCGTGAAAACGCACACGATGGCCACCAGCACCAGCGAAACGGCCAGCGCCGGACCCGCGCCGGGCCGGCCCGCCATCGCCGTGTGCGTCAGCAGGTAGTGAATCAGCGGAGTGTTGCTGATCTCCGGCGAGTCGAACTTCTGCCCCGCCATCGCCGTCCCGATGACCGTAAAGATCCCCGACCCGATCACCGCGCCGATGCCCAGCGCCGTGAGCGAGAGCGGCCCCAGGGTTTTCTTCAGGCTGTGCTCGGGATCCTCCGAATCGGCGATGAGCTTGTCGATCGATTTGCGCGCGAACAGCTGCGACCGAGGCTGGGTCCCTGCGGGCCGGGATGGAACCACGGGCTGATCGGGCAACGACAGCTCCTGCGGGGAGGAGTAGGTGTTGTGTGAGTGTAGCGGTTTCGTGGGGCCGGCGGAAGAGGGTTTCGCCAGCCCCGAGTTTTCTGCCCTGGCCCTGAGCGGCCGCTACCGCTTGGACTGTCCGCGCACCAGCTTCCTCACCTTCTTCTTCTGCGATCCGCGCGGCGTCGTCCGCTTCGCCTTGGGAGCGGCCTTCTTGCGCGCCGCCCGTTTCACTTCCTTGCGTTCTGCCTTGTCCGTAATCGATTTTGTATTTGCCATAGGTCCTTTGTGGGGCGGGTGTCAGAGCCTCTAGGAGTTTGTTGAAAAACAGTTTTGGACAGCCGAACAGAGTCGAATTCGGATAAACCCTCATCGAGGTCGTGCAAGCCGTTCTACGGGCATTCTGGCGCGATCCGATTTTCTAGTTTGATGGTTCGTGGACGTTTTTCAACAAACTCCTAGAGCCGTTCAAGCTGCGCGAATTTCTCCACCAGCTTTTTCACTCCGAATCCTGCAAATTGTACCGTAATCTTCGCGTCGTCTCCGTCGCCCTCGCGCTTGAACACGACGCCTTCACCATATTTCGGATGCCGCACCCGCTGCCCGCTCCGGAATCCCTTCGCCCCCGTCGGCTCCGGCACATCCAGCTTCGGCCGCGCACCTCGGGTCGGAACATTCCGCCCCGCAGGCCCTCGTCCCGTAAAAAACTTCGCAATGTTATCGACAGAATTGCCCGGTGGCGGATTCACGAGACGCCGCTCGCTGCGGCCCATTGGATCCACTCGCCCCGGCCGCTCCGTCCCGTGCGACGCGCTCTGATCCTCATCCTCGTAGCTGTAGTGCCGCGAGCTGAATTCGTCACCGCCACTGCGACCAAAGCGCGACGGCGTCTCCGTGTGCTGCGCCCCATATCCGCCCCAGCTCGTCGCACGCATCCGCCCGCCGCTCAAATCCTCCAGCAGATGCTGCGGAATCTCCTCAAGAAACCGCGACGGGATCGAGGCCTCCGGCATATCGTTCCCATACCGCCGCCGATACCGCGCCCGCGTCACCACCAGCGAATCCATCGCGCGTGTCAGCCCCACGTAGCACAGCCGGCGCTCCTCCTCCATCTGCGGCGGATCGTTCAGCGTGCGCGAGTGCGGGAACAACCCTTCTTCCAGCCCGGCCAGCACCACCAGCGGAAACTCCAGCCCCTTGGCCGCATGCAGCGTCATCAGCGTCACGCGGGCCTCCGGGTCGTACTGGTCCACATCGCTCACCAGCGCCGCATGATCCAGAAACTCCGCCAGCGTCTCGCCTCGCTCCTGCGCATCCTGCGCCGCGTTCGCAAGTTCCTTCAGATTCTCAATCCGCGAAAACGCCTCCGGCGTCCCCTCCTCTTCGAGCGATCGGATATACCCCGTGCGGTCGATGATGAACTTGATCAGTTCCGGCAGTGTCGCCGCACCTCCCGGCTTGCGAAATCCCGAAACCGAGTCCTGATCGGGTTCCTGATCCGAGCCCGAAGCCCCGAGCCCGGTGCCCTGTTCCTGTGCCGCCGCATGCTCCACCGGAGGCTCCTCTGCAAACACCGAGAACTTCGCCGGTTCAAAGCTCTCCGCACCCTCCGCAATGTAATCGTCGGCTTCAACGTCATGTGTCAGCCCCAGCGTCCCCTGTGCGGCCGCGCCAAAGTCGAAGCGCGTGTCGTCCACCGCTGCCGCAAGCTCCGCGCCCGCCTCTGCCACTTGCGGAGCCACATCCGCCGTCAGCTTCTCGACGAAATTCGCGCCCATCATGGCCCGCGCATCCGTAATGATTCGCTGGAACCCATCCAGTGCCTGCAGGGCGCGCGATGGCAGCAGCTGCTTGTCGAGCGCCCGGTCGATCGCCGTCCACACGCTCGATCCCGTCTCCAGCGCGATCCGCTCCAGCGTCTCCATCGTCGTCTTCCCGATCCCGCGCGCCGGCGTGTTCACCACCCGCTGCAGCGCAATCGAGTCGTGCGGATTCTGCACCAGCTTCAGATAGCTCAGCAGGTCCTTGATCTCCGCGCGCTCGTAAAACGAGAACCCGCCCACCATCGTGTACGGGATGTTGTACCGCCGCATCGCCTCTTCAATCAGCCTTGACTGCGAATTGGTCCGGTACAGCACGGCGCACTTTCCGCCATCGCCGCCCTCCTCGCCCGCCTTGCGCAGGTACTTCTGGATCGAGTCCGCGATGAACAGCGCCTCGTTCTCCCCGTCCGGCGCCTCGTAATACCCGATCAGCGCCCCGCCCTCGCGCGAGGTCCACAGCCGCTTGCCCTTGCGCTGCGCATTGCGCGCCACCACCGCCGAAGCCGCTTCCAGAATGATCTGCGTCGACCGGTAATTCTGCTCCAACCGCACCGTCTTCGCGCCCGGAAAATCCTTCTCGAACTCCAGAATGTTGCGAATGTCCGCGCCGCGCCACGAGTAGATGCTCTGGTCCTCGTCGCCCACCACGCAAACATTCTTGTCCTCCCCGGCCATCAGCTTCATCAGCTCGTACTGCGGCCGGTTCGTGTCCTGATATTCGTCGATCAGCAAATACCGGTACCGCCGGTTGTAGCGCTCGCGCGTCTCGCCGGACACCTTCAGCACCCGCACCGCTTCCAGCAACAGGTCGTCGAAGTCCATCGCGTTCGCCTTGCGCAGCTCCTTGCGATAGCCCTCGAAAATGTGCGCCACCCGCTCGCTCAGCGGATCCGCCGACGCCAGATAAAACTCCTGCGGATCGATCATGTGGTTCTTCGCCCACGAAATCTTTCCCAGCACCACTCGCGGCGTTAGCTGCTTGTCGTCGAGCCCCATCCGCCGCATCACGGCCTTCACCACCGCCTGCTGATCCGTCTCGTCATAAATCGCAAAGCTCTTCGTCAGCCCTTCATTGTTCACCCGCAGCACTTCGACATCCCGCCGCAGCAGCCGCACGCAGAAGGAGTGAAACGTCGAGATTAGCGGCTTCGCCAGCGACCCGTGCCCGATCAGCTTCTCCACCCGCTCTGCCATCTCGCCCGCGGCCTTGTTCGTGAACGTCACCGCCAGAATCGCATCCGGCGCCACCCCGCGCTCCTCGATCAGGTACGCGATCCGGTGCGTGATCACGCGCGTCTTCCCCGACCCCGCCCCGGCCAGAATCAATACCGGCCCATCGGCGATTTCCACGCCTTCGCGCTGCTGCGGATTCAGTTGGTTGAGGAGATGCTGCAAGGGATCGACTCACTTCTATTTTAATCGCTCGCTGCACCTGTTAATTTCTTCACAAGATGCCGCTCCTCATCGCGCGCGACCTCGTCAAAACCTACGCAAAACACGCCGCGCCCGTCGTCGACCGCGTCTCCCTCTCGATCGAACGCGGTGAAACCCTGGGCCTCGTCGGCGAATCCGGCTCCGGCAAGAGCACCATCGCGCGCATCATCCTCGGCCTCGTGGAGCCCACCTCCGGCTCTGTCACCTTCGACGGCCACCCCGTCACCGGCGTTCCCCAGCACAAACTCCGCCCGCTGCGCCGCCGTATGCAGCCTGTCTTTCAGGACCCCTACGCCGCCCTCAACCCGCGCATGCGCGTCGAGCAGATCGTCACCGAGCCGCTCGTCATCCATGAACGCGGCCCAGCTCGCCAGCCTCGCGCGGAGCGCCGCCGCCGCTGCCAGGAACTCCTCCGCCAGGTCGGCCTCGACGATTCCGCAATGACCCGCTACCCGCACGAGTTTTCCGGAGGCCAGCGCCAGCGCATCAATATCGCCCGCGCCCTTGCCCTCCGTCCCGAGATCCTCGTCCTCGACGAGCCTGTCTCCGCTCTCGACGTCTCGGTCGGCGCGCAAATCGTCAACCTGCTGCGTGACCTGCAGCGCGACTTCTCCCTCACTTACCTCTTCATCTCGCATTCCATGCCGCTCGTTCGCTATCTCTCCACCAACATCGCCGTCCTCCGCCAGGGCAAGCTCGTCGAACTCGGCACCCGCGACCAGGTCTGCGACTCCCCACGCGACGCCTACACCCGCCAACTCGTCGCCGCCACCCCCGAAATCAGGATCGGCTGATCCCGCCGGCCGCCTTATGTCGAGCACGCCTTATGCAAAGCGCGCCTTATGTAAAGCACGGCCTGACTTCACGTTTGAAAAAAACAACCCCCAAAAAGCCAGCGAAGCCAGGTTCACCCCACAGCAAGAAGCACAATCCTTTGCTGTGCAAACTTCAATGCCAATCGACTACGCATTCAGCTCCAAAGTACTGCCCGGAACCGTTTTGGAACGAAGCGCCTCGCCCGAAATCCACCGCTAACCGTACTTCCGCTACCCGGGTTTTTAGCCGACAGGTTCTGAGCTTCCTGCTTCCGCTCCCTGTAACCTGTAACCTGCACCCTGTACCCTTTAAACAGTGCACCCCAGCGTCCTCCACTACATCTTCTTATCCTTCGCCGCCGGCCTCGGCGGACTCGTCAACTCCGTCGCAGGCGGAGGCGGCTTCCTCGTCTTTCCCTCGCTGCTCAAGGCCGGCCTGCTTCCCATCGAAGCCAATGCCACCAATACCGTCGCCCTCTGGCCCGGCCAGTTCACCTCCATCGCCGGCTACCGCGAAGACCTCCGCAGGAACCACCGCCTCGTTATCCCCGTTGTCGTTGTCGCCTTCATCGGCGGCCTCGCCGGTGCGATCACTCTCCTCAAAGGCACGCAGGACTCCTTCCTGCGCCTCGTCCCGTACCTGTTCCTCCTCGGTTCGGTCGCCTTCGCTCTCAGCGGGCCCATCTCGCGCATGGTGCGCCGCCGCGCTGCCGAGCAGGCCGCACATCCCGAACACCACACGCGCGTGTACCTTGTCCCGCTGCTCGCTCTCCAACTCCTCATCTGCTATTACATTGGCTACTTCGGTGCCGGAGCAGGCCTGCTCACCATGGCCGCCCTCGCCCTCTGCGGCGTCGAGCGTATCGCGGAGATCAACGCGCTCAAAGTCGTCATCACCACTGTCGCCAACGCCGTTGCCTCCATCGCCTTCATCATCGGCGGTGCAGTCGAGTGGCGCTACTGCTGGCTCATGATGATCGCCTGCGCCATCGGCGGCTACACCGGCGCGCGCAACGCCCGCCGCATCAGCGACCGCGTTCTCCGCCCCATCATCATTGTCCTCGGCTTCACCATCGCCATCTATTTCTTCATTCACCGCAAAGGCTTATGAGCACGATCAGCCCCGCCGTCAACCTCATCGGATTCCTTGCCGCCGCCTGCACCACCATCTCCTTCGTGCCGCAACTGGTCCGCGTCTGGCAGCTGCGCAGCGCCCGCGAAATCTCCCTCATCATGTTTTCCGTCTTCTCCTGCGGCGTCTTCCTCTGGCTCCTCTACGGAATCCTCGTTCGCTCCGTGCCCATCATCCTCGCCAATGCCATCAGCCTCGCCCTCTCCCTCGGCATCCTCGCCCTCAAGCTCCGCTTCGACCGCAAATAAAGGAGGCGCCCCGCGCCCCAAAATCAAAATCAGGACGCGAGGTGCCTCTCGTTGCTGTTAATTATTTACCGCTGCAGCAGCTGCCGCTGGTGCAGCTTCCACCACAGCAGCCTCCCGGGCACGAGCCCGAGACGCCTGTGGCAGCCAGTGCTGACAACGCGAACAACGACGTTGCGATCAGAGCTAAGGCTTTCAGTTTCATGGAATCATTCCTTTCGTGTGAGAAGGGCAGTCGTGCGCGCGAACGCCAATCGCCACGCGCGCAAAGCCAGCTCGATACACGAAAGCTCTAGATCCGCAGATCGTCTTTGAGACGGAAAACAGCCGCACGGAAGCGCACACCCTCGGTGAGCTCCCGCGCCGGCTCGGGTGAGAGCCGATGCGCGACATCCAATGCCGCCACCGCGATGGGCGCCGAGCATTCGCGCTGGTTCTGTGTTGCTCGACTCTCGGACTTGCTTGGGGCCTGCCGCGCGCACTCTGCATTCGCGCAGCTTTGCCCATCCGTGCGCGGGCAGCATGGCGCGTGATTTCGCTGGCATCGTGCCGCAGGCGTCACCGCAGTGGCCGCGCATGCCAGCGTTGCGGTCCACAGGGCAATCAGCGCCGCACTCAGCGCCTTGCTCGTCCACCGATGCACATGCCCGCTCACGGCCTCAGTCTACCTCGATCCACCAAAACCTGTCCCGCGCCTCACTGGGGCCCCGGCTGACCTACCGGCAGCAGGATCATCTTCTCCGAAGCCGGGCGGTTCACCGACCGCACAACGTGCGGCGTGATCACAATCGCCAGCTCGCCGATATCGAGGTTGCTGTTATTGTTCGTCGTGCTTTGGAATCCCGGCAGCTCGCTCAGCCCCGGAATCCCCGTGATCGCGTTGGACTCCTGCCGGGTGATGGAGCTGACCAGCAGCGCGCTCTCGCCCAACTTCACCGACGTAATCGCGTTGTACTCCCGATTCGTCAGCACCGGCAGGCTGTTGATCGACGAGCCCGCCAGCGCCGACAGCGTCAGATGGAACTTCATCGAAACCCGGTCCATGCCTTCAATGTTCGGCGTCACGTTCAGACTCAGCCCAATGTCCTGGTTTTCCACCTGCGGAATATTCAGCTGCGACGCCGCCTGCAACTGGGAAGCACTGATTCCCAGGTTCTGCAGCGTGCTTGAAAGCCCCGCATTCGACAACCCAGGAATGTTCAGATTCTGTGTACCCCCTAGGCTCGAGTAGCTCGACGTCTCGATCGGGTACCGCTCGCCCGCCTTGATTGTCGCCTCTTCGCGATCCAGAACCCGCAGTTGCAGCTGGTCGAGGGAGCGCACGTCCGACGAGTTCAGCTGCATGTTCAGCGATCCGCCCTGGTACGCGATCCCCGTCATCGTCAGCCCGCCACCAAATATCCCGAACGGCTGGGTCAGAATCGTGTTGCTGAGTTGCCCCGACGCGATCAGAATCGCCAGAATCGCCTCCCAGTCCCCCGGCGCCGCAAGCCCGCTGGAGATGATCTCCTGCACCGTGCTGGCATTGCTGTTCAGGATGTTGCGTGCCTCCGAGTACACGTTGAACAGCGTCGTCTGGTTCGGCAGGATCGCACCCAGGTTTACCGCCTTGGTCCGGTCCACCTCGAACATGCGCACGTCCAGCTGCACTTCGCTCCGGCCTTCCAGCAGCGTCTTCAGCGTCGCGTTCAGCGCATTTACGTCCTCGGTTCGCCCGCGGACCGTCAGGGTTCCGCTGCTCGCATTGGCCACCGCGGTCCGCAGCGCAAAGACGTTTTTCACGGCGGTGGCGATCTCCGTCATCTCGCTGGACGACATTCCCGGCAGATAAACCGTCTCCGCCGCCAGCCGCTCCAGCTTGTCGTGATTGGCCCGCGTATCTTTGGCGATCAGCGCACGCACCGGATCCAGCGGGACGATGAACGTCCCCGTCGCCAGCTCGAGAGTCCGCTCCGCCGAACTCCAGTCGGCGTCATCCACGTCGTACCGCATCATCTGCGCGTCCACCGAATCGTCGAGCATCGACTGGATCCCGTAGGCCTGCAGCACCTGCTCGATGACGTTGCGCTTGCTGGCCCGGATGTGAAAGCTCTTCGTGCCCGCCTTCGGCTGCAGGACAATCGGCGGAGCCGGCTCCGCCTCGTCCGATTGCACCGCAGGCTCGCCGGCCACCACCGCTGAGGCCAGCTCATTCAGGTGCTGCGCCACTTCAGGACTCGCCGGATCGACGCTGTACGCTTCCGCGATCGTCGCCCGCGCCTCCGCGGAGTGGCCCAGAATTTTTTCCTTGTCCGACTGCTGGATCAGCTCCGTCACCAGGTGCGCGCGCGCAATCTGATCGGCCATCTCGTACTTCGTTTCTTCCGGATCCATCTCCGCCGCGCGCGTAAAGGCGTCCACGGCCGCTCGAATCTTGTCCTGCTCCACGTCCTTCGCGCCCTGCACGAACAGGTTCGCTGCCTCTGCACGGTCGTGCTTCGAGGAAGAGTGCTTCGCCTTCTTCGCATCCATGTCGGCGCTCGCTGCCGCTGCCTGCCCAGGGGTGGAAGTCGGCGTCATGGCCGCATCCGCGCCAGCCTGCGTCTGACCTGCCGCCTCGGGCGGACGCGCCGCCGCAAGTGACACCGCCAGCACCGCCGCCCAAACAACGCTACCAAGCATGGCTCTCCGCCGTTACCGCGCCAGTCTTCGCAGTCACGCCCGAGGCCTCCAGCAGCGCTTCCAGCGTGGTCGTGCATACCTCCGGACGATGCTCCATGAGCTGTTCGAAACTGTACCGTCCCGTTGCCACCGCGATGGTCGACAACCCATTCGCGCGCGCCGCTTCAATGTCCCGCGGAGTGTCGCCGATCACGCACAGCGTCGCGTTCGCCGCTCCTGTCCCGCTCATGGATCCAAGCATCGCCCTCGCCTGCTCCGCTGCATGAGCAATCATGTCCTGCCGCGCCTCGAAGCGGTCACAGAATCCGCCAAACCGGAACCACCGCCGCAGCCCGGCGTTCTCGATCTTGATCCACCCAATCTCTTCCAGATTTCCCGTCGCCACGCCCAGCAGCGCGCCCTTATGTTCCAGGTGCTCCAGCATCGCCTCCGCCCCGGGCATGATCGACCACAGCATCTCCGCGCGCCTTTCGGCCACATGCATTCGCATCGCCTTCAGAACCGCCTCCCGATGCGGACGCCATACGCTGTCCTCCACGCTCGCCAGCGCAAACGCATCCCGCAGGATTCCCGGATCGGTGTTGCCCGACAGCACCACCCCGTCCAGCACCAGCTCCCGTCCCATCACGTCCCGCACGCCCTTGAAGAAGGCGTCCACATGGACCCGGTCGCGGTGGCGCATCAGCGTCCCGTCAATGTCGAAAAGGTAAGCCCGCTGCTCGTCCCAGCGGAACCCTTCCTCCACGTAGACGCGCGCCTCCGCCGTTGTGCTCATGTTTACAGGGTATAAGGCGGAACCCGTTCACGTCACACGGTCCACCGAACGGCCGTGGCAGGGCAAAGGACAACTCCGCTCCGGCCCGAGCCGGACCGAAGCGGAAATCGTTCAGCCTGTCGTCAGGCGGCGCTGCGCATTTCGTGCGCCGGTACCGCCTGGCTCTCGACACGGCGAACCGATGAGGCCCCGCCGATCGCGCCCAGCCAGCCCAGGAAGAGGGCCGCGAAGCCGAACCAGCCGATGGCCGCGAATGCGCTCACGATAAATGGTGCTGCCGCAGCCGTTCCGTTACTGCTGGCCACTCCGCTCAGCACAACAATGCCCAGCGTCGAAATGATGGCAAGACCGAACATGGTCATGCCGCAGATGACGCCGTCGCCGCGGTTCGTGACGCCGCCCAGATGGCTCGTCACCCGGCCGCCCACAAACATCGCGATCATCGTCAGCACGATGCTCCAGATTCCCATCCCCGTTCCGATCCCCTTCGACCCAGCGATCATTTCCCCACCCGGCGCCGCGCTGGAGAAGATCGCCGCGCCGAGCAATCCGAAAACCGACCAGATTGCCACGAACGAAAACACGCCCGCCCAAATAGCTCCCCACGGCGTTGTAAAGCGCACCACAGAACCACCCGGCATCCGATATGTAGGATCCGTCATATGAAATATCCCTCCTGTGAGGTGGGATGCCGGCGCTGAAAGAAGCACCGCACGGATCCAAAAAATCGATCATCCTCCAGGCCTCCTGGGTCATAATGGCGGCCACCGGAGCAGTTCGACCAGAGCACGCAGGCCAGCATGGACAGCTTCCACCGCCAGATGAACAGCCAGGACGCTATTCGCTGGCGTTGGTCCGACAACGACCCCTCGTGGCGCGTGTGGAAACCGGATTATTGAGGAATATGCGAGCGATCAACGGGAGACGAATAACGGACCGACAACCGGCTCCAACCTGTCACCTGTCACCCGCAACCTGATGTCGGCGCCCGGCGCCCTGTCCTACGCCCCGCGCTTGCTCGCCTCAAAGGCTCCGCGCTCGCGCTGCGGCGGTCGCCTCTGCGCCGTGCGCACCAGGCCCGGATCGATCTTCAGCTCGGCCAGAATGCGGCTCAGCGTGTTCCTGTGTACGCCAAGCTCCTTCGCCGCTTTGCACTGGTTGCCGCGGTGGCTGGACAGAACCTCCAGAATGAATCGCCGTTTGAATTCGCGCACGGCTTCGTCATACGTGATACCGCCTGCGTGCATCTGGGTGATCAGGTTGTCCAGCTCGCGTTTCACAGGAACCTCTTTCCCGATCCCGGTTCTCCCCCGGGGCTTTCTTCAAATTTCCTTCCCCAGCCCAACTACGCCGTCGGCCTCATCCACTCCGGCTGCGCCTTCCGCAGGACGTCCACACCGCTCCTGATCCGATCTCCCAGTTCGGCAGGAGCCACTGCCGCGGCAGCATGCGCCATGCTCAAGAACTCCGGAGCAAAACGCGACTGCCGGAACCACGTCGCATTGGGCCAGAACGCGGCCATCACCATTACCGCCACCGTCACCAGCGCGCACCCTTTCACCACACCGAAGGCGGCGCCTGCCAGCCGATCCATCCAGCCCAGCCCAACCGACTTCACCGACCAGCGGATCAGCCTTCCCACCATGCCGGCCACTATCATCACGCCCAGCGCGATCGCGATGAACGATAACGTCTCGTTCACTGCTTTCGAGTGGATCCACTGACCCATCCACGGCGTCAGCTTCTCGTAATCCCAACTCGCTACCAGCAGTCCCAGAATCAGCCCCGCCAGCGTACATACCTCCAGCACCAGCCCCGCCTTCGCCGCCGACACCACCGAGAGAATCACCACGATCAGAATCACCCAGTCAATGATTGCCATAACCGAACCCACTAAACCGCCAGAGGCCTTCCCGATAAAAGACGATACGCATCCAGATATTTCTGCTGGGTGCGGTTCACCACATTTTCGGGGAGGGATGGCGCCGGGGCCAGTTTATTCCAGTGAATGCTCTCCAGATAATCACGAACGTATTGTTTATCGAACGAAGCCTGCGAGCGGCCCGGCGAATACAATTCCTTGACCCAGAACCGCGATGAGTCCGGCGTCAGCGCTTCATCGGCCAGCACCACCCCCATCGACGTCGACCCAAACTCGAATTTCGTGTCCGCCAGCAGAATACCGCGAGATTCGGCGTGCGCCGCAGCTTTGTTATAAAGCGCCAGGCTCAGGTCGCGAAGCTTCTCCGCCGCCTCGCCCCCAATCAGCGTCCCCATCTGGTCGAACGTGACGTTCTCGTCGTGCGTGCCGCGGAAACTCTTCGTCGCCGGCGTGAAGATCGGACGGCTCAGCCGGTCCCCCTCCCGCAATCCCGGCTCGATTTTGATCCCGCACACCGTGCCCGTCGCAACGTAATCTTTCCAGCCCGACCCCGCCAGATATCCGCGCACCACGCACTCCACCGGATACATCTGTGCCCGCGTCACCAGCATCGTTCGGTCCTTCAGATCCTTCCGATACTTCCAAACCTCTTCTGGAAATTCTTTTACGTTGGAAGCCACCAGATGGTTCGGCACAATGTCCTTCAAAAAATCGAACCAGAACAGCGACAGCTGCGTCAGGATCATCCCCTTGCCCGGAATCCCCGTCGCCAGTACATGATCGAAAGCCGAAACGCGGTCGGTGGCCACCATCAGCAGGTACTCACCCAGCGCATAAATGTCGCGAACTTTGCCGCGTGCCACCAGAGTCAGGTTGCGGAAGTCGGTTTCGAGCAGCGCTTTCAAATCAACAGACCCTTCCCGCGGCCTCGCATCGTGTCGTGAGCCGTCTTCCGCTTTTGCATAGCCATCGTCGCGGCTGTTGCCGGAGGGAGCGCGTGGGTCGGAACAATCAGTCCCCGGGTCCCCGGCACGTCTGCTTTTGACGTGATGGGGTGAAGTCCCGAAGGAGACGATGGAATCAAGCTGAAATCCGATTGTGCGATTGACCCTGCCCTTTGTCAACGCTGTGTGCAGCCGCACTTTTACGCTCGACGCGCGCGACTTAACTCCGCTCCTCGCGCATGTCAAGAGGAAACTCTTCACCATCGCAAGAGCGTTTCATCCTGCGGTACAAAGCGCCGTCCTGCTTCTCACTGGCCGCTTTTCCGCTGGCCGTTCTTCCGCCGACCGCTTCTTAGCTGACCGCTTCTTAGCTCCGCTACTGCCTGTACGCCGTAGGCTTGTTCGCCGTGGGCCGAACGCCCATCCCGTTCAGCCGGCTCCGCGCCTGCGAGGCCTCCGGCGTCTGCGGATAGCGCGCAATCAGCGCGCGCAGATCCCGTATTCCGTTGTCCCGCTGATCCAGCGACAACTCGGCCTCGCCCTTGCGCAGCGCCGCTGCCGGCGCCTTCGGGTTTCCGGCGAATTGCTGCAGCACCACGTTGTACGCTTTGATCGCGTCCGCATACTTCCCCTGCCGGTAGGCAATCTCCCCCAGGTAGAACTGCGCATTGCCTGCCAGATCGTCGTTCGGGTAGTACTTCAGCACATCGCCGAACTCACCGGCCGCCAGATCGTATCGCGCCGAATTGTAATCGCGCACCGCGCCCTGGTACAACTCGGCCACCGGCGGCGCCTGCGGCTGCTGCTGCGCCTGCGGCTGGTTCGGCTGCCCGTTCTGATCGGTTCCCGTCTGCCCGGGCTGTCCGCCCTGCTGCTGCACCGCCGACTGCGTCGTAATATTCGACAGCTGCGATTGCACCGCCTGCACCTCGGCGCTCAGCTTGTCGATCCGCGTCCGCAGCGCGTCGATCGAATCGTTGATCCCCTGCATCTGTCCGGAAACCTGCTCGATCTTTCCGCCCCCCGACTCGTTCTGCGCCTGCACCTGCGACTGCAGCGTCGTCACCGTCGCGCTGATCTTCCCCACGCTGTCATTCATCTGCTGCATCACGTGCTGCAGCACGCTCAGCTGCTGGTCCTGCGTCTCCTGCAGGTGCTGCACCGCATCCTGCAGCTGCTGAACCTGAGTCTGCAGCTGCACCATTTCCTTGTTCACCGCATGCGCCGGGGGAGCCGCGCACATTACAACGAAAAGGAAGACAGTCGAGAGCGAAACCACAGTCTTTCGCATAAACACAATTCCCCGCAGAGCGCAGGAAGCGCTCATCTCATTATTAATTAGTTGCCGTGGAAGGGGCGAACGGGAAACCAGGTCACAGGTCACAGGTTTCAGGTCGTAGGTTGCAGTTCCCAAATCGCAGTCCTTGAGCGGGATCCACAACCCGTCCCGCATCACCTGTAACCTGTAGCCTGTCACCTGTAACCTGAAGAGCGAAGGTCCCGGACCGCAGCCCCACCGCCACGATCCGAGACCTGTCACCTGTACCCTGTCTTACTGGTCCAGCGTGAACTGCGCCCGCCGGTTCTGCTGCCAGCACGCTTCGGTCTGATCCGTGCAGAACTGCTTCTCTTTGCCGTAGCTCACCGTGCGCAGCCGGTCCGGGCTCACGCCCGCGCTCACCAGCGCCTGCTTGGCCGCGTTCGCGCGATTCTCGCCCAGCGCCAGGTTGTATTCCGTCGACCCGCGCTGGTCGCAGTATCCGCCGATCACTACCTTCAGGTTCGGATGCTGGTTCAGGAAGTTCGCGTCCGAGGAAATCGTAGACTGCGCATCCGGACGAACGTCGTAGCTGTCGTAGTCGAAAAACACCGGCTTCACCGCCGATTCAAACGCATTCTCGTCGATGCCGGTCTCGGTTATCGGAGCCGGAGGAGGAGGAGCCGAGGTCACCGTCACCGTCGCCGTCGCGTCGGCCGTGCCGCCGTCGCCCTGCGCGATCAGGTGATAGCTCGTCGTCTGCGTCGGCGTCACCGTCTGCGTGCCCGCCGTGGCCACTGTGCCCAGACCTTCAATCGACACGTTCGTTGCGTCCGTGGTCTTCCACGTCAGCGTGGCGCTCCCGCCGGGTGTAATGCTGCTCGGTTCCGCCGTGATCGTCGCCATGGGCGTCGGAGCCGTGGCCGGAGGGGCGGGGGGCGGCGGTGGTGCCGGGTTCTTCTTGTGGCATCCGGCAACGGTCAGCATTGCCGCCAGACTTACGGCCATCACCAGGGACGTGCGATTCGAAATTTTCACTTGTCTCTCCTCCTTCAGGGAGCGTTTCGGGGGTTTTTACCAGGCAAAAGTAGTCCAGCTACCGGCTACCGGCTTTCATCAGGTGGTCATTTCCAGCTCCAGTTCGGCATCGTGTTGCTCCCGCCACCGTGGGTTAACTGCTGCTGATCCGTGCCATCGGCCAGCATCATCCAGATCTCGGTATGTCCATTCTGCTCGCGCTGAAACACAATGTGCCGGCTGTCCGGCGACCACGACGGAAAATCGTTCGCGCCCGAATCGTGCGTCAGCTGCGTCCACCGCTTGCTCGCAATGTCCATCACGTAGATGTCGTACCCGCCCGGCGCTCCCGGCCCATACTTCCGGTCCCACGCAAAGGTCAGAAACTGCCCGCTTGGCGACCACGACGGCGAAATCGCGTACCCGCCATCCGTCATCCGTGTCACGTTCGCTCCGTCTGAATCCATGATGTAGATCTGCGGCAGCTTGGTCCGTCCGCTCACCCACGCAATCTGCGAGTTCGTCTTCGGATTCCACACTGGCGACACATCCGGCCCGCGAAACGCCGTCAGCCGCCGCGCTCCGTTCCCCGAAGCATCGCTCACATAAATGTCCGGATCGCCCTCCCGCGAAGACGAAAATGCCAGCTTCGTTCCGTCGCTCGACCACGCCGGCGACAGCGTCGTCCCACCCGCTGCCGGAAACGCCATCAGCCGCCCCAGATCGAGCGAGTACATCCGGATCGACCAACCGTTCTTTCCCAGCGAGCTGAACGCCACCCGCGAATTATCCGGCGAGACATGCGGCGACAGCGACACCGTGCCCAGATGCGTCAACTGCCGCTCGTTCATGCCGTCATAATCCATTGCCCAGATCTCTTTGGTGCCGGTCCGGTTCGAAACGAAGTAAATCTTCGTCTCCGCGATCCCCGCAATCCCGCCCAGCTGCTGGATGATCTCGTCCGCAAACCGGTGCGCGATCTGCCGCGACGAGTCCACCGTCGCCTCGCCCCCGTACTGCTTGCCCAGCACCTGCGGATTCTGTTGTCCCTGTGCCGTGTTGTATAAAAATCCCTGCACCGCCAGATGTCCGCCGCTCGCCGTCAGCGCTCCAAACGCCACATACCCGGCGTTGGACGGCGCCCCCGACCACTCCGCCATGTTGATCTCCTGCGGGGCGCCCGGCGTCGACGTCGGAATCATGCTCTTCGACACCACGTCGAAAATCCCCGCGTAGCGCAGGTCGTTGTACAGCGTCTGATCGAATGCCGACTTCAGCCCGCCGGCTTGCGGATCCGCCGACGCCGCCTTGAAATCCGCCGCGGCAATGCGGATCTTCGACACGCCAAGATTCGTCCCCGTCCGTACCCAGTCCTGGGCCCGGGCTCCGCAGACGGCGAGCGCGATCAGTGCAAAAAGGAGAGCCGTGCGAACAGCGACAGATTTCCGGGGGGAGAGATCGATCATGCTTCTTCCGTTTCCATTGGATTGATGACGGCCGGCCGGCTCCGTATCGGGGGTTTCCGCCTTCGTGTTGTGGGAAGCGGAATGGCCCGGGAAGGATGGTGCTGCCGGTATGGGAAATCGGTGAATCGGCACATCCAGATACGACCCGAGCGCCCTCACTTCGACGGCTGATCGTAGGTAAAAGTGTACTCTACCGATACGCTTTTCCCTGTGTACTGATCAGGTAACGGTCCGAAATTGCCCACCCTTTGCACCGCCTCGCGCGACGTCTTGTTCAGCGACGGCGATGGGCTCGTCTGCGGGATCTCAATGCTGCTGAAATCCACGCTCCCGTCCCGCCGGATCGTGAACACCACCGAAACCTGGCTCCCGTACCGCGTGCTCGAGTCGATCTGGTACGTGTACCAGTTCTGGCTCACCATCCGCGTGATCTTGTCCACATACCAGGGGAAGCGCGCCGCGAAATCTCCGCCCTGCACCTGCACCGGCGCGTTGCTGCGCGCCGCATTGTTCATGGCGTGTGCCATATTGGTCGCGCCTGCCTCACCATAGGTCGCGCGGTTCGTTTCGTTGGTTGGCTGCGCATGCTGCGGCGACGGAGGCTGCGGCTTCTCCACCGGCCTCAGCTTCGGCTTGTGCGCCGCCAGCGGAATCGCGTCCGGCGGCGTAATCGGAATCGTCTCCTTCGTCGGCGGAGCCGGCGCCGGGCTCGGTTCCTGAGTCGCCAGCACATTCGGCGTAGGCGGCGTGAGCGCCGGCAGCGGGATCGACGGCGCCGAGTTCACCAGATTCGCCTGGATCGCCCCCTGCGGCCCGTTCACCCCCCACTGGTTCCCACGGAATTTCGTGTTCGCAAAGATCAGCAGCGCAATCAGCCCCACAAATCCGACGTGCAGGAACACAGACCCGGCCGCCGGCCCCCCAAAGGGCTCCTTCTGCTCCGCTACCGTGATAATCGTGTCCCGCATCCTTATCCTTCGCTACCGGCTACCGTCGTCTTCATATATCCTTCGCTACCAGCTCCCGGCTCTCAGCTCCTGGCAACCGGCTCCCAGCCTTACCAGCTACCGGCTACCATCCAGTTTGACGCTCCCCACCCCTGACGACAACCCCGCGCCGCCGGTAGGAACCCCACTTGCACACCTTTGGTTGTATGTGACCCATTCCCGTCTGCCCGATGTGGTCCATTCCCGTCTGCCGGATGTGGTCCATTCCCGTCTGCCGGATGTGGCCCATTCCCGACTGCCGGATGTGGCCCATTCCCGACTGTTGCATGTGGCGCCACTCCCATCTGGTGCATTTGGCGTATTGCCGTCGCCCTGGCGGCACCGGCCCGAAAACGGGGATACCGCCCAGGTTCACCCCACAGCAAGCAGAAGATTCCTTCTGTCGACGCATCGTCCAGCAAGTTCTGTTCCGCGCCCTTTCCTAAGTAATCTTGACGGTTCCTTTTTGATCCCGGGTCGGCTCCTCTGTGCCGTAAATCACTGACCCCCTCTCCACTCTCCGGCTAGCCTAACCACAAATCGTGAACAAACCCCTGATCGCCACTTTCCTCAGCACCCTCGCAGTGTGTGCCCCGGTCCGGCCGGCTCATGCTCAGGAAACGTTCCGGGATCGCCTCAATAGCCACAACACCACCATGGCCGCTCTGCAGCCCACATGGATTGGCCCGCTCATTCAGTCCGATTCCCGCCTCACCCAGGGAGCACGGTTTTCGGTCGCGAGATCGAGCGCGCCTGATGCGCAGATCTTCAGCTACGGCAACAATCACGGGATCACCCTGATCGCCGGAACGCGCTTCCAGTTCGATCTCAATCCACCCTCGTTCTTCAGGAATCACTGCGCTCAACTCCAGGACGGATGGGGCAACGCCTCAACCCAGGTGAAGTTCCGCATCGCCTCCGGAAACGCGGATCATGGCAACTTCGCTTTGACGGCCATCCTGGAACACGGCTTTGCGCCGGGTGCCAGGCAGAATGCCATGTTGACCGGCTATGACGTGCCCAAGCTCGCCGCAGGCAAAGCTTTCCGGCGCTTCGACCTGCAGTCCACCCTCGATGCCGTCCTGCCCACCGGCAAAATCGATCGGCAGGGCCGCGCCATGGATTGGAATATGACGGCTCAAGTCCACACGACATCCCGCACCTGGTTTGATATCGAGAACAACGCCACATTCATCTTCGGTGGTCCGGACGACGGCAGAACGCAGAACTTCATCACCCCGGCGGCCTTCTTCGCAGTGAGAAAGAAAGACTGGGGTCCAAGGCACCCTGTAGCCGTCTTCGATGGCGGCATGCAGATCGCAACGTCACGCTTCTACTGCTACAACCACAACCTCATCACCGAGCTTCGAATACTGTTCTGAGAACGGTGCCTGCCCCCGACCGCGAAAGCCCGCCACCCCCTCCCCTGAAACCCGCAACCTGTAACCTGTGACCTGCTCCCTGCTCCCTGCTCCCTGCTCCTGGCTCCCGGCACCCTGCTCCCAGCCCTTCCCTTCCGCATTGACTCCCCCCCTAAATTCTCGTATCCTGAACTCCTTGCGCAGTGTGCGTCTCCGCGTCTGTGCGTTTGCACCGCAGACCGGGGATGGTCGATCCGGAAAACCTGCAGTCATCGGCTACCGGGGCCTCAAATTCTGCGCCAACTCACGCGTACAGCATCCGTAAGCCGCGGAAGAGTTTCTCAATCCGCGGATCGGCGTTGCGTGGACAAATTTTGGGTTTTCACGGCTCTGCCGGGAGAAGAGAACGAGAGATGTCGACTTATATTCCAAGCGGGCTCGCAATCGACCGTAAGTGGTTCGTCGTCGATGCCAGCGGCAAAACCCTCGGCCGCCTCGCCACCGAGGCTGCCAGCGTGCTGAGCGGCAAGCGCAATCCAAAGTACACGCCCTTCCTCGATATGGGCGATCACGTCATCGTCATCAACGCCGCCAAGGTCCGCCTCACCGGCCTCAAGGCCCAGTCCAAGACCTACCGCCGCTACACCGGCTTCCCCGGCGGCCTGCGCGAAGAGTCCTTCATCCGCCTCATCCAGCGCCGCCCCGAGAAGGTCGTTGAAGAGGCCATCAAGGGCATGCTCCCCAAGACCAAACTCGGCCGCAAAATGGCCACCAAGCTCAACGTTTATCGCGACGAGAAGCACCCGCACGCGGCCCAGAAACCCCAGCCGCTCGAAGTGAACGCATAAAGATTAAGGAAGCTACATGGCAGATCTGGTTCAGTACTACGGCACGGGACGGCGCAAGTCCGCCATCGCGCGCGTCTATCTCCGCCCCGGCACCGGCGAGTTCAAAGTCAACGGCAAAGCCCTCGACACCTACTTCGTCACCGAGCAGCAGCGCGTCGCCGCGAAGAAGTCCCTCGTCGTCAGCGACACCGCCGCGACCTTCGATGTCGTCACCACCGTCTCCGGCGGCGGCGTTGCCGCTCAGGCCGACGCGGTCAAGATGGGCATCGCCCGCGCCCTGCTCCAGTTCAATGCCGAGCTGCGCAAGACTCTCAAAGCCGATGGCCTGCTCACCCGTGACGCTCGCGTCAAGGAACGCAAGAAGTACGGCCAGAAGGGCGCCCGCAAGCGGTTCCAATTCAGCAAGCGTTAATCGCAGCTGGCTGGCGCAAGTTCTGTTTAGAGCTGTCGGGATTCAGGGTTCCTAAACTCTAATCCCTAAACCCTAAACTCTTAAGTTCGTTGTTCAATCTTCCCCGACTGGGGAAATCAATTCCGGCCCGTAAAACCCGCCGGAATGCAGTCCAATAAGGAGGCTGTTTGGCCACGATCACTATGAAGGAGCTGCTCGAAGCGGGCGTCCACTTCGGGCATCAGACCAAGCGCTGGGATCCACGCATGAAGGACTACATCTTCGGCGAGCGCAACGGTATCTACATCATCGATCTGCAGAAGACCCTCAAGATGTTCAAGGAGGCATCGAAGTTCGTCACCGAACTCGCCGCCTCGGGCAAAGTCCTGATGTTCGTCGGCACCAAACGCCAGGCCCAGGACGCCATCGCCGAAGAAGCCACTCGCTGCGGCATGTTCTACATCAACCAGCGCTGGCTCGGCGGTCTGCTCACCAACTGGGTCACCGTGCAGAAATCGGTGAAGCGCCTTCAGGAACTCGACGACATGGCCACCGACGGCCGCTACGACCTCCTCACCAAGAAGGAAGTCATCCGCCTCGAGCGTGAGCGCAAACACCTCCAGGCCAATCTCGCCGGCATCAAGAATATGCGCCGCCTCCCGGACGCCCTCTTCGTCGTCGACTCGGCCAACGAAGCCATCGCCGTCAAGGAAGCCCGCAAGCTCGGCATTCCCGTGGTCGCCGTCGTCGACACCAACTGCGACCCCACCGTCGTCGACTACGTCATCCCCGGCAACGACGACGCCCTCCGCGCCATCCGGCTCTTCACTTCGAAGATCGCCGACTCGGTCGCCGAAGGCGCTGCTGCCGCGACCGACAAGCAGTTCGTAACGGAAATGGCCGGTGTCGCCGGTGACCTCCAGGCCGTCGCCGAAGCCGCGCCCGGAGTCGAAGCCGCCGCGCCGGAAGCCGAAGCCGAAGGCACTGAAGTCGTCGACCTCGAAGCCGCGCTCGGTGGTGGCATCCGCAAGGCCCCCGCCATCGTTGCCGCCCTCGACGAAGCCGAGGCCGCCGAAAGCGGTTATTAGACTCAGGCAGTACTGCGTTTTTCAAAAAGCGTGGCTGCCGTCAGCAGGAGCCACGCTTTTTGTGCGTGAGAAGCACATCAGGTGCCGCAAAGCGGCACGACGGTAGAAGCACCGGCCTTCAGGCCGGTGAAAATGACGCTCCAGCCTCCGGGCCTTCAGGCCCGCCAAGTTTTGAAGGGGCTCGACTTTAGTCGTGCCGTAACTGGCCTGAACAACAATCCGGTTTTGGCGTCGGCTCGTGGACGCGCCCCGCGCGTCCACCGCCAATGCCAAAGCCCCCACCAGGAACGTTCCCGCATTGCGGGAACGTTCCCCGGGATGAAAAGATCAAAGGAAGAAGGAATCAAGGATGTCCACGGTGACTGAAAAGATCGACGCAAAACTCGTCAAGGAACTTCGCGAAAAATCCGGCGCCCCCATGGGCGACTGCCTCAAGGCCCTCCAGGAGTCCAAAGGCGCCATGGAAGAGGCCTTCGTCATCCTGCGCAAGCGCGGCATGGCTTCGGCCGCCAAAAAAGCCGCCCGCTCCACCAACGAGGGCGCGGTCGGCCAGTACATCCACGCCGGCGGCAAAATCGGCGTCATCGTCGAGGTCAACTGCGAGTCCGACTTCGTCGCCCGCACCGACGATTTCCAGGAGCTCCTCAAGGACATCGCCATGCACATCGCCGCCACCGACCCGCGCTACATCCGCCGCGAAGACGTGACGGAAGAAGATCTGGCGCGCGAGAAGGAAATCTACCGCGCCCAGGCCGCAGCCACCGGCAAGCCCGCGCCCGTCGTCGAGAAGATCGTAGAAGGCAAGATGACCAAGTTCTACGAAGAGGTCTGCCTCCTCGATCAGCCCTTCATCAAGGAACAAAGCCAGTCCATCAAAGACCTCATCGCACTGAAGGTCGGCAAACTCGGCGAGAACATCACGATCCGCCGCTTCGCAAGATTCAAAGTAGGCGACCCCACCTGGACCGTATCTCAAACGAAGCAAGCCGACGAAACCCCCGCCGCCGAATAAGCGCCGCCCGCACAGGCGGAAGCGCTTCGCGCCAGACCAACAGAAAAGCCCGGCAGAAATGCCGGGCCTGTTTGCAGGATGTCATCCTGAGCGGGGCGCCGCCGAGAACCCATCCAGCGGTGAACGATGTCTACCGGCGCGCAGTCGAAGGACCCCCCGAAGCCGAATGAGCCGGAGGGTGGAGAGAATCTTAACGCGAGGGGAATCGGTCGCGAAGCGGCCGAAAAAAATCAAGCGGTGCTACGGCCCACGCGCGTGCAATGAGGGGCGCTGCATCAGTGCAAGCCAGACAGCCCCACAATAGAATGCGGTCAATGATCGAAAACAGAGAAACTAAGGCTGAATCACAGGTGCGTACGCCTGTGCTCTGCAGCCAGTGCCTCTCGAATGAGGGTCTTCGTCGAGCGGCCTCCAAGTTGCACTCAAACCTCGAAGACGTCTGTCCACGGTGCGGAAATCGAGGAGGCGCGAAGCTCGATATAGAAGCCGTCGTCGATCTCTTTCGCAGGTTTTATTGCGCCGGATCAGAGGCGGCCGCCTATTTGCCACCAATATTTCGTGACAACGGCATCGAAGACGAGGACATTCAGTTCGATAAGTCGGCACAGGCAGACTATGAATTACTCAAAGGCGCTTCAGGCCTTTCAATTCGGAGATATTCTCCCCATTTGCGCAATCTAGGCCTCACGGATCTCCGCCATAGAATTGATGAGGCTCTGAGAACCGATCCCGTCACGGCTACTGAAGAAATAGCTGCCCGCTTGCGTCAAGACCTGAAAGCACTGCTGGACGCCGGCACCGAACTCGAGCTGACGCCCGAAACATCACTTTTTCGAGCTCGAATTTCCCCTGAGCGACCGCTCGATGACACACAGTACGATTCGCCACCGATTGAGAAGAGCGTCCCTAACAGGGTCGCCGGCCCGGGACGCCAGGTTCTTTGTGGAGCGCTCGATATCGAAACCTGCCTTATTGAGATAAGGCCCTCGCTCGACGACCTTGTGCACCACAGAGTATTTGCGGCCACCTTGAAGCCACGTGAGTCACTTCGGCTGCTCGATTTCACAGCGTTGAAGCCCGGATTGCCGGAGACAGAGTTCACCCTTGGAGCATTCTTTGAGCCAAATCGGAATTCCTATCATCTGACTCAGATGCTCAGCACGCTCGCGGAACAACGCGGCTACAACGGCCTTGTGTATCGCAGTGCATTCGGGTGCATCTCCGGAGTCCTCGATTCCTGGAAGAACGTAGCCGTATTTGGAGCCCCTATCGCGGAAGGCAAACTGACCGTGAAATCGATCAATCGAATCCTCACAAGAAGCGTTGTCAATTCCTTCGATTTGGGACCTGTATGGGATGACGAACGCCAAGGCAACCATCTCGCACCCTTTTTGAAGGGCTGGCTGAACCGGGCCAATCGCTGAAGGACCGTGTGCGTAAGCCCAGCTGCGAGCGGTGAAATCAGCTGCAGCCTCATCGATCAATTCCCATCATGTACTCATTTTGAGTACAACCACCCCATCCATCGGAGACATGCTCCTCGGCCAAACCCGGGGCCAGATCCTGGCGCTCCTCCTCGGAGCCCCCGACGAGTCCTTCTTCACCCGCCAAATCGCCCGACAAATCACAACCAGCGTCGGCACCGTGCAGCGCGAACTCACCCGCCTCGCCGATGCCGGACTCATCGTGCGCTCCGTCCTCGGCAGCCAGGTCTTTTACCGAGCCAATCGCGACCACCCCGTCTTTCCCGAACTCCGCGCTCTGCTCGCAAAAATGACCGCGTCTTCGATCCACAGAAGAAGGCACTTCAAGGTGCCGCGAAGCGGTACGGCGGTAAAAGCCCCGGCCTTCAGGCCGGGGAAATAGGAGCCGCGCCGAAGGCGCTTCCTTGCTGCCGCAGGCCGTCCGCGGAGCTCCGAAGGAGGCGCAGCGGACTCACTTCCTCACAGTACCTCCGTACCGTGCATAGCTCGGATTGTCCTTGCACTACCCCCCAAAACATCCGACACTAAGAACAAGGAAAGCTCTGTCCGCTCGCCCGCATCCCAGGCGCGTACAGAGCTTTTCCATTGGCGCCGGCTCAGGCCGCTCCGCACGCTCTTTGAGACGATCGACCCGCGTCCGCCAAAGCCACGCCGCATCATCCCCGCGCACAACAGCGCCGTCGCCCCCCAGCCCACACCCCCGGCAGCCCCGTAACTCCAGGGTCAACTCCCGAACGGCCCGCGCAAAGGTAACGGCAAATACCCACTGCGCAACCCTTGTGGAATCATGATGCAGCCCGCACTGCACCTTGGGGGGAGGGGGGGCTGATAGTAACAGGAAGCTAACGTCCGACGAGTTCGCCAGAACCCATCCATGCTCCCACTTCCAGCTTGCTTCCCCGCTATCATCAAACGTAGAGGTCCTCATGAACAACCCCACCCAGGTAACCCGCAGCCGCTTCGAACTCGCCCAGGACAACAAAACCAGCTATCTCGAATTCGAAACCGACGGCCAGGGGTGGCTCACCCTCTGGCACACCGAGGTCCCCAAAGAACTCCGCGGCCGTGGCCTCGCCCAGGAACTGGTCACCACGGCCTTCCAATACGCGAAGGACAACAACCTCAAAGTCGACGTCATCTGCCCGGTCGCCCACCACATCGTCCAAACCCACCCCGAGTTCCAGCCCCTGGTTCACTCAAGATAGTTCACTCAAGATAGTTCACTCCAGATAGCCGGCCGAAGCAGTTCTAAACTCTAACCCCCAAACTCTGTCTCATCCTCCCATCGTCCCCAGCTGCATCAGCATCCCCATCGTGTCCATGATGATCCGCGTCTCCTTGATCCGCCCCTCCACCAGCCGGTCGATCACGATGCCCCACACCCGCACCGCCTTGCCCGTCGGCGGAATCCCCAGGAACGTGCCCCGATGCGTGCCCGTCCACTCGAAGCGGCTGGCGACCTTGTCGCCCTCGCTGATCTGCTCCAGCGTCGAGAACACCAGATCCGGAAACCCCGTCCGCATCGCCCGCAGAATATCCTTCAACCCCTCCAGCCCCGGCCCCTGCCCAGGCAGCGGAACCTGCTCCACCACATCCTCCCAGGCAAACTCCCCCGCCCGATCGATCTCCCCACGCGAGATCACCTCATCCGCAAACCGCCGCACAATCTCCGCATTATCCTGCGCCATGCATCTCCTCTCCTGAAACAACCGACCAGGATGATACCAGCCACAGTCCACGCCCCTCCCGCCCAAAAATTTCCCGCAAAAACGATCCGCAGCCTGCCCCAGCCATACAACTGCGCGTACCGGCCTCGCATCTCCATGAACTTCACGTCATGAAGCGTTCACTTCCCGGCCTCGCCGGCTGCGTCTGCCTGTTGGGTCTCCTCCTCATCGGCAGTTGCGGAACCACCATAGTCGGCAGCGCCTCCACCACCGGCGGCCCTCCCGTCTTCACCAGTTCCAACCACCTGCTCGACCTGCTCGTCATCGCCGAGCCGATGCAGATTACCCTCGGCCAGTTCCAGCCCACCGCCTGGGTCTTCGAGATGTGTCCCACATCCGTGGCCCAGGGCGATAGCTGCCCCGCCGGATCGCAGACCGTCGCCCCCTACGGCGGCATCCGCCTCCAGCTCTATCCCGGCGATCACCTCCGCATGAAGCTCGTCAATCACCTGCCCCCGGCGCCCGCCGACGCGAAATACGCCCACGGCACCGATCCCATGATGAACGCCATGCTCGCCGACAACCCCATCAATATTCATACTCACGGTCTCATCGTCGAGCCGCGCCAGGCCGACGCCACCGACCCCACCTACGGCGACTACGTCTACGTCCTCGGCTATCCCACCGGCAAACTGCCGTCGATGGTCATGGCCGACGAGACCGCAACCGACCAGCCCATCCAGTACGACATCTACATCCCGCCCGGCCACCCCTCCGGCCTCTTCTGGTTCCATCCCCACGTCCACGGCCTCGGCATTAACCAGATCTCCGAAGGCCTCTCCGGCATCATCACCATCGGTTCGGTCACCGACTACCTCACCGCACCCGCTGGCGCCGCCATTCCCGAGCGCTACTTCATCCTGAAAGATATGCAGGTCCTCGCCAACGGCCAGGTGCTGGACCAGGAGAATGCGGAATTCTGCGCGCCCACGGACCTTGTCGGCGTCCAGCGCGACGGCTACTGCCAGGGGCACCTCACCTCCGGCATTCCTGACGTGCAGAAAGGTCCCCGGTCCCAGGCAGCCACTTCGGGCCCGCCCGACTACACCGGCGGCATCTGGTTCCACACCGTCAACGGCCAGGTCTACCCTCAACTCCCTGCACCCACCGGCTCCGGCGAGCTCTGGCGAACCACCAACACCGGCCCCAGCCGCTCCTACGACCTCGTCCTTCAGGACGATCAGACCGGCGCTCCCATTCCGTTCCAGATCGTCTCCCTCGATGGCGTTGCTGTTGCGCCTCCAACCGGCACAGCCACATCCGCGATCAAGGCGGATACCGCCGGCGCCATCGATCCCATTCCCTGCCAGGGTTTCGCCACCGCGTATTCCACGCAGCCCGTCTGCGCCACGCACCTCGTCATGTTCCCCAGCTCGCGCGCGGAAATCTGGGTCACGCCGCAATCGCATCCCGCAACGCTGCTCACCAACATGGTCGATACCGGCCCCGCAGGCGATCAATGGCCCCAGGTTAATCTCGCCCACATCGCCGCCGGCTCCTCCACCGCCAGTCCAGCCGCGCTGCTCTCTGTCGCTCCGGTCGCCTCCGCGCTGCTCTCCAGCCGCGGCCTGCTTGGATCGCCGGTGCGCGCGGGCTTCGCCGGCATTCCCGGCGCCCTCGATCTCGAGGACGCCCGCCAACTTGCCAACGGCGCTCCAGCCGCTCCCGGCGCACCAGCCGTCGACTCCAGCGAACTCGCCACCATTCGCACGCGCCTCTCTGAATTGTCGAAACCCGTTCCCTCGATCGCCTCGCCCAACTGCTCCGCTCTCCCCGCCGGCCACCGCCGCCGCATCTTCTTCGGCATTCCCTCCTCCGATCCCGCTACCTTTGGCATGGGCTACGAAGAGGTCGACGCGAACGACAACCCCGTCCCCGGCACCTTCGAAGACATCACCGCCTTCGACCCTTCCTATATCAACGTCTGTCTCCCCCTCGCTCCCGGCAATACGCCTGTCACTGAGGACTGGGAACTGGTGAACACAGCCGGCGAAGCGCATAACTTCCACATGCACCAAACTAAGTTTTATGTCGTTCCCCAGAACGCCCCCCAGGGCGATGCCGGCGAGCTCATGGATAACGTCGCCCTCCCCACCGGCGGCGCCAGCTGCGACGGCACCGTCGCCACGTGGCGCTCCGGCGCCTGCCCCGTCGCCACCGTCACAGTGCAGATCCCCTTCGCCGAAGTCGGCGACTTCGTCTATCACTGCCACATCGGCGAGCATCAGGACGGCGGCATGATGGCCCACATCCGCGTCATCGCCTCGCAATAGGGCTTGCCTGCTACCGGCTTCCAGCTTCCCGCTTCCAGCTTCGCGCTCGGCCCCCTGACGTTTTCCGCATTACGGTCGATCTTGCCGCTCTGACCAGCAACGGAAAGCGCACGGAAGCACAGGGCAAAGCGATTCGTCTTACTTCCGTATTTGCCGGTGATGCGGCCCGGAACGCGTTCGCGCCCCTGGTGTTGGACCTCGATGAGTGACTCGGCGATTTACCACTTCCCGAGAACCGGTGTCATGACGGGCGAGGATCACGCGAGATAAACGCGTATCGCATTACCAATGACGGCTGCCGCTTCAGGTGCCGGACGGCTGAGCCAGGGGTGAGTTGCCCCGCGGGCGATATCTGTTCCAAAATTCTTCTCATTTGCCCTGTATAATCCGCCTGCCTCCGTACACGCACATTTCCTCTCCCGCTGTTGGGCGGTGCAAGTTCGTTGCGCGAGGCCCAGGAGATCGACCCCATGAAAAATCCGCTGAGGCTACGCCTCTGCCTGTTCGCTGCGATGACCATGCTCGCATTTACTATGCCGTCTGTGGCACAAAACATCCGCACCGTCCTCCTGGTCAAGGTGAAGGCGGGGCAGGAAGACAACTGGAAATCTGCCGTCAAAGACTATGTCGCTCTGTTCAAAAAAGCAGGATCCAGGGAAAGCGTAACCGTGTGGGATTCGCAAACCGGCCCCTCGCAACACGCGGTCGTCTGGTACTCCTCGAAATGGAAGGACATGGGTGAGCAGGATCCGGCCATGAAGGGTTCGGAGGTGGATATCGCGCGAGGGATCGCACGCCTCAGCGTCGTTACCGAGAGCCTTGAATACTGGATCGACGAGATGCAGCCCGACATGACGATCCGATCCAATGACGTCCCTTCCATGATCCGCGTGGGCCGCACGCGAGTTATCGCAGGAAAGATGGACGAGGTCAGAACCCTCTTCCACGATCAGTTGTTCCCGGCCATGCAGAAGTCCGGCGCCTCGGATTTCGGGGTCGCAGTGGCGCGCTTCGGCACGCCCACCAATGAAATTCACACCTACCTGGGAATCAAAGGCTGGGGCGATCTGGACGGACCCATCGGCGTGCAGAAGGGCATGACAGCCGACGAATACAAGGCGTTTGAAGCGAAGCTGCAGACGCTGATCGAGAGCACCGAATTCAGCATTTGGAAGTTCGACCCGGAACTGAGCTACATGGCCCCATCCAAATAGCAACGGAAATCTTCGAACAGAAACAGCGCAATACAGTGCAATACAAATCACTGCACAAGAGGCACGCGAATGGGCGTGCCTCTGCCTCTCTGTCGCACCTCTGAAACCAGGCCCCACATCTCAGAACTCTGCCCATGACGTGACCCACCCGGTGGCGACGCGTTCCAGCGTCAGCCCGAATTCAGAGCGATTCAATTGGGATCCGATGATGAACGATATCCCACTCTCCCGCGCGGATGGGCTTTATGCTGTTCCCCGGTACAAGCCTCCGCAGTTATTGAAGAAAACCTCAACTGTTGCAAACTGGCCAATGCGCTCATCGAGTGGGTTTTGTCTGTAGGGTCGGCAACCGGAAGTATCCTCATAGGGGACCGGAATCGATCGGCCCAGGATAAACAAACCGGGTGGAATCGCGTCTGTGCCATTTTCGTGTTCCCGTTCTGCGATGAAAGCAATATGAGGAATGCTAACCACTTGCAAAATAAGTCAGCTACTTCTTTTCAAGGCCGGAATGTCATTCTCAGCGAGCCAGACGCAGTCGAATGGCCTGCTCTGAGCAAGCAGCCGCAGGCGCCGCTCCCCGCTCCCCGCTCCCAGCTCCCCGCTCCCAACTACCGCCTATAGGCTCCCCTGCGATACACTCTCGGTCTGTACAGCAGTATGGCCAAATCCCACCCCAATTCGACCTTCGAGATCGCCTGCCCCGACTGTGGCGCGATGCTCAAGATCGACGCCTCTACCCACGCCGTCATCGCTCACACCCCCGCCCCCCGCAAACGCACCTTCGAGGACTTCGACCAGGCCACCCGCGCTCTCCGCGAAGCCGAAGAGCGCAAGGAGAGCATCTTCCGCCAATCCGTTGAAGCTCAGAAGAACCAGGAAGACGTCTTCAACAAGCGCTTCGAAGAAGCCCTTAAAAAAGCGAAAGAGACCCCCGATACCGGCAAACCCCTCCGCGAATTCGACCTCGACTAGCGCCCAGGAGAAAGAATGGGCACCACAGATCACACCCTGTCCGGACACGAATGGCTTTCGCGAATGAGTCGCGGCCTCGATCAAACCCCTGATTCTGTCGTCACTCCCGACGATCCGCCGCAGTACTATTACAGAAAGGAAAGCGCGGCGCCCGAACCCCACCGCGGAGCCGAGGCTCCTGACGAACCCGAGCATCTTACCCTTATGTCTACCGAACTTCAGCCCATGAAAATCGCCAGCAAGATCGAATCCAGCCTCTCGGAAATCCCCTGGACCCGCACCGTCGCCGCCGGCTCCCTCGTTGTCGGCGCCCTCCTGCTCATCGCCGGCCGCCGCAAGTCCGCTCTCGCCGTCTCCGCTGCCGGCGCCGCCGTCGCCCTGCTCGAGAACCCGGAAATCGTCCGCGAAGCCTGGGAAGCCATGCCCCGCGTCATCCGCTCCGGCCAGGACTTCCTCGTCCGCATCGAAGACTTCGTCGAGGAACTCAACAAGCAGGCTCAGCACGTCCGCAAAGTCCTGGTTCACGATTAGGCGCACTGTCGTCGGCGCGCCGCATCACAACCCGGCCTTCCACAAACTCGAACTCTACGTAGTCCCCTGGCTTCAAACCGAGCCGCTCCCTCACTGTCTTCGGGATTGTGATCCGCCAGTCCTTGCTCACTTTGCTGCTGAACGGCATCGCACGCTCACCTCTGCAGAATTCATCGGCGATTCACGTGCCGACATCGCAGGAAAACTACACAAAATCCTCAATGCCCCGCCGCTAAACTAAATCCAGACCCATGAAACGCACCATCTCCCACTACGAGCTGGAGCGCAAGCTCGGCACCGGCGGCTCCGGCGTCGTCTACCTCGCCAACGACACCCAGCTCATGCGCCCCGTCGTCCTCAAAATCCTCAAGCAGGGCGCCCTCACCCTCGACCAGATGCGCACCACCGTCCTGCGCGAAGCCCGCCTCGCCTCCGCCATCGAGCACCCCAACGTCTGCGCCATCTACGAAGTCGGCGAAGAAGGCGAAGAAGCCTTCATCGTCATGCAGTACGTGCCCGGCCAGTCCCTCGACAAGCTCATCGCCCGCGGTCCCGCCACCCTCCAGCTCGTCCTCTCCGTCGGCATCCAGATCGCCGACGGCCTCTACGCCGCCCACTCCCTCGGCATCTTCCACCGCGACCTCAAGCCCGCCAACGTCATGCTCACCGATGGCGGCCTCGCCAAGATCCTCGACTTCGGCCTCGCCCGCCGCCTCCCGCCCGAAGAGCGCGACTTCGACCCCGCGAAATCCTCCCGTCGCAAACCCGGCGCCCCCATCGCCACCTACACCGCGCGCGGCGGCACCATCGCCTACATGGCTCCCGAGCAGTTCGTCACCGGCCAAAGCTCCGTGCAGTCCGACCTCTGGGCGCTCGGCGTCATCCTTTATGAGCTCGCCAGCGGCCGCCATCCCTTCGCCCGCCCCGACGCCGACGAGTTCCAGTCCATCCGCGCCATCCAGTTCGCCGACCCGCCCCCGCTCCCCGACAACCTCCCGCCCGAGCTCACCTCCGTCATCCTCTGCCTCCTGCAGAAAACCCCCGCCGAGCGCTACGTCTCCTCCGCCGAAGTCCGCGAAGCTCTCAAGACCATCATGAAGACGCGGCAGCTGGAGTCCGGCATCATCCCCGGCGACGCCGCTGCCATCCTTCCGCCCTCCACGCCCGCCGAGCAGGAGAAGCGCGCTACCGGCATCCTCTCCATGCTCGCCGAGCGCTTCCGCGAGTCCTCCGAAGAAAAATCCGAGCGCAACACCCTCCTCGTGCTCCCCTTCCAGAACCTCGGTGCTACCGACATCGCGCCTCTCTACGGCTTCGCCCTCGCCGACGCCCTTGCCACCCGCATCGCCCGCATGTCGTCGCTGGTCGTGCGCCCGTCCTCGGCGCTCATGCATTTGCCCATCGCGCAAATGGACCCCCTGGCCATCGGCCAGAAGCTCTTCGTCGACTGGGTCCTCACCGGCAACTTCATGCGCTCCGACCAGGGCTTCGACCTCAACTGGCAGCTCCTCGAAGTCGACAGCCAAAGCATTCGCGGCGGCGGCTCCATCAGCGTCCCGTCGTTCGACCTCATCGCGGTCCAGACCGAAATCGTCAACGAAGTCTTCGCCTCCCTCCAGGGCATCGGCCAGCTCCAGCCCGGCTCCGAGCGCGCCGCTCCCACGCCGTCCCGCCCCCCGGCCCTTGGCGAAGAGCTCTCTGAGGAATACCTCCAGGCCCAGGCCCTGCTCTCCGGATTCATGCAGCGCACCGGCTCCCGCGCCGACCTCGAACGCGCCCGCCAGCTCTTCGAAGCCGTTTCGCAGCGCGACCCCTCCTTCGCCCCTGCCTTCACCGGCCTCGGCATCGCCGAGCTGCAATTCGTCCGCTACGGTTTCGGCGGACACCTCCACGTCATTGCCGCGCGCAAAGCCCTCGACCGCGCCCTCGAGCTCGACCCCAACTCCGTCGACGCCAACCTCTACCGCGTCTACATGCTCCTCTCCCGCGGCGAGAAGGAGTCCGCGCGCCATGGCATCGAGCACCTCCTCCGCACTGCCGCCAACGACTGGAACGTCCACCTCGTCGCCGGCATCACTCTGCGTATCGATGGCATGTACGACGAGGCCCTCGCCCAGTTCCACCGCGCCCTCATGCTCAACCCCTCCGGAGCCGCCGTCGTCTACAACCATCGCGCCCGCGTCTACCAGTATCAGAACCAGCTCGAACTCGCCGAGGAAGAACTGCAGAAAGGACTCACCCTCGAGCCGCGCTACCCGCTGCTCCGCACATCGCTCGCCTACCAGCGCATGCGCCAGGGCGATCTCCACCAGGCCATCGACATGCTCGAGCAGGTCATTCGCGACGACGCCTCGATGCGCCTCGCCGTCCCGACTCTGGCTCTGTGTTACGTCATGATGGACGACCGCCAGCGCGCGGCCTCCCTCATCGTCGAAGAGACCATCGCCGCCGCCGAAGCCGACTCCGAGATGTCCTACCGTCTCGCCACTTACTTCGCCGTCGACGGAGACGAGAGCGAAGCTCTCCACTGGCTCCGCCGAGCAATCTATCTGGGTAACGAGAACTACCCCTGGTTCTCGAAGAACCCCGCCTGGAACCGACTGAAAGAGCACACGGACTTCGAGCGCATCCTCGACGACTTACGCAAGAGCTACCGCCGCAACCAGAAGACCTGGAAGCGGCTGCTCAGCGAATCGGGTGCGTAGGAACAGGGGATCAGGCGGATGTGGGGGATGGGGGGGCGGTAGGGCAATAGTCAGCGCGCGAAGAGCGACAGCACGGCCCAGGTTCACCCCACAGCAAGAAGCTAGCGCTTTCGGACAGGCAAATGTCCATGGGAATCGATGGGTAATGTGGCCGAAGGTACTGTGCCTGGGAAGTCCGGGTGCCG
>Ga0224555_1000929_pt1 | contig 43945 bp, 39 predicted proteins | sample 714S23034metaG_FD_180687 | JGI IMG/M metagenome (GOLD analysis project Ga0224555, IMG submission 180687) | Peat soil microbial communities from Stordalen Mire, Sweden - 717 S2 30-34 | ecosystem: Environmental > Terrestrial > Soil > Wetlands > Peat | place: Sweden: Norrbotten County, Stordalen...
ATGGGTCTGGGTCTCCTTGTTGAGGTTGATTGCCTAATGACATTTCAACACGGAACCCGGCCCACCTAACGGGGCCAGCGGAACTCCTCAACTCAGGGTCGCAAACACAACTTTCCTACATATCTCCTCAGGACGTTCAACTCAACTCTTTCGTACTACGCAGCGACGCTGCTCGGTGATGAGCGGGGCTGGACGCTGAGTTTTCAATCTCACTTTGTTGGGTGGCCAGAGGGTGGAGGGCCTCCTTCAAGTATTGAATTGAGACAGGCCAGTCTCGTCGATCCGGCGTTGATGGTGAAGATTTGGAACCAATTAGAACAGCAGTGGATTGTCCTAAAGACCTTTCGGTAATACACTGACACTCTGGTCATAGCGAAAGTCCGCAGTGCCTGAGAAATGAGAGGCATAGGGAAGTGTCCTCGCCGATGCGCATGAGCCCGTCGTCCGCCGACACGGCCGCCTCTTCGATTGAGTCGGGGCAGAGGTTGGCGAGTTCACGGTTCTTCAGGTTGCCCCACACTTGTTCGACGGGATTGAGGTCGTGCCCATAAGGCGGCAGTCGTTCGGTGACGAGCCAGTGGCGTTGGGTCTTGAGGAACGCCTGCATCGCGCGACTGCGGTGAGAGGGCAACCCGTCCCAGATGAGCGTGGCCTTGTCACCGCCGAGCAGTTCGCGCAACTCGACGAGGAACTCCATGAGCGTCTCGTCGTTGAACGAGCCCGCGCGCATGGAGAACACGAGGCTGGCGTCGGATCCGTCGGGGGCGAAGGCGAGGGCGCTCGCCATCGAGAGGCGCTTCCAGTTGAAGTGGTGAGTGAGTATGGGGGTCTGTCCTTTGGGCGCCCAGGTGGCCCTCACCGAGGGGAGGAGCGAGAAGCCCGACTCGTCTTCGAAGATGATCCACGCCCGGCGCCGTCGGGCGTTTTTTTTACCACGGGCCACCGGTCTCGGGCCCAGGCGGCGATGGCGTCCTGGTCGGCTTCGATCGCCCGGCGCGCGGGACGCTGTCGGCTCCAGCCGAGGCGCTCACGCAGGACCCACCACGTCTGGGTCGTCGAATAGCTGACGCCGGTCACCCTCTCGATCACCGTCGCGATGCGAGCGAGCGTCCAGAGTTCGGTGGGAAAGCCGTTGACCTTGGGTCCCTTCGCGAGGGCCAACTCGACTTTCACAAGTTGCGCATCGGTGAGTCGAGGTAATCGCCCGGCGCGCTGCGCGCCGCGAAGTCCCTCCACGCCGTGTTCGCGCCACGTTGCCTGCCACTGCGAGGCGGTCTCTCGCGACACGCCCAGTTCACGGACCACGTCCGCCTGGGGCGAACCATCGTCGAACATCTTGCCCGCGCGCAAGCGACGTTGCGTCAGCGCCTCGAAGTCCCGGCGTGGCCGCACGCGTCGGTTCGTTGTTGTTGGCACAGACGTCTTGGAACGAGAGGAAGGTGTCATAGAAACAGTTTCCCATGTCTAGCACTCTTATCAGGGTATTACCGAAAGGTCTTTAAGTACTCCGAGGCACCTCGCCGTGTTTCTTCGATTGGGAGGAAATGCGCTAATTGAAGAAGGTCTTGCCAACGAATATTATGCGTCGCAATTGAGAAGCAAAAAGGTCTATCCGAATGGCCCAACGGGCTTTGTTGCATACGGAGAAGATGCACCCGAAGTCGCGCGACATGCACCAACGCAGCGTCAACGATTACGGATCCTTAAGCGTGATGGATGTCGATGTCAGGTCTGCGGCGAAAGACCATCGGACAATGTCCACGTGACACTACATGTACATCACGTTCGACCCTTTGGACATGGCGGCTTGACTGCAGATCGAAATCTGATTACTTTGTGTCACACATGTCATCTTGGACTGGACCCGCACGAAGATTTGTTCTTGTTCTTTTTGCCCGGCGGACAGTTCGATCGAGCGATGGAAGCGGAGGGTTCATTGGCATTTAGCCAAGGAATTCAATCATACCGAACTCGTGTCGCTGAGTTGCTGAGCAAGCAGGATTCAAAGTCCAAATAGATGACTGAGGCTCGCTAGGGATCCACGAGCGTGAGCGTTCACATCTACTCAGTGGGCCGCCTGGGTCTCGATCCCAGTGCCTGAGGACTAAGAGGCGTTGCAGCGTCCAGCAATCTAACTAACAAGGATTCCTGAATCCTTCAAGAGCCTGACTTCTGATGAAAGGATTTCTTCGTTGCCGGACACAAACCATGCAATTGAGGCAACCAAGCTTCAATGTGGAAGGATAGGGAGGGCGTTTATGAAAAGTGCATGTCAATGGCTGCACGGCACGCGACGTGCTGCTTTACTCACTCTTGCTCCCATTCTAATTCTTTCGACGTGCATTTTCTCCGACAGTGCCCAGGCAGTTTCCAACCCCTCAAGCATCGGTGGTGGTGGGACCCGGAAAGATAAACACTGTCCTTCATCTCAGGAACGGCGGCGAACTGATCATTCCACTTGGATCACTTCCTGCCGGCGTGAGAGTCGAGGCGAACTATGGCGAGCCCCCCAAGGTTTCGTGGAGTCGTTTCCGACCAATTGGCGAACAGGTACATTTCAGCGTGTTGCCGAAGACAACATTCGCCGAGCCGCTTTTGCTTGAATACCGGGTTCCTCCGGGCGTTTACCGAGATGCCGCCAAGTACGGATACTTCGAGGTCGCAACGCTTGATACCCAGAATCACAGGTGGAACGAGGTTGCAACTAGTTACGATCCAACTTCCCATATGGTCGTCACTCAGATTTCTCATTTCAGCTGGTGGAGTGCCACGGAAGACGCAGTAAAGGACGCTCAGATTGTCGCTGAATGCATTCCGGATGCATTCACCTGGGGACATTTCCTAGAGTGCCTCATCGAGAAGGGCCTCGAAGAAGAAGGTAACTCACTTGTTACTCGGGTCTTGACTGACCTGATGCCAAAGACATGTCTGTCTGATCTCATCGCGACAGGAGCCATTGATCACAATGTGCTATCCATATATGCCGCAGCCGCAGATGACCCTGCTTGCGTTGGCACTGCCGTATCAAACGGGCTTCCGCAACCCACAGTGACGTCCGTATCACCCGATTCTGGATCGACGGCTGGCGGAGAAATTTTAATTCTTTCCGGCCAAACGATTGGTTCAGCGACTCAGGTAAAGTTTGGGACGGTTAATGCAGCATTCACTTATCCGCTCAATTCGCCAAACTCGCTTAGTGTCACTACACCGTCACACCCCGCGGGTGTAGTGAACATCACAGTCTCAGACGCTGGCGGTACTTCGAATCCTGCAGCCGGGAATCAGTTCACCTACGTCGCGCCGCCAACGCCACCGACCACCTCGACGCCTCCGGTATCTTCACCTTCGGGAAGCACTGGCGCCACTTATTCGGAGACCCCAGGGGGCGTGCATACCTGGACGAACTACTCCGATGCTGGTGGAACTGAGGGGCCGACCATTCCTTCCAATGAGACGATTCAGGTCTCATGTCGGATACAGGGTTTCACCGTCGCTGACGGAGACACTTGGTGGTACCTCGTTGCTTCAAGTCCATGGAACGACAGAGACTACGGCTCAGCCGACGCCTTCTACAACGATGGATCGACATCGGGAACTCTGGCTGGGACGCCTTACTACGATCCGAATGTTCCCGTATGTGGGTAAGAGGAACCGATGGGTCAGTAGTCCCTACGGCCTTCTTGATGCACTCGTACGATCCTTTGATTCTGATGCCGCAGCTGAATTTCTGATGCCCTGGCTGATTCAATGAGCACGCGCGGGACGTCTTGCTAATGAACAATTAATGAAAAGAGCACCGTAGAAATGGCGATTACGAGCAATATTGAATCGCGCCGGGTTTCCTGAAGACTATTTCACTTCCAACACGAGCAGACTTCCTGAGTCGCTCGAACTGGGAGAACTCAGCCGGTCGCTCTGCCTTCAGCCTTCCGATGTCCTGATCGCCATCGGCAACACAACGGTGGGACATAATGTGCGATTTGCGCGGCTACAATTCGTGAGTACTTCCGAAAATCGTTGGTACTACTGGTGGGCCGCCTGGGTCTCGATCCCAGCGCCTGAGGATTAAAAGGCCACCGAGTTCATTATTCTCTATTCATTAGATTCAGAGAACCCCATATTCATAGGGGTTTGCGTTCAGTGCGTTCAGTGCGTTCCGTGGCTATCGAGAAATGTTAGGGATGAAATTAGGGATTCTTCCACCCGATCCTGGCGTCCGCGATTCAACAACGGCCAGCGCGGCAGGGGATCATTCTTCCGCCGCAGTAAGAAATCGCCTCGCGTAACATTACGCTCGATGAGCTTCGAGCGATGCGTTCTCGATCCCGTGATGTTGGCGCGCTTAATGGCTGATCTCGACACGCCCATGGACGAGCGACGCCAAGCGTCGTGATGAATCGTGTCGGGAATGCGGGAGACCAAATAACTTCCAAGGCGGTATTGTCGATCTTCGGTCTGGTTTCGCAGTGATGCAGAAAACGCAGGCCTAAAGTGGGGCCTGTTGTGGCTCGACGAAATCAACCCCATGTGCGACGATTGACGGTTTTGCTCCCATCTTGTTCTTTGGACTCCTAGTTGATCGTCGCCCAGTGGGCGGCCACAAAGTTACCAATCCCGCCTGGGCGGTAGATCGGATACAACGCCAGAAATGCCGAATGTGCGTCGGCGAAGCTGCCCTCTGGAATCAGATGGAGGCGCTTGGCTACGTAAAGCAGGGCGACGGTAGGCGAGCGTGACGTCCCTCGGTCGCAGTTGATCAGGATGGACCTCACGCCACTCCACTGGTCGATGAAATCGAGCGCGTCAACGAAGGCCTGAGGCCCAAGCATTTTGTAGTAGCGCGCTTCTGCGTCAACCATGTTGAACGACAACAGCCCCTCTCGTCGGAACGTCAGGTAGTGGGAACTGTTATTGAGCTGATTGGGAGGCACGCCAACTAGCGTCGCGTGAAAATGCTTCGACGTATTGATCACGGCCCAACTGTCGTCGCGGACACGAATTCTGCCGGCGGCTATATCACCCACCCACAAACCCGTATTGTCGATCTCTCGCTGCATTGCCTGAACTGTATCGTCGGTGCCGACGATACAGTTCGTGATCGTTGAAACTGCTACGGCCGTCATTCTTGCGTCGGGATCGTGTTAAGTCCTGATGTCGAGGCTAAGCGATGCGGCTGGTCGCCTCTCCTTCTGCCAATTCGCCAGCCATTTGTGCGAGTGCTTCCAGGTTCCGCGAATCGATCCGTTCAATTGCGCCTGCAGCCTCAAGCACTCTGTTGGCTTGTACCGCGAGGGTCACAGCTCCGGAAGCCTCCTGCGAAATGTGATTTAGTCTCCATCGGGTAGCGGGTTGCTCAGTCAGGTTCGAGAGAAGTCGTGCGCGACTTCGCACTGCATGTTCGCGTGGTTTGTCAAGTGTCGCTGTCACAGTACGACAACAACCCTCGTCGTCGCACATGACCTTCGCGCGCATCTTTGTGCTGCCAAGGAGTATTTGTCCGACGCGCCGCGGAACGCTGCGGCCTAGCGTCTCGATGAAGATGCCTGACCCACCACCTCCCTGCCGCTTGCCATCATCGCAAGGTTTTCGGCTGGCTTGCTGACGTGGGACATTCGTTTGCTCGTTTGTACCCATGCCACACTCATACCCGTCAATTCCGGCAGCCACGAGTCCCGGTCCGTATATTCCTTGGCGCCACGCAATTGTGCGTAAGCCGGACGCCTTAACGTGTCGGGTCGCTTCAAAGAGACGACGCACTTTGCCGTAACTGTCCTGTCCATTACCCGCGGGTGAGAGGCACAACGCAATCGACGACCCTTCGACACCGGTTACGCGTTCTGTGAAGCGATCGAGTCCACGTGACCAGAGGAGATGATTACCAAATGACTGTAACTGAGCGCAAAGCACTGGCAACATCGGCAACTGCACATCGTTGTCGCGCATGAACCGAGCAGTTTCGTCTATCAGACTCAGCGAGAGGATGAACCAAGGGTCGGTGGGTGACGATGAATAGAAGTATGGCGGAATGATCGTAGTCGCACCTTTTTCGAGTTGGAAATTGACTACTTCAGCTACGAGCCGCGCTGCGTTAATCGTATTTGGTGCAACCGCAGAAGCTTGCGCGTAAGGCAGTCGCGCCCACCTGTCATCTTCGGCCACTTCAGATTGGATGAAAGGAGTGTTCGGATCGACGAGGTAGGGGACTCCCGCACTTTGCGCAAGTTCGCACAAAATTGGTCGAGCCTCTGCCACGTGTGCATCGGCGACCAGTTGGTTGATTGTCGGACGAGGTGGCACAAGGCGAGCCCCAGTCGACGGGGCGAGCAGATCCCCGACCACGAGGTGGTCATTGAACGCGGCTCGGATTAACAACTCGGCCATTTGGACCTCGGTTCAGGTGTCTAATCTGTTGTCAAGTATGTTATCATATCTGAAGTTAGTCATGTAGTTAAGGGTGTTGCTTAAGGCGAAGAAAGAGGGTGGTGCGTGTGAGCCCAGAAACGGCGGAGTCCGGTTTTTCGTTTCCTTCATTGGTGGACGAAATTCGACGAGGGGGCCTTACTGCCGCAGAGATTGGTCAAATTACGGGGGTTAAGGAGCGCCAGGTCCAGAATTGGGCCGCTGGGACGTATCGTCCCGCATCCGAGGCGCGCGATCGTTTAGTTGATGTTTATTACATCGTCCGCCAATTGGAAGGTGTCTACAGACCTGAAGGCATAGAGATCTGGCTTCATTCTCGAAACCCCGAGTTATCGGGTGAGCGTCCAATTGACATGCTCACTGAAGGTGAGTTTGAGCCGGTAGTGAATGCAGTACAGAGGCTTCATGCAGGAGCAGTCTGAGTGGCTCGCATGCTCGCCCAGAACGTTGCGGCCGCTCCGCGAACTGCGATCGCAGGTCTATTCGAGCGACACGTAAGTCAGGGCTGGCGCGAGCTGACCGGATCAAATAGTGGCGGGCGATGGGGGCCACCGGGCACGTACTCAGTTCTCTATCTTGGACGACCCCGCCTTTCTGTCACGGTCGAAGCGTACCGTCATCTCGTGGATCCATTTGCCGACTCAGGAATGACCGGGGACATGGTTGCGCCGCGTCGGCTGCTTCGTTGTCAAGTGTCGGTGACTGAGATTCTCGACCTGCGAAGCGAAGCGGCACAGCGCCGCGTCGGACTTTCTCGGGATGATCTTATGTCCGGAATTGGCACGTACACGGCTTGTCAGAACGTGGGTCGAGTTGCGCATCAGCTCGGGCTTCACGGCATCGTTGCTCCTGCGGCGAGCGATTATGGGGAGACTCTCGCTTTGTTTGAACAGCACTTACCTGCAACCGAGATGCCCGAGCTTGTCGAAAGTGAGATTTGGGATGTCCTTCCCGCTGACCCGCGAACTCTTCGTCTCATACGGGGTAATGACGATACGGCGTAAGGGGCTGCTGAAGGTTCGTTGATTGATTCATTTTGGATTATGCGGCCCCATGAATAGTTGGGGCTGCTGAGGTTTCACTTGTCACATTGGCTTAAGTGTCGTTGCCTCCGTTAATGGGCGAGGTGAACCGCTCTCGATCGATCCACGAAGGAATCACTCGGTTGTCGCAGTGTCGGCCGTTAGATTTTGTCTATTTCGAGATCTTCCGCACATCGGTGGGACGGAATGTGGGATTTGAGCCGCATGAATTCGTGAGAACTTTCCAAAGTCATTGGTACTGGTGGGCCGCCCGGGTCTCGATCCCGGCGCCTGAGGATTAAAAGAGGGATGCATATGGTCGGATTGGTCCGGTGGTGTCGGAATGGTCTGTGGGATGAAATGTGGGATTTCTGAGCGAATGACGCAATTGAGAATCGCGTTGGCTCACGTTCGAAGCCGCGACGAAACTTTTAAAAGGTCGGCCACCTCGCGTGCGTTCGCCAATTTGGAATGCGAACCTCCGAAAGTTTGCTTCCCGGAGGGCTCGAAGCGATTGAGGTTCAATTCCTATGAGGCCCACGGATGTAGTGACTTTCACAACGTTGAACCTGGTCAAGATCAGGTTTGAAAGTGACGACGAAAGTCCAGGGATTCAACCCTCATTCGTTTCTCGTCACATCGGGCCCAGTGATCCGATCGAGGAGCGGGAACGTCGAAGCGATGATCGCGAGTGACGCCGCGAGTCCGCCGAGAACGGTTGCCCAATACGCGATTCCCGGTAGTCGAAACGCGATGCCCACCTGGGAGTGGAGGTAGAGGGCAGCCGACACGAGGCCGACCACGATCGACACCGCGGCGACCAGAAGAAGTGGTAGCGCACTCTCCAGCGCGACGACGCGATGCAAAAGTGCTTTGGGGACACCAGTGAGTCTGAGCAAGCTGAACGGGCGTTTCCGCTCGCCCAACCCGGCGGCGATGCTCACCGCGAGACTGCAAGCGGCGATAATGAGGCTCGCCACGATGATCACGTCGGTCATGTCCTGGATCATGGCGAGGAGGCGCGCGGTCGACGGGTCGAATGCGTCGACTGCGACCCCTCCGCCCTGGACGCCAAAAACTCTTTCGAGTGTGGTTCGTGCCCGTTCCAGCGAGCCCGTCGACCCGTTGGTGGCGACGACGACTGCGTCGACTGGAAGACGCGCGGCTGCCGCCACTGATAGGTGAGCGGACGGCCAGACCGTCGTCGACGCATGCGAGTTGTGTCCGAGGACGTTCGACAGGAAGTAGCCGATGCTCGCCACCGTTTCTCCCGGAGCGCACTTGCCGATCGCGGGCGTCTTCGCCAGTTGGTGGCACGCGACGATTCCGAATGAGTTGCGAAGCGGAGTTCTGGTCGGGCCTTGGTGAACCACCGTCACACTGAGCACTCCGGGCGTCGTACGGATTTCGGTAAGTACTCTGCCCGGGACCGAAGGAACTTTGGCGGAAGCGGGGCAATTCGTGGTCGAGAAGCTGCAGAACGTGTCAGCAAGGGTGTCACTTCCCGCGCTACTTCCGCCGGTGGCGTCGAGGGCCGCGATCGAGCTGAGCGCTCCGATCACGGCGCTCGTGATGAAGAGGGCGATCACGAGCCCGCTGATAAACCGGAAGGCCGCCTTCGGATTGTCGAGGAGCCGGCGGCCAGCGATGAGCGTGGCGGGGCGATTGGCTCGTTTCACCATTAGTCGAGAACCCGCGGTCGTGAACCAGGGTCCAGCGAGAACCAAGCCGACGATAAGGAGCACGAAGCCCACGAGTAGCTCAAGAAGCTGGCCTCCAACGGCACCCGGTTTGCCTGCGGCGTCGAAGTACGCGAGTTCGGCGATCCCGAGGAGTAGTGGGATGATCCGTACGATTCGCGGAGGGCGCGACGACGCTCGGCGGCTCACGCCCAGTGGCGAAATCTGGACTTTGCGAAGTGCGAGGCGCGCGGACACGACGGCAGCGACAGGCACACCGATCAGGGTGAGCAAGATGTCGATCCAGTGCAGCGAGAGATCGCCTTGGGCGAAAGGCGCCCCGGTGAACGACACGTGATAGAGCAGCGGTCGAAAGACGAAGAAGAGTGCGAAGCCGACTGCGACGCCGGCCACCGCCGCGACCGCCGCCTCCACGGCGGAGACCACTGAAATCTGACGCGGCGTGGCGCCGACGAGGCGCATCGCAGAAAAGCGCTGCTCGCGACGCGCGGCTGACAGCCGACTCGCGGTCGCGATCAAGATCAGCACTGGCAGCAAGAGCGCGATGGCTCCACCGACGAGAATGAACTGCAGAACGGATCCGCTCCCCGTGGTGTTCTGGCAGGCGTAGCAACTGGATGGCGTACGTTGGATGGCTCCCACTTCAACCGTTCCAAGTTCGTTCGAGAGTTGGCGCGCGTTGTGGCCGACGACGATGATCAGCGAGTTCGGTGACGGTAGCGCCGCTGCACCGATGATCCCGATCTGGTGCCCCGGATATCGGTCGCGCAGTTCGTTGGCCGGCACGGACCCAAGGAGGGATGTGAGCGCGGGCGAAGCGTAGTATTCACCCGGTCCCGGCAGGTGGGGGATCCCGGGCGGAACCGGCGCGCGCGGCCCCGTGGCGGCAACATCCACGCGGTCGATCGCTTGGTTTCCGAACTGGTCCGTGCTCGATAGCCACCAGAGCCCGTCGGATGTCGACGTAGATCGTGACGCCTGGGCCGCGGTGTCGAGCCACGCACCACGATCGGTCTGGGCGTGCAGTCCGTTGACTCCAGCCAGGCAGGCCAGCAGCATGCCGACGCCTAGGGCGACGGCTACCGCGGTGACGAGGACGCGCAGCGCGGCTTCACGTCCGCTTCCGAGCGTCAAGCGAAGACCAAGGCGGATCACCGCAAGGCACCCTCGGAAGAGGTGACCTTGCCGTCGCGCACGATGACCTCGCGGTCGGCGTAGGCGGCGACGCGGGGTTCGTGTGTGACGAGGATCACCGTCGATCCCTGTTCGCGAGCAGCGCGGGTCAACAGGCCCATGACCAGCTCCCCGCTCAGTGAGTCCAGGGATCCGGTCGGCTCGTCGGCGAAGAGCACGTCAGGATTTGCCACGAGGCCACGCGCCACCGCGACGCGCTGGGACTGTCCGCCCGACATCTCGCCGGTGCGGTGGCGCTCGAGGCCCTCGAGGTCGAGGCGTTCGAACCAGCTTCGCGCCACACGCAGGGCCTCCTCACGGCGCGTGCCAGCAAGCAGCAGCGGCAGCGCGACGTTCTCTTCTGCGGTCAGCTCTGGCACGAGCTGACCGAACTGGAAGACGAAGCCGAAGCGATCACGACGCATTCTGGAGCGCTCAGTCTCACGCATTGTGTCAATGCGTTGGCCGTCGAAGTAGACCTCACCGGAATCCGGAACGATGATACCGGCCATGCAGTGGAGCAGAGTCGACTTGCCCGAGCCGCTCGGGCCCATTATGGCCAGGACCTCGCCTCGTGTCACTGATACGGACGCTCTCCGAAGCGCTGGAGTTTCGCCAAAAGAGAGCACGAGGTCTCGCGCCTCGAGGATCACGTTTACTACGGGGACTGCGGAGGAACTGCTCGACCCGTTCATGACGCCACCTCCTTCGCTAGTGCCGCGAGTCGCGCTTCGGTGAGGTCGATCCAACGTAAGTCAGCCTCCAAGTGGAAGAGGCCGTGGTCGGCGAGTAGCGCGTCAACGAGGTTGCCTTGTTGCTTGAGCTCGGTGAGCGTGCGCATCCTTGCGAGGTGGGCGGTGCGCTGGACGTCGAGGTAGCGCTGGGCGGATCGTCCTAAAATGAGTGCTAACACCACTTTCACAAAAAGCTCGGTTTGTAGGTGAGGTTCGGGCTCGATCGGTTCTTCAAGCCATGCGTCGAATTGACTTCTCCCAAGGTCCGTGACGGTGTAGCGCTTACGGTCAGGGCCGTCACCGTGTTCGATTTCACCCGGTGATACCTTCCCGTCGCGGGCTAGTCGCCCAAGAGTGCCGTAGACCTGGCCATAGGGAAGAGGCTTATCTCGACCGAAGAGCGAGTCGTAATCGCGCTTGAGGTCGTAGCCATAGCTGGGTTCACGCTCGAGCAGGCCAAGAAGGGTTAGGGAGACACTCATGTGGGCAATATAACCTGACGGTATACTCGCTGTCAATAGTGCGACTTGGTAAATTGTCTGGAGCGCAAGACTTGCAGCGAGTTTCAATAACTGGGAACAGGGCAGAGTGTCAGAAATTATGGGTCTGCCGTCGCGCGAGTTGACGTACCGGCTTAAGTGTTGTGGCCGTTAACGGGTGATGCAGGTGAACCGATCTTGATCGATCCAAGAAGGGTTCACTCGGTCGTCGCAGCATCGGCCTTTAGATCCTGTCTCCGTCGTGATTTTCAGCACATTTGAAGGACGGAATGTGGGCTTTGAGCGGCACGAATTCGAGAGAACTCTCCAAAGTCCTTGCTAATACTTGGCCTAGACCCCGTTGGGTGGACCACTGGTGGGCCGCCTGGGTCTCGATCCCAGCGCCTGAGGATTAGAAGTGGGATGCGGATGGTTGGAACGGTCCGGTGAGGTCGGAATTGTCCCAGATTCAAAGAAATCTTGTCCGGTGGTGTCGGATTCGTCCGGTGGTGTCGGATTGGTCTGTGGGATGAAATGTGGGAAATGTGAGCGATCGGTGCAATTGAGGAACGAGTTCGCTCACCACTGCATCGAGGCTTTCCGAAGGCTAGCCATCTTGCATGCATCCCGCCGTCGGGTGGCCCTCAGAGGGTTTGGTCTCCAAGTTTCCCGATGTGACTCATGTCACGCCCAGGCGTACGATTCCAGTGTGAGAATTGGGAGCCAGCTCGCGGGTGGCGGCGAGATGGTCGGATGACGCCGACGCCTTCCTGGCGGGACTGAAGCGTAAGGTTCACACCAAGTGAGGCAGCGACTGCCGTATGGAAGTGGCAGGAGATCCTCAGGGGCCAGCGTGGAAGGCTGCGACCCGTTCGAGTGGCGAGCGCACCGGCACCAGCCGCCTCGGCAGCGGCGTCACTGTTTCCACTCTCGGCATCTGGAGCACTCGCGTCTCGTCATCAAAGTGCATCTCTAACGTCACTCCCACAGCATCGAGGAGTTTGAGGAGGGTGGGCACAGTTGGCAGAATCTGGCCGTTCTCGATTCGGCTCACGTCCGACTGGGCAACACCGCTGGCGGCGGCGACTTCGACCTGGGTCATGTGAGCCTTCTCGCGTGCCTCGAGCAGCGTCATTCCGATCTTGTGGGCGGTGCTGAAGACACGAAGAGCCGTCTGACCCTCCGTTCCCATCTGCTCGCGCTGTTCGGCCGCGAACTCACTGAACTTCTTTGCCATGGCTGCTCCCTTCCTGCTCTCTACTCTATGGGTTCGGGCTCATAATGTCAACATACCCGTCGTGCCGGGCGAGCCCTTCGGGGGCACTCGCGCCGCCGCGGATAAGTGCACGGGTGGCCGAGCGAATTCCCCGACCGGTATCGAGCGGGGATGGGGAGTCGCCGCTCGGGAAATCCAAGAAACTACTGGTGTTTGACACCCTTCTTTGTCGACTGTTGCCGTCGTTTCCACTCCGCCATCCGTTTTCGAGCGGTTGCGATCTCCCGGTTCTGTTTCTTCTCGCTGTTGTCGTCTTTCTTGTCGTACCCCCCAAGCAATAGACAGATCTTCTTCCCGTAGAAGTGAACAAAGACGCGGAGGAGGATGCCGCCGCCATCAAGACCCTTCGGGGTCTTTGCGTCGGCGGTGTCGAACTTCTGTCGAATCTGAGCCTCTGAGTCGCGAATACGGAACTCGTGTAAGCCGTCTCCGAGAGGAGTCATCCAGTTGGAGTCGCTGAGATTGATGCCACGCTGCTCGAGTCGACACTCGATGGCCGCAATGACCGCCGCTCGCTTGAACTCCGGCAAGTCGAGCATCCACTCCTCTACGGGACGCCGACCGCTCTCGTCTTCGTAGAACTCAGCAGTCCACTCCCCGGTCGTATCAGCGTCGCTCATCCACGGGCCTTCGCTTGGGCCAGCAGCAGTTCCCAGTTGCTATGAGAGTTAGCCAGGTCTGTCTCCCCGGCGAGTAGATGGCGCCATCTGCTGGGATCGAGTCCGAAGGGTCGACGCACTCGTAGGTTGCGTCATCGTGAGCGAGAAGACAGAGGTGCTTGTTGGTCCATGCGAGTCCTATGGCGCCGCAATGCTTCGTGGTCATCGAGGTCAAGGTCCTTCCGATTGACGAGATACCGCCCAGAGGCGCCCTGGCAAAACCGTAGTTCGGCTGCAGTACTGAACGTCGCTATGGGTTATTGAGACCAACGATCTACACCCCCATTGATTAGTGGCCGCCGAAGGTGAGGACGGACTGGTCTGCATTTGGGATTACTTTCACGTGACGAGGCGTCCACCATTTTCCCAAGGACAAACTCGCCAGTCGCAGATTGTTGACGTCCCCGGGTTACGAATTGAGTCCCTTCGGCACACTCGGCGGTTGAAGACTGCGAGATTAGCGAAGAGACTGCCCCGTCCGACGCCACTGATGGTGAGCGACGTCTAGTACGTAGATGGCATAACTTGCCTTCGGTAACGACGAGTAACTCGCTGGGCCAATTCGAAGGCCAATGCCGCCGCCTTTGACCGCGTGGGTCGTTATCGACCAGTTGTCGTAAGCGTTGAGGCACTGGTACCACTGGTGACCGCTGTCGGTGGTGACGTCGATGACGGCATTGCTCACCATCACGACAGCCCACGAGCTTTCCGCGATCACCCTGTTGACGAAGTAGATGCCCCCGCCCACCCAGTCCGTCGCCAGCTGTGGCCCGCGGCAATCCAGCGGGCACCACCGTCGATGCTGCGAACTGGAAACTGGCCGGGTCCGCCGCCTTCTTTCCAAACGGCCCATCGATAGGTGGTACCTAATGACCCAAACCTCACCCACTTCCCTTGCGCAGCAGTCAATGTGGTGCCCCACGGAAGGGCGTGACCCGCAGCCGATTCCGTGAGTCCTCGCTGCATCGTCAAGATGGCCGGATAGGGAGAGGGTGCAGCTCCGGCCACCGTCAATGGGAATGCGGCCAGTACGAGGGTCGTACAAGCGACATACTTGCTTCCCCGCATCACGACCTCCCTACAACATCGTTAGTCACCTCTGAACGTGACAGTAGTGCTCTATGACGACGTCAGTCTTTGGCTGGCCTCCGATTCACCAACCTCCAATGGAGGGTTGGAGCGCCGGGATAAACCGGCATGGGAAAAGGAAGGAGGAAGTCCGACATCGAAGGAGTAGCGATCCACGATGGCCCCGAGTCATGCGTTGGCGTCCGCGAGGGCGACGGCGAAGCGTTGACAGGGGTGCGTGCAGGCTGGGCTATTGAGCCGCGAAATCAACGCAATCGGGGTGCCGACGTCGTCAACCTAGGCGGAAGGCAACATCCCAGGCGGCGTTCTACGCGAGCCGTCTGGGGACCCCGCGCGGTCGAAGACCCTACGCATGTACGTAATTTCCATGCGCGAGAACCGGGAGATCTCGCGCTCGTCCACACGGTTGATCACTGGGTGGACCGCTCGGGCAAGGCCAAGGCCGTAATCCTGAGATGAACGAGCGCGAGAAGTCTGACAGCCCCGTAGTACCTGCGAAGCCGCCGAACAAGTCAGGGGCTGCGGCCACTGAGGCGGAGGTGGTGGAGGAAAGGGGGCTGGCCAAGGGGAACACGGACAGCACAACACGTCCCGGACGCAGTGCCGGAGTCGACGTGTCAAGCGGGCTGGATCGTGTGCGTGAAGTAGCACGAAGGGATAAGGATGCGCGGTTCAGCGCGTTACTGCATCACGTCAACCTGAGTCGTCTCGAAGCGGCCTACTGGGCAATTCGCCCTAAGGCGGCACCGGGAGTGGACGGGGTGACGTGGCACGACTACGGAAGGGACCTGGAGGAAAATCTCCGGGACCTGCACGCACGAGTGCACAGTGGCGCCTACCGAGCGAGCCCGTCTCGCAGGGTGTACATCGAGAAGGCGGACGGGCGGCTACGGCCGCTCGGTATTGCGACGCCGGAGGACAAGATTCTCCAGCGCGGCGTCGTCGAGGTGTTAAACGCCATCTACGAGGAGGACTTTCTCGGCTTTTCTTACGGGTTTCGACCCGGGCGCAGCCCGCATCACGCGTTGGATGCGCTCGTCGTCGGGATTGACAGAAAGAAGGTGAACTGGGTGCTCGACGCGGACATCCGCGATTTCTTCACCAGCCTCGATCACGGCTGGTTGGAGAAGTTTCTCGAGCACCGCATAGCGGACAAGAGGGTCCTGCGGCTCATTCACAAGTGGGTGAACGCAGGGGTTATTGAGGACGGTAACTGGTCAGAGTCCGCAGTGGGCACACCGCAGGGGTCTTCGGCATCGCCGTTGCTCGCTAACGTGTACCTGCACTACGTGCTCGACCGGTGGGTCCGCCAGTGGCGACGTCAACACGCTCACGGTGACCTTGTCATCGTGCGTTTTGCTGACGACTTCGTCGCCGGTTTTGAGCATCAGAGTGACGCGCGTCAGTTCCTGAGCGATCTTCGTGAGCGATTCGCGAAGTTTGGTTTGGAACTACATCCCGACAAGACGAGGCTCATCGAATTCGGACGGCACGCCGCTCGGACTCGTGCGGCTCGGGGCGTCGGGAAACCTGAGACCTTCGACTTCCTCGGCTTCACGCATATCTGCGCGAAGAGCAAGAGCGGACGGTTCTGGGTCAGGCGCATCACCATCTCGAAGCGGATGCGAGCCAAGCTGCACGAGGTCAAGGACCAACTGCACCGACGCGGACATCTACCCATACCCGAGCAGGGACAGTGGTTGGCGAGTGTGGTGCGAGGCCACCTCGCCTACTACGCCGTGCCGGGCAATATCGACGCAGTGGCGGCCTTTCGCACTGAGGTGACGATGCAATGGTTTAAGGCGCTACGGCGTCGAAGCCAGCGCAATCGTCTCAACTGGGTCAGGATGAACCGCCTAGCGACTCAATGGTTACCGCCTGTTCGCACGATGCATCCCTTACCAAGCGTGCGCTTCAGCGCCACTACTCAAGGCAGGAGCCCAGTGCGGTAGTGCCGCACGCTGGGATCTGTGCGGGGGGCCGCTCGAAAGAGCGGTTGAATCGTGCCGAGTTTTCTGGAGACTGACCCTCCAACAAACCCGGCGCGATTCACAACGATTTCGGGGCAGACCCTCGGCGGATTCAGCAACCCTGCTGGACTCGCTTCGAAGCCGCAAGCGCCCATGTAGAAAGCCGCGAAGGCCTCCTCGAAGTCAACGTGAAGCCACTCGCAGCGGGCTTTCGAACTCTCCTTGCAAGCCTCTTGCACTAGATCTGTCCCGACCTCCTCGTGTCTCGCGGTCGAGGCAACCATGAGATCTTGAATCCGGGCGTGCAAGTGACCGTCCCAGACCACGTTCACTAAACCGATGAGTTCGCCCCGGACTCGGACGGCGACCCAACCCAGACTGTGTTTCTCCGTCAAGGACTTCCAATCGACTGTGTCGCTCCCGAGGCTCGGTCCGACGCGTCGGCGTCGAGAGCGCGATATTCGATGTTGTCGAACTTGCCACACCCTCAAAGGGTTCGATTCATCCAACCAGAATATTCCGCCATCGGCATTATGAAAATCGTCGCCACCACCTTGAATTATGCGGGATGCCAACTTACGCCGATGATGTCACGAGGCGCTCACGTTTTCCGGAAATCTCCGAATCAATCAAGTAAAATGCTTCTCCCAGCCAAATTGGGCGAATTGAACTTTGCCGTCGCAAAGTCCGAGAGGGGTAGTACGAAATGGGATCAATTGAGGATGGCCTGAATGATGTCTACTTCGACCGCCTAGCTCAGGAAGAGTCGATGGATGAGAGGATCATCGCTGCGCTCCAAAAGCTTCTGATCGGTGCAGACACACTTACACCGGTGTCGATTGTCAAGGCAATCAAAGAAAATTTATCTGAGGCGGCTTCGTGATCAAGCTCAATTCCATCGCGATTCATGAAATGCGCGGTATCCGGACGATTCTTTTGCCGTTTAACGCACGGTCCTTTGTTATCTCAGGCGACAACGGGACGGGAAAGAGCGGCGTCGTCGATGCAATCGAATTTGGACTCACTGGTGATATCTCTCGACTAAGTGGAAGGGCTAGAGGGAACGTCTCGACGAAAGCGCACGGGCCTCATGTGACTCACCGTTCGACGCCCGAGTTCTCGGAAGTCACACTCGAGGTACTCCTAACTGATTCGAACGCCGTGGTGACTCTTTCTAGAAACATGAAAAGCCCCGGGCAGTACAAATTGGATCCGGACACTCCCTATAATCGCGGGATCATCGATGAGGTTGGGCTTCATCCGGAAATCGTACTTTCTCGGCGCGAAATTATAGATCTCATCATTACGCAAGCGACCGATCGTTCTGTTGCGGTGCAGACACTCCTCAAGCTCGATGGGATTGACAAAACAAGAAAGGCCCTCGGGACTGCGTCTACCAAACTGAAGGATGAGGCTGAGACAGCTTCATCCACTCTCAATACGAGGACTGGCGAACTAATTCGTCATCTCGGTATCGAAAAGCTTGATGGTGCTTCTGTCATTGCGTTTGTAAATGAGAAACGAGCATCATTGGGCCTCGGTCCCCTTGACTCTCTAACAGACTCTGCATCCATTACGGATGGACTCGACGACGCCGCGCTCAGCGACACCTTCAACAAGGAGTCGGCATTAAAAGATATCGACGCCGCACAAGTGTTCTTTTCTACGTGCGTTTCTACAAATGAGAAGACGTGCGAGTCACTGGTCATTGATCTATGCGAAATCGAAGAGAATCCTTCGCTCCTCGATCTCATCGACACGGCAGAACTTGTGACAATGGGCATCGAGCTTGTGGACTCACCCGAATGTCCTCTTTGCGATCTTGCTTGGGACGATATCGATGCCCTGAAGGAGCACCTAGACGAAAAGCTTCGCAACTCAGCTTCCGCGGTTGCGATCGCGGAGCGTCTTATTGCGAACGGCAAGATCCTCGCCGGCGCGGCGCGAAAAACTCAGAGCCACACCGCCTCAATTGAAGGATTGCCAAGCGAGTTGGTCTCGTCCAACCTCGCCCAAAGTTTGAAAGATTGGGATGCCGAACTTGAAATTTTCATCTCCGACGCGGCGAGTCTTTCGGGTTTGAGGAAAATGCAGACGCAGTTCAGCACTGGTTGGCCCACAATACCTCCCGATCTCTCTACATTGATATTGGCACTGAGATCCGCCGCTGACGCGAAAACTGACCAGTCAGCTCCGGCTGCGGCAGCGTCTGCTTTAGGCATCGCTGGAGAGCGCTTCGCTGGAGTCAAAAAAGCCGAGAGCTCGTCGGCCACGGCCACCAAAGCCGCCGACATAGCCAAGGTTCTTCACGAAACGTACTTGATCGTGTCCGCGAACGTTCTTGAATCCATATACGAGGTTGTACAGCAAGATTTCAGCAAGTTCTACAAGATGATCAACGGTGAAGATGAGGAAGGGTTCAAGGCCAGCTTTAAGCAAGACGGAGGAAAACTTGAACTTGAAGTCGAATTTTATGGAGAAGGAACTTTTCCGCCCAACGCTTATCACAGCGAAGGTCACCAAGACGGAATGGGCGTATGTCTCTATCTCGCCCTGATGAGACAGTTGTTGCCAAATCATTTTGACTTTGCCGTTCTAGACGACGTGGTTATGTCGATAGATGCCGGCCATCGGAAGCGGTTCCTTCGACTACTGCAGAGCGAATTTACGAACACTCAATTCATCATCACCACGCACGACAGATTTTGGGCAAAGCAGATTTTCAATGTCCTCGACAAGCCAATCGGTGGAGTGATCTTCACCGGCTGGTCTGTTGAAACTGGCCCGATACACCACGCGGACGATGAGGTATGGATGCGCGTCGATGAGGATCTTGCCAAGAATGACGTGAGTTCCGCAGCTCAGAAGCTTCGAACCTATCTTGAGTTCTTGTGCTCGGAACTCGCGGACAATCTCGGAGCCGAGGTCAAGTACAGCGCAGACGGCAGTTACGAACTCGGGGATCTTTGGTCACCAATTGTGAGTCGCTACGGGCGGCTCCTGGGTCTGGGCGCGAAATCGGCGGCTGCGTTCGATAGATCCGATTTGGCCGAACTGGTTAAGGATAGGAAATCAAACTGGTCAGTCGCAATGACTCGGTATGGGGATGAGAATTGGGTAATAAACAAGGTCCTTCACCACAATGAATGGGCGAACGCAACTGCCGAGGAGTTCAGAGAAGTTGTGGACTCCGTCAAGGCTGTTCTGTCTGAACTCCGTTGCCACAACTCCAAGTGTGAGTCATGGCTCGAGGTAAGTCCGAGGCGAGGCGAATCTCATAGTCTCGCTTGTAGGTGCGGTTCCGTTTCTCTGAATTTGCTGACTAAGTGATCAATAGTTTCACCACCCAGGCATCTGCTTGTCATGTCGTCATGCACGAAACATCCGAAAACCATTGCAACTACTGGGTTTAACCGATTTCCCTCCACACCTCAAGGGAATTCGGTCCGTGTCACCACCTTGAAAGGGTGGAGGTGCTTGATAGCTGGAAGGAACAAAATCGCTGATCAACCGTTGTTACCAGCGGCCAATTGTTTGCTCTCCTGAGTCACGGGCACTCTACGGTCCCCGCACGCGGACTTGACATCTCAAGCGGAGATCCTCTCGAAACGAGACTTCCTAAGATTATTCTCAGGAATACTTGACTTATTGTCTGACAGCGATATACCAGTGGTGTATACATACATCCGTGGTATACCAGCAACCAAACAACGGCCAGAGACTGCGACTTAGCGATCAGGTCTATGAGCAGGTCAAGCAACTAGTGATCCGTGGCGACATCGCCCCCGGGCGACTGTTGAGCGAACGAGAGTTGATGGCCGACCTTGAAGTTGGACGTACACCTCTTCGCCAGGCGTTGCAGCGCCTCGAACAGGAGCACTTCCTCACCGTCGTACCGGGCGGGGGCTACTTGGTGGCCGACATCACCTTCGACGGGATCATGCACTTATACGAACTTCGTCGTCCGGTGGAGGCTTTGTCGGCGCGTTTGGCGGCGGTTTGGGCGAGGCCTAGGGATGTCGAGCAGTTCGAGGACTTCATCCACACCGCGAGCCGAGCCACGGAGCGAGAGGATGGATATTGGCACTTGGCGATGGACGCACATTTTCACGACTTGGTTGCTGCAGCGTCACGCAATATCTATGTTCGAACGACGGTGAACCAACTCTTCAGTCTCACCCAGCGAGTAATGATTGCCAGTCGCCTCAACGTTCCCAGAATCGAAGATGAGCTCCCGTTTTATCGCGATTTGACTCAAGCAATTACGCTTCACGATCCCGAGAAGGCTGAGACGCTGATGTTGGAGCACATCGGGTGGGGTACCGACATTGCAAGCGGTATCCGCCTTGGCTAGTTCGGTCGACACCTTGCCGAACTTGAATTCGACGACTTCGCGGCGGAGCGCACGAGCGCGTAAGTGGCCACTCCTCTTGTTGCTGGCTCCCGCGTGCCTCGTCTTACTGGCGTTCGTCGTGATCCCTTTGGTGCTTGTTTTCAGGGACAGTCTCGACGCACCCTCAATCTATGGCGGGGTCACGTCGAAGCTGACGGTCTCCAACTACACGACAATCTTTCAATCGACGTATCTCGGAGTCATCCGGCACAGCCTGCTCGTCGCGGCCGAGAACACGATTCTTTGCGTTTCCGTTGGTTATTGCGTCGCATATTGGATTGTGACCCGTCCCCCGAGTCGTCAGCCGATCCTCATTCTGCTTCTCATCGTTCCGTTTTGGACCGATTTCATCGTTCGAACTTTCACCTGGATCAATCTGTTGAGCGATCAAGGTGTTCTGAATGGATTACTCCGCGTCACCGGAATCCACCGAACGCCACTCCAACTAATCCCCAGCAGCACCGCGGTGTTCATCGGCCTCCTCTACGCTTTCTTGCCCACCGCCGTACTCCCGATCTACGCAGCTCTCCGCAATTCCGATTTGACTCTCCTCGAGGCGGCCGAGGACCTCGGGTGTGGTCGCATAGCGCTGCATCGCCGAATCGTCTTTCCGCTCGCTTCTGTCGGCGTCCTGGCGTCGGCGCTGCTTATCTTCGTGCCAACCATGGGCGTCTACGTGATCACCGTGCTCTTAGGGGGGGGCAAGCAACTACTCATCGGGAATCTCTTGGAGACCGTCTACTTGGAATTTCGAGACATCCCCTTGGGAGCGGCGATCTCGATTGTCATGGTGGTGTTCATGCTCGTCACGCTCGCAGTCGTGGCCACGGCGAGCAACGTTCTGAGGAAGAGGGTTCAGTGACTATGACGACGCTCTCCCAGACGCCCGTTGCGCAAGGCTTGGGCCAGGGCAAGAGAGCAGTACTGCGCCGTATTGAGTCGCGGATCGTCGATGGCGCAATTGGCGGCGTGAGCGTCGTGGCCTTCTTGTTCCTGTATGTCCCAATAGTTGCCCTCATAATCTTCTCGTTTGATCGATCGCCCCTCTCGTCATCCTGGACTGGATTCACTTGGGGCTGGTACACAACGTTGTTCCACGACACCTTCCTTATTGGAGCCCTGAAGGTGAGCCTCATCGTCGCCGTGAGTTCAGCGGTCGTCAGCACGGTCATGGCATTGATGAGCGCCGTCGTTCTAAGTCGATTGGCATTCAAAGGAAAGCGCGCCTTCATGGCGATGCTCTTCCTGCCGCTGCTCGTTCCCGAAATCGTATTGTCCGTGGCCATCATCACGATGATGTCGAGGCTCGGGCTCTCGCTCGGCTACGGATCGTTAATTGCGGGACACATTGTCTTGACGCTCCCTTACGGGACACTGCTCCTTTTCGGGGCGGCGACGCGCCTTGACCCCTCTCTTGAAGAGGCCGCCACCGACCTCGGATGCAACGCCTTCTCGGCGTTCATGCGCGTCATCTTTCCCCTCTTACTCCCCGCAGTGTTCGCGAGCTTGCTGCTCAGCTTCACAATTTCGTTCACGGACGTTGTGATGTCCAACTTCGCGAGTGGAGTGGGGACGACGACCTTGCCCGTCTACGTATACGGATTGTTGAAGACGGGCATAAGTCCGGAGATCAACGCCCTTGGGACCCTATTGGTCGTCGGGACTCTCGTCATCGTCGGGATCATAGGTATGCGTCAGCTCGTCTCCATCATGGCGGGTCAATCAGGTCGCGGCAAGGCAGGACCCGTTGAGCTGGCCGAGCTGAACGCAGAGTCGAATTAAAGAAGCAAGCAGTTGCAACGAAGTATCCAACCAAGAAAGGGGGTAGTTGACATGAAGCACAAAGACGAAAAGGGGGTGGAGGTAGTGAAACGAAGAACAGAGAGAACTGGGATGACGAGCCGGCGCAACATGCTCACTCGGTCGATCGCGCTGTTGGTGCTGCTCGGCGGAAGCCTGGGTGGCGTGATAGCCGGTGGTTCGGGCGCGTCAGCGGCCAGCAAAGGTTCGCTCCACATCTACGCATGGGCGGGCGAGGTCCCGGCAACGATGGTGAAGGCGTTTGAGAAGGCGACGGGAATCACGGTCACCGTGGACACCGCCACCAGCAACGAAGCGATGCTTGCGAAGATCGCGGCCGGCAACAGCGGCTACGACGTCGTTGAGCCCAGCCAGTACGCCGTGCAGGAACTTAAGCAGCAGAAGCTGATCGTTCCAATCAGTCATGCGAAGCTCGTTGGCTTCAGCGACGAAGGCACGCCGTACCAGAGTCCCTCCTACGACACTGGCGACAAGTACAGTCTTCCGTGGCTTACGGGAAGTACTGGGCTGATCTACAACTCAACCTGCACGGGCGGACCGGTCAACAGCTGGAGCGTTCTGTGGAACCCTGCCTTTACGGGCAAGCTCTACGTGCTTGACAATGAATTGTCGGCGTACATCACGGGACTTCAGTACCTGGGTTTCAAGGCCTCGTCGACGAACAAGGCTGAAATAGCGCAGGCCACCGCAGCCCTCGTGGCTCAGAAGCCGCTACTGGCTGGCTACAACTCGACCAACAGCGCGCAACTCGTGGCATCGGGCCAGGCCTGCGCCGCAGAGGTCTACAGCGGAGGCACAACGGCCGCGGCAGTGGCCACGAATCCCTCTGTCGTCCACTACATCCTTCCGCACGCCGGAGGCACGATTTGGGTCGACAGCTGGTCAATTGTCAAGGGTTCGAAGAACGTCTCGAACGCTTACAAGTGGCTGAACTTTGCGCTGCAGCCTAAAAACGCCGCGTCGGCTGCCATTTCGGCACAAGAGGCGACGACGAATCACGCGGCTTACAAGTACATTCCGGCTAAGGACCTGAACAACTCGGCAATCTACACGCCACTTGCTTCGGCCGCGACCGCGGACTTCATCCTTGATCCAGGAAGTGCGCTCACGTACTTCAACAGTGGCTGGCTCCAAGTTCAAGCGGGCTAGTTAGAACCATACGGGCAGCCCCAGGTGTGAAAATCTCCCCGATCCCTGCACCTGGGGTCGCCCGTATGAAGACCCCCCCAACGGGGGAGCCGCTCATACTTTAAGCCGCCCATTTTTTGAAGGAGACGATATCCGTTGACGTTCGAAATCAATCAACGATGTGACACGATTCCAAGTGAATTGCTCGTGAAGTACTCTAAGATCTCCACTGCCACAATGGGTCACCGCGTAGATGGCAACGCAATGGATTCGGGCATCAGGATGTTCGTAGGCGGACCAATAATCGCCGGACCGGCCCTGACGGTTAGGACACTGGGTCGCGACTCGACCGTTTGCCACAAGGTGTTTGATTTGGCGATGCCCGGTGACATCCTCGTTGTCGACCGGGGCGGCGACCAACATTATGCATGCTGGGGAGAGATGATGTCACTCGCCGCGAAGAATTGCGGCATTGCCGGCGTCATCGTTGACGGACTCGTGACTGATATCGAAGCGCTTCGTGCCATAGGAGTGCCCGTCTACGCGCGAGGACTTTCCCCGATAACCACGCTCCTCCTTGGAGAAGGTGGCAGCATCAATACTCCCGTCGGATGTGGGGGCCTTCGAGTCCTGCCCGGGACGCTCGTCATCGCCGACGAGGATGGAATCCTGGTTCTCGACTCGGTGCTTGCAACTGACAGTCTCAATAGTTTCGAGGCTGAAGCAGAGGAAGATGAGATTTATAGAACGAAGTTGTTGGACGGGAAGCTACCGTCCCAGCTTTCACCAATCGATGCATTGATCAAAGGATCAGTAAATGATAGATCGTGAACTAAATACGAATTCGGAGTACGGTTTCAATACTTGGGAGGAGATCGACCAATACGAAGGCAACGGTATTGTCGTCATCCCAACCGGTGCGATCGAGGTATACGGTCCTCATCTCCCGCTCGGCTCTGACTCTCTGGTAGCTGAGAATATGGCGCGAAGGGTGGCGGCGAGGATTGACGCCAAGTGTCTTCCACTTATCCCGATTGGATACTCGGCGGACCTGATGAGTTTCCCGGGCACGCTGACCGTGGAGCCAGAGGCTTTCAAGGCATATCTGGACGGTGTGTGCAGAAGCTTGATTAGGTGGGGATTCAATCAGTTCCTGTTTCTCAACACCCACCTCGGCAACGTGCGACTGATTGACCAGGTCGCCGACGGGCTGTTGGCGGATCCCTCCATTCGATGCCTACAGATTGACTTCTGGCGTTTGGCCGCACGGCTGGGCGCTGACCTTTGGGAGAGTGGGGACTGGGCCGTTGGGCACGCCGGCGAACTTGGCACGTCCGTACTTCAGTTCATGGCCCCGGAATTGGTCCGTTCCGAACGACAAGTTGACTTCATTCCTGAATCGAATCCTTGGCCGGCCGGAGTCGACAACTACAAGCCGTACCGTCAGTTGACAGCGAGCTCGGTAATGGGTCGTCCTTCAGTCGCGAATTCCGAGAAGGGGAGACTCGTAGTCGAGCGATCAGTGGACGAGATTGTCACGTTGTCAAGTGGAGTGTTTGCGTCATGACGACCAATGAGGTGAAGGTTGCGGCGGTGCAATTATCGTCCGGCTCGGATGTGGCGCTGAACGTCGATTCAGCCACCGATCTTGTCCTCAAGGCTGCAGATGGGGGTGCACAATATATCCAGCTGCCCGAGTACTTCAACTATCTCGGACCAGAGGAGCGCTATGACGCCGTCGCCGAATCGATTCCGGGGAAGACAACCTCACATTTTGCGGAGATTGCTAGATCGCGGGGCGTAGCGATTCATATTGGAAGCATGCTCGAGCAATCGCAGATCCCGGGTAGGTGTTTCAATACCAGCGTTGTTATTGATCAGTATGGATCCATCGCGGCGAAGTACAGAAAGACGCATCTATTCGACGTAGACGTGCAGGGTGAAGTCGTGTATCGGGAGTCAGACGCGATCTCCCCAGGCGATGAATTGATTGTCGCTGATGTGTCGGGTTTCTGTCTCGGGATGTCCATCTGCTTCGATCTTCGATTCCCAGAGTTGTACAGGAGGCTGGCAACAAATGGTGCGGAGGTCATCGCAATTCCTGCCGCCTTTGCGGCCTCAACTGGCCGGGCTCACTGGAGTGTTCTAGTTCGCGCAAGGGCGATTGAAAACCACGCTTTCGTGATTGCGGCGGCCCAAGTGGGTACAACTGCTGAGGGAAGTGCCTTTTTCGGCCATTCGATGATTGTTGATCCTTGGGGTGACGTATTGGCTGAGTCGCTCGAGGAGGGTGAGGATGTTGTGGTGGCAACAATTGACCTTAACGAGGTCCTGAGGCGAAGAGCTCAAATATCGGTCCTCACACTTCAACGACCAGCTCTCTACGACTCCTTACCTAGCTCAGTCGCGGGAGTCTAAGACCGTGTCTACCGATACCAGTTATGAGGAAGCAGCTATGAATGAATTCAATAAGGACAGTGCATCGGAGAATCCAATCGGAGGGACTCAGCGGCGCGACGAACTCTCTGAAACTGAGAAGCTTGGATCGGGAGTGTCGATTCAGAACGTCGTTAAGCGATTTGGCGATGTTGCCGCAGTCAACGGTGTCACGTTGGACATCATGCAAAATGAGTTCTTCTCAATCCTTGGACCCTCGGGCTGCGGCAAGACAACGTTGATGAGAATGATTGCTGGCTTCGAAAGGCCGGATTCGGGAGACATCTCGCTCCTAGGAGAGTCCGTTGACCGTCTTCCTCCTAGTCAGCGGAACCTCAACATGGTGTTTCAAAACTACGCATTGTTTCCGCACCTAAGTGTCTTCAATAATGTGGCATTCGAATTGAAAGTGCGTCGGGTCGGCCGTCAAGAAATCACCCCGAGGGTGAACGAAGCTCTTGCTCTAGTTCAAATGTCAGAGTACGGCAGTCGAAAGCCATCACAACTGTCAGGCGGGCAGCGTCAGCGTGTGGCACTAGCTCGGGCTCTAGTCGGCCGTCCCGCGGTCCTACTCTTGGATGAACCCCTTGGGGCACTCGATCAAAAACTCCGCAAGGAAATGCAGATTGAGTTGAAGCGCCTTCAACGCGAGGTGGGCATCACGTTCATCTACGTAACGCACGACCAAGAAGAAGCCCTCACAATGTCGGATCGAATAGCGGTCATGCGCGCCGGAAGCGTGCTTCAAGTGGATTCACCGCAAGCCCTCTATGAGTCGCCAACGAGTCGCTACGTCGCCAGTTTCATCGGTCAGTCCAACTTTCTGGCTGGAAAAGTCGTCGAATCAACGGCCGACTACGCCACAGTCGATACCGGCGTCACCGGAATGATTCGCACCCGACCAGAATCATCCGCACACGTCGGGTCTGAGGTAACGGTGGCAATTCGTCCAGAACGTCTCAAACTCGTGAATAGCTCTGAGTCCACAAACGATCAGAACGTGGTGACCGGCGTGCTGAAAGAGTTCCTGTACGTTGGAAATGACACGCACTTCATTGTTGATCTCGCGAATGGTGTCGAAGTAACGGTGCGTGAGCAGAATCTGGGCTCTGTCTCGTCGGTGGCTTTTCAACAAGGTGAGCGCGTAGCAGTTCGTTGGCCAACGGACGGTGCCTTGATTCTGCTCAATTGAAAAGGTAATCGCGGGATCATTGGTCGGACCCCGATTCCAATTCGATTGGGGCCGTTGCGAAGTTGTCTATGAAACTCTGAGTCGTCTACTGGAACTGCAACTCCTGGATACCAACTGCGCGTAGAGCATAAATGAATATTCCCGGCTCACTTGACGCCTCCTCAATTCGGTGACAATCGATGGCGAACCGACCAACCATCACTTGACTTGAAAGATTCCCGTTCGATGGGAGAATCACCTGACTTTGAATCGCCGAACGGGATTGCTGACGGTTTGCTTGATGACATTGGACCGAGGGACGAGAACGGTTCACATTTCGTTTCGGTGCATCACATGCTCCGGTGACTCCTCAAGTCACCGGAGCACCCCCAACGGGATTCGAACCCGTGCTTTCACCTTGAAAGGGTGGTAGTCCTGCGGAGCCAGAAGGAGGAAAAGGACTGATCAAGCGGTGTTTCTAGCGACCAGTCGTTTGCCCTTCTTGGTCGTGGGAACTCCACGGGCACTAAGGACACGATGTCCTCAGCTCAATGAGCCAGCCAACAGGACGGCCGAGCCCTAAGCCTTTGGGGGAAGTGCTTCTGATAAGTGACTGGCAACGTTTTGGATGAGGTCAATGGTAAGGGGTCCAGGCTCGGCGATCTTTCGGGCGAGCGCGTTAGGTCCGGAGACAAAGACTCCTCGCATGGTGAACGGTTTGGCGAACCATCCCCACTCAGCGTCTGTGAAGCAGACGGCGCTCGACACCGGAACTGATTCCTCGCCGAGTGCTGTGATCGCGGCCTTGACTTGCCAGCCCAACCCGTCGAGGACCTTCGAGCGGTCGCGCCCGCCGACGTAGAGTCGCAGGTCGACTTTGAAGAAGCCGCCGACATCGCGTTGGTGGACGAGGCCAGAGTAGTTCTTGGCGTCAACAACCCAGACGCCCGAGGAAGCCACAACGATATGGTCGATGTTCCCTCTTGTTCCCGGGACTTTCCTGTCGTGTAGCAGCACGGCGCGATCGCCAAGATTTTCTTGAAGGCTGGCCGCAAGTTTACGTTCGCCGACGGAGCCTTTTCTCCAGGCTGTGATCGACTGTGGATCATCAGTCAGGAACTTTACGACTCCGGCGAGGCGGCCGAACTTTGCGTCGATCCGAGCTTCGCGCTTCTCGTGACGCCGCTGGTACTCCTCCAAGGCTGACTGACCCGCGACGCCGGTTTGCACGTGAGGAGTCCCCGGCGCGGGATGTTCAGAGTCAGGCTGTGGTGGCGCGACGTCGACCGCCGTTAGCGCGACTGAAGCGTCGTGACACGTCACACATGTCACGGCATGTGCAGCACCATCCCACCACGCGGTCGTGCCAGCCGGTAATTCGACACCGCACACGGAACAGGTGTCGGACCGCCTGATGGACATTCGTTTGATGGTCATGGTGAGTTCAGCATCGCATACCGATAGTGGCGTAGTCCATAGATCGCGGTAGAGAGTGATCGGTAGCCCTGCCCTTCTTTTATGGAGTCCCTGAAACAAGAAGGAGCCCCGCAATTTCTTGCTTACACTGAGTTACGTCTCTACGTGTGCTTAGGGGAGGTGGGCAATGGTAAGGAAGAAGAGTGCTCGGTCACAGTTGTACCGAGCAGCTCGCGATTTAGGAAATCTCGAGGCGGCTGAGAAGGGGCCATCATCATTTGGAAGGCGTTACGCCCGGCGTAAGGTGTACGTCAAGACTAACGGCTTGACGCGCAAGTTCTTACGCTCAATAGGTTTGAGCAAATAGAAACCTCGGGACCAAGTTGTGCCCAATTGAGGTTGGAAACTGGTCCTCGCGGTCATTGAATGTTCCCTCGAATGGCATTCGGTATTGACTGTCTGCCACAAGCTCTCAGGCGACGATCCTGCTGGAATCTTCGGCCGCCTCATCGAGTTTGCAACCTCGATCGGCTTTACGGTTGAGGATGAAGAGCTTCCCAGCAGCGTCAACGGCGACTGCACTCACGAGCTGCACCGTATACGGGTTGAGATCTCCAACTCACCCGAGCAGCGAGTGAAGACGCTGGCGCACGAGATCGGCCACGCACTGCTCCACGAGCAGTTCGACAACCGAGCATTCGCCGAATTAGAAGCTGAGTCCACAGCTTTCGTGATTTGTCAGGCACTTAATCTCGACACGAGTGACTACTCCTTCGGGTACGTCGCGGGCTGGGCCGGAGGTGGCGAACAAGCCATTGCCGGGATCAATGGATCGTGCTTGCGTCGAACTATTTCCTTGCGCGTTTTAGATATTCGTTAAGTGGCAGCTTGTCCGTCGCTGCACCTCTGGCTGCCTCCAGCACCCAGAGGTGGTGTGCGTACGCAAACACCATCTGGCGGCTTGTGTCTGGAACCTCGTAGCCTTGTTCGCTAACTATTACACCGACGACCTCCAACGATTCAGCACGAAAGACGGGCGATCCGCTCATTCCAGGAGGAGCAGGCATATCTAGTTCGTAGAGTCTGGTTGTGGGTTGACCTGGAAAGTCGCCCTCACGGATTCGTGTCACGTAGCCCCTGAAGAGAGAAGAATTCATGTTGATTAGGGGCTCCTGTGTTTGTACGTCTACCGTATTGAGCGGCATCGGATAGCCACATGCGATCACATCCTCACCCCAAGCCGCCGGGTCACTCGCAAGATTCAGCGTCATGGGCACGCAAAATCCGATTCTCGCTATTGCGAGATCGCTGCCGTTCGCGTCACGTTCCAGGTCGCTAAGTTCAAAGACAGAGTCGTAGTTCTGTTGATCGGTACCCTGGCTGCGTGCGGCCACGGCATAGACCTCGTCATCCTTGAGAGAATCACGTACGCAATGCCAGCACGTAACAAGCGTCCGCTCTCCGAAGGTGAATCCCGTGCCGACTGCAGTGATTGGCTGATACTCACCTTCTTTCAGCCTTCGGAATTTCGAGATGGGAAGCACGAGAGCTGAGAAGAGATCTTCGTAGCGGATCACACGTTCGGAGTTTGTTGTCATCGTCACACCATTATGGGGCTAACTAGTGACGTTATCGTTTGGTTCTGGTCGGAGCTGTTATTTCGACTTACGGTGGGAATCTCCACGGGCATAGTCCGCAGGTGTTAGCCCTCTGCGGCGAAGGTCGTCTCGAACCGCAATTCCATACCCTGATGCGCTCGTTCCCGCCCAGGGACCTGCCCCTGGGATACGGATTCCTACCGGGCTGAGAATTCGCGTCTTCCGACGTTGTGCAAGGCGTTGACGTTCGGCCTCCTGCGCGGCCAATACGTTGTCGCGGGCCACTCGTCGAGCTTGAACACTTTTGAAAATCCAGCGAATGATCGCGATGATGCCAGCAACGGCAAGCCCAATAGCAACGCCTTCGATGATGCCCATCAACATGAGGGAATTCTACCGGCAGGATTCATGAAACCGTCTGATGTTACAACGAGTTTCTTCGTTGACCCCCTTCAGCTAGAGGGTCCGCTGTAGCAGTTCTGCCGAGAATCCGCCCAGCCTGACATAGGCCTCGATACACCACTGCAAGACACTGATTTTATCGAAGAAACGATTTCATCCGAATAGCGACCCGCTACCAGCAACCACAGGTTGGGACCGCGCGAGTGCGCGAACCACGTCAGCGCTCGCAGGAAAAGTGGTTGCGCCTCGTCGAATGTAGTACTGCGGGTTCTCTGGCCCAACACCGTATGGAGGGGCTCCGCCTGATTCCACGGTGACGACTATGACGGCTCGATCAGAACCGTCGTCAAGAGCGATGCTATGGACCGAGAAGTTTGGCAGCGGTGCGACGAGTGAACTGATGAACCGTGTAATCGCATCCTGTGCAACTTGACTAGTTGATGCTGTTGGAAGTCCCAATATTTTGCCATCGTCTTCAACACCGAAAAGTAAGTGCCCGCCGTCGCCATTGGCAAACGCGGCAAGGGTTCGTAATACCTTGCGCCTAGCGCCAGTACTCTCGGGCACCTCTTGTTTGAACTCGATGTTTGGTCCTTCGCCGGACGCTATGAGAGCTTCCAGCTGGGATAACGGTTCGACGACAACTTCAACGCTTGGGTCTGGCGACATCGTGTTCGGCCAGTTGAGAAACTTGCGATCGATCCATTCGGAGCCACGCTTCAGAACCACCCAAGCACCTGAAGGAAGACCGTTGGGGAGCGGAAACTTGACTACTTGCGCCAGCTTTTTTGAAAGATTCTTCGTTGGTCCTGGATCGTCTGATGCCAGTTCAACGGTCATGCCTTTTAGCTCGTTGCCTTCGACGTGAACTTCAATCTCGGCGGCTCCAAGACGGATCCGTGCGATCCTTCCTGCGTTGTTCTGCAATCGAAATATCGGGGCGACATTATCGGCCGATCCGCCGGGAGGGAGAGGTACGCCGAAGAAGCTTGCAGCGGCAACAGCGAACCGAACAAATGACGGGCTTCCCCCTGATATGAAACTCCCGAAACCGGGTCCGGCCTTGAGCGGCTGGTACGCCAAGTCGTACGCCGTGCATGGCCATTCAAGTGGCTCAGAGAGGCCCCACTTCTGTTTACTTCCGAGCCGATGCCAGCTCAAGGTCTGTTGCTCTGTGACGATGGGTAGCTTCACTACGTCATTGCCAATGGTTGCGATACCGGACTGAAACCACCTGGCAACTTCTGACCCGGAGCCCTTCATCGAGATAAAGATTGCCTCGTCATATTCCCAACGTTGTTCCACCCAATTCGGTGGAGCGACCGTGCTCGTTATCTCCATAAGTGCTTCAAGCCACTCGTTGCCGTCTTTGGCGGCCACTAGTCGAATCCACAGATCTTCTTGGGATTCGATCAGCTTGAGCACGTCACTTTGTGGGCTTTGTCCTTGTTCCATCACGACGCGACTCCAGCCGCAAGAAGCTCGGCCTGCTGCATGACAAGTTGAACAGCCGCTTCCTGCTTGTCCGGAGGGTATTGGTACTTTGTGAGGAGCCTGCGAATGTGCCGACGGAGTGACGCCCGCACCTGTTCCTTCTTGTCCCAGTCCACCGTGGCATTAGCTCGCACAACATCGACCAGCTCCTGGGCGATGCGTTTTAGCACTTCGTCACCAAGCTCCATAACAGCAGAATCGTTCTGACAGACTGCATCGTAAAAGGCGAGTTCGTCGTCTCGGAGACCGAGCGTCGAACCTCGACCGTGTTCAGTCTTCATCTCTTTCGCCAGTTCCACCAGCTCGGCGATGACTTCTGCGGCGGTTAGGGAGCGGTTGTTGTAGGACTTCATTGCTCGTTCCAACATTTCGGAGAACTTGCGCTCGGCGACGACGTTGCGTCTCGACATCGCACGAACCTCTGACGCCAGGAGTCGCCGCAACAGTTCAATCTGCACGTTCGGATGTGGGTTCGTCGTAAGACGCATGGCGAACTCATCGTCGATGATGCTCAGATCGGGCCTCCCGATTCCGGAGGCTGCATAAATATCGATAACGCCAGCCGCCGTCACGGCGTCCGAGACGACCTGTCGAATTGCCGTCTCAAGTTCCACGTCGTCGTCAGTACCGGGGCGATCCTCTGCCCGAGCCCTCCTCAATTCGACGGCGACGGCCTGGAAGAACGCGAGATCATTCCGATACTGCATCGCTTCAGGAGATGAGACGACGAGTGTGAAGCTCTGGGATGCCACTCGAACATGCTGGAGGAAGCGATCTGGCAGGTCCATTTCCTCGCCGCCGAGTAAGTGCTCTAGTGCGGCCATGATCGCTTCGATCCTGGCTCGATCGCTGCCCGAGTCCAGTGCTTCTCGCCACGGACAGCCGTACAGTAGTTCGCAGCAGACTTCATGATTTTCTTGAAGCAATGCGAGTGCCTCATCGATGGGCGCACCCACCTCTTGTCGTGCTCGGTCACGGTCGGTGTAGTCGGCGAGAGCTGCTCGCAAACTTTCGGCAATGCCGATGTAATCCACGACCAAACCACCCGGCTTGTCGAGGAAAGTTCGGTTCACTCGGGCGATAGCCTGCATCAGTCCGGCACCCCGCATCGGCTTATCGACGTACATCGTGTGGAGTGATGGCGAGTCAAAGCCTGTTAGCCACATGTCACGCACTATGACAAGTTCCAACGAGTCGTCGGGGTCCTTGGCTCGTTCCTTGAGCGCCCGGAGACGATCCTTGCTCCGGACGTGGCGATTCATCTCGGGACCGTCGGACGCTGATCCCGTGATGACGACCTTGATTTTGCCGCTTGCATCGTCGTCGGAATGCCACTCGGGGCGGAGCTGGACAATCTCGTCGTAAAGGCTTACGCAGATTCGACGACTCATACAGACAATCAGCCCTTTACCGATCTCAGCGGAGTGACGCTTCTCCCAGTGATCCACGATGTCTTGGGCGACCTCAGCAATACGTTTGTCAGCTCCAACTATCGCTTCGACGCGAGCCCATCGGTTCTTGAGTCGATCTCGGGTGTCCACTTCAGTAAATTCCGTGACCTCGTCGAACTCTTGATCGAGTCTCGCGCGAACTTCATCCGGAAGTTCAACTCGGGCAAGGCGGGCTTCGTAGAAGACCCTGACCGTTGCCTGATCCTCGACGGCCTGCGTGAGGTCGTAGACGTCTACGTATTCACCGAAGATGGCCCTCGTGTCCTTATCAGCCGTCTCGATTGGAGTTCCTGTGAAGCCCATGAAGGCTGCATGGGGGAGCGCGTCTCGAAGATTACGAGCAAGCCCGTCGATAATGTCGTACTGCGTCCTGTGTGCCTCGTCGGCCACCACCACGATGTTGTGTCTGTCCGACAGGATGGGGAAGTTTCGGTTTGCGTCCCGGTCTTCCTTGGTAAGCCCGAATTTCTGCATAGTTGAAAAAACGATGCCACCCGATGCCTTTGTCCGCAGCAGTTCTCTCAAATGCTCGCGGGACTCCGCTTGCACGGGAGTCTCCGGCAGAGTCCGGGCAGGAGCGAAGACCTCGTCGAAAAGCTGATCGTCGAGGTCATTGCGGTCTGTCAGCAAGACTACGGTCGGGTTCGCCATCTCAGGATGGTGCATGATCTTGCCGACGTAGAAGAGCATCTCCAGACTCTTGCCGCTCCCCTGGGTGTGCCAGACCACGCCAGCGCGACCGTCTCCCCGCTCCATCGCCAAGAGGGTTGTGGCTACGGCCTTGTTGACTGCATGGAATTGGTGGTACTTGGCGAGACGCTTGATAACACCACTGCGTTCGTCTGAGAAGCTGATGAAGTTTCGAACAAGGTCCAAGAACCGGGCTGGTTCGAATACCCCCCGCACGAGCACTTCCATTTCGGGAGTGCCAAGTGCAGCCAACCGCCTACCGTCGATCGTCTTCCAAGGCGCGTAGTGCTCGAACCTGCCAGCGAGTGGTCCCATCCGGGCTTGCGTGCCGGTCGAGATGACGCACACAGCGTTATATGCGAGGAGCGTAGGAATTTCGGCTGCGTACGTGCGGAGTTGGTCGTAGGCCCCCCGAAGGGTCGCACGTTCCTCACCGGGAACCTTCAGCTCCAGAATGCCCAACGGAATTCCATTGACGAACAGCACGATGTCGGGACGCCGAGTGCTCTGATCACCCTCAACTGTGTATTGGTTAACAGCAAGGAACTCGTTCCGTTCCGGGTGTTCGAAGTCCACCAACCAGGCGATGTCGTGCCGAGACTCTCCGCTGTCCTCCCGCTTCTCGATAGAGACTCCGGTTGTCAGGAGCTTGTAGATGCGCCAGTTCTCTGCAAGTACATCGGCGCTCTCAGCACGGCGGACGGTTGCGATCACCTCGTCGATAACGGATGGTGAGAGCGAGGGGTTCAGATTTCTGACCGCAGATCGCAGGCGTTCCTCCAAGAGCACGTCTCGATAGGTGGCACGCTCTGCACGAGCTTCGTCCGGAGCAATGTCGGGACCGTAAAGAATGCTCCAGTGAAGGTCGGCGAAGTAATCGAGACAGACCTCCTCCACCCCGGACTCAGCGATGAACGACCTCATGTCATGCTCTCCAGCAGAGTTTCTACTTTATGTATTCGAAGTGAGCCGCTAAGTAACTTGGGTAGCAGGGTGTCCCTGATCTTGGCTAGGAGGATCGACTCCTTACGCAGGAGATACGCCGACTGCACCATCGCCTGGACGACGGTCCGTTGCACATTTGGAATCGATCTCGGATCGCCAACCTCCATCGAAAGAACATCAGACGCCTGTACCCGCTGATGGCTACCAGTGGTACCAGTAACGCTTTCAGCAAGTGTTTTAATGAATCCCGAAGTGTTGCAGCAGGCCCAAACTTCTTCGGCAGTTACGTTGTTTGTAGGCGTCAGCATCACGAACTCCGTTGACGCAACGGCAAGAACCCCTGGCTCCGACACTGCGTACCAAACTCGTGGAATGTGAGGGTTCAGTCGAGAGACGAGAACCGATACATTGTCAATTCGAAGTTTGCCGCTCTTGATCTTTGCCCCAGCCTGACGGAGGGGAAGTCGTTCATGATCAAATGCTGGCAAACTGAAGTGATCAACCATTGTTGTTCCCGACAAGGCTGGATTGATTGATGTCCGCTGAACGGCGGCAATCTTATTTAGAGGAAGCTGAATCGGTGCCTGATCTACTAGTCGTGTGGCTAGTTCTTCCTCAACTTGAATCGTCCGTTGGTTCGCTTCGATCTTGTCGTCTAGAGCACTGAAAACACTGGCGATCGCCCGCTGTTCTTGAATGGGAGGCAAGGCTATAGACAAAGATTTTATTCGATCGGTGGCAAGTCTTCCTGTACCGTGACCAGCTTCATCAACCATGGCTAGAACGACATCGGTCCGGGCTCTTATCGCCTGAGCAAGAAACAATGGATCAACGGTGGGATTCGGAACGAGAGCCTTGCAATCCTGCCCGAATGCTACGGGTCTCCTGGTGATCCCGATCCTGAATTCTGTCTTAAGGCTCATTCCACGTACTACGAAGATTATTGAATTGACGGGAACGAGGCGTGACCCATGTTTTAGTCCGAGCACCGTAAGACGGCGGGCTGAATCTCTGAGATAAAACTGGGTCAGGCTTCCAGAGGTAATCCACGGAATATCACCATTCCAGTAACTCGCTTCAGAAGTTCTTGGAGTACCACCGCTGAACCAATCTGCGAGGTCACCCAATTGCGCTTGAGTCCAACCGTGGGGGAGAAGATCAACCATCAATTTGCTCCAAGGCGGCGCAAATTTTTGTCTGAAGTCTGTTGCCCTCATCGAAGGCGATCAGCAATTCCTCATTTAGCCGTCGAAGCCGTTCTTGTATCGGCTCATCGTCTTCTTCGACCATTTCCGACCCCACGTACCTGCCTGGGGTTAGAACAAAGCGATGCTCATCAATCACGTCGATCGTGACGGAAGCGCAGAACCCTGAACTGTCTTCATATTGTGGGAAGCCGGGTTCGCCACGCCACGAGTGGTAGGCGGTGACCAGTTGTGACATTTCCTCGTCGGAGAGTTCACGATGCGTTCTGTCAACCAATTGTCCTAACTTTCGGGCATCGATGAACAGCGTTTCGCCCCGACGATCTCTCCAGCCGCGCGACCCCCCAGAGGACTTGTCACGGTTGAGAAACCACAGCGAAACGGGAATTTGTGTTGTGTAAAAGAGCTGTGCTGGCAAGGCCACAATGCACTCGACAAGATCTGCCTCCACCATCTTTCGACGGATTACTCCCTCTCCTGATTGTTGAGATGAGAGTGAGCCATTCGCCAGAACTACCCCAGCCACTCCTTGTGGTGCCAACTTCGATGCCATGTGCTGCAGCCACGCAAAGTTTGCGTTGGCTGCTGGTGGTGTGCCGAACTTCCAGCGAGGATCATCCCTTAGTTGGTCGCCTCCCCAGTCTGAGATATTGAAGGGTGGATTGGCGAGGATGAAGTCCGCCTTGAGATCTGGATGCAGATCATCGTGGAACGTGTCACCCCACCGGGGGCCGAGGTCTGCTTCGATGCCTCGAATAGCAAGGTTCATCTTTCCGAGTCGCCAGGTTGTGTCATTCAGCTCCTCGCCATAGACGGCGATGTCGTTGCGTTGGCCACCATGAGCCTCTACGAAGCTCTCCGACTGGACGAACATTCCGCCCGAGCCAAAGCATGGGTCGTACACCCTGCCCTTGTAAGGCTCGATCATCTCGACGAGGAGTTTGACCACGCTGCGTGGTGTATAGAACTCGCCACCGCCCTTCCCCTCTTGCGACGCGAACTTGCCGAGAAAGTATTCATAGACTCTCCCGAGGAGGTCCTTCTCGCGGTGCTCGGCAGAGCCAAGACCGAGTCCAGCTATCAGATCAACCAGTTCGCCGAGACGTCTGACATCGAGACTGGGGCGAGCAAAGTTCTTGGGGAGAACCCCTCGCAGTGTGGGGTTCTCAGCTTCAACGGCATCCATGGCAGCGTCGATTATCTTCCCGATCTCAGGCTGTTTTGCATTGGCCTGGAGATGATCCCAACGAGCCTCCGGTGGCACCCAGAAGACTCCTTCGGCGGTGTATTCGTCACGTGACTCCAGCAGCTCCTCGGCCTGGTCACCAGTAATGCCGTCAGCTTCGAGGTCGGCAGCGAGCTGCGCTCGGCGCTCGCCGAAGGCATCATCGACGTACTTGAGAAAGACGAGCCCCAGAACTACGTGCTTGTACTCGCTGGAGTCCATGGACCCTCGGAGTTTGTCCGCTGCCTTCCAGAGAGTGTCTTCGAAGCCGAGCGGATCGCCATTGTGAGGCTGACGAGCCATCAGGCGACCGCCCTGTCGTCAGTTGATAAGTGGCAAGAGTGCTGATCCATGAAAAGATCGTACGACACAAGGTGTCGTGAACGGTTCTGACCGGGTCAGTGTCTTCCAAAACGATGCCATCCGGGGTCCTCCGACGCGTCTTCAGCGTCGTTCACCTCGGCTGGGAGGATGACTGCCAGCTCGTCCTCGATGTCGATGCCAAACTTGGCCGAAAGTTGCGCGATGTGGATCCCGAAGACAGCACGCAGCTCTCCGAGCGCATCGTTGAACATCCACCCTGGTGTCCCCGGCATCCATGGCTGCAGTCTCATCGGACCGTCTCGAAGGCCGTCGGTGGCTGAGAGGAAGTTTCGGCATGCCGCCCTCATCGCACGCAAGTGGGGGACTAGGTCCTCGTCGTGGCCATCGAGATGGCCGAGTTGGTCCGTCAAGAAATGCCGTATCTCCAAAATCGAATCCGCGCAGTGTTCGGGAATCTCCACCTCCCACGGTGCGTAGAGCACTCGTCGATCCTCTAAGTAGGTGAGGAACTGTCGCGCTGAGGCGACCTTCGCAACTCCTGGGTCCCAGCTCACGCCGAAGATCGGACAGGAGATTCCAGTGAGTCGTCGTGCCACCTCTGAGAACTTCATTCCAGATCCCTCACGATCCGAGCACGAAGCGGGCCTTCTCGGTCCGCAGCATCTCGTAAGGACTCATCGACTTGATGTGAAGTGCGATGCAAGCGTTTGGAATCTTGATCTTCTTGATCGAGTTCGCTGCAACCTCGTGGGTCACGACACTAAATCCATGAGCAAGGGCATGGGCCACCAGGTAGTAGTCAGCTACTTGCAGAAACGTACTCACCGCTGATGCTTCGTACCCACCGCTCCCGGCCCAGGTGCTAACCGCAGCGAGGCTCGGGACGATGTCCTTGTCGGGAGGAAGAAAGAACTCCGACCCCCGTACCTTCGCCCACTCGGCGAGTTCGTCATCGCCGCCGATGAGTTCGTCCCGGACCTTCTCAATACTGAAAACCTTCCCCTGCCGGTTCCCTGCATCGAGCCATTCCCAGAAAGCGGGACAGAAGTCGAAGCTGTAGTGCAGATTCTTGGCTTGGATGAAGATGTTCGAGTCGAGTAGGTATGGCATCAGCCGACTCCGAGCCGTATCGCCAGTTCATTGAACGTCGAGACTTTTTTGAATCCGAGCATCTGGAATGCGTCTCGATGCAGCGTCTGCCCTTCGAGGGTGCTTTCGATGAGTGCCCGTGCAAACCGCTTACTGACCCGCACTGGTTGGGTGTTGTAGAAGTTGCCTCCTCCACTCGGACGTTCCTCCAAGATGGCGAGAATGCGCTCCAGCTCGTCGGCGTACTCATCTCGATACTGCGACATAGTGAGATAGCCAGTATCGAAGAGGCGGCGCAGGACAACAAGGGTGCTCACCTTGAATTGACGAGCGAGTTGCTCAAGGTCATCTGTCAGGTTGTCTCGATCCACGTCAACGCCATGGAGCGCAGCCGCTGGGAGGAGAAACTCTGCAGCTACTTCGTTGCACCACCGCTCCGTCGTGTTGCTCGGAGAGGAACTCATCTCCGCATCGTCAACTCCAGATTCTCCGAGCCAGATGTGCACAAGCTCGTGAGCGAGCGTGAATATCTGCGCTGCCTTCGTGTCGGACCCATTGACGAAAATCACAGGGGCTAGTTCGTCAGCAAGTGCGAACCCTCGGAATTCCCTCGGATCGAGCTTGCGATGGGTGTTGCTTCCGACTATCCCGCTGACCATCACAAGCACGCCGTGCCGGTCAGCTTCTTCGAGCAGACGCCTGAATGCTTCGCTCCAGCTCGTCCCTCGTTCGTCAGGTGCAAACGAAAGGACAGCGCTCATCTGTGCAGCAGCGCCAACAACATCCATTCCAACGGTAAAGGTGCCCACGAATGGGACCGGCTCCTCCCGGTGGACCCTGGCATAGTCTCGGTACCACTCTTGGCGTTGCTGACACTGATAGACCGTGTCGAGCAGATCGGGACTTGCTTGTCCGATCACAGCATCCCCGATCGTTCGAAAGTCCGGGACCGGCAGCGACTCGTCCGGCGGTTCCGACAGGAATAAATAGCCGATCGGGGTGTGCGTCGCCTGGGCAAACTTCTCCAGTTGCTTCAAGGTGGGCTCTTTCGTTCCGGCTTTCCACTCATCCAGGTCGGGAAACCTTGTATCGAGGTTCGGTGGAGAGATTCCAGATCGTTTTCCTGCCCAGTCCAGTAGTGTCGCCCGGACGGCGACTCGCACGGTCACTGCCCGCACCGAAGAGTGTTGAAGGTGCACGTCAACACGTTTTCAGAGCTGAGAGGGTTAGTGGAGCCGGACATAGCATGATGATACGAGAATGGACTATCACCGGCAGGGAACAGCCCATTTCGTTACAGACCGAGGAAATCTGATTCGAATTTCCCGGTGGCGACCACCACCAGGTGATCGACCACGGTGAGCCCGTGGTGCTAGCACGCTCCAGTGATGGAACGGAAGGAGCATTGCTCCACTCCCGTGGCGCTGAAGAGCCCGTAGCGGCGGTAGCGGACGATAATGGCGCCTACGTGCTTGACCTACAGATCAAGGCCGAAGTCATGGCTGGGCGGCTCCAGGAGGCCGTCGCCGGAAGATACGTAGACAGCCTTCGCTGGGGCAGTCTCAGCCACTGTGAGTGCGTAGGCCCTCTGGACGGCGCTAAGGACACGACTGCGCTGAGTCTCTTGTTCGTGGCTAACAGTTGCATCGTCAACGATGGTGTCAGGATTGTCAATGCCCCAGCGGTCCAGGTAGGCCGCGCCGGTGGAAACCTCCAATACCCACTGCTCGTAGAGCTCGCTTGCCTCAGGGGCATCGCCGAATTCCTGCACCCAGGCGTCATCGTGTTCAATTGCAATTTCGGCGAGGCGGTGGGCCTGCCGTTCGATAGCGTCGGCTCGATCACTCAGCGCTGATACGACATCGGGGTCAGTGAGCGCAGTTGGACGGGCGAAAAGGCCGACTACGAGCTCGCTCGCCGGTGAGCTGGGGTAGCCCACGTCGGCCACGTATCGATCGATGCGGTAGTGCAGGACGCCGGCCACGTCGTCCGCGTCCTCGAACGAACGACCCGTGACAAGCGGCAGCAGTTCGGTGTGAACGTCGAAGCCCCGGTTCTCCGCGTCGCGTAGCTGGGCGAGTAGCGCTCCGTACGCGGGGGAGGCCTTCGTTTGGGCGAATTCGGTGTCGCTGAGTCCCGACTGGCTAAGAACTTCGTCCCAGCGGTCACCGTCGGACAGGGTGACGATGGTGTCGTACTCGGCGACGAGTGCGGCGATGGACTGGGTCTGGGACAGACGGATCATGTCGGTGGCGGATACGTCAGCCCCCTCGTGACGAAGTACTCCCGCGAGCACTTCCAGGGCGCTCGGGATCTCGGTCATTCCGTCGTGGCCGGTTGACGGATCGGGGTCGTAGTGCGTGTCCACGTAGAGGTGGTTGGACTCTGAGCCTCGCGTCAGGGCCACGTACAGCACTTCTCGAGTGGTGGTGGGACTCGCGAACGCGTGCGTCGTGTCGACGGTACGTCCCTGGGCGCGATGCGCCGTCGAGGCGTAAGCCAACTCGACGTTCTCGGCGACGTAACTGGCCGGCAACACCACCGAGCCGTGTCCACTCACCCGAGTGACGGTCATCGAGCCGTCGGCATGCGTCGCCGACACGGTCCACTCGTCGCCGTTCTTGACCCAATTGGTGCCCGTCGTGAGCCGTCGGTTGTTCTCGCGCGTCACGACGAGATCGTTGGCCCCAGCCGTCATGGCCCCGGCGACATCGACCCCCTCTTCGACGACGACACCGCTGGCGACACGGTCGCCACGGGCGCGAGCGTTGAGCTCGTTCACGGTCGCGGTGTCGCCGGCGAGCATCAGCGAGTGCAGTCCGAGGTCGCTGTCGGTCTTCCACGCGCCGTAGAGCGCATCGAGCATCTCGTCACGGGTGCCGTCCTTGATCCGCCCGTGCGTGGCGTAGGTGCCAAGAGCAGAACTGGCACCGCGACGGACCTGGAGACCGGCCTCTTTCTCCCATACTGCCTTGAAGCGACGAACGTCGGCCAACGTTGGAGCGTCTTCACCTCTGTCGCGCACGAGGGTGCGAAACATACCTCCGGCGTCCACGCTGGAGAGCTGGGCTCCGTCGCCGACGAGGACTACTTTGGCCTGGGCATCGAGAGCGGCCGACATCAACTCGTCTAGTGCGAATGTCGAGGCCAAACTGGCCTCGTCCACCACCACCAGTTGATCGGTGCGAAGGGTCCAGCGGGCCAGTGCCTCTTCGCGCCTGCGAATACCTTCGTGCAACCGGGCATTCGGTACTCGTCCGGCGAGCGCGATTAGGCGCGCCTTCTCGCGCAAGTCTCCCAGTTCGCGAGTTCGTTGGCCGTGTTGGCGGTGCTCGTAGAGCCACTTGGCGAGATTGTCGGTGTCGATGCCCATGTCGTCGGCCAGGACTTCGGCGGCCGCGGCCGAGGGCGCGAGGCCGGCCACCGAGCCGGCACCGTGCTCGACTTCCCACGCTGCTCTTAGTCCCGCCATGGTCGTGGACTTGCCCGTGCCCGCGGGGCCCACCAGTACGTCGAGGACCCGTCCTGAGGTCGTGATCTGCTCGACGGCACGGGCCTGGTCGAGCGAGAGCGTGAAGGTTCTGTTGGGCAGTCGTCGCTCGGCAACTGCCGCCACCGTGGCACTGGATACCACGGCCGCGTCGAGACGTTGGCCCGCTTCGAGCAGACGGGCCTCGGCGTCGAGCAGTGTCATCGAGGTGTAAAGGAAGTGGCCGGTTCCCTGGAACCTGGAGGTGCCATTGCTGCGAAGCAGGAAGCGTGGCGTGTGGTGCAGGTTGGGCGTCGTGATGAGCAGTGCCTGGTTAACGGCCAGTTCGGTAGCGCGAGTGGCGGTGAGAATCCGCTCGGCGGGCTCGCTAAAGCGGACGCCCTGCATCTGGCGAAATACCTCCGCCTGGACGTTGGCGCGAGAGAACGTGGGCCGCTTGGCGCTCACGACGTCGAGGGCCGCGTTGGCGATATCGAGCAAGATCTCGTCCTCGAACTCAGCGCTCGTGAAGGCGGGCACGTCCTTGCCACCGAGCTCCTGCACCCACGCCAGGGGCTCATCGTCGAGATAGGGCGTGGCCCGAGCGGTCCACTCCTCGGTCAGGTCCCCGAGGCCTACCCCTTTCTTCGCTCGTCGGGTGGACAGAGTCGCCGTCTGGCGCAGTTTGAGCACTTCGACGTCGGTAGGGGCGCGCCCGTGATCGTCCTCGAACTGGGTGATGAGACGATCCTTCGCGCTGACGATGGCCGCGGTTCGCTGCGAGAACTCGTCCATCAGGCGCTTCGAGACACCGGCCACCTCCCACTTCGGGGCGGTGCTGGAACGCCGGGTGTGGGCCTCCCAGTCCCAACCGAGTTCGGCGGTGAGCAGATCAGAAAGGACGCCCTGGTGCATCTCGGAGAGCATGACCGTTGAGGCGAAGAGTCCCCGGCTGTCGAGGGTGCGCCAGACGCCGTCGCTAACGGCCTGGACCCGGTTGAGCACGACCACGTGGTCGTGGAGCTGGGGATCACCGTCGCGGGAGTCGAAGTGGGTGAAGCTCGCCGCGATCACCCCGACGACGTCCTCCTCGACGCAACCCTGCTGGCCCGAGCGAGTGCGAAAGACCTCGCGTTCGGCGTAGGCAAGGACCTCGGTGATGGCCT
>Ga0224555_1000933_pt1 | contig 43899 bp, 35 predicted proteins | sample 714S23034metaG_FD_180687 | JGI IMG/M metagenome (GOLD analysis project Ga0224555, IMG submission 180687) | Peat soil microbial communities from Stordalen Mire, Sweden - 717 S2 30-34 | ecosystem: Environmental > Terrestrial > Soil > Wetlands > Peat | place: Sweden: Norrbotten County, Stordalen...
GCAAGGCGGCGTTCTACTGCTATGCTGCGCCCGCTCCGAAGGGTCTCGACTCAATGACGGTTGAGCCGGCGCAGGCGAAGTATGATCAGGGCCTCGGCGAGTTCATCCTGCTATACGAGGACCTGCGTCAAGCTCCGTCGCCGGATGAGGCGTTGCTGGCGTTTCTGCAGAGCACATATGAGGCGGCAGCGGGGCTGGCCAAGCGGGATCGCAAGTCGCTGGAGCGGCAACCGTTTTAAGATTGTGAATCATACAAGAGTGTGGAGTTCTTTTACCTGTATCTGAAGGCGCTCACGAAGTAGCGTCCAGGTTGCTGCGATGACGTCCTAGGCCTTCGGCGCCAGCGCGGCCACATTTCCTGTGGGCGCGGTACCGGGCTTGGCCGGAGCATATTTGCTGGCGCACTTGGCCTGCAACTGCGTGGCATGGAAGGTGCCGTCGCGTCCGTAGGTGCCAATCGCCAGGGCCTGGGATTCGTCCTTGAAGGTATCTGGCGGCGGTTCAGCGCCCTCATACACGACACGGAGCGTCTTATCCTTCTCCACCAGCGTGAAGTTGGCATTCGGGCCGTAGCGCGTGATGCTCCCCGGCTGCACATTGCCGGCGACCCGCAGGTTCACCCTGTAGGCCTTGTTGCCCATCGCCTGCAACTCAGCGATCGTGACGTAGTAGCTCTTGGCGTTCCCCGAGGCGGAGATAGCGAGCCACGCAACGGTCGCCACAACGATGGCGCCGGCGATGAAAAACTTGGCGAACGGGTTGGTCTTGGGCTTTGGCATACGCTCCTAGTTTACCCGCTAAAGTCGACCGTGAGCGTACGTTTTTCGTTACTTGATTGCAACGCGAGCTCCAGGAGTCTGATTGTGCGATAACCGTCCTCCGCTGAGATAGCGAGCGGAGCGTCTCCATATATGGCGTCGCGAACGCTCGCATAGAAGAGCCGATAGTCGCCGACCTCGGAGGCCAGTTTGCTGCGTTCGAGCTGAACCGGCTCAGCGAGCTGGGAGGCCAGCGTGAGCGTACCCCAGGCGGACACCGCCTCTGGCAGCCAGGGCTCCGGCGACCCGAGCTTTGGGGGCCGCACGCCCGCCAGCAGCGCCGCCTCCTGCGGATCGAGGCCGAACTTCAGATAGCTGCCCAGCGTTCCATGCACCCGAAAGCGAGCCGCTGGCTCTGCCGCGAGCATGGAGGCGTGGCACTCGTAGCGTAGTCCGCGCCCAGCCTGTTCCGAAACGGCTTGTCCCGTGACGGCAGGTAAAACGAACTCCAGCACGATGTCGAACGCGTCGTCGATGGCGGTCACGTCGCGGTCGGAGCGAATGCTGGCCGTGATGGATTTCGGCGCGCCAAACAGCGCAAGCGACTGGTCGAGCAGATGCGGCCCAAGATCGAAGAGCAATCCGTTGGCCGGGCCGGAGGCTTCCTTCCACGTGTTCGGACGCCGGATTGGGCGGTACCGGTCATAGTGCGAGATGACCTGCGTGATGCGCCCGAGAGTGCCCTCGGCAACGACATTGCGGACCGTGAGAAAGTCGCCGTCGAAACGGCGATTGTGGAACGGTGCGAGCACCTTGGCTTGCTGCGTGGCAAGCGTGATCAGTTCGCGGGCCTCTGCTGAGGTCGCGGCAAAGGGTTTGTCGATGACGACATGCTTACCGGCCCGCAACGCGCCTTTGGCAAGCTCAACGTGCGACTCATTGGGCGTCGCAACGACGACCAGATCGATCGCCGGGTCACTGAACGCTTCATCGACCGATCGCAGGATGCGCACATTCGGATAATCGGTTGCAGCGTTGTCGCCGTGGCGTTGCACAATCGCCGAAAGCTCAAGCCCCGGGACTGCGGAGATAAACGGAGAGTGGAAGATACGGCCAGCAAAGCCATACCCAACGACAGCAGTGCGAATCGGCAGGGACATCGGCTTATCCTACATCGGCGCCACGCGTTGCGTCGAAGCTCCGCGCGCCACGCAGCATCAGGGTTGCGGTGAAGGCGGGACGAGGGCTTCGGAAGGCTTCACAGGCGTGTCGCCCATCAGTCTTGCGACCGCAGGCTCGATCGCCGATGCCATCCTGCGTTGTCCAACGGTGTTGAGATGCAGCGAGGGCCGGGGCGGCGTGAGATATGGGTCGCAGAACAAGGAGTCGTCCAACATGCCACCCGTATAAAAGATGACGCCAATGTCCATGTACGTGACGTGCGGGTCGTCACCACCGGCATAGCGGCTGCCCAGGTAGCTATTGACGTCGAAATTCTCCTCTTTCGAGGGCAGTCTGGTCGGCAGAATGCCCAGCAGCAAGATCTTCGTCTCGGGCAGATGCTGCTCCAGGTCCGCGACCACCGCATCGATGCCTGCCTCGGTCTGCTTGGCGGTCTGGTGATAGAACCCCGTATTGTTGGTGCCGATCAGCAAAATCGCTACCTTGGGGTTCAGGCCCTCGATCTCGCCGTGGTCGAGCCGCCACAGCACGTTGGCCGTGGTATCGCCGCTGAACCCGAGGTTCAGCGCCCGGCGTGGCGCGTAGTACTTCTGCCAGATGGGCTGAAAGTTCTCATTAGGCGGTTTCGCCTTGTCATAATTATTCGTGATGGAGTCGCCAATCAGCAGCAACTGCGTATCGGCGTGGCTCGCCAGCCCTGCCACGATGGCCTTATGGCGGTCCACCCACCATGCTTCGGAGAGGCGGTCCCTGGGTACCACGGCAGGGTTTGGCATCGCAGGCGGAGGCGCCTGTGCGTATCCGGCGGCGGTCGGCAGGGAACACAGCACTGCGGCGACGAGAGCAGAGGCGTAATGCGATTTAAACGTGGTTCTCATGGCTTCACTCCTACGACGTGCAGCGAGTGCGCTTCGTTAGCGAATCGACCGCAACGCCGGGTGCGGCCTGCGATACCCGCGTATATGCCGGCGAAGCTCCGGTCGGCAGCAAACGTCGCTACGTGTTACAAAGGCAGCCTCCCTGTGGATTTCCAGAGGAACTTTTGCATACATCGCCTTCCGGATAGCATCTGTAATTAGCAAGCGACAACGGAAGAAAATGACCGGCGAGTTCAGCCGACGATTTAGCATGAAACCTATGATCCAAATAAACAGACCCGCGTCCGGGAACGCGACAGGGAAAGCGATCGCCTTGCTGATCCTTGCGGCAGCCACGCAGATGGCTCTGGCGCAGGTGCCGGGATCGCAGAATGGAAGCAGCGGCGGATCGTCGGAACTGGGCGTTGCCATGCAGGTGCAGCAGCAACTTGCGACGCCAGGGCCGGCCATCAATCCCTCGAGCAGCACGACGCAGAGCGGCATCGACCCCAGCTATCACGGCAGCCTCGTCAGCGGGAAGGCGACGGCCGATGTTCTGCCGTTGAGCCTCGACGACGCCATGCAGCGCGGCCTCCGCAATAACCTCGGGCTGATCCTGCAGAGCTCCAGCCAGCGCCAGGCCGGTGGCCAGCGTCTCGAAGAGCTGCAGGCGCTCCTGCCCACCGTGACCGGCGGCGCTTCGATCACCGAGGAGCAGATCGACCTCGCGGCCTACGGGCTTAAGCTCCCCGGAATCAACCCCGTCATCGGCCCATTTCAAGTAGTGGATTTCCGCGCGTATCTCACGCAGAACCTCGTCAACCTGAACGCCTTCCAGAATTACCTCGCAGCCAGGCACAACTTCCAGGCGGCCAAACTCACCGCTCAGGACGCCCGCGATCTGGTCGTACTCACCGTCGGCAACGCCTACCTGCTGTGCGTTGCGGATGACGCAAGAATCAAGGCCGTGCAGGCTGAACTCGACAGCGCGAAGCTCTCCTTCGACCAGGCCAAAGACGCGCATGAGGCGGGCACCAGCCCGCGGATCGATGTTCTCCGTGCGCAGGTCGACTACCAGAGCGAGGAGCAGACCCTGATTGCGGCGGTCAACCAATTGGCCAAAGACAAGCTGTCGCTCGCCCGCACCATCGGCCTTCCCCTCGACCAGAGGTTTGAGTTGAGCGACTCCGAACCCTTTCAGGCACTCGACACACCCGATCCCGAAGCTGCGTTCCAGCAGGCCCTGAAGCAGCGCAAGGATCTCGCCGCCGCCGCAGAGCAGACCAAGGCCGCCGAGGCCTCGAAGAAAGCTGCATTCGACGACCAACTCCCGACAGTGACCGCGAGTGGGAACTTCGGCGACCAGGGCGAAACCGTCGCTCACTCGCACGCAACCTACACCGCCACGGGCCAGATATCAGCTCCCATCCTGCAACTCGCCAAGAGCCGCGGCGAGGAAGATGTCGCCGGCGCGCAACTCGACCAGGCCAAGGCCCGGCTCTCTGACCAGGTGCAGCAGGTAAACGCCGATGTCCGCGACGCGATCCTCGACATCCAGACTGCAGCCAAACTGGTCGACGCGACCCGGAGCAACGTAGACCTCGCGCGCGAAGCATTGAGCGAAGCGCAGCAAAGATTCAAGGCGGGCGTGGCGGATAGTCTGCCCGTCTCGCAGGCGCTGGCAACCGACCGCCAGGCCGAAGATCAGTACATCAGCGCGCTCTACCAGCACAACGTGGCCAAGCTCAGCCTGGCCCGTGCGCTGGGTGTAGCGTCGACGAACTACAAAGATTATCTCGGAGGAAAGTAAGCGTGGCCGATCAGAACGGTAACCCTCAGGAACACGGCGGCGAACAGACCGCCCAGATCAGCGGCACGGTGCAGCTCAAGCCGCAAGGCGATCAGGGAAGTGGTCAGGGCGCTCCGCCCCGGCCGGAAGAGAAGGCTCCGCCGAAGGACCACTCGGGCAAGAAGCTCATCGGCCTGATAGTGGTGGTCGTGCTGATCATCGGCTCCGCGCTCTTCTACTGGCGCTCCACCTACAGCGAGGACACCGACGACGCACAGGTCGACGGCAACCTGTATCAGGTCAGCTCGCGCGTATCCGGTCAGGTGATCCACGTCGACGTGGAAGAGGAGCAATTCGTTCACCAGGGCGATCCCATCGCCGAGATAGACCCCAAGGACTATCAAGTCGCGCTCGAGCAGGCCGAGGCAAATCTGGCCAATGCGCAGGCCGAGTATGAGCAGGCAAGGGTCAACGTTCCCATCACCCACGTGCAGGTTACGACGACCATCCAAACCTCGACCTCCGACGTGCTGGGCAGCCAGGCTTCCGTGGAGCAGTCCGAGGCACAGACACAGGCCGCGGTCGCACGCGTGCGGTCGGCCAAGGCGCAGGCGCTCAAGTCGCAGCTCGACGTTGACCGCTACACCCCGCTGGTGGCCAAGGATGTCATCTCCAAGCAGCAGTACGACGCTGCGGTAGCGCAGGCGACCGCCGATCAGGGGGCCCTCGAAGCAGCCGAACGCGACGTCAAGGCGCAGCAGGATGCCGTGCGGTTGATGCGCCAGCGGCTCGCGCAGTCGCAATCGCAGCAGAACCAGAGCCAGCAGAACGGCCCCAAGCAGGTTGCCGTGCAGCAGGCGCGCGCCGATGCCGCTGCGGCCGCCATACAGCAGGAGCAGGCCAAGGTGGATCAGGCTAAGCTCAACCTCAGCTACACCAAGGTTGTCGCTCCCATCACCGGCATCATCAGCAATAAGAGCGTTGCGGTAGGCGAGAACCTGAGCGTCGGCCAGTCGCTGATGACCATCGTTCCGCTTACTGACCTCTGGGTCACCGCCAACTTCAAGGAAACACAGCTGAAGGAGATGAAGGTCGGCCAGGAAGTGAAGATCGAGGTCGACGCCCTCGGCGGACGGAAGTTTGAAGGCAAGGTCGCCCAGATCGGTGGCGCAACCGGCAGCTCGCTCAGCCTGTTCCCGCCCGAAAACGCGACGGGCAACTATGTCAAGGTTGTGCAGCGCATTCCGGTTCGCATCAACTTCACAAATCTCGATCAGGAAAACAAGGACTACGCTCTCCGCATCGGCATGTCCGTCGAGCCAGTTGTGCGCGTCAAGAAGTAAACGGTTTCAGGGGATGGAAGGCAGGTGGCCCAAGGCTGCCTGCCTTTCCCTTTGCTGCAACCATTCGCCAAAGCTTTATCAAACGGAGCGGCCTGCGACGGCATCCTACCTGCATAGAGGTGATCTATGGCAGTCGCAACGAAAAACGGTAGCAGCACCAAAGACTTTGTAACGGAGCACTGGAAGCAGCACGGCCACGAGACTCAGAAATACGGCGATGTCGTGATGGATCTCCCGCACCGTCTCGACGCCGATGCGCGGTCGCAGATGTGCAAGAAGCTGAATCATTTGCTTGCCGATTCCATGATGCTGCGTGACATGTACAAGAAGCACCACTGGCAGGTCGCGGGCCCAACGTTCTACCAGCTCCACCTGCTCTTCGATAAGCACTTCAATGAGCAGCTCGAGATCGTCGACACGATCGCCGAGCGCATCCAGCTCCTGGGCGGCGTGACCATCGCGATGGGCTGTGATGTGGCCGAGGAGACCAATATCCCGGCTCCTCCGAGCGGACGCGAAGAGGTTCCCGTCCAGATCTCGCGTCTTCTTGAAGCGCACAAGATCATCATGCAGGAATGCCACGAAATTGCCGAGGCCGCCGATAAGATTGGTGACGACGGCACCAACGATCTCGTGGTCAGCGACGTCCTTCGCACCAACGAGCTGCAGTCGTGGTTCATCGGCAACCATCTCGTGGAGATGCCCTTGACGATCGCTCAGTAGTTTTGCAGGTATCCAAAGACGGTCCAAAGACGGTCCGGCTTCGGTCGGATCGTCTTTTTTTGCACAGAAAACCTTTCTGCACCGTGCGGGTCCCCGAATCATCTAGTTAGTTATCTAGCGGCAGTTTTTTTCATCTGCGGAAAGGGGGGGCGGCTATGCATTCAATCTTGGGTTTGCTGGAGCACCACACCTACCCATTGATATTCGGATGGGTATTGATCGAGCAGGGCGGCGTGCCCATTCCCAGCGTTCCCGTCATGCTCGCCGCCGGAGCCATGAGCGCAGCGCATAAGCTGCACGTCGCCTACGCGCTGCCCATCATCATGCTCGCCTGCCTCATCTCGGACTCCGCCTGGTACGTCCTCGGTAGGCTCTACGGTAGCAAGGTGGTGGACATCCTGTGCAGGTTCTCGCTCGAGGCCGAAACCTGCGTGGTGCGCACGCATGGCACCTTCGCGAAGCGCGGCACCGTCACACTGCTTTTCTCCAAGTTCGTCCCCGGCTTCAGCACGGTAGCCGCGCCCATCGTCGGCCAGGCCAGGATCCCCTATCTTAACTTCGTGTTCTATGACATGGCCGGCACGCTAATCTGGGCCGGCACGTGGCTCTTCGCCGGCAGATTCCTTGGCGATCTCGCCAGGCGCAGCAGCCGCTTCTTCGCCATGCTCAGCCAGTTCGGCATCGCTCTCGTCATCATGATGGTCATTGCCCTGGTGGTCTACCGCCTGGTCAAGCGCCGCCAGTTCCTTGTGGAACTGAGCGATTTGCGCCTCGAGCCAGCCCAGTTGATGGCAATGATCACCGATGCCGAGCGCAAAGGCCTCGACCGGCCCTTCATCGTCGACCTGCGCCACCCCCTCGACGTCCTCGCCGATCCGCACGTACTTCCCGGAGCGCTGCGTATCGTCCCCGATGCGTTGAAGCAGTGTAAGGAGATCATTCCGCGCGACCGCGACATCATCCTGTACTGCACCTGTCCCAGCGAGGAGACCAGCGCCAAAGTCGCCCTGGAGCTGCGCCGCCTGGGAGTTAAGCGGGTACGTCCACTGCGCGGCGGCTTGCAGGGCTGGAAAGACGCAGGCTATTCCCTGGAGCCTGTCGTCTGCCCTGACTCCCAGCCAAAAAGCAAGGCTGACCATAGCCTCAACCTTGGTGGCCCTGGCGCACAGAGTGGTTCCTGACGATTAGGAAACCCACCCACCGGCGGCGATTGTCGTTCGCAGCGATGCTCCCCTCGCCCATCCACCGCACAAATCGCCGTGCAGGTTGCACAATAGAAGAGACACAATCGTCCTGGCTCATGCAGAGCTGGATCGTAAAGAGTGAAGAGTAAAGAGGGAGCACTGTGGGATACGAAAGTCTGCGGGATTGGCTGAAGACGCTTGAGAAGGCCGGTGAATTGAAACGCGTCACAGCGGAGGTATCGCCCATCCTGGAGATGGCAGAGATCGCCGATCGCGCCGCCAAAAGCGGGAAGGGCACATCCAAAGCCGGTGGTCCGGCCCTGCTCTTTGAGAACGTCAAGGGCTACAAGGGCACGACCGTGCTGATGAACCAGTTCGGCAGCGAGCGCCGCATGCGTCTCGCGCTAGAAGTGGACTCGCTCGACGACGTCGCCAAGCGCATCGAGACGCTGCTCCATCCCGTCGCCCCCACCGGAATCATGGACAAGTTGAAGCTGCTCCCCATGCTCGCCGAGGTCGGCGGCTTCTTCCCGAAAACCATCGACGCCAGGAAAGCTCCCTGCAAAGAGGTCATCCTGCGTGGCGAGGACGTCGATGTCCTCAAATTCCCGGTTCTGCAGACCTGGCCTCAGGACGGCGGCCGCTTCATCACTCTGCCGTGCGTCGTCACACGCGATCCCCGCAGCGGCAAGCGCAACGTCGGCATGTACCGCATGCAGGTCTACGACGGCAAGACCACCGGAATGCACTGGCAGCGCCAGAAGGTCGCCGCCGAACATGCCCGCGATCACATGCGCGCCGCCGCCGAAGATGCCGCGGGCGAGGTCGAGATCATGGCCCTTACCGCCGGTGGAACCGCCGCCGCCGTCGGCCCCAACACCATCCCGCAGACCGTCGCCACCAGAATTCGCGGCGAGCGCATGGAAGTCGCCGTCGCCATCGGCACCGATCCCGCGACCACCTTCTCCGCCATCGTGCCCGCGCCGCCCGAGGTCGAGGAGTACCTCATCGCCGGCTTTCTTCGCCAGAAGGCCGTCGAGCTCGTCAAGTGCGAGACCGTCGATCTCGAAGTCCCCGCCCACGCCGAGATCGTCTTGGAAGGCTTTGTGACCCTCGGCGAGTTGAGAACCGAAGGCCCCTTCGGCGACCATACCGGCTTCTACACCATGCAGGACGAGTATCCCGTCTTCCACATCACCTGCATCACCCATCGCAAAGACCCCATCTTCGCCGCCACCATCGTCGGCAAGCCGCCGATGGAAGACGCATGGATGGGCAAGGCCGTCGAGCGCATTTTCTTACCCTTGATGAAGCTCACCCTGCCCGAGATCGTCGACATCAATCTCCCCGCCGAGGGCGTCTTCCACAACCTCATGATCGTCAGTATCCGCAAGAGCTACGCCGGCCACGCGCGCAAGGTGATGAACGGCATCTGGGCCATGGGCCAGGCCATGTTCACCAAGTGCGTGATCGTCGTCGATGAAGATTGCGATGTGCAGGATGTTGCCGAAGTAACATTGCGTGTTACCAATAACATCGATCCCGAGCGCGACATCCAGTTCACCCTCGGCCCGGTCGACTCACTCGACCACGCATCGCGCCTGCCCAACTACGGCAGCAAGATGGGCATCGACGCCACGCGCAAGTGGGCCGCCGAAGGCTTCACCCGCCAGTGGCCCCAGATGCTCACCATGCCCAAAGAGGTCAAGTCCAGGGTGGATGCGATCTGCAAGGACCTCGGGCTGTAGCGCGGACGATATACTGCTCAAGGCGCACTCACGCGCACAGCTCGTATCGAGGAGACAGGTTTGGCGAAGGCAGAGATTGGCATTATCGGCGGCAGCGGGCTGTACAACATGGACGGGCTATCCGATATCACTGAAGCCCGCGTCGAAACCCCCTTCGGCGACCCCAGCGAGGTCTTCGCCCTCGGCACCCTCGAAGGCCGCAAGGTCGCCTTCCTCGCGCGCCACGGCAAGGGCCATCGCATCCTTCCCAGCGAGCTCAACTTCAAGGCCAACATCTACGCCATGAAGAAGCTTGGCGTCACCAGCATCCTCAGCGTCAGCGCCGTCGGCAGCCTCAAGGAAGAGCACAAACCCACCGACTTCGTCATCCCCGACCAGTTCATCGATAGAACGTTTGCCCGGTCGAGCACCTTCTTCGGCGACGGCGTCGTCGGCCACATCGGCTTCGGCGATCCGGTCTGCCCGATCGTCAGCGAGGTCTTCGCCAAGGCCTGCGCCGAGGTCGGCGTCGTCGGCAAGCGCGGCGGCACCTACGTCTGCATGGAAGGCCCGCAGTTCTCCACCCGCGCCGAGTCGAACCTCTACCGCTCGTGGGGCGCTGACGTCATCGGCATGACCAACCTGCAGGAGGCCAAGCTCGCCCGCGAGGCAGAGATCAGCTACGCCACCCTCGCCATGGTCACCGACTACGACTGCTGGTTCGAGGGCCACGCCGCCGTCACCGTCGAGCAGATCATCGCCGTCATGCATCAGAACTCCAGCAACGCGCAAAAGGTCGTCAAGGCTGCTGTCCGACTGATGCCTGCGGACCTCAGCGCCAGCCCCGCCCAGACCGCCGCGAAGTTCGCCATCATGACCGATCGCGCCGCAATCCCCGCAGAGACCAAGCTGAAGCTCGACCTGCTCTACGGAAAATACTGGTAGCCGCTGAAACCCACACGCGCTCCTGCATCGCATCACAACAACACAACAACGAATGATAAAGAGGGAAGAGCTTGGCAATTCTAGTCGTAGGTTCGGTAGCGTTCGATTCCCTGGAGACGCCCAGCGGCAAGCGCGAGCGCGTGCTCGGCGGGGCGGCGACGCACTTCGCCCTCGCCGCCAGCTTCTTCACCGAAGTTCGCGTCGTCGGCGTTGTCGGCGAAGACTTCCTGCCCGAGCACGAGGCCGTGCTCACCTCCAAGGGCATCGACACCGCCGGCATCGAGCGCGCCCCGGGCAAGAGCTTTCACTGGACCGGCAGCTACGTCAACGACCTCAACGCCGCCCAGACCCTCGCCACCGACCTCAACGTCTTCGCCGAGTTTGAGCCCAAGATTCCTGCCAGCTACCTCGATTCCGAGTATCTCTTCCTCGCCAACATCGATCCCGTGCTGCAATCCCGCGTCCGCGCCCAGATGCCTCAGGTGAAGATGGTCGCGGGCGACACCATGAACTACTGGATCGGAGCGCATCGCGACAACCTGCTCAAGGTCCTCCGTGAGCTCGACGTCCTGCTCATCAACGACGCTGAAGTCCGCATGCTCAGCGGCGAATCCAACGGTCTCCGCGCCGCCGAGAAGGTGATGGACCTGGGCCCCAAATCCCTCGTCGTAAAACACGGCGAGTACGGCTCCACGGCCTACCTCTCGTCTCGTAGTTTCACGGACAGTCCAAAACGCAAGGCCTTCCGCGCGCCCACCCTGCCGCTCGGCGAGGTCGTCGATCCCACCGGCGCAGGCGACTCCTTCGCCGGCGGCTTCTACGGCTACATTGCCTCGCAGCCAACCCTCACACCCGAGGTCCTCCGCAAGGCCATGTTCTACGGCAGCGTTCTTGGCTCCTTTGCCGTCGAGCGCTTCGGAACCGAGCGCCTGCAGTCCACCACCCGTGCCGAGATCGACGAACGCTTCCAGCATCTCAAGGAGATCTCTCACCTGTAGAGGTCCACTATGGCGAGATCGTTGTCAGAGAGACGTGCCGGCAAAGCCGGCAAACCCGGCGCCCCCCCACAGCTTGGCCGTGTCAGCAGCCGCAAGGGCTCCTTCCGCCAAGCCCCCGTCTGGGTTCCCGGCGATCCCGAAGCCGTGCGCCCAGTCGTTCCCGGCGAGACCTATCCGCTCTTCGTCGCGGGCATCCTGCTCGGATTCGTCGCGCTCTACGTCTGCTACCACAAGGGCTACATGCTGCTCTACGGCGACGCCGTCGCGCATCTCGCCATCGCCCGCCGCATCCTCGACGCCAAATGGCCGGGGCTCGCACAACTCGGCGGCGTCTGGCTGCCCCTTCCGCACATCCTCATGCTGCCGTTCATCATGAACATGCAGATGTGGCAGACGGGCCTCGCCGCAGCGCCCATGTCGATGCTCAGCTTCGCCGCCAGCGTCGCCGGCGTCTGGCGGCTCGCGCGGCGCATGATGCGTCTCCGCTGGGCGCTTGTCGCCACGGCGTTCTACGCCCTCAACCCAAACCTGCTCTTCCTTGCGACCACCGCAATGACCGAAGCGCTCTTCCTCGCGCTCCTCATCTGGTCCGTCGTCGCCACGATGGAGGGCATCGCAGCCCTGCGCTCCAACGATGCAGTTACCGCCCGGGCGCGCATGATGCTCGCCGGCCTGCTCATCCTCGGCCAGGTCTTCACCCGCTACGACGGCTGGATCGTTGGCGCGATCATCTGGGCCTGCTTCGCCTGGGCCATCTGGAAGAGCGACGCAGAGCTGCGCCGCCGCATGCGCCCCTGGCTCATCGTCTTCACCGCGATATGCGTCGCCGGACCGCTGCTCTGGTTCTGGTATAACCACCGCTTTGAAGGCGACTGGCTGGACTTCATGCGCGGCCACTACTCGGCCAAGCAGATCGAGCGCCGCACCGCGCCTCCGGGCCAGCACTATCGCGGCTGGCACAACCTGGGCTGGGCCGCGCTCTTCTACACCCGCACCGCCCAGATTGATGCCGCCGCCTGGGAGACGGGCTTCGCGCTCATTGCCGCAGCCTTATACGGCCTGTGGCTTTCGTGGAAGCGCCGGGCCACCGCCGCCGTCCGCGCACGCGCCGAATCCTTCGCCCTTCTACTCTGGATTCCGGTCCCGTTCTACATCTACTCCGTCGCCTACGGCTCCGTCCCCATCTTCATCCCGCAGCTCTGGCCGCACTCGTATTACAACGCCCGCTATGGAATGGAGCTGCTCCCCGCGCTCGCTATCTACCCCACGCTGGCAGCCGAGCGCCTCGAGATCTGGTTCCAGGGCAAGACCTCCGGCTGGGCCCTCATCAGCGCGCGCCTCTGGCAGCCCGCCGCGATGGTCCTCTGCGTCGCCAACTGCATTGCGATGATGTATCTGATCCCTCCGGTCCTCAAAGAGGGCATGGTCAATTCCACAACCCGCATCTCGCTTGAGCACGCGCTTGCGATCTCGCTCGAAGAGATGCCCCGGAACGTGCCCGTCATGATGTCCGTAACCAACCACGTCGGTGCGGTCCAGATCGCAGGCCGCACGCTGCAAAGCATGATCAGCGAGAACGACGACCAGGCCTGGCAGGCAGCCCTCAATGACCCCGCGCATCAGGCCGCCTACGTCATCGCAATCGTTGGCGATCCGGTCGCCAGGGCGGTCGCCGAACACCCCAGCGGGCTGGGCGAGATCGAGGTCATCTGCACCACCGGCCAGCCCTGCGCCAGGATCTATCAGTCGCTGCTCTGGACTCCCACCCCCGCCAAATAGCCCCGCCAAACAGCCAAACCGGATCTCCATCCGTATCCACGCGGATGCCGCTGCCTCAACGCCGCTGCCGCTCCTGCATCGAGAGTAGTATTCTGGCTCGATGGTGGTTTCCGGCCATTTTCATTTTTCGTCGTTCGAACAGTTGGTCCTCTCCGGCTCGTCGATCCAGCGTCTGCTGGCGGCCTGCGGCCTCGGCGGCGTAATCGGCCTCGAGCGCGAGTGGCGCCACAAAGACTCCGGCCTCCGCACCAACATGCTCATCTGCATGGGCTCGGCACTCTTCACCATCATGAGCATCGTGCTCGCAGGAGATTCGACGCCCAACAAGGGCCAGGTCGCCGCCAACATCGTCCAGGGCATCGGCTTCCTCGGCGCAGGCCTGATCCTCCACACCAAGAGTCGCGTCCTCGGCCTCACCAGCGCTGCCACCGTCTTTGTGGTGGCGGCCATCGGAATGACGTGCGGTGCCGGTCTCTACATCGTCGCCGCCCTCGCAACCCTGCTAGTCCTGGTGGCACTGCAAATCATCGGTACATTCGAAAGCCGCCTCGGCTGGAAGCGCTATCCCATGATCTACGAAGTGCGCGCGAATGTAGGCGCATTGGTGTCCAGTGATGTCGTCGGTGCCGACCGCGCAGAAGCCCTCGCCGGTGACGTGGCCGCCGCACGCCACCGGATGCTGCTCGCCATTCTCAGGGCGCTCGATGCAGCCGGGCAGCGGCTCACCATACAGGACCGCGACAACCTCGCTGGCATGGAGCGGGTCTCGTTCCTCGTCACCACTACTGGCAAAGTACATGCGAGCCTGCTCAAAGAGCTGCGCGCCAATGACGCAACCGATCAAGTAGTCATGTTTCGCGACACGGAGGAAGAATGAGCCGCATTGGCTTTGTGAAGGCACACGCGTGCGGGAACGATTTTCTAATCATCGAAGAGAGCCTCGCCCACGGCAGGCACGCCGCCATGGCGCGCAAACTCTGCAGCAGAAACACCGGCATCGGCGCCGACGGCATCGAGTTCCTCGACCGAAAAAAAGACAGTAAAACTGTGAACGGACCAGCCGGCTCCTTCTTCCTGCGCCTCTTCAACGCCGACGGCAGCGAAGCCGAACTCAGTGGCAACGGCACCCGCTGCGTCGCCGCCTGGCTCGCCGCCAGCGAAGGCCTCCAACAGGTTGTGCTGGGCACGCACGGCGGCAGCATCACATGTCGCCTGATCCGTCGTGATGACGTCGATTATTGGCTCGAAAGCGACATGGGCATCCCCATCGTCTTGCCCCGCACCATCGAGATCCCCGGCGTCGACGCCCCCATCGACGGCGCAATAGTCAACGTCGGCAACCCGCACTTCGTCCTCTTCCCCGAGCAGGAAGACTTCAGCAGCCACGGTCTCGCATGGCAGGCACTGGGCGCAAAGATCAGCGTCGACCCGGCCTTTCCCTTCGGCACCAACGTCGAGTTCGTCCGCATCCTCGCGCCCGACCAGATCGCCTTCCGCATCTATGAGCGCGGCTGCGGCCCGACCACCTCCAGCGGCACCGGCACCTGCGCCTCCTCGGCTGCGTCGATGGTCCTTCACGGCGTCGCGCGCGAGCTCTCCGCCATCGCTCAAGGCGGCACCCAGCGCGTCGTCTGGCCCACCAACGACAGCGAGATGCTTCTGACCGGCCCCGCAGAGATCATATGCAGCGGCGAGGTGGATTTTGCCTGAAGCACCCACTCCCTTACTCAGGCCAAAGCTGCGGCAGGGAAGTCGCGTCGCCATCGTGTCCCCAGCCTCAGCCGCAAAGCCGGAGCTGGTCGAGCTAGGCCGTGCGCGCCTGCAGGCCTTCGGCTACGACACCATCATCATGCCCCACGCGCTCGATCACGGCCCGCTCTACTACGCCGGAACCGCCGCCGACCGCGTCGCCGATCTCCACGCAGCCTTTGCCGACCCAACCATCGAGGGCGTTCTCTGCACCCGCGGCGGCTGGGGTTCGGCCGAGCTTCTCCCGCTCCTCGACGCAACCCTCATCCGCGCCAACCCCAAGGTCTTCGTCGGCTACAGCGATCACACCTCGCTGCACGCCTGGCTCTGGAACGAGTGCCGCCTCCCAACCTTCTACGCTCCAATGGTCGCAGCCGACTGGTCAAACCTAGACGGCGTCGACTACCGAACCTGGCGCGCCGCCCTGCAATCCGCAGCCCCCTGGAGTGTCGGCGCAGAGGACGGTCTCCGAACCCTCCGGGCAGGCCACGCCGAGGGGCGACTCCTCGGCGGCTGCCTCTCCATCCTCACCGCAGCCCTCGGTACTCCTTTCGCCCTGCGAATAGACGAGCCCACCATCCTCTTCCTTGAAGACATCAACACCAAGCCCTACCAATGGGACCGCATGCTCCAGCATCTGCGCTTCGCAGGCGTCCTCCAGAACGTTCGCGGCGTCGTCCTCGGCGACACCACCGCCAGCATCCAGCCCTCCGAGATGCCCTTGCTCGAGGCCGCCTGCCTCCACGCCCTGCGCGACTTCGCCGGACCCATCGCCATCGGCCTGCAGTCCGGTCATATGCAGCAGCACAACCGCTCCGTGCCGCTCGGCGCATGGGTAACAATGAAGGAAGCCACATTAAACGAGCGACGCCAGTGAGTATTAAGTGAGCGAAGCGAGTGAGACGAAGAGAGCCAACCAAGTGAACGACCGTTCTACCGAAATGACACAACCGAAGCACATCCACCTGATCGGCATCTGCGGCACGGCCATGGCCTCGCTCGCGGGAATGTTGCGCGCGCAGGGCCACCGCGTCACCGGCTCCGACACCGCTGCCTACCCGCCCATGAGCGACCAACTCCGCGCACAGGGCATCGCTATTATGGAGCCGTTCAGCGAGGCCAACCTCGACCCGTGCCCCGACCTCGTCGTCGTCGGCAACGCCATCTCCCGCGGCAACCCCGAGCTCGAATTCGTCCTTGATCGCCTCCCCGCCGAGCGCATCCCCATGACCTCCATGGCCGCGCTCATCCACGACGAATTCCTCACCGGCCGCGAGCGCCTCATCATCTGCGGAACCCACGGCAAGACCACCACCACCAGCATGCTCGCCTGGATCTACGAGGTCGCTGGCCGGCAAGACCCGCAGTTCACGCCCTCCTTCCTCATCGGCGGCGTCGCGGAGAACTTCGGCAACAGCTTCCGCGTCCACGAAGGCTCGCGCGTCTTCATCCTCGAAGGCGACGAGTACGACACTGCCTTCTTCGACAAGGGTCCCAAGTTCCTCCACTACTTTCCCGACGCCGCCATCCTCACCCACGTCGAGTTCGACCACGCCGACATCTACGCCGACCTTCCCGCCGTCAAGACCGCCTTCAAACGCCTGGTGAACCTCATTCCGCGTCGTGGCCGACTCATCGCCTTCGATGGCAACTCCAACGTAACCGAGTGCTGCGCCAAGGCCTTCTGCAAAGTCGAGCGCTACGGCTTCGCCCCGGACTCCTACTGGCAGGCGACGGCCGTGCAGCAGCAAGGCTCTGCAACAAGCTGGATACTTCTGCGCGGTGGGGAAGAGTTCGCCCGCCTCACGCTCCCGATGGCCGGCGAGCACAACGCGCTCAACGCAACCGCCGCCGCCGCGCTCGCCGCCGGGCAGGGCGTTCCCGTCAACGCCATCGTCGAAGCCCTTAGCACCTTCAAGAGCGTCAAGCGCCGCCTCGAAGTCCGCGCCGAGGTCGCCGGCATCACCATCATCGACGACTTCGCCCACCACCCCACGGCCATCCGCGAGACCCTCCGCGCCCTCCGCGCTGCCTACCCCAACCGCCGCCTCTGGGCCATCCTCGAGCCGCGCTCCAATACCCTCCGCCGCAACGTCTTCGAGCGCGAACTGGTCGACTCTCTCGCTCTCGCCGACGAAGTTGTCCTCGCCGCCGTCTTCAAGAGTGAGGCCATCTCAGCCCTCGAGCGCCTCGACCCCCAGCACGTCCTCGACGCCCTCATCGCCCGCAACGTCCCCGCCGTCCTCTGCGCCGACGCCGACGCCATCGTCACCGAAGCCGCCCCGCGCATGCGGGCGGGAGACGTCGTCGCCATCCTCTCCAACGGAGGCTTCGGCAACATCTACGAGAAGCTCCCCCAAGCCCTCACAGCCGTTGAAGTTCGCTAAATTCGCCGCAGAGTCTATCCCGGCCAGATCATAAACGGAAGCGCGCCTTCCTTGCCGGAAGCATTGTCAGAAGCCAGCACGCACCCCTCATCCGGATTCGCCGGGTTATATCGCACGTTCACCAGCATCCCCTCCTCCAACTGCCCTGAATCCGCCGCCCCTCAGAATCCGAGCAGGGAACGCTCCGCACAAACCCGCCGAAAAAACCGTCCTCGATGCTGAAGTAGTAAGGAACCTCCACTTGGCTATCCTGCACGGCCAAACCCTCCGCCAGATCATCTTTCATCACCAATTTCGAGGCCAGCAACTTCGCCGTCACCACAGGCCAAGCCGCAGCCTTCTGCATCCGTTCCCGGCGGCGACGCCCGCGCAACAATCGAGAGATAGCATCGAAGACGAAAAATCCCATGGCGGGATTCTAATCATGTTTGCCTTCGATTGGTCGCTTTTCCTCAACATCGCCACCCGTAACCAAGCAGTAAACTAGCCTTATGGCCGCTGAGTTCACGCATCTCCATCTCCACACCGACTATTCGCTGCTCGACGGTGCCTGCGACGTCGACAAGCTGGCCAAGCACCTGACCAAGATCGGCCAGACCTCGGCCGCCATGACCGACCACGGCAACATCTACGGCGCCGTCCACTTCTTCGACGCGATGAAGAAGAAGAGCCTCAAGCCCATCCTCGGCTGCGAGCTCTACATCTGCAAGGAAGACGACCACCGCCGCGAGTTCGCCGACCCCGACTCCAAGTACAACCACCTGCTCGTCCTCGCCGAGAACGAAGCCGGCTATCGCAACCTCATCCGCCTGACCAGCGAGGCCGCGCTGCACGGCTTCTACAAGAAACCGCGCGTCAGCAAGAACTTCCTCGCCAAACACACCGAAGGCCTGATCGGCTTCTCCGGCTGCCTGGCGGGAGAAATAAGCCAGCACATCATGGCAGGGAACTACGACCTCGCCAAGAAGTCCGCCGGCGACTTCGAGACCATGTTCGGTCGCGGCAACTTCTTCCTCGAGATCCAGGACCACGGCCTCGAGCCCGACAAGGCCGTCACCGAGGCCATGTTCCGCCTCGAAAAAGACCTCAACATCCCCCTCATCGCCACCAACGACTCGCACTACATCGAGGACCAGGACTCCCGCGCGCACGAGGTCCTGCTCTGCGTCCAGACTGCCGGGTCCATGAACGACCCCAAGCGCTTCAAGTTCGACACCCAGGAGTTCTACATCAAGACGGCCGACGAGATGCATCGTCTCTTCGCCCACGCACCCGAAGTCTGCACCCGCACCATGCAGTTTCCCGAGCGCTGCAACCTCGAGCTCACCAAGATCAAGAACCCCTTCCCCAAGTTCGACTGCCCCGACGGCATGGATCTCGACGCCTACTTCGAGCAGGTCTGCCGCGCCGGCTGGCGTCATCGTCGCGACACCGCCATCAAGCATCTCGAAGACACCGGCAAGCTGCGCTGCTCCATCGCCGACTACGAAGCCCGTCTCAATCGCGAGATCGACTGCATCAAGCAGATGAAGTTTCCAGGCTATTTCATGATTGTGTGGGACTTTATCCGCTACGCGAAGCAGCAGCAGATCCCCGTCGGCCCGGGCCGCGGATCGGCCGCCGGATCGCTCGTCGCCTACGTCATGGAGATCACGGACATCGATCCGCTGCAGAATAATCTGCTCTTCGAGCGCTTCCTCAACCCTGAGCGCATCTCCATGCCCGATATCGACATCGACTTCTGCATGAACCGACGCTGGGAGATCATCGAGTACGTCCGCCAGAAGTACGGCAGCGATCAGGTCGCGCAGATCATTACCTTCAACACCATGGCCGCCAAGGCGGCGATCAAGGACGTAGGCCGCGCGCTCGACATGCCCTACGGCGAAGTTGATCGCATCGCGAAGCTCATCCCGCCCACAATCGGCATCACCATCGAGCAGGCCCTCAAAGACTCGCCGCCGCTCGCCCTCGCCTACGAAGATTCCAAGATCAAGGAGCTCATCGACACCGCCCTCCGCCTCGAAGGCCTCATCCGCGGTGCCGGGATTCACGCCGCCGGCGTCGTCATCGCCCCGCAGCCCCTCACCGAGCTCGTCCCCGTCACCCGCACCAAGGATGACGCCATCGTCACCAGCTACGACATGAAAGCCGTTGAGAAGATGGGTCTTCTCAAGATGGACTTCCTCGGCCTCACGACGCTCACCGTCATCGACGACTGCCTCAAGCTCATCCAGTCCAATCGCGGCGACGTCGTCGACCTCTCCACCATCGCGCTCGACGATATGGAGACCTTCGAGAAGGTCTTTCACCGCGCCCTCACCTCCGGCGTCTTCCAGTTCGAATCCGGCGGCATGCGCGACGTCCTCCGCCGCTACAAGCCCACCACCATCGAAGACCTCACCGCGCTCAACGCCCTCTATCGCCCCGGCCCCATCCAGGGTGGCATGATCGACGACTTCATCGAGCGCAAGTGGGGCCGCCGCCCCGTTGAGTACATGTTCGACGCGCTCGAGCCCATCTTGAAGGAGACGCTGGGAGTCATCGTCTACCAGGAGCAGGTCATGCAGATCAGCTCCGCCATCGGCGGCTACTCGCTGGGTGGCGCCGATCTGCTGCGCCGCGCGATGGGCAAAAAAGACGCCGCCGAGATGGCGAAGCAGCGCGACACATTCATGGCTGGCGCTGCAGCCAGCAAATTCAACAAGGAGCGTGCCGGACAGCTCTTCGATCTGATCCGCGAGTTCGCCGGCTACGGCTTCAACAAGTCCCACTCGGCCGCCTATGCTCTCCTCGCCTATCACACCGCGTGGCTCAAGACGCACTATCCGGTCGAGTTCATGGCCGCGCTCCTCACCTCCGAAACATCGAAGCCCGAGAACGTCGTCAAGTACATCGGCGAGTGCCGCGAGCTCGGCATCGCCGTCGTTCCACCTGACGTTCAGGTCTCCGCCGCCACCTTCACCCCCACTGGCGACAGCATCCGCTTCGGCCTCGCGGCGATCAAGAACGTCGGCCACAACGCCATCGACTCCATCATCAAGGCCCGCGAAGAACTTCAAGCAGCAGGCAAACAATCCTTCGCATCTCTATGGGAGTTCTGCGAGAAGGTTGATCTCCGCCTGATGAACAAGCGCGTCCTCGAGTCGCTCTGCAAGGCCGGAGCACTCGACGCCTTCGGCAAGCGCGCGCAGGTCATGGCCGCGCTCGACAAGGCGATGGAGCGCGCCCAGCACGCGCAGCGCGACACCGCCTCCGGCCAGCACGGCCTCTTCGGCATGTTCGACGACGACGGCCCCGCCAACTCCCGGGCCAGCGACGACGCGCTCCCACCCGCGCCCGACTGGGACGAACACGTCCGCCTCCAGAACGAGAAGGACGTCCTCGGCTTCTTCGTCTCCGGCCATCCGCTCGACAAGTACCGCGAGAAGCTCCGCAACCTCAAGGTGGTCGACACCGCAACCGCCTGCGAGATGAAGCCCGAGCCGCAGGTCTTCCGTCGCGGCCAGGCCGAGCAGGGAAATGAGATCCAGATCGCCGGTGTCATCACCGGCCTCAAGGTCGCTAAATCCAAGCGCTCCGGCGAGATGTACGCCCAGGCCTCGCTCGAAGACGCCGTCGGCAAGATCGAGCTCATCGCCTTCCCAGCCAGCTACGAGAAGCTCGCCGAAAAGCTCCGCATCGACGTCCCGGTCCTCGTCCGCGGCTCGCTGCGTGGCGACGAAGACGCCGCCCCCAAGCTCGCCATCTCCGGCATCCAGGCCCTCGAAGACGTCAAGGTCAAGCTTCCCGAAGCCCTCCGCGTCCGCGTCCCGCTGCACAGCCCCGACACCGAGCTCCTCACCAAGCTCGACACCATCTTCCGCGCCGCCCCCGGCACCGGCAAGCTCATGCTGCGCCTCGAAGATCCCAGCCAATTCTCCGTTGACCTCGAACCCCAGGGCATCTCCGTGGCCGCCGACGTCGCCTTCATCGAGCAGGTCGAATCCCTCCTTGGCCACGGCGCCGTCCAGATCATCAACTAGCGCGTATCGACAAATGTTGATCGATAACAACAATCACTCATCCTGAGTGGAGCCTCACGCAGCGCTTCACCGCGAGAGGCAGAGTCGAAGGATCCCGAAGCTCTCGATTTCATAGATACCGCTCACCCCTTTTCAACCAGCAGTTCATCCCCGACCGAGCCCAAAACAATGTTGGAACTGCCAATCCGCACGATCTATTCGTCGCTGACCCAGCCAGGAGATCCGCTGGTGATATGCTCGGTCGAAGAGTTGGAGACCAATTGTGCGTGGGGCGCCGCTACATGCCTCACGATGGGAAACTAGCGATGGACGACATGAACCCAGTGAAACGTTGGTTCCGGTGGCTGTTATCTGAGGATAATCAGGATAAGCGGAAGGCTACACGGCACGCCCTACCCGGGCTGGTTGCCTATTATTGGGACGGCGCCACTCCGCAGCCGCACAGCATCCTGTCGATCAGTTCGACCGGGCTGTATATGATCACCGACCAGCAATGGTACCGGGGCACGCTGGTGGCAATGACGCTGCAAAGGACCGACGACATAGACGACGAATCTGAACGTTCGATCGCCATCCAGGCGAAGGTCGTCCGGTGGGGCTCAGATGGCGTCGGCGTCGCGTTTGTTTTTTCAAAGGTTCAGAATTCGCATCTTCCTCCTGCGGCCGATAGGAAGACGTACGATAGTTTTTTGCAGCGGTTCCTGGCGAGCCAAAGCAAGGCGTCATGTCCTGACGACGATCGCCGATCACCCCATCCCCCGCATCGAGGAGCTCTTGCCTTGGAACTTCGCCCGAAGTCTCCAACTGAAAAACGAACTCGCAGCATAGGCAAGAACGTCTCAAGTGAAAAAGTCGCCTTCGATCCCTCGTCCCTGCCCCACATCGCAGATCTGATCGACTACGGTGAGATCACCGTCGGCGTCATCGAGCCAGTCGGCTGCGTCGCCACCGCAACGGACGGATCCAACTGCCTGGCCAAGCTAGTGCGCCGCGACCAGGAGACCTGCAGCCAATTGATGATCCGACTCGACCTCGCCATCGCAAAAGCGTTCACCGACGACATCTTCACAGACGAGGTGAACGTACCTCCCCAAAAAAAGTAACCCACCCTTGTTTCCCACACTGGTTGTGTCCACTTCAATGACACAACCACTCTTCATGAGATAGTCAAGACGGCCAGCGATCTACGCTTACAAAACAATCGCCGCAGCATCCAATCCCACCATGAGCACCCCCACCGCCGAGCAGCGCCACGCCTATCTCCTCCTTCGCCTGATCACCGGCGTCAACTTCTTCGGCCACGGCTTCGCGCGCATCTTCACCGGCTCGCATCTCTCCGGCTTCGCGCAGGGCATGGTGAAGAGCATGGCCGCCGCACCGCTCCCACCCTCCCTCACGCTCGCCACCGGCTACACCGTCCCCTGCGTCGAACTCCTCATCGGCACACTCCTCCTCCTCGGCCTCTTCACCAGGGCTGCCCTCACGCTCGCGCTGCTCCTGATGCTGGTCCTGATGTTCGGCGTCACGCTCAAGCAAGACTGGCCCACCGCCGGCAGCCAACTCCTCTACGGCCTCGTACTGGCCATCCTCCTCTTCGCCCGCGAACGCTACGACCTCTCCTGGCCCAGTCTCTTCCGCCGCACCCAGCCGTAGCCCTAGCCCACTACTCACTACCCACTACCCACTACCCTCCACATTCCTCGCGTACAATCATTGAGGTTAACGAGATGGCAGAAAACATACCGCAAAAGCACGTTCACGCACCCGCACCGCCGGTTCCCGAAGCCTGGGTTAAGACTGAGCTCGCCCGGCATTCGCAGCGCCCCTATCCGATGGACTACATCGAAGCCCTCTTCACCGACTTCAGCGAGATCCACGGCGACCGGCTATTCGCCGACGACGCCGCGATGACCGCTGGCATGGCCCGCTTCCACGGCCAGCCCGTCCTCGTCATCGCCAATCGCAAGGGCCGCACCGTCAAAGAGCGCGTCGCCCGCAAGTTTGGCAGCCCCGACCCCGAGGGCTACCGCAAAGCTCTGCGCGCCATGCGCATCGCCGAAAAGTTCGGTCGCCCCGTCTTCACCTTCATCGACTGCGCCGGCGCCAACCCCGGTCTCGGTGCCGAGGAGCGCGGACAGGCCGAGGCCATCGCCCGCAATCTCCTCGAGATGTCCCGCCTCCGCGTCCCGACCATCGCCACCATTACCGGAGAAGGTGGATCGGGAGGTGCGCTTGCGCTGGCCGTCTCCGACCGCGTTCTCATGCTCGAAAACGCCATCTACTCCGTCATCTCGCCCGAGGGCTGCGCCTCCATCATGTGGAAGGACGCAGGCAAGAAGCAACAGGCCGCCATTGCTCTCCGATACACCGCCACCGACGTCATAAGGCTAGGCTGCGTTGACGAGGTCATCCGCGAGCCCGAAGGCGGAACGCACAACGACCCCGCCTCCGCCATGCAGATTGTCAACGAGCGGCTGGAGCACCACCTCCGCGATCTCCAGAGCCTCTCCCTCGACGATCTGCTCACCGCGCGCTATGCGAAGTTTCGCAACATCGCGCAGTTCTACACCACCGCTTGAGCTGACCCCACCGGCAGCCAGTGCCCCACTCAGCTGTGGTTCCACCATGCCAAGGAGCAGATCACGCCGTTGTCTGAGCCCTCATCCAAACCCACGTTCCCGCGAACCTTCCAGTTCGCGCTCTTCCTCTCGGGCGCCCTTTGGATCATCGCCGCTGGCGGCCTCGCCGCGCACGCCGCGCAGGGAATCGCCGACCGCCTAAACCTCGCCGTCCTGGATGAGACGCTGCAGCAGGCCTTCTTTGTCTTCCTCCTGCTCTGGGGCTTCGCGACCCTCCGCTGGATCGCCACCCGCACCGGCGACGTCCGCTCCACCAACGCACTGCCCAAGCGCCCGACCACGCTCGAGGAGTGGCAGCGCGGCGCGGCGCTCGGCTGGGCAATGCTGCTCGCCGCTATCCTCCCGATGATGCTTAGCGGCGCCCTGCATCCAGAGTTCGCGCTCGCTCCCCACAACTGGGGTCTCGCCCTCCTCTCGCTCGCGACCATCGCCTTATCCACTCTCGCGCTCGAACTCGCCTTCCGCGGCTTCCTCTTTGCGCGCCTCATCGACGCCACCAGTCCCGTCATCGCGACCATCTTCCTCTCGCTGCTCTACGCCACCATCTCCACCTACCGGCCCAACGCCACGCCGCTCAGCTTTTTGGTCACCTTCTTCCTCGGCGTCGTTTTCTCGATCGCCTATCTCCAGACGCACGCGCTCTGGCTCGGATGGGGCCTGCACTTCGCCTGGAACGCTGCCACAGCTATCCTCTTCGGCCTTCCCCTCGCCGGCTACGCGACCTACAACAGCCTCGTCTCCACCTCGGTCACTGGTCCCGACTGGCTCACCGGCGGCCTCTACGGTCCCGAAGGCGCCGCGCCCACCATCCTCATCCTCCTGGCCGCCATGCTCGTACTCTTCCGCATCACCCGCAACTACGCATGGGAGTACACCCACCCGCCCATCGTCTCCGCCGGCCATCCAATGGACATCGCGCCCCCTGCGGCGCACACCGCGATGGAATCCGCCGCCGCTCCCGCGCCCCTCGTTCAGATCCTCAGCACCACCCCCACCGTCTCCTCGACCCTCCCCGTCATCGACGAGCACCTTCGCCGCGAAACGGGCCGCGACATCGGCACCACTCCAAACGACTAATCGTGTAAACTTGCAGCAGAGCTTTACCCCGGCCCAGCGCCCTCGCGAACCTCCTGTTCGGCCCAGCCCACCAGCCCAGCCCACGGATCAAGCAAGGTCGGCCCGCGCACATCGCAACCGGACAAGCCCGCACATTTGTTTCAGGGAGATCATCACAATGGCAAAGATTGCCAAGACCGGCGACCGCAAAAAGGTCATGGATACACAGCAGAGCACCGATTGTCCCAAGTGCTCCAAGCCCACCCGCATCGTCAAGCGTGTCAAGGACCGCGAGCGCGGCGTTCCCGGCGGAGTCTACATCTCCTGTTCGGTCTGCGACTTCTTCGAGAAGCTCTAAGCCAGCTATCCGGCGGCCCAAATGCAGCATCCAAGACGAAAATTACAGCTCCATTAAAGGTTCGCCACCCGGCGGACCTTTTCTCTTGCTCAAGCGTCTTATCCCAGGGTTCCGTTATGGGAATAATGATTCCAGAGAGTAACCTTTCCCACTTGACGAATGTCATCTCGTGGGAGGACACTCCACAACGGTACTAGGGAAACAAATCATCATGGCTACAAGCACCGCTGTTTCACTCTCCGCTCCAAACGTCTTCGCCTCCACGCCCCAGTTCACCCGTCCCACCTTCCTCATGTGTCCGCCAGAGTGGTACGGCGTTGACTATGTCCTCAATCCCTGGATGGCAGGGAACGTCCACCGCTCCTCCCGCGATCTCGCCTTCGCCCAGTGGAAGGGCATGCACAACGTCCTCCGCAGCGTCGCCGATGTGCGTCTGCTCCATCCCGAACCCGGCTGCCCGGACATGGTCTTCCTCGGCCACGGTGCCTTGATCAGTCATGGCGTCGCTGCCGTCTCCAGCTTCGGACCACCCCAGCGCCGCGCCGAAACCACCTACCTTCGCCGCTGGCTCACCAGCCAGGGCTTCCTTATCTGGGAGACACCCCGCGAGACTCCCTTCGAGGGCGAAGGCGACATCGTCTTCAACGACGAGGGCACCACGCTGTGGGCCGCCCACGGAGTTCGCACCTGCCGCGCCGCGCATCGCCACATCGCCGACGCATGGCACGTCCCGGTCACCTCGCTGCACCTCTCCGATCCGCGCTTCTACCACCTCGATACCTGCTTCACACCGCTGGCCGGCGGCTACCTGCTCTACTACCCCGCAGCCTTTGATGCCCCCTCGCTCGCAGCCATTGAGCGGGTCTACCCAGCCGCCAGGCGCATTGCCGTCTCTGAACTCGACGCCACCCGCATGGCCTGCTGTGCCCTCAACCTCGGCCGCACCGTCTTCACCGGTGAGATCAGCCGCGAACTTGCCACTCGTCTCTTCGACGCCGGCTTCGACGTCGTCCAGCTCGAGCTCAGCGAGTTTATCAAGGGCGGCGGCGGCGCGAAATCCCTTGCCCTCCGCCTGAGCGATCTCCCCATCACCCACCGCCGCATCGGCCTCGCATAGCCGATACGGCAGACAGCAGAAGGCCCTGCAACTCCTGGCATATACGCCAGAGGTTGCAGGGCCCTTCCAGTTTTAGACTTCACTTTTCGTAGGAGCCGTTCGAGCCGTTCCGCCGCTGTGCGGTGGTCTAACGGTCTTCGATTCCCGGCATCGTGGGGGTCAGAACTCCAGCAACCAGCGGCTCATCGGTCGGTTGTACCCTCGCCGGATCCGGCAGACGAAGCTGAGCCACCATCTGCTCGGCCAGCTTCGGGTCCGACGGATTCACCTCTTCGATCCGTACCTTGGCCACTCCCTCCATGCCTAACCGTCGGGCCGCCGCGTACGACATATCCATAATGCGGCTCATCGGCACCGGTCCGCGATCGTTCACGCGGAGGAATGTCGACCTCTTGTTTTTCAGGTTCGTTACCAGAACCCAGCTTCCCAGGGGCAGCGTGCGATGCGCGCAGGTCAATGCGTACATATCGAACGTCTCGCCGTTTGCGGTCTTTCGCCCGTTAAATTTGCCTCCATACCAGGATGCTTTACCAATTTGAAACCAGTGAAGTTTCGCTATTGTCTTGCCCGACGGCGTTTTGCTGGGGACAACGGCGTTCTCTCGTTTCACCGGAGGACTTGCGACGAGGGAGGCCGTCAATCCCAGGGTTACGGCCAGCACGCCAGCGCGAGTACACTTGCGGCCTTTCTTCCCCTTCAGCACTTCCACACCATTCATCGTAGGTTCACTCATAGGTATATTGTCGCCTCCAGCATGGCCTAAGTCAAACAAATCAAAGGTACTTATTGTGTAATATGGGTTGTAATTTGCGCTCAACTATGATAGGGTTTTGACGTCTCGTGGTTGCCTCCATTGCCAGCTTTTTCTTTAGGTCCAGCCGCTCACGCCCGCACTCTCCTGACCATCGCCGGCCACGATCCCTCGAGCGGAGCCGGCGTCACCGCCGATCTCCAAACCTTCGCCGCCCATCGACTCTTCGGTACTTCGGCTATCACTGCCCTCACGGTGCAATCCACCCTGGGTGTCGCCGAGATCCAGACCGTCGCTCCAGCCTTTCTCCAGCGCACCCTCGAGCATCTCTGCGCTGACCTCCCGCCCGCGGGAATCAAGATCGGAATGCTCGGCTCCGCCGAAATCGCCGCGACTGTCGCGGCTTTTCTTGCATCGACCAACCAGCTAAAGGCGCCGGTCGTCCTCGACCCCATCCTCCGCGCCAGCTCCGGCGCCGACCTGCTCCCGCCCCAAGCCATCGCGACACTCCACCAGCAGCTTCTCCCGTCCGTCTCCTGGATCACACCCAACTGGTCCGAGCTCTCCGCCCTCACCGAGTTGCCCATTCAGGACCTCGCCCATGCCGAAGCCGCAACCCACGCCCTGGCTCACCGCCATCCCCACCTGCACATCGTCGCAACCGCCGGCGACCACTCCCAACCCACCGACATCCTTCGTCTACCCTCAGGCGAAATCCACCGCTTCTCCGGCGAGCACCTCGATACCACCTCGACCCACGGAACCGGCTGCGCCTTCTCCTCCGCGCTGCTCTGCCTTCTTGTCCTGCGCGACCCGCCCATCGAAGCCGTCCGCGGCGCAAAGCACTTCGTCGCCGAAGCCATCCGCCACGCCCCCAACCTTGGCCACGGCAGGGGACCACTCAATCTCCTCTGGCACCTCTCCTAACCTCAGGAAAATCGAGTGTAAGGAAACTGCGCAACACGAAACAGGATTGAGTATGCCTGAAATACACATCAAAAAATACACATCAAAAGAGCCTATCCGGCGCCAGATCCACGCCTAGACGTCAGCTGCAACAGAAGCTCTTCCCACCGTTCACCATACGTCGTCCATCCCCCCATCGATTGCACCCGCCGCAGCGCCGCCGCCCGCATCGTCCGCTGCAACTCCGGCTCATCCGCCAGCAATTGCATCCGATCCGTAATCGCTCTGGCATCGCGTATCGGAACAATAAATCCTTCTACGCCATCAGTATAAAGATCAGCCCCTCCAGTGTTGGTTGACCCAATCACCGGACATCCGCACGCCATTGCCTCGGCCTGCACCAGCGCCAGTCCTTCCTCGATCGACGGCAGAACCAGCACATGGCTGCGGCTCATCAGTTCCACCAGTTCCGACTGCGGCAACGGCCCCAGAAACTCAACATTCTCCTTGGGTAGTCGCTCCAGTACCGGCTTAAGGTCCTCTTGTATATATCCTGCGATCCGTAATGTTTTGCGCGTATGCTTTAGATAGGAAAAGGCTTGCAGTAAGTATGGGACTCCCTTGCGCAGCCCCGGAGGACCCGCGAAGAGCACATTAAACTCGCCCACCGCCGGCTCGGTCACTGGTCTAAAATTCTCCAGTCGCACCCCATACGGAATCGTATGCACCTTCTCAGCGGGCACGCCCATCTGCACAAACGTCCGCGCTACAACGCTGGAGGGAACCGTAATAGCGTCTGCTTGCCTATAGATAGCCTCCTCCCGAACAGTGTCTCGCTCATCGGAAACGGGTCTGGTGACACCCCACAGGGCATACTCATCCTCCACAATCTGCTGCTGATAACGCTGATGGGTCGAGCCCCGGTCACAGATAAAAACGCCGCCCTCCCGCTGCAGCCATGCACCCGTAGTCAAACTCGATCCGGAGATTCCAATCAACGCATCTGGCCTTTGTTTCAAACGCCTTAGCCGTTTTTCAGTCCAGCGGTCGAAGGCCAGGGCATTGGCGTAACCCAACTGATCGCTGAGCCACCGCAGGTCGATCGGACTCCGTCCTACGGCGTATTCCGCCACGTGCAGCCACGGATACGTCTCAACCAGACTTTTTGGCAGCCCCTCACGTTGCAACCGACGCCAGGGCCACGTCGAGTACACCCGCTCCAGATGCCCGCGCCGCTCCAACTCTCGCGCCAGGTTGAAGTGGTGGAAGACTCCGAAGACCGTCTAAACAATGCGCATGAAGGGAATTGGCTCCAGAAAGAAACAGGCAGAATATGAGTTCGTCGAGTCTAACAAACCCCAGTGCCCATCGCACCAACGGGGCACCAGTGCTTTACCTGCTACCCTTGAAACGTATGCTCGCAGCCCTCACGATTCAACTCAATGGCCAGCACCGCACCTTCTCCGAACTCACCCCGTCGGCGGACCTGGCCAGCGTGATCGCCACCCTCGGCTTGAAGTCTGATCGCATCGCGGTGGAGCACAACGGCGAGATCGTCTCCCGCACGGCGTGGGGACAGACCCAGGTGGCTGATGGTGACCGGCTTGAGATTGTGCACTTCGTGGGTGGTGGAACGGCGTTAGGCTAGTCCCGCTAAGCCGCAGATTTCACAAGCCTTGCGATCGAAATCGCCTCAAGGAGTCGATCCACGCCGTGTTCGTATGGTCTCGCCACTCCACCTTCCTGTAACGCAGCAACTGCCTCGGGTCCGCTCTTCGCCAGCCGTTCACGCAACTCCCGCGACTCATACAGTCGCAGCACAGCGTCCTTGATCTGCTCCACGCTGAATGGATCAATCAGCAGGCAATCGCGGTCGGGAACCAGGAGTTCCGAGGCGCTGCGGTTGCGTGTAGCAATCGATGGCACACCGTTGGCCATGGCCTCCACCAGCGACAGGCCAAAACCATCATCCACGCTGGGCAGGATGAACGCGTCACATTCGCCATAAAATGTACTGATATCAGGTACATAGCCTACGACGCTTACATTGGGCTGATCGGCGAGCAGTTGCATCAACACCGGGTACGTGTAGATCTCGGTGCTGGTGCGAATCTTGAGCTCTGCATGGGGCAACGCAAGTTCCTTCCACGCCTGGAGCAAGTATAGAAACCCTTTGCGCAGTGGTCCGCCACCCACGACTCCTAGCACGAAGGCTGACCCAACGGGCTTCGGCACACGAGGTGACACCTTGGAGCGGCCATAGAGTGGTGCGAGCACCATCTTTGTTACGCAGGTGCTCGGGATAGCTGCGCCGGCTATAGTCCGATGGCGAGAGGATAAAGTCGGCCTGCTCGTACTCCTCCACCTGGCGCTCGATAAACCACGGCGAGTTAGTGCGGAACGTGCCTCCGACCTTGCGTGCCTCCTCAACCACCATCTGCTGCTGAACCCGTATATCCGGGCAGGCGCGATCCAGGACGAATGTAGCACCCATCCGTTGCGCAGCCTTTCCAGTCGCCAGACTCGAAGTTGAAGCCCCCAATAGCAGGTCGCAGTCTCGCAGCGCAACCGCGGCCCAGCGGTCAAACAGCGTCGAGTCCAGCTCATCGAGGACGAGCGGCGTCGGAATATGGGTAAGCGCATTGAACACCGCCACCGGTGCCGGAACCCACGTGTTCCTGACCTCAGGATCGAAGCCGCGCATCCGGCTACGCAGCGTCGCGGTATAAAGGGAGAACTCGCAGCCTCGCCGCACGAAAGCGTTGGCAGGCAAGCGATAGTGTGCCTGACGACCCGTAGCAATAACGATCTTCAAGGCTCAGCCCTCACTTCAGGGAAGGTTATCATCGGGAGAAACTGTCAGGAAAAGATTCATTTAAAGCTAGAACCTTCTCAACTCAAATTGCGAAGAGCAATTGGCACTATACAGAATATGTGTTATCAGACACAACGGCACTTTTTGATAATGGGCCGGACTGGTTCTTCACCTGGGACGGCAAAAAGCTCCAGAACATCACGACGCTCCAGACAGATATGTATCAATGGCGGGGGAAAGAGGTTCCGAACTCGAACATGTACTCCGCGAGCGCGGTGGACATCGATCATCGTGGCCCGATGCAGATCGTCGGGAACAATGGAGACTACGATAAATTTCCGCCGGATGATGGGATCTCATCATCCGGAACTCTTACCCTCTTCCGCTATAACGGCAGTTCCTACGCAGCAGCCAAGACTCTGCTCTTTCTTGCAAAATTCGAGCCGCAGCCGCCGAATTGGTCCGAAAGCATGAATGGTTCCTGGACCTACGCCAATATCCACGATATCGACATGCACCAGACTCCCGCTCCCAGCTATCAGCTCAAGATCGTGAACGGAGATCGCGACGGTAGCAATCGGGTGACGAGCGCGAAGGTCGAGATCAATGGCGTGACCATCGTATTGCCCACCGAAGTGAACCAGGGAGTGGAAACGCTCACGCGAACCATTCAACTGCAACAAGAGGACGAGATCAAGGTGACAGTTGATGGACCGGAAAAATCCCATATCTACGTCACCGTTGAATGAATCGGCAGCAATGACGCGGCAATTCAAACTACTCGCCTTTACCGGTTTTGTCCTGGCGGCGCCGGTCCTGCTTTCGGCGCAGAACTCCAACCAGACCCCAAGCCCGGCAGTGATGCAGGCCGATGACGCAGCCTAAGAGCCTGCTTTCTGGACATGATCGCGTTTACACCTTCATTCCAAGAGGCACGAACCTATCATGTTGCAGTTCCCTTCTCTCGCAGCGTTCGAACTGCCTGGGGTGGTTTACGTCGACCGGCATCTTCGGGGAGCTGATAGGGCGCCTGCAACGCCCACAAGTAGCAGCGCCTTATCACGTGCCGATTCGATGCTGCCGTCAAGCACGGCCACAATCGCAACGACATCGTCCTGCGTCAACCGTTTCTTCGGAATTTCAGTTGGCCCGAGAATCCACCGAAGGTGCTTCCAAGCCTCTTCGAGCGCCGGGTGATGCATCGAGAATGGAGACTCGAATCCCGCCTTCAGGCGGGCGCTCCTGATGGAGTCCAGAAGATTCGTGATGGCGATGGATTGCGGGGGCAACGGCTCTCTCAGTCGTGGCCGCACGAAAAGTGAGATGTAGCGAGCAATTGTGCCTAGCCTCACCCGGGAGCGGAGCCAGATGATTCTCCGCGCACCATGCAACGAAATGCTCCCAGGAAGATGCATCGGCCCTAGACCGGCGCTCTGATATCGGTTCCTTGGCAGTGCAACTGACTCGGATCCCCAGCTCGCCCGTTTCCGTCAATTCCGAAGATCCGGAGACTTCCCTCGCAAGCGGATCGTTCTTGTTGCGTTGGATTCTTGGGCGGCGGTCCAACTTGCCCTCCAAGATGTCGCTCACATCGGAATGAAACCTTCCCAGGACAACGCATAGTTTGCTCCGGGTCGAGAAGCAATGTCAATTGTGCGGAGATGGGTCGTGTGGACGTGATGAGCAATCTCCAAAGGCCGACATTGCAGGCACTTCGCGGATTGTTTCCGAATTCCCCGCGATCCGACACCAAGCTATCGATGCCTGAAAAGGCTCCTAGTGAGGCGAAGGCGCTGACGAAATCGACTGCGGAGGATTCTGCGCAGGGGAGGTTCGATCCAAATCGTTAGGGTCACTGCTTGATGCGGGGATCGAAGGGATAGTTCATTGCCTCGACGATTTGAAATGCCTTGGCATCGGGATGGAGTGGATTGGAAAGACAGTTCGAGGTGTGCGGCACGATGGCGCTCGGAATACGCAGGAGGACGGTCCGATTCGCGCGAAGCCAGTCCGTGCCAACGTGACGGGTCGTATCGAATCGGACCTGCGAATCGTCGGGAAGACTCTCCAAGACCTGCACCAAATGTCAGGTGTAACGCGAGCATTGCCATTCAACACTGGTAGCCGTCCCCCAGCTTTGCGTGCTCCGCGTTCGCCTTCGGCCCACACGACCCAATCCACGCTCCCCCGTTATACGCATGCAGAAGCCTTCTCTAAACCTTAGGGGGCAAACTTCTGAGAGGAAAACGAATCATATCTTCATGTGTCTTCGTCACGTAATATAGGCACTAAGGTCCAGCAGATTGCAACCACCTGACCGCACTGGAAATCACCGCAGATCGTCGGCATTGATTCTCATTTCGATGCTGGGCATCGCCGTGGTCTTTTGGGGTCTTCAGTACAAACTTTCGCTCTACCACTCGGAACAGGGGGCCGTGCCGGCGGCCAAACTTCTCTCGCAAAGGGAGCGGCCTGCCTCCAGCGTGGCCATGGCGAGCCTCCTGCTGGTGGGGCAGCCTTTACCAGTTGTTCCTCACAAGACTCTCTCGGACACTCATACGGCGTGGTCGGCCGATGCGCATCTTCAGGTCGTGAATCGATCTGAGGAATTGCTCGGAACGTCGCTTAGTCCTCGAGCACCGCAGCCCTGGCACATCACCCACAGCAGTCCACGCGCTCCTCCTATGGCCGCCTGACAGCACGCTCACTCTCCTCGAAGAGATGCACCGCGACAATGCGGGGACCCCGCTCTTTCTGGAAATGACTTCGCTTCAATACAAGTCCGAATAGGTGGTTCCATGTCTCGCAAGCGAATCCTTTGGATCGCAGTAGTCCTCATTGTTCTTCTCGCGGCCTCTGTGCTGTTTGTGTTCCTTCATAAAGGGAAAGCTCCTACTGCCACCCCGCAGGCCGCAGCGGTTGTTAACGTTACCCGTGGGAATCTAGCCAGCTCCCTCACTGTTGCAGGCCAGTTTGAGCCGTACCAGGAAGTCGATCTTCACGCCAAGGTCGCCGGGTACATCCGCTGGATCAAGGTAGATATCGGTGACCGTGTACGCCAGGGCGAAGTCCTTGCCGACCTCGAAGTACCAGAACTGCAGGATCAGCTTCAAGGTGCTCAGGCCGAAGTGCGCCATACGCAATCCGAGATTGGGCGCGCTGAAAACGAGGTCATCAGTGCGCAAGCGACCCATGCTGCCCTCCATGCAGCCTACACTCGGCTGCTGCAGGCTTCCCAGCAGAGGCCAGGATTGATCGCCGAGCAGGAATTGGATGATGAGCTCTCGAAAGACCAGGAATCAGAGGCGCAGATCGGCGTCGCCAAGGCATCCCTCAATGCGATGCAGCAGCAACTCGGGGTTTCGCGTGCCGAAAGTCATCGCGTTGAAACGCTGACCAACTATCAGGAGATCATCTCTCCATTCAACGGGGTCGTGACGATGCGCTACGCCGACACCGGATCGCTGATTCAGGCGGGAACAGCCTCCAACACGCAGTCGATGCCGGTGGTTCGAGTTGCACAGAGCGACCTGCTGCGTTTGCGCATGCCTGTTCCCGAGGCTGACGTACCGTACATCCACGAAGGTGGCGAAGTTCAGATCAAGGTGAATGCCACAGGTCGCACGTTTACCGGGAAGATTGTGCGCTTCTCGCGAGCACTGGATACGGATACGCGGACCATGCTGACTGAGGTGGATGTTCCAAATCCTGATCTGGTTCTCAGTCCGGGAATGTATGCGGAGACCATGATCCAACTGCAGCAGAAGGATGACACGCTGACACTTCCGGCGCAGGCCGTGGTGCAGAGCGGCGACCAGGCGTATGTCCTCGTTGTGGACTCGACGAATCACATCGAGAAGCGGAACGTGACGCTCGGAATACAGACAGCGGACCGGATGGAGATTTTGAGCGGCCTACACGATGGAGAACGCGTCATCGCCTCCGGCCAGGCGAACTATCAGTCCGGTGAGGCCGTCACGCCTCACGCCGCCTTTATCCCCACTGCAGCGCAGGAGGTAAGCGAGTAATGTCCTCCTTCGCGATCAAGTACCCCTTCTTCATCCTTATGTTCTGCCTGATGGTGATCGTGGTTGGAACAGCGACCGTTGTTCGTATGCCGGTTGATTTGTTCCCCGAGATCAATATCCCGGTGGTAGTCGTCGCGACCTTCTATTCGGGCATGCCGCCACAGCAGATTGAAGCGGACATCACCAACAGCTATGAGCGCTTCTTTACCCTCGGAAGCGGCATCGAGCATATTGAGTCGCGCTCGTTGCCGGGCGTCAGCCTTATCAAGATTTATTTCCAGCCGGGTACGGATGCGAATGCTGCTGTCAGCAATATCTCAAACCTTGCGATGGCGAACCTGAGGCGACTACCGCCTGGAACCCTGCCGCCAGTAGTGCTGAAATTCGATGCCTCCAATATGCCGGTATGTCTCATCACGCTCAAGGGACAGGGCTTGAATCAGACGCAACTCAAGGATCTCGCACAGTTTTCGGTCCGCAACCAGGTAGCCAACGTGCCGGGAGCCTCAGTTCCTCAACCGTATGGAGGCAAATATCGGCAGATTCAAGTGTATGTCGACCCGGTGAAGCTTGAAGCTCATGAGCTATCGGTGATGGACGTAGTACACGCCCTAAACGAGTCGAACCTGATTCTTCCTGCCGGAGATGTTCGCATTGGCCCGAAGGACTACAACATCTATGCGAACAGTCAGGTGCCAGTCGTTGATCAGATCAACGCCATGCCAATCAAGACAGCGAGCGGCGCATCGGTCTTCGTGGGCGATATCGGCAAAGCAGAAGATGCGAGTCAACTCCAAACCAATGTCGTACGCGTCGACGGACAACACTCGGTGTATATCCCGGTGCTCAAGCAGGGTGGAGGATCGAACACCATCAGCATCGTCAATGGTGTGCGCGACGCCGTTCATCACCTGCTGGATGTCCCTGCGGCTCTGAAGACAAATGTCGTCTTCGATCAGTCCGCCTATGTAAAGACCGCTGTCAAAAACGTCATCAACGAGGGAACGATGGGACTCGTGCTCACGGCACTGATGATCCTCTTGTTTCTGGGCAACATGCGGGCCACCATCAGCGTGTTGCTGTCCATCCCCATCTCCTGTCTGGCCTGCTTCATCGCGCTCGACATGGGCGCCAGCACCATCAACACGATGGTGCTCGGCGGTCTGGCGCTCGCGCTGTCGCGTTTGATCGACAACTCTGTGGTTGTGCTGGAGAACATATTCCGGCACATGGAGATGGGTGAACCTCCGGTGGAGGCTGCGGAAAAAGGTGGCAAGGAGGTACAGTTAGCTGTCCTCGCAGCGACTTGCGCAACAAGTATCGTCTTCTTTCCGGTGATTCTGCTTGTTGGAGTTAGTAAGTATTTATTTACAGCTATGGCGCTGGCAGTCGTTTTTGCGCTCTTCGCCTCTTACATTGTCGCCATGACTGTAGTGCCTCTATTTTGCGCAAAGTTCATTCGGATCGATCCGTCGCACATTCACCACAGTGCCGAGGCCGTGGAGGGAGATCTCGTCGAGGCTGAAAAAAGTCTTTCCGAGGCAAATCTGTTTCACCGCGTGGTCGACCGCTTCAATCATCAGTTTCAACGCTTCCAGCGAGCCTATGACCGTGGGGTCGAGCTATGCCTCGACTACCCCGTCGCTACGGTAGTGGCCGTCACTATCTTCGTCGTCTTCGGACTCGCATTCTATCCACTATTGGGTAAGTCATTCTTTCCGCGCACAGATCCTGGACAATTTGTAGTGGACGTGAAAGCGCCGCCGGGAATGCGAATCGAAGTGACCGACGAGTATGTAGCGATGATGGAGAACGAGATTCGCCAGGTGGTCTCAAAGGACGATATGAACATGATCGTCTCCAACATTGGAATCACGCCGGACTTGTCGGCGATCTACACCAGCAACTCCGGGATGAACACGGGATTTATACAGGTCAGTCTCAAGCCGGACCATAAGACCAGCAGCTTCGTTTATATGCAGCGTCTGCGGAGCAAGTTCGCGACCGACTTTCCCGAAGTGGGGACCTACTTCCAGACGGGTGGTCTCGTCGACTCCGTCGTCAATCAGGGCAAGCCAGCGCCCGTCGACATCCGTATCGGAGGCAGCGACATGGACTCTGCTTATGCGTATGCCCAGAAGGTTGCCGAAAAGATGCGAACATTGGGCTCGGTCAGCGATGTGCTTGTCCCGCAGGATCTTGACTACCCGGGCCTTGAACTGAACATCAATCGTGAGCACGCTGCGCTGCTGGATATCTCCCCACAACTTGCGATCCAGAACGTCATTACAGCACTCACTTCGGACTCAGTGATTGCGCCTAGCTTCTGGGTAGATCCAAAGTCCGGAAACAACTACATGCTGACAGTGCAGTACCCAGATAATGAGATCAAGACTCTTACTGATTTTGAGCAGATTCCACTTCGATCGGCAGATGGTAAACAGACAACCCCACTGGAGTCGCTTGCTTCAATCAAACAAATTAACACGCCTACGGAAGTGGACCATTATCAGCTTCGCCGCAGCTTCGATGTGTATGTCATGCCCAAAGCGGAGGACCTGAGCCATGTCAGCAATGATGTGCAGAAGGTGCTCGCCGGTCTTCCTGCACCTCACGATTTGACCGTGCAGATAGGCGGCTCGGTTGACGATATGCATCAGTCCTTCAAGAGCTTCGGCATTGGGTTCATCCTTGCCGTGGTGCTGGTCTATCTGATTTTGATGGCTCAGTTCGCCTCGTTCTCCGATCCATTCATAATCCTGCTTGCCGTGCCACCAGGCGTAGCAGGCGTCATTCTCTTTCTCTTGGTCACTGGAACCACCATGAATGTGATGTCACTGATGGGCGTCATCATGATGGCCGGTATCGCAGTGTCAAACAGCATCCTCATCGTCGAGTTCGTAGGGACGCTGAGGGCCAGCGGCGTTCCCATCCGCAAAGCCATCGTGGACGCATGCTCTATGCGTCTGCGTCCGATCCTGATGACGTCACTGGCCACGGTATTGGGAATCATTCCCCTGGCGCTGGCGTTAGAGCCGGGTAGCGAGCAGTATGCCTCACTGGCACGAGCGATTCTCGGCGGACTCGTCTCGTCCGGCATCATAACGGTATTTCTGGTTCCCGCTGTGTACCTACTCATCCATCGCAAAGAAGTAGACGCGGAAGCGGCCGCGGAGGTGGCTCATGTCTAAGCACAGTCTTATAGGGATCCTCCTTTGTTCCGTCTGCTCACCCGTCCTCCTGGCACAAGTCCAGGGGACGACCCTGTCAGATGCGCCAATGCAAATGCAGACCTCTGCCGCGTTGCCAGTGGCCACATCCCCGGATGAAACCCTCACCCGGCTGCAGGCAGAGCAAATGGCTTTGAAGAACAATCCACGCATCAGCGTTGCAGCGCTGATCGCACTCGCACAAAAGCAGGTCGTCCGTGAGACCCGCTCCGGTGAACTTCCAAGCCTCTATGGCAATGGGACAGGCGTCGGCGCAGAAGAGGCGAGCCGCATATCCTCAGGTGCTCTTACTGCATCACGTCTTCTGAACCATGTGGGCGCTGGCGTCCAACTGAACCAGTTAATAACCGACTTTGGGCGCACACCCAATCTGGTGGCCTCTTCATCCCTGCAGGCCAAAGCTGCGACGCAAAGTGCAGAGGCCACGCGAGAGGACATCGTGTTCGCGTCCGACCTGGCCTTCTACAACGCATTGGAGGCTCAAGCGACACTGCAGGTGGCAAACAGCACGGTCAATGAGCGACAGAGCGTCACAGATCAGGTAGATGCGCTGACGGCCAGCAAGCTCAAGTCGACACTCGATCAGAGCTTCGCCCAGGTGAATCTCTCACAGGCAAAACTATTGGTGCTCGACTCCCAGAATCAAGCCAACGCCGCTATGGCCAGCTTGAACGACATACTCGGGACGACGACAGATCATCACTATCAACTGGTCGACGACCTCGCCTTACCTGCGCCAATTGCAGATTCAGCGGAAGCGGTGATCGCGCTGGCGCTTCAACAACGACCCGACCTGAAGGCCCAACAACTGACTCACGACGCGGATGTGCGATTCAGCCGCGCACAACACGAGCTGCTGCTGCCGACCATATCAGCCGCGGGCGTCGTTGGAGTCACACCTGTGGGATCACCTACATATTTCCCCCAGGATTGGTATGGGGCAGCAGGAGTCAACGTCAGCATTCCAATCTTCAATGGCTTCAAGTTTCACGCAGAGGCAGCTGAGGCGGACCTTCGAGCAAAGGCTTCCAATGAGCAAAGCCGCCAACTGACGGTTCGCATCGTCCGCGACGTAAGGACCGCTTGGCTCACGGCCATTACAGCTCAGCAGCGAATGAGCGTCACGGCGGAGTTGGTCAAGGAAGCGAATACTGCCCTCGATCTAGCGCAGACCCGGTATCAACTGGGGCTTAGCTCAATTGTCGAGTTGAGTCAGGCGCAGCTTCAGCAGACGCAGGCCCAGATTGCGGATGCGAACGCGCGCTTCGAATACGAAGCCGATCTGGCCACTCTGCGATTCCAAAGTGGTTCACAACCCTAGGTTCCAGCAAAGGATATTATGACCACCGAAATCAAGGTTGAGCGAATCCTATTTGCGACAGACTTCCTGGAGAGTTCCCGGCTCGCCCTCGACTATGCCGTCTCCTTTGCCAATCACTTCAAAGCAACGATCGTGATGCTCCACGTCCTGGAGCTTTCTCAGGCAGCAAGAGAAGTTGAGACCGCGACCTCCAGGCCGAGCCTCATGCGAAAGGTTGGTCAGGAGCGGCTGGAAGTTCTGGCCAAGGGCGTGCGGAGCTTCGGAATACAGGTTGAGGCGCACGTGGAGGATGGGATTCCATCCGAGGTCATATTGAGTGCGGTGGAGAGGTTCGACGCTGATCTTCTGGTCCTCGGCGTCCATGGTGTTCATCGGGGTCTGGAGCACCTTCTCATAGGCTCCAACACAGAGAAGATCCTGCTCTCCGCAACTTGCCCCACCCTGACCGTCGGAGCGCATGTACTCTCGGGTGTCGATCCAAAGCTGCACCTTGACGCAGTCATCTACTTCTCCGACTTTACGCTGGAGGCAACTACTGCCGCTCCGTATGCGGTCTTCTTCGGTAAGGAGTTCGATGCACCTATCGAAGTCTGTCAACTCTTACCGGTCACCGCGGAGAATAACAAGCGCTTGAAGATTGAGTTGGCGAACGATTACTGCAAGAGCATCAAGAGCGTACTCGTTGAAAGCGACTCGGAGTGGTGCAGGCCCGCCTTTCAGTTGGAACACGGCATGGAGATTGACCAGATTATCGAGATCGCCCAGAGTCAGCACGCCGCCTTGATCGTCCTTGGGGTCCGCACTGAGTCTCAACTTGGTCGGCATCTTCACACCAGCTTCGCATACAACTTGCTGGCGAAGGCAACCTGCCCTGTACTCTCTGTCCGCCAAGCCGAAGCCGTGTCGACCAAGGAAGACGGATGAGCGCTATCGTCTTCCCGGCTACACCAGCAACGCCTCCACTCCCATCCTCAGCCTCATCACTGCCGATGTGAACAACGACGGGAAGAAGGACATCGTCTGCTCCAACGGCCTCGTCCTGCTCGGCAACGGCGACGGGACCTTCACCGCCGTCTCCACCCCGGCCTTCCCCTACTCCTCGAGCAACCCCGGCGGATTCGGCCCCGGCCTCGCCAGCGGCGACATCAACAACGACGGCAAGCCCGACCTCGTCCTCGACACCGGCCCCACTATCTCCACCTATCTCGGAAACGGCAATGGCACCTTCACCCAGGGCGCCAGCTACGCCTCCATCAACAACTCCGGCTATGTCACCGTCACCGACCTCGACGGCGACGGCAACCTCGACATCTACACCGGCCTCGCCAACGGAGGCTACTACAGCGGAGACGACAGCAGCCCCGCCTCCGCCTACGTCCTCATGGGCAACGGCGACGGCACCTTCGTGGGCGCGCCCCAAATCACCGGCGCCTACAACGGCACCAATCTCGGCGACGTCAACGGCGACGGTCTGCCCGACATCATCACCAACGGCACCGGCCAATACAACACCCCCGGCCCCACCTTCACCGTCCAACTCGGCACTACGAAAGGCATCTTTAACCCCGTCTCCACCATCACCGCCCCCGCCAGCTTCGTAGTCAGCGGCTACACCGTCACCACCGCCAGCACCATCGCGGCCTCGACCTATGCCGTCGCCGACATCAACGGCGACGGCAAGGCCGACCTCGTCTTCGTGGACAACGGCCTTAACAGCGGGACTGGCAGTCAGTCCCCACTTCCCGTTTACTTCACGGCGCTCTCGAACGGCGACGGCACCTTCCAAACCCCCGTCCCCCACGCCTTCCCCCAGATCGCGCCCGCTGGCGACTTCGACAACTCCGTCACCGTCAGCGGCCTCCAGATCGCCGACTTCAACCATGACGGCCACAACGATCTCATCCTCACCTACAACGAGACCGCTGGCGCAACCTTCGGCGGTCCGGCCGTAAACCCCTATAACCAAAGCTATATCGTCCTCCTCGGAAACGGCGACGGCACCTTCAAGACCACCCCGGTCATCACCTCCACCTACAGCAGCACCACAGCGCCCGCCACCGCCAACCAGGCGCAGGTCGTCAGCACCACCGACCTCAACAACGATGGCATTCCCGACCTCATCGTTCTCGTCCCCAGCTTCAGCATCGCCACCGGAGCCACCACCCACCTCGAAATCTACATCGGCAACGGCGATGGCACCTTCAAAACCCCCACCCCCATCACCCTCGCCGCGAACGTATACGGCATCCCCGCCGTCGTCGACTTCAACAAAGACGGCAAGCTCGACCTCGCCTTCCTCGCCGAAACCTCCGCCAGCCAGGCCGAGTTCGCCATCGCCCTCGGCAACGGCGACGGCACCTTCGCCACGCCCACCATCCAAAACCTCACCGGAGGCGACGCCATCCGCAGCTCCTCCATCGCCGCGGCCGACTTCAACGCCGACGGCAACATCGACCTCACCTTGCTCGACGTCAACAACTTCAGCGGCGTCTTCTACGGCAAAGGTGACGGCACCTTCACCTCCGTCCCTTCCACCGGCTTTGTCGTACCCAAAGACCTCATCAACATCGAAGCCGGAGGAATAGCCGTCGCCGTCGACCTCAACGGCGACGGCAAGCCTGACATCCTGGCCGGCAGAACCGTCCTGCTCAACCTCTACGGCTCCGCGCCCGTCGTACTGGCTACCAGGACCACCGCCCTCACCGCCTCGGCGACTACCATCACCACCGGCGCCAGCGTCACCTTCACCGCGACCGTTACCGGGGCAGCAGGTAGCACCGCAACCCCCACCGGCACCATCACCTTCTACAACGGCGGCACCAGCCTGGGTACCGGAACCGTCACTTCCGGAGTCGCCACCTTGTCCACAACCGCCCTTCCCACCGGCTCTGACGCAATCACCGCCGTATATGGGGGCGACACCAACTTCAGCGGCAGCACCTCCGCCAGTCTCCCCGTCACCGTGAACGCCACGGCTCCAGTGGTCGTCTCAACCACCACTGCGCTCTCTGCCTCGCCCACCACAGCGGTCAGCGGCGCCAGCGTCACCTTCACCGCACTGGTCACCGCCGCGTCGGGCTCCACCATCCCCACCGGCATGGTCACCTTCACCGATGGCGCCACCACCCTCGGCACCAGCTTGCTTGACGGCACCGGCAAAGCTACCTATACCACCTCCACGCTTAGCGTCGGCGCGCATACCATCAACGCCTCCTACGCGGGCGCCACCACGTTCGCTGCGTCCGCTTCGAGTCTTTCGTTCACGGTCACCGCTGCGGTCACGCCCGATTTCACCATTGGCCTGTCACCCACCGCCAGCACCGTCACCGAGGGCAGCAGCACCACGACCACCCTTACGATTACGCCCACCGGAGGCTTCAATCAGGCGACCGCGCTCACCTGCAGCGGATCTCCAGCCGGTGCGACCTGCACCGTCGCGCCGAGTTCGGTGACGCCGAACGGCGCCAACCCTGTCACCGCAACCGCGACCCTTCAGACCAGCGCCCAAACCGCATCGCTGCGGAACGCCCACCGCAACCTCACGCTGGCTGCAACGCTGCCGCTTGGCCTGGCCGGAACGATAGCATTCTTCGGCTACGGATTCAGGCGCAGACGCCGTTGGCCGCTGCTGCTTATCGCGCTCGCTACCTTCACCGTACTCGTCGCTGTCAGCGGCTGCGGCCACGGCAGCGGCAAATCCTTGGCCGCGCCCACGACTTCCACCCTCACTCTCACTGGCACCAGCGGAAGCACCACTCACTCCGCCTCTTGGACCGTCACCATTCAGTGACCAAAACCCTCGAATCCCGACGGACGTGACAGCCAGGACGAGGCAGAGAGCAGCAAGGCGTAGTCGCATGCATGAAGCTATTTTCCGCTGGCAAAGTATGAATGCGGAATAAAACTAGACAAATCCTCGTTGTGTAAGGCGATGTGCAAATCACATGCAGAAATCGTCGGGATTACGCAGAGCATTCCTAGCCAGCATAGCCTGAGTTATCGCCGACATGGCCCAATAAACTGCGGCTGATGTGCTGCGCGAAAAGCGGCGATTGCGGCAAGTTCAACTCGCCGATCGAAGCTGGTCTGACGAACTTGCCGCAAACCCGACTTTACAGGCACTTCGCGGATTGCCCCAGAATTGACCGGGATCCGCTGTCAAGGGCGGAGTAAAACTCTACCAGTGGGGCGGAGTAAAAGCAGGCCAGTAGGCAGGCTACAAGTTGAAGGAT
>Ga0224555_1000934_pt1 | contig 43850 bp, 34 predicted proteins | sample 714S23034metaG_FD_180687 | JGI IMG/M metagenome (GOLD analysis project Ga0224555, IMG submission 180687) | Peat soil microbial communities from Stordalen Mire, Sweden - 717 S2 30-34 | ecosystem: Environmental > Terrestrial > Soil > Wetlands > Peat | place: Sweden: Norrbotten County, Stordalen...
GAGCAAGACTGGACGGATGCTACGGTGAAGATCGCCGCCTGAGAATTCGCGGTGATCGAGGCAGGCCGTGGAAATGACGGTCTGTGGAAAGCCCGGGAAACGATGTTGCTGTTTTCCGCCCTTCCCATAAACCTTGGAAATCGATGAAGCCGATTCCCACATTCCCACCGCCCCGACGACGACGAGGATGAATTTAATCCTCAAAACCCGGCCGGTTAAGAGATACGCATTCTGAGGGCAAGGTCATTTCGAACGCAGAGAATATAGACTCTCGCCGTTCCCCGCCTCAAATGGTAGGTATAGATTCGGCCATCCGGGAACTCATTTTGAAAATCGAGCTTTAACTGAGCAATCTGTGCCTCATGCGTATCCTTACGGCCCAAATGGTGATAGGTCAAAAGCGACTGCTTGCGCGCCCAATAGCGTTTCAGATCGGAAAAGTAAACGTGCTTGGATGACATACCCTCTTCTCCATCAACTCCATTATCAGGATCGAAGAACACCAAATCTGCTAAGTCTGGAGACAGTTTAGCGAAGGCATTATCCTCAAAAGCTTTACGCTTTTGCCCTCCAATGTACTTCTTTGGGTAGAACTCTACACTCCCGGAAAAGCCCCTGATGAGGGCCTCAAGGTCTTCTATTTTGCGATCCTTCTTCTCCGCCTTCGCTAGCGGCAAAATTCTTTCAAAGACTTCCTCATCGCAGCAGCAAAGACTGTCCTTCCCGCGATATCCGACGTAATCTCTATGCTTGCCGTCACCTCTATTATCGTTCTTCGTCAGCACCCAATTGACGCCAATCTTGAAGCCGAGGCCGGCAAGATGCTTGAGCAGAAGTACCTTGCCAAAATCGCCGATGTCACCGACGTATTGCTCCTTCATGCGTTGTTGCCTCTTACACTTCGATCTCCGCTCTAACTTCTTCCTTTGCCAGCCGCGCTTGCCGGTTCTTGTAACTTGCAGTTATAAACTCGCGGAAGAGCGGATGCGGCTCCAATGGCTTGGACTTGAACTCGGGATGAAACTGGCAGCCTAAAAAGAACGGGTGGCCGGGAAGCTCGGCAATTTCAACATAAGTCGAGTCCGGAGTAGTGCCGCTCAATCGCAATCCGCCGCCGGTCAGCAGCGCTTCGTACTCGCGGTTGAACTCGTAGCGATGGCGATGCCGCTCGCTGATCTCTGTCGCTCCGTAAGCATGCGCGGCCAGCGAATCCTCTTGCAACACGCATGTCCATGCGCCGAGTCGCATCGTCCCGCCCATCTCTTCCACGCCCAGCAATTCGCGCAGTTTATAGATGATGCGGTGCTGGCTGGCGGGGTCGAATTCGCTCGAGTTGGCGTCTTTCAAGCCGCAGACGTTGCGCGCAAACTCGATGCACGCGGTCTGCATGCCCAAACAAATTCCGAAGTAAGGCACCTGCTTCTCGCGCGCGTAGCGGATGGCGTTCAGCATACCCTCGATGCCGCGCTTGCCGAAGCCTCCTGGAACCAGGATGCCGTCGAATCCTTCTAACTGCTGCTCATAACTCAGATCCTCGGGAGTTTTCGATTCCAGGCCCTCGGCTTCAATCCAGGTTACCTTGAGTTTGAGGTTCTGCGAGACAGCGCCATGAGTTAGAGCCTCTTTGAGCGACTTGTAACTATCCTCATACTCCACATACTTGCCCACGATGGCGATGGAGACCTCATCGTTGGGGTGGTAGCAGCGCTCGACCAGAGCCTTCCACTCAGTCAGGTCAGCCTCCGGCGCTTCCTTGTGCAGGTATTTGAGGATCAGCGCATCCACGCCTTCCAGCGCAAAGCAGAGCGGCACCTCGTAAATGGAAGGTACAGTTTTTGCGCCAATCACCGCGCGCTCCTCGACGTTGCAAAAGAGGGCAATTTTTTGTTTCATCTCCCGGCTCAGGTTGCGGTCCGAGCGGCAGAGCAGTATATCTGCCTGAATGCCGATACTGAGCAGTTCCTTGACGGAGTGCTGTGTGGGCTTGGTCTTTAACTCCTGGGCTGCGGCGATCCACGGCACCAGCGTGAGATGGACAAAGACAGTATTTTCGCGGCCCAACTCCTGGCGCATCTGGCGGATGGCCTCAAGAAACGGCAGAGACTCGATGTCACCCACCGTGCCGCCGATCTCGATAATCGTCACGTCCGCGCCATTCGACGAAACCTTGCGCATAGCGTTCTTGATTTCGTTGGTCACGTGGGGGATCACCTGGACGGTCTTGCCCAGATAGTCTCCGCGCCGCTCTTTGAGGATGATCTGCTCGTAGATGCGCCCCGTCGTGAGGTTGTTATCGCGCGAGAGCGGCGCATGGGTGAAGCGCTCGTAGTGGCCCAGGTCGAGATCGGTCTCGGCGCCGTCGTCGGTGACAAAGACTTCGCCGTGCTGGAAGGGCGACATGGTTCCCGGATCGACGTTGAGATAGGGGTCGAACTTCATCATGTTCACGCGCAGACCGCGCTTTTCCAGCAGACAGCCGATGGAGGCCGCCGCCAGGCCCTTACCTAAACTGGACACAACTCCGCCCGTCACAAAGACATACTTTGCCGACATGGGTGCAACCTCTCGATTGGATGTTTGGGATTGGACGTACCGGGTGGGCACAATCAAGTATGACAGAACTCGGTACGCGAAGGAAACAGAAAAAGTGACCGGCTGGGCATCTCAGATGGTGGCGGCGCCAATACCTCATCTGGATTCAATAGCTTATGGCGTGGATCTCCGGAAATGCGAAAACCGCCAAAACTGCGGCCAAGTCAGCCCTTGCCTCTTTGACGCTCTCATCCTACGATGCTGCTTGAAGGGAGCCAACCATGACGGCAACAGCCACGCAGCAGCGCAAACTGGGGGCTACCGGCCCCGAAGTCTTTCCCCTCGCCCTGGGCTGCATGGGGATGAGCGGAATGTACGGCCCGGCAGACGATGCCGAGAGCATTGCCACCATCCACGCGGCCGTCGACGCAGGCGTCAACCTATTGGATACAGGCGACTTCTACGGCATGGGCCACAATGAAATGCTGCTTGGCCGGGCGTTGCGATTTTTGCGGGAGAAGGTAATGCTTTCGGTCAAGTTCGGCGCACAGCGCGCTCCTAATGGCGCATGGATCGGCTTCGACTCGCGGCCCGCTGCTGTGAAAACTGCGCTGGCCTACTCGCTGAAGCGGCTGGGCGTCGAGTACATCGACATCTACCGCCCATCGCGCCTTGACCCCACAGTGCCCATCGAAGATACCATCGGGGCGATTGCGGAGATGGTCAAGGCCGGATACGTGCGCCACATCGGCCTCTCCGAGGTCGGCCCGGAGACCATTCGCCGCGCGGTTGCCGTGCATCCCATCGTGGACCTGCAAATCGAGTACTCCCTTGTAAGCCGCAGCCCCGAAGCGAAGATTTTTCCCGTGCTCGCGGAGCTGGGCATCGGCGCGACGACTTATGGCGCCCTGTCGCGGGGGCTGCTTTCAGGCTCCCAGCCGGCCCCGGCAGGTGACTTCCGCGCTCATCTGCCGCGCTTCACCGGCGACAACCTGGCGCGTAACCGGCAACTGGTTGCAAAGCTCCAGCAGATCGCCCACGGCAAAGGCATTACGCCCGCGCAGTTGGCAGTCGCATGGGTGATGGCCAAGGGCAGCTTCATTGTTCCAGTGGTTGGCGCGCGCACACGCGCTCAATTGGCCGAGAGCCTGGGCGCTCTCGCGGTCGAGTTCACCGCAGATGAACTTGCTGCTATTGAAGCCGCTGTTCCCGCCAATGCTGTGGCGGGAGCCCGCTACGATCCGGCCCAGATGCGCGTGCTCGACAGCGAGAAGTAAACCTTCAGGCTCGCCTGTTCTATGCAGCGCGCCAGAACCCAAGCATAGGTAGGATGGACGCCGAAATCAGCTTCCGGCGTCCATCATTCTGCCCGTGGTCACGAAGCGAGTGTTACATCGGCTTGCGGCTTGCCGGGGGAACGATCCCGTTCATGCGCAAATACACCACCAACTGTCCGTAGTGGTCCATGAAGTGCGCGATTCCAAAGGTCGCCATGCCCGCGCGCGTGCCATGCGCCGTCATCACAAAGGCATTCTCGGGAGTAATGGCGTCCACAAAGGCGTGTGCCAGTGCGAAGGAATCTTTCAGCGCCTTCACAATGTCGGCTTTGGTGGTGAGCTTCTCTATCGAATCCGACATCGCCTTATCGCCGGCTTCCGTGTAATCCGATCCGCCGAAAAAGTAGTAGTTGGATTCGGCGACGTGCTTGATCTGCTGGGCGAAGGTGCGTGCGTCCTTGAACTCACCCAGACTCGCTGGGGGCGCAAAGTTGAATTTATCTTCCGGCATGGCCTCTGCGGCCGAGACGAACTCACTCTCCATGCCGCTCAGCAGTTTGCCGTAGGTTTGTGCGGGTGAAACTGCGGTGCCCACGGCGGGCTTGGCTGGCGCTGCCGCCTGGGCAAGAACGAGTGTGGACTGTGCAAACAGCAGACTGCAAGCGAGAATGCAGCCGGCAGAACAGGGAAATTTGAGCATCGGATTTTCCTCCCGCGGACAATTCCGCGTGAAGGAACTTTACCAGACCAACGCCAACCCCAGAAAGTCCAACCGTGTGAATTTCGCGCTGGCCGCGGCGCTCAAAGCGGGCAAATCCGATTATCCCGTACAATCAAAATAAGGAGATTGACTGATGAAGCGAGTCTATATGGACGCCAATGCCACTACACCTCTGCTGCCGGAGGTGATGGAGGCCATGCGGCCATATTGGATGGAGCATTTCGGCAACGCCTCTTCGATTCACCTCGACGGTCAGCAGGCGCACACCGCTGTGGACCACGCGCGCTCCGTCATGGCAGAGTTTTTCAACTGCCACGACGCCGAAGTGGTCTTCAACTCCGGCGGCACTGAGGGCGACAACACGGCCATCTTCGGCCTGCTGCACCCCGGCGACCACTTCATCACCACTTCCATCGAGCACTCCGCCATTCTGCAGGCAGCCAACCGCATGGCGCAGCACGGAGTGGAGACGACCTTTGTCGCGCCCCAGCCCAGCGGCCTCATTGACCCCACGGATATTTTGCGCGCCCTTCGGCCCGAGACGCGGCTCATCAGCATGATGCTGGCCAACAACGAGACCGGCGTGCTGCAGCCAGTTGAAGAGGTCGGCAAAATCGCCGCCGCCACCGGCGTCTTCTTCCACATTGACGCGGTGCAGGGCGCGGGCAAAGTTAAATTCGATGTCCGTCGCTTCGGCTGCCATCTCTGCTCCATCAGCGCCCACAAGATGCACGGCCCCAAGGGCATCGGTGCCATGTTTGTGCGCCGCGGGACTCCCATCGAAGCCCTGCTCGTGGGCGGCAGCCACGAGCGCCGCCAGCGCGCGGGAACCGAGAATGTGCCCGGCATCGTAGGCCTCGCCAAAGCTGCTGAGCTGGCCATGCACTCACTCGAAGATGGAACCATCAGCCGCCTCGCCGGCCTGCGCGACCGCTTGGAAGCAGGCGTTTTAGAGCTTCCCGGAACCGGCGTCAATGGCGCGTATATTCCACAAACTCCGGGTGCCCCAGGTTCCGCTTTTGGGACCTGGGACTCCACAAAGCCCGTTCCTCGCGTGGCCAACACCACCAACATCTGGTTCGACAATCTGGAAGGCGAGGCGCTGGTGATTGCGCTCGACCTGAAGGGCGTGGCCGTTTCCGGTGGCTCGGCCTGCCACTCCGGCGCAACAGAGCCGAGCCATGTGCTGATGGCCATGGGCCTCGATAAAACCCGCGCTCGCGCCAGCCTCCGCTTGAGCCTGCTCAAGACCGCAACCGAGGCCGATGTGGACTATGTTTTGAAGGCCGTCCCCGAAGCCGTCGAGCGCCTGCGCGCAATTTCGCCTGTGGCGACTGGAACGCTGGGGTAAGTCGTATTGGGGCTGAGTAAGCGAGGTTGAAGCGGTTAACCCCGCTAACTCCGCTGGCCCCGCTGACTCGCTAACTTGCTGACAATGACCGAGCGCACCACCATTGCCGTAGCCATGTCCGGAGGGGTTGACTCCTCGACGGTTGCGGCGCTGCTCGCCTGCTCGGGCGACGACGATTCGCGGACTAACGTCGTCGGCCTGACGCTTCAACTTTGGGATCAGACCCGCCTGGCCGGCAAGCACGGCATTCCCGATGCGCCCAAGGCAGGGCGCTGTTGCTCGCTTGACGACGTGTATGACGCGCGGCGCGTGGCCGAGCACCTCAAGATTCCCTACTACGTCGTCAACCAGCAGGAGCGCTTCGAAGAGGCGGTTGTCCGGCCATTTGTCGCCGAATATCTCTCTGGGCGCACGCCCATCCCTTGTTCGCTCTGCAACAACCACCTCAAGTTCGACCAGTTGCTCCAGACCGCGCGCTCCATCGGCGCTGATCGCATCGCAACCGGCCACTACGCGGTCAACGAGTTCGACGCCGCACGCGGCCGCTGGATTCTCAAGCGCCCCGCCGACCTGGCCAAGGACCAGACCTATTTTCTCTTCGGCTTGACCCAGGAGCAGCTCGCTCACACGCTCTTTCCACTGGGCCGGCTGACTAAGCCCGAGGTGCGCGAGATCGCCCGCCGGCACGGCCTGGCGCTGGCCGAGAAGCCCGACTCGCAGGAGATTTGCTTCATCCCCGGCGGCGATTACAAGCAGTTTTTGACGGCCTATCTCGAAGAGCAGGGCCAGCTGCTGCCGGAGACGGCTGGCGAAGTGGTTGCCTCAACCGGCGAAGTTCTGGGCCATCACGACGGCATCTTCAACTTCACCGTGGGCCAGCGCAAGGGACTCGGCGTTAGCTCGCCCTCGCCGCTCTACGTCCTCAACATTGACCCGGCCAGCCATTGCGTTACCGTGGGTGCAGACGAGGAGCTCGCCACGCGCACCCTGCGCGCCCGCGATCTCAACTGGATTTCCATTCCGAGTTTGTCCAGCTCAATGCGCGTGCGGATAAAGATTCGCCACCGGCACGAGCCGGCTTGGGCCACGCTGGAACCGGCTGGCCCGGATGAGGTCGTCGCCCTCTTCGAAGAACCGCAGCGCGCCGTCACCCCCGGCCAGTCCGCCGTCTTCTATGACGGCGATGAGGTGGTTGGCGGCGGATGGATTTTCTAAGATTATTGCCAGCACTGCCCAGGCAAGCCCGTTCTGTTAGCGCGCCGCTCCCGATCCCCGCAGCGACTCGATGATGGCCTTGGCCGACCTGAGTACGCCCGATATCTGCCGCACCGGCGTGCTGACGACGTCGGTCACAAAGCCCCCGGCCCGGTCCACGGTGTCCAAAAAATTCGAGACCATGCCATCCACCCGGTCGCTCTGCATCCGCACCCGTTCCATAATCTCCAGGGTCGAGTACTGCATCTCTATGGCTTGCCTGCGAAGCACCCGCGTGATCTCCGCCACGTCGCCGGCCGTTGACTCTATCTTCGGCGAAACCCGTGTAAGAAATCCCTGCGCGTCGGCGAGGAACTTCTGCGAGTTGACGAATAGCTCCTGCGAGTGGGCAAGGGAAACTCGCGAGCTCGCAAGAATCTCCTGCACATCGAAGATGACGGGCATCACCGCGGCGCGCAGACTCTCGGCCTCTTCTCGAATGGCGCCAATCACTTTGCGCATGGTGACGAACATTGCCAGCAGGATGATCGTCTGCAGCAACACAGCCAGCCCAATGGCAACAGCCAAGGCGAGCAGGATGGTTTGATTGTCCAGTTTTGGCATTGCAATCGTCTCGTTCCGTTTATCTGCAGGTTCGCACCCGGGTTCTCTTGTGCGTTTCCCAAGCTAGGCCGTAGCGCTCTATCCGGAGTCCGCTCTGGAGCCGCTACCGGTCGCGCGCGCAGAACCCCGTGCGGATGATCGAACGAATCACCGGATCGCAATCAGGCCCAGGGGAAACGCCGGCTTAAACTTCTTTGGGTTCGTCGTCGGCGGGGGGCGTCTTATAGGCTTGGCGTCCCGCTTCAACAGCCGCTGTCACCCGGCCGGTCTGTTCGGAAACCAAATTTTTCCCGCGCTCCACAAACTCTTCCCACTGCGCCCGTCCGCGGTCCACAGCCTCGCGGCCACGCTCCACATATTCGCCCACCTGCTCCTTGCCCTTGTCCACCAGGTCGCCCATCTGTTCGGCGGCTTGCCGTGTGCGGGCGCGCAGATATTCTGTCCCCTCGCGAGCGCCGGCGATCAGGTCTTCCCGGGTCTCGCGGCCGCTCTTGGGGGCGTAAAGAATGCCCACCAACGCGCCAACGCCCAATCCAGCCAGAAACCACGCTAGTCCATTGCTCTTGTTTTCTTCTGCCATGATGAATGCTCTCCTCCTGCTCAGCTCGAAGATGGCCTGAGCGTATCAAATTCCCCAGTGCGTTGCAATTTCAGTATAAGGAGCCGCAGCGCGAAAGCAGACGCGAAGATGACATTCGGCCCCATAAATAGTGACTGACTGGCGGAAGCGCGGGTGTAAAATCCGCCTCCGCCATTGAAAATACATAACTTATAGTAGCCTACCGGTGCTGGATTGAGTCTGTATAGTTTTGCACTAGCTGTTTGGTGCTTGCCAATGGCCAGGTCACAACTTACTCGTTAATCAGTGTCCTCTTCTGTTGGACAACCATAAGACTTGACTTATATCTTGATTTCACAGTGGAGATTTTGACGACCCAATGACCGCCTCATCCATTGCCGAAAAGCCTTCCCCAAAGGCCGCCGAATACAAACCTGCCAACAAGGTTCGCTTTGTCACCGCGGCCTCGCTCTTCGACGGTCACGACGCCTCCATCAACATCGTGCGTCGCATTCTCATGGCCCATGGCGCTGAAGTCATTCATCTCGGCCACAACCGCTCGGTAGACGAAATCGTAACCGCCGCTTTGCAAGAGGACGCGCATGCCATCGCCGTGTCCAGCTATCAGGGCGGGCATATCGAATATTTCAAGTACATGATCGACCTGCTTAAAGATCGCGGCGGCGCGCGCATCAAGGTATTCGGCGGCGGCGGCGGCGTCATCGTTCCCGCCGAGATTGCTGAATTGCAAGCCTATGGCGTCTCCAGAATCTTCAGCCCTGAAGACGGCCAGCGCATGGGCCTGGCCGGCATGATCCTATCAATGATTCAGGCTTGCGACGTCGATCTCTCGCCATACGCTCCCGCCACCCTCGACGCATTGACGAGCGGCGACGCAGGCCCGCGCCATCGCGCTCTGGCGCAGTTGATCACCGCGCTGGAGAACGGCAAGGCGGCTCCAGGGCTCAAAGACGCCCTGCATCAGGCCGCAAAAACAATCACGGCGGCGACGCTGGGCATCACCGGAACGGGCGGCGCAGGCAAGTCGTCGCTGACCGACGAGCTCATTCGCCGCATTCGCTTTGATCAAGGCGACGCGCTCCAGATCGCCATGATCTCGATCGATCCGTCCCGCCGCAAATCGGGCGGTGCGCTTCTCGGGGACCGCATCCGCATGAACGCGATCGGCCCGTGGAGCGGCCAGGAACGCGTCTTCATGCGCTCCCTGGCAACCCGCGAAGCCAGCTCTGAAATTTCGCTGGCGCTGCCCGATGTGATCGCCGCATGCAAGGTAGCCGGCTTCAATCTGATCGTCGTTGAAACTTCAGGCATCGGCCAGGGCGACGCCGCCATCGTGCCTCTGGTCGATCTCAGCCTCTATGTCATGACGCCGGAATTCGGCGCGGCATCGCAACTGGAAAAAATCGGCATGTTGGATTTTGCCGACTTTGTCGCCATCAATAAATTCGACCGCAAGGGAGCGCTCGATGCGCTCCGCGACGTCTCAAAACAGGTGCAGCGCAATCACGACTTATGGAGCCGGCAGCCGGAAGAAATGCCGGTTTATGGCACCCAGGCATCGCGCTTCAACGATGACGGCGTGACCGCGCTCTATCAGGGCTTGCTGCCAAAGTTGGAGGCGCTCGGCTTGCCGGTCAATGCCGGCAAACTTGCCACCGTCGGCGTGAAATTCTCGTCCGGCAAGAACGCGATCATTCCGCCCGAGCGTAATCGCTACCTGGCTGAAATCGCTGACACCGTGCATGGCTATCACAGATTTGCCACGCAGCAAGTCAGGCTCGCGCGCGAGCGCCAGCAGTTGCAAGAGTCGAAACGCATGTTATCAGCTGCCGGAAAAAGTTCCGAGCTGGATAAATTGGATGAATTGATTGCCGAACGCGATTCCCAGCTTGACCCCGGCGTCAAGAAGTTATTGGGCGCGTGGCCGGATCTGCAAGCCGCCTATGCCGGCGACCATCATGGAGTCAAAAGCCGCGGCAAAGAGAGCCTTACGCAGCTTGTTTCCATCAGCTTATCCGGCACTAAAATCCGCAAGGTCGCGCTGCCGCGCTTTGAAGATCACGGCGAAGTCCTGCGCTTTCTGATGCTTGAAAACGTGCCGGGATATTTCCCTTACGCCGGCGGTGTCTTTGCCTTTAAGCGCGAAAACGAAGACCCGACCCGCATGTTCGCCGGCGAAGGCGATCCGTTCCGCACCAATCGCCGCTTCAAACTGGTCTCGGCAGGCCTCGACGCCAAACGCTTGTCCACGGCCTTCGATTCGGTCACGCTCTATGGATCCGATCCGGCGCTGCGCCCCGATATCTACGGCAAGATTGGTAACTCAGGCGTATCGATAGCTACCCTCGATGATATGAAGGTTCTATACGATGGCTTTGACTTATGCGATCCGGCGACCTCGGTATCGATGACCATCAACGGTCCGGCGCCAACCATTCTCGCCATGTTCATGAACACCGCAATCGATCAGCAACTGGAGAAATTCCACATCGACGCCAAGCGCGAACCAACCGCGGCGGAAGCCGCCCAAATCACATCGCGAGTCTTTGAAAATGTGCGCGGCACCGTGCAGGCCGACATTCTGAAAGAAGACCAGGGACAGAATACCTGCATCTTTTCCATTGAATTCTCCTTGAAAGTCATGGGTGACATTCAGGAGTATTTTGTTCGCCACAAGGTGCGCAATTTTTATTCGGTTTCCATCTCCGGTTATCACATCGCTGAGGCGGGCGCGAATCCGATTTCGCAGCTGGCCTTCACGCTCGCCAACGGCTTCACTTATGTCGAGGCCTATCTGGCGCGCGGCATGAAGATTGATGACTTCGCGCCTAACTTGTCCTTCTTTTTTTCCAACGGCATGGACCCGGAATACACGGTGCTGGGCCGGGTTGCGCGGCGAATCTGGGCAGTTGCGATGAGAGAGAAGTACCACGCCAATGATCGCTCCCAGAAGCTGAAATACCATGTTCAGACTTCAGGCCGTTCCCTTCATGCGCAAGAGATCAACTTCAACGATATTCGCACCACGCTTCAGGCGTTGATTGCCATTTACGACAATTGCAACTCCCTGCACACCAACGCCTACGACGAGGCCATTACCACGCCCACCGACGAATCGGTGCGCCGCGCGCTCGCCATTCAGCTGATCATTAATCGCGAATGGGGATTGGCGAAAAATGAAAATCCCAATCAGGGCAGCTTCATCATTGAAGAGCTGACCGACATGGTGGAAGAAGCGGTGCTCGTGGAATTCAAGCGCATTGCCGAGCGTGGCGGCGTGCTGGGCGCAATGGAAACCGGCTATCAGCGCGGCAAGATTCAGGATGAGTCGATGCTGTATGAGCATGGCAAACATGATGGAACCTTGCCCATCATCGGCGTCAACACCTTCCGTGACAAAACTGCAAAAAGCGTGCAGCACATGGAACTGGCGCGGTCCACCGAAGAAGAAAAGCAATCGCAGCTAACCCGGCTGGCCGATTTTCAATCGCGCCACGCGGCTGAAAGTCCGTCCATGCTGGCCGCCTTGCAGCAGACGGTCATCAACGATGAAAACGTATTTGCGAAACTGATGGATGCGGTGCGGGTTTGTTCGCTGGGGCAGATTACCGAGGCCTTGTTTGCGGTGGGCGGGCAGTATCGGCGCAATATGTAGAAAAAGCTATCCGCAAGTTATCCAGGCGGCTGCACGCTCTGTTTGGCGGTCTCAGTCAAAATCAAATTCAGAGAAGATATGGTGGAGGCGGCGGGAGTCGAACCGACCTAGACCACCGAAACAAAAGACATAGCTGATTCTAAAGGGGATAAAGTTAAAGAAATGCAGAGAATGATGGGTCTTTAGCACAAATTAGCACAAAACTACCCGCAGGAAACCGGGCGTTACGGGCGACTTCTAAGGAGAACATCAGCAGCATGCTTAACAACGAGCCGCTCATATTCTAAAGTGTGCCCATAGATATGCGGGCGCGGCATTGATTCAGCGCCGGTCACGGGAACCCTGGGGCACAGGGCCGTGATGACCCTCCCAGCGCGTGAAGCCCTTCGCGTTAGCCTGTCAGCGCGTGAAGCCCCGAACGACCCGGTTAGAACTTTTATCGGGAGCAGGGCAGCACGGATTCCAACTCGTGCTTATAATAAAAATGGTTTCTTTCGCACTGAAGCTTGTGCCAACCACTCTGAATTCAATTCTTGGAAGATTACTTATGTCCACCAGGCTGCGGCGGGCTGCTCGCGGATTACGATCCCGTTGAGGAAGTTGGCAGCCTTTGTCAGGCCCTCTTCCGGTGAGAGCAAGCTATCTTCGTGTTCGATGGAAAGCACATAGTCATAGCCGAACATGCGCAGCGTGGAGATAAATTCAGCCCACCAATCGGCGCCGTGTCCGTAGCCGCAGGTGCGGAAGATCCACCCGCGCCGGCGCTCCTCGGTATAGGGTTTCGTGTCGAGCACACCGCTAAGCGGCAAATTGGCGGGGTAGAGTTGCGTGTCCTTTGCGTGAATGTAATAAATAGCGCTGTCGAGAATGCGAATGGCCGCAATGGGATCAATGCCTTGCCAGAAGAGATGGCTAGGATCTAGGTTGCAACCCACGCTGAGCCCTGCAATGGAGCGCAGCCGGAGCATTGTCTCCGGGCTGTATACGACGAAGCCCGGATGCATCTCAATGGCGATCTTTACGCCATGGTCGGCGGCAAATTTTGCATGTTCCGTCCAATAAGGCGCTACCACTTCGTTCCATTGCCAGTCGAGAACCTTGAGATAGTCGGGAGGCCATGGGCAAGTAACCCAGTTAGGGGCAGTGGCGTTGGGTGAGTCACCGGGGCATCCGGAGAAATCCACGACCACGGGAATGCCAAGACGTTCGGCGAGCAGAATCGTCTTCCGGCTCACCTCGCGATCTTGTTGGGCGCGGGTTTTATCGGGATGCAGTGCATTGCCGTGGCAGCTCAGCGCGCTGATGGTTGTGCCATGATCGGCCAGCACCTTCTGAAATTCGGCGAGGGCGGAGCCATTCTCGAGCATGGAGAGCTTGCAGTGCGCATCGCCGGGATAGTTACCCGTGCCGAGCTCAACGGTATCAATGTCGAGCAATTTGAGTTTCTCGAGAACCACAGCCAGCGGAAGATGCGACAACAGCGGCGTAAAAACTCCAATGCGCATGATGTGTTCCCTCTCCCCTGAATATAAATCAACAATCCATGTGACTGTTCAGCCGCCGCAGATGAGCCGGGTTTGTCTGTTGATGGGCGATGCGGCGCCGGTGACGGCCGATCTGGCTTCGGCTTGTGGACACCGGGCAGGCCGGAGAGAGAAAATTGTGTCGCGCGGGGAGAGGCTATGAAGACGTCATCGATGACAAGGCGGGATTTTGTTTGCCTGGGCGCGGGTGCAGTGGCGCTGGGCGTGGCGGTGAAAGCGACGCTGCTGGAGCCGGCGGTGCTGGCTGCTCAAACAGCGGCAGGGAGCCAGATAGGGCGCAAGATTCGCTTTGTCTCCATTGGAACCGGGATTCGCGGCTGCGACCTGCTGCGGGCTGCACGGCAGGTGCCCACGGGGATTTTGGTGGGCACGGCGGACCTCTACGACATGCACCTGCGGGCCGGCAAAGAGGCCTACCAAGCGGATGTGCCCACCACCCGCGACTACCGCAGCCTATTGGATCGCAAGGATGTGGACGCGGTGATTGTGGCCGTGCCCGACCATCAGCATCGCCGCGTGGTACTGGACGCCCTTGCCGCGGGCAAGGATGTGTACTGCGAGAAGCCGATGTCGCATAACGCGGCCGACGGGCTGGCCATGGTGAAGGCGGTCGAGGCAAACAAGCGCATTTTTCAGGCCGGCAGCCAGCGGGTCAGCAACATTGTGTACAAGAAGGCCGCAGAGATTTACGCTTCGGGGCGGCTGGGCGAGGTGCACTACATCGAGGGCCATTCCGACCGCAACTCACCCTCCGGCGCCTGGGTTTATCCGATTCCGGGCGACGCCAGCCCGCAGACCATCGACTGGGAGACCTTCCTGCGCGATGCGCCGGCGCGGCCGTTCGACGCGGCGCGCTTCTTCCGCTGGCGCTGCTTTGCCGACTACGGCGAGGGCCTGGCCGGCGACCTGTTTGTCCACTTGCTCTCGGGCATCCAGTCGATCAGCGGCATCAATGCCATTCCCAGCCGCGCCTATTCCACCGGCAGCCTTACGCACTTCAACGATGGCCGCGATTTTCCCGACCTGCTGGCCACGCTCTACGACTATCCGGGCGTGACGGTGAGCCTGCACTGCAACCAGAACAACGCGGCCGGCGAGCCGATTATCTTCTACGGCAAGGAAGCCACCATGGTGATCAACGGCAATATGCTCACCGTGACTCCGCAGGAGACCAGCCCGCAGCCGGAGGGGTACTCACTGAACGGCTGGACCGCGGCGGCGAAGCAGCAATATCTGAACGAGTGGCATGCAGCGAACCCTGCGAAGCCGTCGGCGCTGGGCGAAGAGGAGAGCTACACGGCGACCGCGGGTTACAACGACACAGTCGACCACATCGCCAACTTCTTTCACGCCGTCGAGACGCGGGAGCACGTCCTCGAGGACGAAATCTTCGGCAACAACACCGCCATGGCCTGCCACCTTGCCAACTACTCTTACTTTCACCGCGCCGTGGCGACGTGGGATGCGGCGACCAAGACAATCAAAGGCTAAGCTTCGCAATAACTGAGCTTCAGCCATTTCAGGAGAACGAGCAAATGAGCAACACTTCACGCAGAACTTTCTTGAAGGCCACGGCAGCGGTTGCGGCCGTTGCCAGTGCGAGTGCCGTCCGGCTGGCGGCCAAGCCGCTGGGCATGCCCATCGGCCTACAACTCTACAGCGTGCGCGAACTGCTTACCAAGGACTTTGGCGGAGCGCTGGCCAAGGTGCGCGGGGCAGGCTATACGGAGGTCGAGGCTGCGGGCTACTACGACCGCACGGCGGCGGAGTTCCGGCGAGCAATGGACCAGGCAGGGCTGCGCTGCGTGAGTACTCATCACCCGCTGAGCGTGCTCAAGCCGCGGCTGGGTGAACTGATCGAGTATGGGCACGAACTGGGGCTCGGGTATATCATTTGCTCTTCATCAATGCGCCGCGACCCCACGCTCAAAGGCCCGCTTACTCTGGACGACTGGCGTTGGGCGGCGGAGGAGTTCAACCGCATTGGCGAAAAGGTGAAGGCAGATGGCATGACCTTCGGCGTTCATAACCACATCCCGGAGTTTGGCGCCGAGGGCGGGGTGGTCTTCTACGACGAGTTGCTGCGCCTCACCGACCCGAAGCTGGTGGTCTTCGAGATGGACTGCGGCTGGGTGTCAGCCGCCGGGCGCAACCCGGTGGACTATCTCAGCAAGACGCCGGAGCGTTTCCCGATGTTGCATGTGAAGGACATGGTGCGGAGAGAGGACGGTACTTTCCACTCGACGGTGATGGGCCGTGGGGTGGTAGATTATCGCCCGATTCTGCGCGCCGCCACAGGGCTCAAGCACTACTTCATCGAACAGGAGGAGTTCGATATGGACGTTATGGAAGCACTCCGCCTGGATGCAGAGTATTTGCGCAAGCTAAGTGTGTAAGCCGCCAAGGCGCTCAGCCCTGCCCCATGCAAGCGGCAGGCCGAGCGGCTGGTTCGCAGGCAGGTCTAATTGATCGTCCAATCCGCGTGGAGCAGAGTGCTTTCGCTTGAGCCGCCGACGCGGATGACCACGTCCGCTGCGGCAGCAATGGTCTTTGCTTCGGCGGGGATCATCTCCGGCTCATAGGCAATCCCAAGGCCGAAGCGGACCTGGTCGCCGGTGCGAGGCAGATACTCGGCCAGGACGCTGACCGTCTGGCCGGCACTCGGATCGACTGTGGCCCATTGCGGAACCTGGCCGTCGGCCTCGAGGTGAGAAAACACCATTTTGCCGTCGATCATCACCTTGTATGCACCGCATTGCCTGCGCTAGCTCGCCGGCAGGTAAAACCTGTACTCTAAGTACTGCCCCGTCTCACCCAGGCTCAACCGCTTCTTCCAATAGAAGAAATACGATGTGCAAAGACACCGCTCACGGCTGAAGGCAACTTCACTCTGCCCCCTGCGCTCCCGTTCCGCAACCAGACCGCTCCATTTTCGCCCAAGCCGCTCGTACACGCTCGCTCAACCCTCAACTGTGCGACAGCAGTATGCCAGTACGCCGCAGACAAGATGGCGTTCATGTAGCATTCTGGATCAAGATGCCATTGCCTTGTCGAAATTAGGTGAGGTGTTCCACTGCACCTGCTCCACACGAGGCACCATGTATCCCCATATCACAGCGCCAACGATAACCATAACTCCTGCTAAGAAAAACGCTGCACTGGAGTTCCCTCTTATCTGAACGGCAAGACCCGCAAGCCACGGTGCGGCGATCCCGGCAAGATTACCGACACCGTTTTGAACACTCCCCCATCGGCCCGCCATAGCAGGTCCCGCCAGGGTCTGACTGATTGCCCAGTGATTGGACGAATACGCGCCATAGCCAATGCAGGCGACTAGAAGGACGGAAATCGAGGCGGTTAGGTTTCCTCTCAGAAAGGCAAGAAGCAGGATGCTGGAGGCGACCGAGAGGCCACATACTACAATCGTCTTCCGCACGCGCGTGGGTGATGCACCCTTTGCGATGAGGTGGTCGGAAAGCCAGCCAGTTGTAAGCGTAGAAGATGCGATGACGAGGAATATGGTGGAAGTAAGGTGGGTCATTGCAAGAAGCGAGAGTTTCATCTCCATGGCTAGATAAGAAGGAAGCCATGCGAGCAGAAAATAGAAGAAATAGAGTCCGCAGAAATGGCCCAGAAAGGTGCCCCAGGCGGGGCCGTTACGCAGCAATAGGGAAATTGGAGGTAGAGGTTCTGACTTGGACGCTTGTTTGGGGCGGGGCCTGGGCATGAATTTGAACCACGGGCCCAGCCATAAGAGGCCTCCGAGGCCGAGCGCTATAAAAAGAATCCTCCAACCGAAGTGAATGAGGAGCATTCCGCCAACAAAAGTTCCTACTGCCGGCCCCAGCTTCGTTCCGGCATCGAGGAGCGCGTTGGCTCGGCCGCGATACTGCTGGGGAAGTTCGGCGAAAATCCGCGAATAACAAGGGAAGGCAACCGACTCGCCCAAACCAAGAAAGAGGCCGGCTGTAAATAAAGACACGAAACTGGACTGAAAGCCTGTCGCTACCGTAGCCCCAGACCATACGAAGAATCCACACGCAAGTACGAGGCTGACCGGGAACCGATCGGCAATCCATCCGGCTATCCCAAAGATCTGGAGCAGAGCATATGTCCAGAAGAAAGCGCCAAGCAACGACCCCATTTGAAGAGGGGTGAGGCCGATCTGCCTTTCCAGGACCACAGCCGAAATGGAGAGGTTGCTGCGATCAATGTAGTTGATTATTACCGAAACGAATAAGAGGACAACTACAATCCATTCTCGGCGCGACATAATATTAGAGTGTGTGGAGACTAACGCCATTGGATGCACCTGCATCCCGAAAGAAACGGGGAATTAATCAAGTCTTGTTTGAAAAGACTCCACACATTAGTGAACTCGTACGTAGCCCAACCTATCAAATCCGCAAAAAGCTCAAAAGAGTCGCCAATACCGGTATTCATCAAATCTTCACACCCTGGCAACTCCGACCACTGTCAAATGGAAAACGCTAAGATGACTCTCCTATTTCAAGGTCTGGCAACCGAGCTATTCAGGAATCTAGGTAAATCGCCCCTCGATTTGCTAGGATGCCCGAGCCACCTTCCTCTGTTTCTCCCGCAGCTCTATGACATGAGTAACCAACGTGATGGTTTCCTCGAGATGGCGTCGCATGGCTCTTCGCGCAGCATTCGGATTCCGTTTCAAGATTCCTTTGTAGATAGCCACATGGCGCTTTAGAACCATCGGAACAACATCTGGCATGAGAAGCTTGTACTGAATCCATTGACGCATCAAATTCCGCAGGAGCCGAACAGCATTCCGCATTACATCATTGTGCGCCGCGGCAGAAACGGCCAGATGAAAGGCCATGTCTGCCTCAAGAATCGTTTCGCCCCTTGCTATACAGTCGCGCATCATTTGTACAGCGTGACCAATCTCCTGAATTTGATCCGGCGTGGCGCGCTCAGCGGCAAGCCCGGCTATATTCTCTTCGATGATCGTTCGCGTCTCCATGATGTCTTGGAGTTCCTCATGATCAGTGCCGGTAAACGCCCAAAGAAGGGGACGACTCAGGAATTCCGAGCGAGGGCAAACATATGTTCCGTCTCCCACACGGCAGTCCAGCATGCCAATCAGTTCCATTGCTTTAAGTGCTTCGCGCAGTGAAGTGCGGGCGATGCCGAGTTGCTGGCACAAATCGCGTTCTGGCGGAATGCGATCGCCTGGCTTCCAACTTCCATTCACGACGTAGGACAGAAGTTGTTCAAAAGTTGAGTTTGTCAGTGTAGTGCGCGGTACAGGAGTGACGGCTTTCAGAATTCGTCCCATCTTGCAACGCTCCTTTGAGATGCAATTTGTCTCAGACTAAGACAATCACAGACTTGAACAATTGCTATCCAATTTAACACAGTTTTCCCAAAGATGACATCTTCTTCCAATCAATTCCTTTGAATCTCGGAGGGGTGGCCAGATGGTCCGTCCACTGGTTGCAGGCCGGATCGACCTCCTGCATTGAATTGACCTCTGGGTGCACGGGGTTTTGGAGTTCCTCTACATTGCTGGATGAGCGACGAAGTTGCTGTCTGCGAAGTTCGCGTAGTGAAGGAAGCGTTTTTCAATGTGTCCCTGAGCCTCGTCCAAAAGCCCCTTCAGATGAACCGATAAGCGCGCAGCGAGCTTTCAAACCGATTAAAGTTGCTCAAACTAAGATCTCTTGCTTTCCCGCATTCGACTCTCGATCGGTAGGAACGTAATCGCCGCATTGTCATTCTTTCCCAATGCGCGCACATAGACATATCATTGCAAATAAGCAAGTTACATGCGCCAACGCTTACCTGGGACTTCATTCAATCCCGTCAAACTGAATGCATGCGATGAGGAAGCCTGGTCCAGCGTGGCAGGTGTGCAGCACTCACGTTCTCCTGACTGACGAATGCCCCCATCGATTCGGTGGGGGCACTAGTCGCCCCACTGGATCAAACATTTCAAACATAAGCTTCACATAATGAGGTACATGCTCCTATGGGGCGGCCACCTAAACCTCAGAGCGCCAACAGTACGGCCAACCAAGAGAGGACGACCGGTCATACCAATATGCGGCACACTTAAAAAGAAAAGGTCTATTGGTATTACCAATCCCTTGACAAATGTTTTGAGGGTTACTACTATTCTCGTCAGTTCACCACAGGCCCCAAAGGCGATGCTGAACATATGCATTTGTCCAGCGGGATATCGGCTTTCACAACGAGGAGTCAAATGAGGAACCATCTTTTTGTAAATGAACTTCGCACTAGCCAGTGCCGCTCGCTCTTTCAGAGATTGAGGACGGCCGCTCTTCTACTGAGTGTTCTTATCGCTTTCAGTTCCGTGGTTTTCGCACAGCTGACGACCTCCGATATTCTCGGCACGGTCACCGACAGTACGGGCTCCGTCGTTCCGAACGCGAACGTGACGTTGACAAACGTTGACACGCAAGAGAAACGCACCGCGACCAGCAATGCAAGCGGAGAGTACGTGTTCCCTTTGCTCAACCCAGGCCACTACTCCATCACGGTGGAAGCTCCGGGATACGCAACTCCGTCGCAGCTTCTTGCGGTTGAAGCCGGCGATCGCGCCCGCGCAGATTTCCACATGACGATTGGCTCCGCTACACAAACGGTCACGGTTGAAGGCCAAACTCCGTTGCTACAGACAGACAACGCCACCGTTAGCTCGACCGTCACAGAGAAAGCTGTACAGGATCTACCCTTAAATGGCCGAAATTTCGTCCAGATGGTTCAACTGGTTCCGGGAGCCAACGAGGGGCTTGGTAATGGTTTGGCGAGCGGCTCCAGACCGGATGACCGCAGGCAGAGTAGCGCCTTCACGGTAAACGGTCAGGACTCTGCGGCGAACAACTACCTGATTGACGGCATCGACAACAACGAACGCATCATTGGAACGATCGGTGTCAAGCCATCGGTGGAAGGAATCCAGGAGATTTCGATACAGACGAACAGCTACGCGCCTGAGGCAGGCCGTACCTCCGGTGGTGTAATCAACATCTCAACTAAGTCAGGCTCCAACACGCTTCATGGCTCGCTTTATGAGTACTTTCGGAACGACATTTTCGACTCGCGCAATGTCCTTTCACCGGAGGCTACAGTTCCAAAAGCGGAACTGCGGCAAAACCAGTTTGGCGGCAGCTTCGGCGGTCCGATCAGGAAGAATAAGACCTTCTTCTTCGGAGATTACGAAGCCTACCGGCAGGTGTCGGGCGGAACTACATTTACAACCACCGTGCCCACCCTGTTGCAATACGATTCGATCAATAGCCTGAATGGTGGTCAGCCGTCCGACATCACTGCGGCGGGGAACCTGCCGCCCGTTCAGACTTATTCGATCGATCCTATTGTCTTGAATTACATGAAGCTGTTTCCGAAGCCAAATGCTGGCGCCGCAGGAGCAGTATCAAACAACTACATCTCCAATCCGAGCAAGACGCAGGACAGCGACACATATGATGCCCGAGTCGATCAAAGTTTTAACCAAAACAACCTCCTCACGGGTCACTTCACTTTTAACAAAGTCATCACAGACACACCCAACGCGCTGCCGGTAGTCAATGGAATAGCGGCGGGTGGAGGCAGACTCAACTATAGTGGTACGGGTGACGACCAAGCGCAGCAGTGGATTCTCCACTACACGCACATTTTCAACTCAAATCTGCTGCTTGACCTTCACGCGGGTTACACCCGTGTCAACCTTCAATCCGATCCACTTAACTACGGCCAGAATCTCGGGACATCGCTTGGTTTCGGAACGAACGTGAATTTCGAACCCCTGGCATCGGGTCTGCCCGTCGTCAGTATCGGCAGCTTCCCCGACCTTGGCGACGGATACTGGGACCCCTTGCAGTACTTGGATAGCACTTACGAGTATCTCGGCGTTGTGAATTATACCCGCGGCAACCACAACTTCAAGGCTGGCGTCAACCTGATTCGCAGGCAGGCCCGGAATATACAGAGCAAGGCGCTCATGGGTGTATATACCTTTGGTCTCACCAGCGACTCATATGCGCCGGGAACGACGACGTCGGGCACCACCAGACAGACGGAAGAGAACAACCTGGCATCAGCGCTTGTGGGCGCCATGGCCAGCTCATTCCGCTATGTTGATCTATTCAACCCTGACTACAGGACCTGGGAGCCAGGCGGCTTCGTTCAGGATAACTGGAGACTCAACTCAAAACTTACTGTAACGTACGGCCTGCGGTATGACATTTACACACCGTACACCGAAGCTCACAACCGCATCTCGAACTTCAACTTTGGCCAGGCCCTCCAATCGACATCCGCAACCATCGGTTCCGCCCTGCAGGTAGCAGGTGTGAACGGTGTTTCCTCGACGGCTGGGATCAAAACGGACTACTCTAACCTGGCCCCGCGTCTGGGGTTCTCTTATACAGTGAGTCAGGGTCTTGTTCTTCGCGGGGGGTACGGGATCACTTACTTCGCTGGCAACTTTGGTTCTCACGCCAGCCTGAAGAACGCCCCTTTCATATCAGTGTATGCGCCAACTTGCGAAACCCCGCTTGCCTACCAGATCCAGACAGCGGCAAACCCGAATTTGGCGACCTCGATTGCTCCGGCCTGCAGCGCAGCCCAGGGCCAACAGACCACGTTTGATCAAGGGGCACCGCTTCCAGCTGCGCAAACCATCAATAGCCCTTCCATCACCTTTGCGGCGGACGATCCTAATCTACGCTCAGCGTTGATCCAGCAGTTCAACCTGCAACTTGAGCGTGCATTCGGACCAAATGTACTGACAATCGGTTACGTGGGCAACATCGGATCTCACGTCATTGAGTTGACGCAGGATGTTAACATTCCTGCGCCAAATCCAGGTACCCTGACCCGTCCGTTGCATTCGCTTCTGCCGAATGTTGGTTACGTTGAAAATGTCGAGAGCGAGGGCATGTCAAACTACAACGGCTTGCAGGCGTCGTTCCAACGCAGGTTCTCCAGAGGCTTGTCATTCGATGGGAACTACACCTGGGCTCACGCTCTCAGCGATGTCCTCGATATGTCTCAAGCAGGATACGAAGGCTGGGATACGGAGGATCCGACCCGAATCAGGGCGCTTGAATACGGCAATTCGGATGACGACATTCGCCAACGCATGGCCCTGTCTCTGAACTATGAGATTCCTTTCAGCAAGGGATTGACCGGCGCAAAGAAGATGGCGCTTGGCGGGTGGCAGTTCAACACTATTGCTGCCTGGCAGACGGGCAAGAGCTTCACGATCAACAACGGCGCTAACGCCGGTGGATACTCGAACCGCGCCAACCCGAAGTACAACAATGGAGCAGATCGCCCCAATATGGTCAAGTCTCCGAAACTCGGAAGCAAGTCGAATTCGGAGTTCTTTGACGTAACAGCCTTTGTTCCGCAGACTCTCGGCACGGTAGGCAATGAGCCGAGGAATCCTCTGTATGGTCCGCACTTCCGCCATGTCGATCTGTCCATCTTCAAGGACTGGACTGTCAGGAAAAAGACGACAGTGCAGTTTAGGGCGGAATCATTCAACCTGTTCAACACACCTAGCTTCTTCATCAGCAACACAAACTCAGGAACCGTAACGCTTGGGAACGGCGCCTTTGGCGCGGTCTCTCAAGCCGATCCGAACTACAATCCGCGCCAGATACAGTTTGCACTGAAGATGCTGTTCTAATCACAATGTGTTACTGCATTCAATGCAGGAGCGGGCTTGCTGGAGACATAAAGGAAGCCCGCCCCTCCTTCTGGCACGTTCACAGTCAATGAGGCCGGAAACACTGCTCGTTGATGAGGCAGTGATCTCTCAAGCATTAGTACTTCCATGAGTACGAATGACAAACAAGCAGGAGCCGGCACAATGACCCTTACTCGACGCGGATTTCTGGCAGGCTCCAGCACGTTGGGGGCTGGTCTTCTCGCAGCCGCATTCTCACGCCGTTCCATTGCTGATCCCATGGGTCTTCCGGTCGGCATCCAGCTCTATTCCGTTTCGGAGCCCTTGGCAGCCGACGCTCCCGGGACTCTGAAGACGCTTTATCAGATTGGTTATCGCGAGGTTGAATCTGTATCGCTGGGAAAATATTCCGGCAAAGAATTTCGCAAGCTGCTGGACGACGCCGGTCTTGCGTGTCCCAGCGCGCACTTGAGGCTCAATTCTCCAGAGATAGATCTTCTACTCGAAACGGCCCACGCGCTCGGCGTCCAGTATGCTACAACTTCCAACCTCAGGCCGAGTGTTCCGCCGCAAGCCGGATCTCCGCCGGGAACTCCTGCGACAGTGCTTCTGCCTACCCCAATGGGGCTCGATGGATTCAAGAAACTCGCACAGGAGATGAATGCGATCGGAGCGAAGGTGAAGGCGTCTGGTCTTCAGTATGCCTACCACAATCACAACTATGAATTTGAACCAGTTGGGGACGGTGCATGTGGATACGACGTTCTGTTGAAGGAGACGGATCCGGCCCTGGTCAAGTTCGAAATCGACTGCGGATGGATGGTGGTTGCAGGCGCCAGCCCTGTTGCATATTTCCGTAATCATCCCGGCCGTTTTCGCTTGTTGCATGTCAAGGATTTCAAGCAAGTTAGCGCTCCAACCACCACACTATACGGGCCTGGTCGTCCGGAAGGTGAGGACCTGGGCCGCGGATTTATCGATTATGCGCCCATTTTCGCGGCTGGCAAAGCAGCGGGAATTCGGCACGTGTTCGACGAGCAGGAGCGTCCATTTCCAGTCTCACAACTAAGTTCTGCGAGGGCCAATTATGCATTTCTCCATTCTGCCTCGTAAAAGCAAGGACGCTGTGAGGTGCTGTCTGTTTGCATGCCTTGCCGCCGCACTGCTTCATGCTTCAAGTGGAGCAGAAACGAATCAGGTGCCGGCGCCTGCCCCAACTGCGGCCATGCATATTCGCAGCAGACTCACTATTTACGACTTGAAGGATAAGTCCCTTCACGTTCTCTACACCGCAGACAAGTTAATCCAATCCCCCAACTGGTCGAGGGACGGGTCTTATCTTGTCGCCAACTCAGATGGTGTCCTCTACCGATTCAACATGAAGGACGCGACAGCCTCTCCCGTACCTCTGGCGCTTGATTCAAGCTATTTCTGTAACAACGATCATGGCATCTCTCCGGACTCAAAGCTGCTTGCCTTCTCTGCGATTGCCAAAGGTGCTGCGGCCTCGCAGGTATATCTTGCTAACATAGATGGATCGAATCCGCGCCTCATCGTGCCTGAGACGCCAAGCTATTTTCATGGCTGGTCACCGGACGGACGCTGGCTCGCGATTGTCTCCGAGCGCGCAGGGAACTACGACATCTACCGCATCCCGGTTGCGGGTGGCCCCCAACAAAGACTTACTTCAGATCCTGGCCATGACGATGGTCCTGACTACTCCAAAGATGGAAAGTGGATCTATATCAACTCAGACCGTTCAGGCAGAGAGCAGATATGGCGATTCCCGGCTGATGGCGCGGGAGAACACGACGAGAAGGCAGAGCAAATCACCCGTGATGATTTCGAAAACTGGTTTCCCCATCCTTCGCCCGATGGGAAGTGGCTCGTGTTCCTGTCATTTCCAATGGGCACTCCAGGGCATAACGCGCGGACAGAGATAAGGCTCCGCATTCTGCCGCTCAAAGGCAACGCGATAATGGCCACACAACCACAGGTCCTCGCCGAGTTCTTCGGTGGCCAGGGAACAATTAACGTAAACTCGTGGTCTCCCGATTCGACGCGATTCGCATTTGTCAGCTATGAAATGCTCCCGTAAAACATCACTGGTGACCATCGAGACTAACGCAATAGGGAACTTCAAAAAGAGAGGAAAGTGAATCTAATGCCTAAGTTTTCCGCAAATCTTTCAATGATGTTCACGGAGGTAGATTTCCTTGAGCGCTTTTCCGCCGCGGCAGATGCTGGATTCTCTGCGGTTGAGTTTCTACTTCCATACGACTACTCGCCGGAAGAGGTTGGAGATCGCGCCAAGGCCGCCGGTGTCGAAGTGATTTTGTTTAACCTGCCCTCCGGCATCTGGGGCGCAGGAGAGCGTGGGATCGGCTGCATTCCCGGACGGGAACAGGAGTTTCGCTCGGGTGTTGAGACCGCACTTACCTACGCCGGGTTATTGGGCACAAGCCGCCTGCATGCTATGGCGGGCATTGTTCCAGAGGGCGTTGATCCCGCTGTCTGCCGCCGGATATTGATAGACAACCTCAAGTATGCGGCAGACGTAGTGGCGAAGCACGACATCACCTTGTTGCTGGAAGCCATCAATACACGCGATATTCCTAGATTTGTTGTTTCCACTCAGATGGACAGTCTCGCGATCTGCGAAGCGGTTGGCGCTTCAAATCTGAAAATGCAAATGGATCTCTATCACATGCAAATTATGGAAGGAGATCTGGCAACGAAGCTGAAACTCTACGCACATCGATGTGGACACGTCCAAATTGCCGGGTGCCCAGAACGGAACGAACCCGATACAGGGGAAATCCGCTACGAGTATCTATTCAAAGTTCTGGATGATATCGGTTACGAAGGATGGGTCGGATGTGAGTATCGTCCAGCTGGCAACACTCTTGAGGGATTGAGTTGGCTCCCGTCCATGGCTCAAGCTGTAACGCTTTAAGGAACTCAGGATATTCAAGAAAAGGAGAAGCACATGTCGAAAATTGGATTCATCGGCCTCGGAATTATGGGCAGGCACATGGCGAGCAATCTCAGAAAAGCTGGGCATGAGTTAGTGGTCTATGACATTGTTCCGACACTCATGGAAGCAGTCGTTGGAACGGGAGTGGAGCCTGGCAAGTCCTGCAAGGATGTCGCAATTAGAACAGATATTGTTATCACAATGCTCCCCGATGGCCCGGAAGTTGAACAGGCGGTGCTCGGCCCTGGAGGTGTATTGGAAGGAGCGCATGCAGGCCTAGTCCTGGTGGACATGACTTCGCTCAGCCCACTGGTCTCGCAAAAGCTCGCGGCTGCCAGTTCCGCAAAGGGCGTTGCATTCCTGGATGCACCTGTCAGCGGCGGAGAACCGAAAGCAGTCGATGGAACGCTTGCGATCATGGTGGGTGGAGACCAAGCGACATTCGAGGCTGTAGGTCCCCTTCTGCAAGTCTTGGGATCGAGCGTCACGCTCACCGGCAAAGTGGGCGCCGGCAACGTAACCAAGCTAGCCAATCAGATCATCGTGGCGTGCAATATTGCAGCTATGTCGGAAGCTTTCGTGCTGGCAGATCGTTGTGGAGTCGACGCGGAAGTTGTTTTCAATGCGATCAAGGGCGGCCTGGCCGGAAGCACAGTCCTGAATGCCAAGGCGCCAATGGTCATTGCGCGTAATTTCAAGCCAGGCTTTCGCATTCGGCTGCACCAGAAGGATCTTCGCAACGCATTGATCATAGCCGAGTCTAAGAAGGTAGCTCTCCCACTAACCAGCCTGGTACAACAGATGCTGATGGCCCTGATGAATCGTGGCAGTGGTGACCTTGACCATTCGGCAATTATCACATTTATCGAGGACATGGCTCCGGAGTCTCCGACAAACAGCAAGTAATAAGTGTCTGCTTTTCTGGTAGGGTTTTATGCTGCGCCGAGAGAAGACAATTCTGCTCATCTGGATCAGATTCATGTTCCACACGGAGAGTTCGGCGGGTTGGAATGATGCGTGCTGAGCAGCGGAGAGTTCGGCGCTTGGTCTTCGTTTAACCTTGCGAATCTTTTCGCTAAAGGAAGATTGTGCACTCTTTCCAAATGTCTCAAGCATCGACGACCATATCCGGCATCTGGTAATCGTTTGTCAAGTGCCTGTAGCAAAGGAACAATATGCATTCTGCATCATTCAACATCGCCGAATCCGCCCACTGTGGCCCTACTAAAGGCGTCAGTACTTTGCGCCAGACGATCAGGAACTTATCGATGAAGCCTGAGTGGAGGGCGAGCGAGTGACTACCTCTTCAGTAAACTATGAACTCGCGTCCCATGTTTACCCTATTGGCATGCGACACACTCCGGAGATGATTGCGGACCTGTCCTGCCGAGCTTACGAATACAGAGCTCACGTACTCCGAATGGTCCATGGAGCGAAATCTGGACACATTGGTGGTGCATTCTCGATCGCTGAGGTTCTGACTTGCCTATACTTCCATCAACTACGGTTGGACCCTGCGAATCCAGGCTGGCCTGATAGAGATCGACTGGTATTTTCAAAAGGCCATGCATGCGCAATCCTCTACACTGTGCTTGCACACCGTGGGTATTTTTCGGTTGATGAGTTATCCACCTTCCGGACCATGAATACCCGCTTGCAGGGACATCCGGAGCCGTCCAAGACTCCGGGCGTCGAGGTTGCCGCTGGACCGCTGGGCCACGGTGTCGCAATAGGAGCAGGGATGGCCCTATCCGCGCGCCTGGATGGCTCCCGTCGCAAAACCTACGTTGTTTTAGGGGACGGCGAATTGAACAGCGGCGTGATCTGGGAAGGCGCACTGGTGGGAGCGAAGTTCGGGTTGGACAATCTAGTAGTGATTATTGACTGTAACGGAGTCCAGCAGACGGGAACCACACACCATGTGATGCCGACAGAACCTGTCGCGGATAAGTGGTCTTCGTTTAATTGGCACGTGATTGAAATTCATGGACACAATGTTTCGGAGATTTTGAGGGCGCTTGACGAGGCAAACGAAATTCATGGCCGGCCGGTTGTTATCATCGCGCGCACAACCAAGGGCAAAGGCGTAAGTTTTATGGAAAACTCGCCCGCTTGGCACGGTGGGATTCCCAGTGGCGCACAGTTTGAATCTGCGCTGGCGGAGCTGGAGGATGGTGCAGCAAAATGGAGAGCTTGATCAGGAACCAAATTGGCAATTCGGCTTCGATGCGAACGGCGTATGGAGCGGCGCTGGTGGAACTGGGCCAGCAGCGGGATGATGTTGTTGTACTCAGCGCGGATGTTCAAACTTCAGATTTTAGCTATATGTTCGACGCTGCCTTTCCGGATCGATTTTTCAATGTTGGCATTGCAGAACCTGCGCTGGTTGACGTTGCTGTCGGATTTGCAAATGGCGGTAAGGTTCCCTTTGCAAATACCTTCGCATTTCTGTTTGCAACTCGTGCGTTGGAGATGGTGCGAACTCATCTTTGCTACAGTGGCGCCAACGTGAAACTAGCTGGCGCGTATGCGGGTCTCTCCGACTCTTTTGACGGGCCAACTCACCAGACGATCGCCGACCTTGCGATACTGCGCAGCCTGCCGAACATTACCATTGTGGTCCCCGCTGATTCAATGGCCGTAAGAAAGCTGTTGCCTCAAGTTGCCGCCTGGAAGGGGCCGGTCTACTTCCGCTTGTGCCGAAATGACGTGCCTGAAGTTTTCACCGAGAACTACACGCCCGAAATCGGCAAGGGTGTGACACTTACTCAGGGCGAGGATGCCTCTATCATCGCTTGCGGGGTCATGGTAGCTCGTGCCATCCAGGCTACGCGACAGCTTGCTGAACAGAATATACGCGTTCGAGTCGTGGAAATGCATACCATTAAACCCCTGGATACAGAGTTGGTGGTGCGATGCGCGCGTGAAACCGGGGCCATTGTAACTGCCGAGGAGCATTCGATTCTGGGCGGACTGGGAGGTGCGGTCTCTGAGTGCCTATCGGAGTTCTGCCCTATTCCACTGGAACGCGTGGGCGTACACGATACTTTTACGGAGTGTGGCCCCTATTCTGACCTATTGGATAAATATGGCATGAGTATCGAATCAATTGTCGCTGCAACTCAGCAAGCTGTTTCCCGTAAGGCAGATAGCACGACACTTAAGTCTTTTGAGGTGAGCAAAAGATGAACGCATTCTCGTCTAGGCGGCAAATCGAGGGCTGTCTCCGCATGGAGTGCAGTTCAGCAAACTGGAGCGGGTATAGGTTGCACGCTCATGAGAATTGCCGGAGACTAGGAACTGGGAGAATCGATGTACTCCCACGCTGTGTTCAGTGTTTCAAATCTGGACAGACTGCTAGCGGCGAGCGAATGAGAATTTCTAACCCTGACAGAAGAATCAAAAAGGAGTTGAATGCTACCATGTCAAAGATGTGGAACCGTCACTTTGTTGCACTCTTAAGCGCCTCATTACTCTATACCGTTGTATTGCTTTTCTCCGCTATGCCCTGTCTGGTTTATGCCCAGCCATCTTTGCAAGCGGCCCCGGCCCCCGGCATGCAACCAGGTACCCGAACCAGCGTGAAAGTCTATGACTTGAAGACTGGAAAGATCAGAGTGCTTTATGCTGCTGACGGATTCTATGAGGCGCCATTCTGGTCTCGTGACGGCAAGTATATTTACTTTGCTGGTGGGTCAAATCATAAGCTCTTTCGGATGCCAGCTTCGGGTGGAAATCCTCAGTTAGTCGATCTTGGTGACATTCTAGTGAATCACGATGGAGGATTCTCACCTGACGGCAAATGGCATGTGCAGAATATTGGCCCCGTGCTGTCAATCTCAACTTCTACGGGAAAGGAGCGGCACGAACTCACAGATGTGCCAAATTCGTTATACATGCACCACTGGTCTCCAGACAGCCGTTGGCTGACCGGGACATTCCGGACCCCGGAGGATAATTATGCTGTCTATCGCGTGTCGGTCGAGGGAGGTAAGAATCAACGCTTGACGCATAGTTCGGCATACGATGACGGCCCTGACTATTCTCCTGATGGAAAATGGATCTATTTCAATTCGGATCGAGCAGGTTCTTTTGATATATGGAGAATGCCAGCTAGCGGAGCTGGTCCGGATGACAAACTGGCGGAACAGGTAACATCGGACGCTCTGCAAGATTGGTTCCCGCATCCGTCGCCCGATGGAAAATGGCTACTTTTGCTCTCTTATCCGGCAAATACCGGAATCAAGGAAAGCATGTCGCAATGGCTGAAAGACCACCCGAACGAGACTATCAGCCATTTTAACCTGGCGATGCATCCCTATAGCGCGAACGTAGTAATCCGGATTCGCGCCCTACCCGGTGACCACGTTGACGCGGCTCCAATTAAGACTCTCGTCGAACTGATTGGCGGACAAGGAAGTCTGAACGTAAATTCATGGTCACCCGATTCCAGTCAGTTCGCCTTTACGAGTTATGAAGCAGAAAGCAAGTAACTCTACCGAGCCGAGCAGCACCTCTTGGTCTAGGTCGCTTGACAAGGGGTCCTGTTGGTTTCGCAATCTAGGTTCGTTGTTTGGAGAAGAGCAATGAGAATATACCCTTTGAGCCCCATGCGAGTAACACTTGCTGTGCCGGCCTTTAGATCTATCTTTCCGGCTATAGCTATTTGCCTTATTCTTCTCGTTTCTGCAACTGCATCGGGACAGGACGCGGTGGCTCATCTAGATAACTGGACTCCGCCGATTCTGAAGATTGGCACGCATGCTCCGGACTTCAATCTGCCCGGAGTCGACGGAAAGACTCATGGGCTCAAAGATTACGCATCGAGCAAAGTCCTGGTCGTTATTTTCAGTTGTAATCACTGCCCGGTCGCAGAGAGTTATGAAAAGCGGATTAAACAGCTGGTAATCGACTATCGCGATCGAGGAGTGGCCGTGGTCGTGATTATGGGGAATGACCCAGGAGCAGAAAGGTTGAACGAACTTGGCTACACAGATGTAGGCGATTCGTTTGCCGATATGAAGGTCCGGGCGGAATACAGGGGCTTCAATTTTCCGTACTTGTACGATGGCGATACGCAAGCTATCGCCCTTAAGTACGGTCCGACTGCAACCCCTCATGCATTCGTCTTTGACCAGGAGCGCATACTGCGCTACGAAGGCCGCATAGATAGCAATCTGCGTGAAGAATTGGCAACAAAGCACGAGGTCCGAGATGCGGTTGAAGCTCTGCTCGCAGGGAAACCGGTCGAAGTTTCAGACGCACCTGCAGTCGGCTGCTCAACGAAATGGGCCTACAAGAGATCGACAGTCGAGGGATGGACTACCCGATACAACGACATGCCAGTGACTTTGGATTTGGTCTCAGCGGATCAACTCAAGGTACTGCGCAGCAATGCGGGTACGGGTAGGCTTCTGCTTATGAATGTATGGGCTACCTGGTGTGGTCCTTGCATCTCGGAATTCCCTGAGTTGCAGACTATGGTCCGGACATTTGGACAGCGCCCGATCGACATCGTGACTTTAAGTATCAACAATCCCGACGAGAAGAGCATGGTTCTGGCATTCCTAAAGAAGCAACACGCATTCAACAAGAATCTTCTTTTTAACGGCGACGATGCCGCGGATGCCGTGAAGGCTTTTGGGACGGATTGGGAGGGTGGCGCCCCTTTCACAGTTTTGATTGGGACCAACGGCGAGGTGTTGTACAAAGTGCAAGGTGAACTGAATGTACTGGACCTGCGGCGCGCGATTCTGAAAAACGTTGCGGACGATCTGTACATCGGCCAGCACGCGTATTGGAACAGCACATTCTGAACAATAGAAGTTCGTTCACAGTGCTCTTCATTTGAGCGGTAAGGATTTGACAAGAGAAACCTGCTTCCAGCATGGGAGTTATTACCCTGAGCATGAGCCCGAGCCGTTTACATTTCGTACTGCTGTGGCTGTTGGCGTGGGGCGCTTCGGCGCTGGCAGTAACAAACGAAGCTAACGTTCCGCATCTGCACGTCCAGCTATTAGTGCCTCGATCAGGATTGAGCCGTGGTGAATCGGCAATCAGCGCGGGGCTCTACTTCAAACTCGAGCCGGGCTGGCACATTTACTGGAAGAACGCGGGCGATTCGGGTGAGCCACCGCACGTTCGCTGGTCACTGCCGGAGGGGATCAGTGCTGGCGCGCTGCAGTTTCCAGCCCCGACGCGTATGGCTCTCGGCCCGATGATGGATTTCGGGTATGAGAACGAAGTGCTCCTTCCATTTAAATTAAGGGTGGCATCGACAACCAGTCTTGGCTCGGCAACGCTGCGTGCAAACGTCGATTGGTTGGTCTGCCGAGAAGTGTGCCTCCCAGGTAGAGCGGAGCTGGAGGTGGTGCGGGAAGTTCTCGACCGTGGAGTCAATGCTGCTGCGCACGAGCCGGATTCCGGTCTTTATGCGCGCTTAAGCGGCAACCTACCCACGCCCTTGCCTGCTGGAGATAGAGCATCCTTCCAATTGACGCCAACAGGCTTTCGATTGTCTGTTGACACGGGTCATAGCGAGACGCAAGCCACATTCTTTCCCTCAGAGCAAGGCATCATAGATAATCCGGCTTCGCAGAAGCTCATCGTTACGCCAAAAGGCCTGATCCTCGATTTGAAGAAAGACGCGAACCTCACAGCAAATCCAGCTGAATTGAAGGGAGTGCTGGAACTTCGCGGGGGGCGTGTATTTGAGTTGGCAGCGGAGCCGGGCAGATTGCCGGCAGGCGACGCAACTCACTCAGCAGAAACGCCCGTTTCTGCCCCTTCCCCGTCAACATCATCCCCTTTGGCGGAGCCCGCTGCTGCGATCCATCCCACTCCATCAACTCCAACCGACGCATTTCCTGCAGCGCCACTCTCCTGGCTCGTATTAGCGCGCACTGCCGGCATGGCATTTGTGGGAGGACTGATTTTGAACCTCATGCCTTGCGTATTTCCCGTGCTGTTTCTCAAAGGTTTAGCGCTTGTTCAGTCGGGGAATGAAAAGCTGCACGAACTGCGTATGCACGGACTTATATACATGGGAGGGATTCTCGTTTCCTTTTGGGTCCTGGTGGCATTGCTGCTCGGGTTGCGGCTAGCCGGGGAACATTTGGGGTGGGGATTCCAGTTTCAGTCCCCAGTCTTTCTTGCGTTGATGGCATGCCTCCTTTTCTTCCTTGGCCTATCACTGGCTGGTCAGTTTGAAATCGGCCTCACACTCACTAGCGCTGGCGGTTCGTTGGCCGCTAGGCAGGGATATACGGGCAGCTTCTTTACCGGAGTACTGGCTGTTGTAGTGGCAACGCCCTGCACTGCGCCGTTTATGGGGACAGCCATAGGCTATGCACTAGCGCAGAAACCGGCAGCAACCTTCGCAATCTTCACAGCCATCGCTCTTGGCCTAGCCACACCTTACGTGGCACTCACGCTGCAACCGTCTTGGACGAGGCTGTTGCCGCGCCCAGGAGTCTGGATGGAAGTGCTGAAGCAAGCCGTCTCAGTTCCAATCTTCGCCACTGTGATCTGGCTAGCGTGGGTGCTGGCGCAAGCCTACGGCGCAAACATGCTCGCAGCGTTGCTCACGTGTTTCCTCTTGCTGGCCGTGGCGGGATGGTTTCTGGGTCGCTGGCCAGCCAAGCACTGGGCCACAGGACTCGTAACTCTGCTCTTACTCGCGGTGATTGGCGTCAGTGTTCTTGCTCCCAGAAAACTTGTGACTGCAGCTGAAATTCGGACTCCGATCGATCCTGCTGGCCAGTGGGAGCCTTGGTCGCCCGAAGCGGTGGGGCGCTACCGGGCGCAAGGCAGGCCGGTGTTCGTGGATTTTAGCGCAAGCTGGTGTTTGAGCTGCCAGGTGAATGAGCGGGTAGCCTTGCACCAGACGCAAGTCGAACAGGCTTTTCACCAAGCTAATGTGGCCTTGTTGCGTGCTGACTGGACGCGGCACGACGAGGCCATTACGCAGGCCCTGGCTGCCATGGGACGAAGCGGGGTCCCGGCTTACGCCCTCTACGTACCTGGTGAGAAGAATCCGCAACTGCTCCCGGAAGTTCTGGTTCCAAGTGTCGTTATGGACGCCTTGGGCAGACTGCCAGGAAGCGCAACACGGGGCACGGCGACAAGGTGATTGTTATGCTAAGCCGGCATAAGTAGAATGTCGGAATTTCGTTGGTAGGTTATCCACAATGGCACTTGAATACGATCCCTCAGAATGCATAACGCCGAGCGGTGAAGCGAGTTCCTCTCGACGATGCTCATGTTTTGGTATGACTTCGTGCGGTAGATTGAGCACGAGGTCAGTTTGATACCACCGGAAGAGGGCTGATGCGGGTCGCGACCTTTTTTGATAACGTAGTAATCCTGAAAAAGCCGGCGGCGGCGTGGTGGGTTCAAGAGCAGTTCGATCGCGGTGTCTTGTGAGTTGTGTACTATCCCACGCGAGCCACAGAAATGTGGCTTGGGTGGCGCACCCTTCACATTAGGCTGACTGTGAAAATGCTCTAAGAACTATACAAGAGGATCGAGAGAAAAATGAAACCAATCAAAGCGGCAATTTTCGGAACAGGGTTTATTGGGCGCGTGCATCTTGACGCGGTGCGGCGAGTGGAAGGCGTAGAGGCGGTGGCTATTGTAGACACCAACGTTGCAGTGGCGCAGAGCCTTGCAGCTGGGTTCGGAATCACCAACGTTGTGGCGGACTACCACGAGATCCTGCGCAATCCGGAGATCGACGCGGTGCATATCTGCACCCCCAACTCTCAGCATTTTTCGATGGTCAAGGAAGCGCTCGAGGCTGGCAAGCATGTGATCTGCGAGAAGCCGCTGTCGATATCGGTGGAAGAGGGACAGGAACTGGTGGCGGTGGCCGCTAAGAGCGGATTGCGAAACTGCGTGAGCCACAATTTGCGCTACTACCCTATGGTGCAGCAGATTCGGCGGATGCGGGAAGACGGGGACCTGGGCGAGATACTGATCGTCCAAGGGACTTATTCTCAGGACTGGCTAATGTATGAGACCGATTGGAACTGGCGCATCGTGTCGAAGATCGGCGGACCGTCGCGCTGCATGGCAGACATTGGGTCGCATTGGTTTGACATGGCCGAGCACGTGACCGGACAGCGCGTAAGTTCTCTTTGCGCGGATTTGCAAACCTTCCACACGACGCGCAAGGAGCCGAAGAAATCGATAGAGACCTTTGCCAACAAAATGCTGGGACCGGAAGACTACATCGCACGACCAGTGGATACTGAAGACTTTGGCGCAGTGATCTTCCACATGGGTGAGCGCACGCGCGGTAGCGTGGTGGTGAGCCAGGTTTCGGCGGGGCGCAAGAACCGGCTCAGCATCGAGATTTACGGTACCAAGTGCTCGGTTGCATGGGACCAGGAGCGGCCTGACGAACTCTGGGTTGGCTACCGCGACACGGGCAATCAGGTGCTTATGAAAGACCCATCGCTGCTGAAGCCGGGGGCGCGCAGTTACGCCGATCTGCCCGGCGGGCACAGTGAAGGCTTCTTCGACACATCCAAACAGGTGTTTCGGCGGTTTTACGCTTCGATCGCCACGCCCGGCATGGCAAGCGAATATCCGCAGTTCGTCGATGGGCTGCGCCAACTGGTCATCCTCAAGGCTGAGCTCGATAGCCATCGGACGCGCGGCTGGATCGATGTTCCTGCAGTTTAGAACGGCAATCGAAAGGAGATTTGCCAGATGTTGATCCTCGCCGCTATTGTCGCCATCTTTGTCTATGGAATGATCGCCGCCATGCTGGGCACCATTCTGCCGGAGCTGTCGGACCGCTTCCACCTCACTCCAACCCAGAATGGGACCATTGCCTTTGCGCAGGCACTAGGACTGATTATCGCCTCGGTGGGCGTGGGTCCGCTGCTGGATAACGAAGGCGACAAAATCGGTCTCATTCTTGGCCTGGTCTTTATCGCCATCGCGCTCTTTCTTTTGCCACGATCCAGAGGGTTCAGCAGCATTGTGCTCCTATTGTTTCTGCTGGGAGTGGGCGGGGGGATTGTGGTGACGGGCGCGAATGCGCTAGTTAGCGGCGTCAGTGAGGCGCATCGTGGAACCGCACTGAATCTGGTGAACCTGTTTTTCGGCCTAGGCGGACTCACCACACCATTCATCTCCGCGAACCTGTTCAAAAGGAACTGGGTCCGGCTCTGCTATACAGTAGCGTCGCTCACCGCGGTCACGGTGTTAATCCAGGTTTTCACCAAAATGCCCGCCCCCGTTAGCGGCTCGGGATTCATCCTAGCCGACGCCGGCCCCGTTCTTGGCCGGCCACTGCTGTTTATGCTCGGCTTTTTTCTCTTCCTCTACATTTCCTGCGAGGTAGGAGTTTGGAACTGGCTTCCACGTCACCTGATCGCCCAGGGCATTCCGGAATCGCGGGCGCTCAATATCCTCTCGCTGGGATTTGCGCTGGGGCTGCTCGTCGGCCGGGTTGGAGTGTCGCCAATTCTCATTCATACGCCGGCAGTCGATGTCACCCTGGCAGCTTCAGTGGCGATGGCCGTTACAACGTTTCTGATGCTGAAGACGAACAAGCCGGCCATGGCCTTCGTGCTGGTCTTCATTGCAGGCCTTTCGATGGCGCCCGTCTTCCCGACTACGCTGGCAATTGTTGGAACGGCGTTTCCGCGCATGACAGGCACCGCGATGGGGTTTGTGATGACCTGCGGTTGGGCTGGTCTGGCGGTCAGTTCGCGCATTATTGGAGCGATTGCGGGGAACGATCCGTTGCGGCTGAAGAAGGCTCTGCTGTTGATTCCGGCTTCCGCTGTGCTGATGATCGGGCTGAACCTGGCGATTCGCAGCATGCTGTAACAGGACCGGCTTCTCAATAATTGGCATGCAGTGTTAGAGCAGAGAACTACGCCAGATTTTAAGAGGCTTTGTCAATGGAGGCAATTCGAATGTTACGGAGACTTGCATATTACCCTATTTGGCTTTTCTTTATTGCAATAACTATTTGCTCGCTACCGCGGCCAATAAGCGCGCAACCTGGCTCACATCCACTTGGCATCTTCGAAGACCAGTCGGATGTGGGGAGCGTAACACCACCAGGAAACCTCGCATACGATCCTGCCAAGGGAGTCTACTCAATCACTTCTGCAGGTGAAAATATCTGGTCAAAGGTCGACGGATTTCATTTCGTCTGGAAGAAAGTTTCGGGGGATTTGTCGCTGACCGCCGATATCGACTTCCCAGTCAAAGCTGGAGATCCAAGCCCACATCGGAAAGCTGTGTTGATGTTTCGTCAGACTCTTGATAACAATAGCATCTATGCTGACGCCGCGCAGCATGGATCGGGACTTACGGCACTGCAATACCGACGGGCCGCAGGTGCAACGGCCCAAAGTATTGAATTGGATATCGCATCTCCCAAACAGGTACGGCTGGAAAAACACGGCGATTTTATTACCATGTTTCTCAGCATGCAGGGCGAACCGTTGCACCAGGTAGGCGCGTCCATCAAGCTCCATCTCAATGAGCCGTTCTATGCGGGAATCGGTTTAACCGCGCACATGAAGGGCAGAGAGGAACGGGCCAACTTTTCAAACCTCCAACTCACTCAACTTACACCTACAGCTATGCACGCGAAGCTCGTCCTCTACAGCTCCCTCCAGACGATTTCAATTAATGAGAGTTCCCCCCGGGCAACAGTGGTTGCCACGCAGCGCGCCCACTTCCAGTCCGCTAACTGGAGTATGGACGGCAAGTCGCTTGTTTATACTCTGGATGGCCAGATTTGGCAGGTGTCTATCGGTGGTGGAACTCCGCAAAAGATTGACATTGGCGGGGCAATTAGTTGCAGCGAAAGCCATGCATATTCTCATGACGGAAGTTGGCTTGGTCTCACGTGTTCTGCTCTAGGGAAACCTGAAAGGCACGTCTATATTGCCCCTTCCCGCGGTGGCGCCATGCGCCTTGTCACCGAGAATCCTAACTCCTATCTTCATAGCTGGTCGCCAGATGATAAGACGATCCTCTTCACTCGCCCCGGCCTCGGAACAACTACCAACATTTATTCCATTTCCGCTGAAGGAGGGCCAGAGACCGTTTTGACGACGGACACCAACTGCAATGATGACCCGGATTACTCTCCTGATGGCAAGTACATCTACTTCAACTCAGATCGTAGCGGCTCCATGCAAATATGGAGAATGCGTCCAGACGGAAGCCAGGCTGAGCAAATCACCTTTGACGAGTTTCAAAACTGGTCGCCGCACCCTTCGCCAGATGGAAAATGGATCGTCTTTCTCTCATACGACAAGAGTGTAACGGACCATCCGGCGGACAAGGACATTTCACTACGCATCTTGTCGACAAGCGATAACAACGTGCGCGTGCTGGTCAACCTGATCGGCGGAGATGGAACCATAAATGTTCCGTCGTGGGCTCCGGACAGCAATCACTTGGCATTTGTTAGCTACCAAATGCTTCCTGAAGAAGACGCCGGACCGCCCCAATAGAAAGTCCAGGTCAAAGGCACCTCTGTAAAGCACGAGTGAATCTTGCATGGAGAATATGACCACGGCATCAGGACGTCTCATGAAGCAATGCAGGTTCTGGCTCCAAGAGGCGTCTTCTTCCGTCAAATGCGTAGCGCTATTCGTAAACACGCGAGATTAAACGACATGCATCAAGGCCGTTTGGTGCATCGGGAGGTTCATAATGGTTGAACTCGTGGTGAGAAACACCGTGGTCTTACCGGGATGCGGCATCCTCGCAAGATAAGAGGTATGTTGGTAAGACCAATCCCTTGACAGGGGACCTGCGAAGCTCTAGAATCGTACTCAAATCACGACAAACCCTGAAGGGGATTCGGAAACAATGCATCATCCCAGCGGGACAGCTATTGAAACGGGACTCCAATCATGATCCATCCGGTAACAAATGAATCCGGCACTGGCTGACGATCCTCCATTTTCAGCATGACGAGACTATTGCCGTGTTTGATCGAGCGTCATTTACTCCTCATGCTCCGATGGCATCTGCCAGGCGGATTTTACTCGTCGTAGCCCACAAGTTCCTTGAATCTGTCGGCAAGAGGCGGCAAGTTAGGTCTGGAAGAGATGAAGTCTGATTGATGAACCGGCTCGGCGTCGCATTCATGTGGCCTTGGAGGCATGCAACCGATATGCATGGGATCGATTGCAGTGACGCACCTAAATTTGCGGAGTGCACCGAGATCTCGTAGGGTGTGGAGGAGATTCGTGGTCCGTTCCAGATTGCCGCTGTTGCGCAGGATTTCGCAGATTATCTTCCTTCTGCTCTTTCTAGGGCTGTTGATATTCACAACTCTGCGCCCTGCTTCCGGCGGTGCGGGCGAAATTCATCTGCGAGCGCCCGTGCGCTTGTTCTTCGAGTGGGACCCCCTGGTTGCAGTTGTCAACGCTCTTGCCAGCCATGCTCTCTATCGCGGGTTGCTCTGGAGCCTCGTCATTCTGCTACCCACGCTTTTTCTTGGCCGATTCTTTTGCGGCTGGATATGCCCCATGGGCACTTTGCAACACTTTGTCGGCAACATGCCTTCCGAGGTCAAGCGCGGCAAACAGCGGATCGAGTCCAACCGCTACAAGCGTTGGCAGACCGCAAAATATGTTGTGCTGATTGCCGGACTGGTTGCCGCATTCTTCGGCTCGGCGGCCATTGGATGGCTCGATCCATTCAGCCTGCTCGTTCGCTCCTTTGGCCTGTCCCTCTTGCCGGCGTTCAACGTTGCGGTCCGGGCCGTGCTAGCGCCCCTCGAACACAGTCACATTGGGGCAATCAAAGTTACAGGGCAAATGCTTCATACCGTCCTACAGGCGACCGTGCTCGACTTTCGTCAGACTCACTTCGCACAGGGTCTTGTGTTGGGCATTTTGTTTCTCGTCATCCTCGCAGCCAGTTTCCGCATCACGCGCCTGTGGTGCCGCTCCATTTGTCCTTTGGGCGCTCTGCTTGGTGCGGTCTCCCGCTGGTCGATTCTCGGGCTGCACAAGGATCTTGAAAAATGCAACAACTGCAACCGCTGCCTGCTCAACTGCCAGGGCGGTGACGATCCCATCGGAAGCGCATCTTGGCACAAATCCGAATGCTTGATGTGCATGAACTGCGTGGGTGCCTGCCCGGATCACAGCCTTACCTTCCGCTTCTTTCGTAATGAAAAGGAAGTTGCGTCCCCTGACTTGGGGCGCCGCAAGACGCTTACGGGCCTTGCAGCGGGTGCGGCGGTGGTCCCGCTCATGCGCGCCAATACCGGCCTTGGTAAAAGCCGTCACGAACGCTTACTGCGCCCGCCCGGCGCGCTTGACGAATCGGATTTCCTATCCCGTTGTATCCGTTGCGGGGAGTGCATGAAGATTTGCCCCAATAACTCGCTGCATCCCACGCTCGATCAGGCAGGCCTCCAAGGGCTGTGGACGCCCACTCTTGTACCGCGCATCGGTTACTGTGAACCCAGTTGCGTACTTTGTTCTGAGGTTTGTCCCACTGGCGCTATCTGGCAGATCACACCCCAAGAGAAAGGCTGGGTCGTCGGCGTGGGTGGGCGAAGCGAGCCGGTTCGCCTGGGCACCGCATTTTATGATCGCAGCCGTTGTCTGCCCTGGGCCGAGGCCACCGAGTGCATTGTTTGCGAGGAGTGGTGCCCGGTTTCACCCAAAGCGATTTACGTTCAGGAGGCTCAGGTCATCGATTCGGCCGGCGTGACTAAGACGCTGAAGCAGCCGCGTGTCGATCCCAGCCGCTGTGTGGGATGCGGTGCATGCGAGTACGCATGCCCGCTGCAGGAACGCCCCGCGGTGTATGTCACCAGCATTGGCGAAAGCCGCTCGCCCGGCAGTCAGATTTTGCTGAACAGGAAATAGACGAAGGGAGATCTTTGATGATTCACTCTAGACGATGGATGTTGGTGGGCATGGCCGTTGCCATGGTAGCGGTTACAGCAGGCTCGGGCTGCAGGAAGAGCAAGGTGGATCCTTTCCCGGCTTCGGGGTCCGTCGCCGGCTGGGAAAAGACTAGCGAGACCCGGGTCTTTGCCGCCAAAGACCTGTATCAGTATATCGACGGCGACTCGGAACAATACATCTCTGCCGGCGTGGTTACAACTTCAACCTCCGACTACAAATACCAGGGCCAGTTGGAGGCGGTCGTAGATGTGTATTCGATGAAAGCCCCCGAAGGCGCACGTAAGATTCTTGAAACCGGCCAGACTAGCGATGCCAAAACGGTTCAGCTTGGCGATGAAGCCCTGCAATATGGCCAAAGCGTGACCTTTCGCAAAGGGCCTTATCTGGTGCGAATTGTTGCCTATCAGTCTGCTCCAACCACATCGCAGGCGCTCTTGGCTCTTGCACGTGGAGTCGAGGCCAAACTGTAAATCACCATGGCTGCAACCAGGCCGCATCTGAAATAACGAGGAAAGCGATGAAAAGCCGTCGAGAGTTTCTGAAAATAGCAACGACCGGGGCCGCTCTCTTGGGCTCGCAGGCCAAATTGGGACTTGCCGATGTTTTGAAGAAGCATGCTGAGGCCGGTAAATCGAAAGTAGTCATTGCACGGGATCAGGCGCTACACGGCCAGGATGGAAAACTCGACGAGAAGCGTGTTCTCGCTCTGCTCGATCGTGCCATCGCTGCCTACACCGGGTATGATCACCCTGTTGCGGCATGGAAGCATATTGTGGTCCATGGCGGGGGTCAGGGCAAAGTGATCGGTCTCAAGACGAACGGCCTTGGCGGCAAAGGGATCTGCACCCATCTCGCTCTGGTAATGGCCGTTGCAGAGCGGCTGCAGCAGGCCGGCGTCAAGCCCGGCAATATTCTTGTATGGGACCGTAATGCCCACGATCTCGAAGTTTGCGGCTTGACCATCAATACTGATCCAAGCCGTATTCGCTGCTACGGCTCCGATGTTTCGGGATTCGAAGAGCAGCAGGATACGTGGGGAACAGCGCGCATCAAACTCTCGAAAATCCTCACTCGCGAGTGTGCCATGGTGATCAATCTTCCCATACTCAAGGACCACGGCGGAGCCGGTGTTACTTTTGCCATGAAGAATATGTTCGGCGTGGTCGACCGTCCACAGGACCTGCACGCCGGCGGTTGCAACCCCGGAGTGGCTGACCTGAACTGTATCCCAACAGTTCGCCAAAAGGTTCGATTCACCATTGGCGATGCCATGTCTTCTGTTTATGATGGTGGCCCTGGCTTTCATCCAGAGCGCCTCTGGTATCCGAATGCCCTTATCGTAGGCGAGGATCGCGTCGCTCTGGATCAAACTGCGTGGCAGATCATCGAGCGAAAGCGTGCAGAGGTCGGCATCAAGACGTTGGAAAGTGCGGGCCATCCGCCTCGCTACATCGCCACCGCTGCCGACCCCGCACATGGGCTCGGAGTCAATGATCCTAGTCGCATTCACCTGATGGAAATCTGATTTGGAGATTGACGATGGCTGATGTACGTGAACGGAAGCCAGACGAGAAACAAACTCCGCTGCCTGTCCTAACGCGGCGCGAGGCCATGCTGCAACTGCTTCGCGTGGGTGGAGTGGCGGCGGGTGCGGCGAGCGCAGCCATATTGCTCAGTAAACATAGCTTTCGTCCGGTACCGGCCCAGGCTGAAAGGGCCCGCCGCGACCATCGGGTTAGTCCCGATGCGCAATGGCCGCACCTGACCGTTGTGCAAGGCGGAGAACCGCGGGCATTGGTCCAGCGAGCACTTGAAGACCTGGGCGGAATCAGGCGTTTCGTGAACCGCCAGGACGTGGTGGTAATCAAGCCAAACATTGCTTGGGACAGGACTCCGGAGCAGGCCGCCAATACCAATCCAGAAGTGGTCGCCGAGGTGGTGCGCCAATGCTGGCAGGCAGGCGCCAAACGGGTCATTGTTACCGATGTCAGTTGCAACGAACCCCGCCGCTGCTTTCAGCGTTCCGGCATTCAGGCCGCAGCCCGCTCCGAAGGGGCTGAGGTCATTCTTCCCGATCCTGAACTCTACCGCGAGGTTGACATGGGTGGCGTGGTGCTCAAGACCTGGCCCGTCTTTACCCCGTTCCTCGAGGCGGACAAGATTTTCAATCTGCCCATTGCCAAGCATCATGGGCTGGTAGGCGTTACGCTGGGCATGAAGAACTGGTACGGCATACTGGGTGGAGAGCGCAACCGGCTACATCAACAAATTCATCAAAGTCTGGTGGACCTGGCCAATTTCATGCTTCCAACCGTCACCCTGATGGACTGCTACCGCATCTTGCTGCGGAATGGGCCGACGGGCGGAAACCTGGAAGACGTAGCCACGAGGAAGACCATGGTTGCCGGCACCGATCCGGTGGCCATAGACGCTTATGTAGCCAAGGCCTGGTGGAATCTGGACCCCGAGCACCTGCCCTACTTGCAAATGGCCGCCGCAAGCGGCCTGGGGACAGTCGATTACGATAAGTTGCCGTTCAAAGTCAGTCAACTCGGATAATTGAATTCAGAGGCAGAGTGTTATTGCCAGCCACAGTTAAGTTGGCTCAGACGAAAAAGGTCTAATGGCCTTACCGCTAAGTGATGCATCTAACAGCCTAGCCCGAATAATTCGTGAAGGCTGATATAGCGAAAGCCTTTTGTGCTACAAACATGTTGACTAGACAGTGTTTAAGGCACAAAGAAAGGCTTTCGCTTGACCGATTCTACCGCGACAGAGCGTTT